>Ga0115002_10001929_pt1 | contig 27676 bp, 23 predicted proteins | sample ArcticOcean_MG_C_8_FD_89576 | JGI IMG/M metagenome (GOLD analysis project Ga0115002, IMG submission 89576) | Marine microbial communities from western Arctic Ocean - ArcticOcean_MG_CB11_86 | ecosystem: Environmental > Aquatic > Marine > Oceanic | place: Arctic Ocean: Canada Basin | collected... | reverse complement strand
CATCGTTAATGCCTCATACGGGCGTAGCGCATCGTTAATGCCTCATACGGGCGTAGCGCATCGTTAATGCCTCATACGGGCGTAGCGCATCGTTAATGCCTCATACGGGCGTCACACATCGCTAGGGAGCTTCCCGTAACACATCGTCAAGCGCTTCCAGCGCGTGTAACACATCAAATCTGGAGTCGCAGGCTGACCTCACCCGCGTTGTAGCTTCGAACCTCGCCATCATCTGCCCGGAGCTGCAGGTTGCCGTGGTCATCAACACCGCAGTTGACGCCTTCGATGGATCTGTCGCCAAGTTTGATCACAACCCGCTCTCCGCGATACAGATCAAACCCGTCCCACTCATCGCGAAACGGCCCAAAGCCGGACCCTTCGAACCTGATCAAGCGGTTGAAAACCTGGTCGAGCAACCGACCCAGCAGCCGATTTCGCGACATATCGAGCACCTCGCCCAACGCCGACCATTTCTGGTCTATACGACTTGCCTCGCTGTCGCTCATCGCAAGGTTCACGCCGAAACCGACGACGATCGGGACTACATCGGACAGGGCGCCAATCTCGATCAGGATACCGGCAAGCTTGCCACCACCAAGGAGCACATCGTTCGGCCACTTCAGTCCGACGTCGCGCACACCCATGTCCCTAAGGGAAGACGCGATGGCCATCCCAACGACCAACGACAGTCCGTCCAATGCGGGACCCTGGCGCGGCAGCGTCCAGCCGAGACTGACGTAGAGATTTCGTCCGAACGGGCTGACCCACGTGCGCCCGCGACGGCCCTTGCCTGCTGTTTGCTCCTCGGCCGTGATGACGACGCCGCGCATGTCCTTTCGTTCGAAGGCGTCGAGAAGGCGGGTATTGGTCGACGTCGCGCTCCACAGGACTTCGAGGCTGGCAAGGGAGTTAAGGGTACTGGCAGCCAATTGCGCCTTGACGACAGCCGCATCCAGCAACTCAAGTTGTCGTTCCAACCGAAACTCGGCTGCAGCGCTGCCCCTGAGACTCCTTGGCTCAAGCCACGCCCCTACTTCGTTCGCACAAGCGAGACCGGCCTTTGGCACGACCTCGCCCTGGGCAAGACGTCGAACGATTGCTATGCCGTCCGGCGTCAGAAGATCACTCACTGGCACAGGCTTCCAAACGACGTCTCGTTGGCCGCGACAGAGCAACCGGGACATCTGCCGGGTCGGGCGACACCGATTGGGGATCTGCAGTAGGTCTCCATAGATCCAATACGTTTTCTGGGACGGGCCTTCGCGTGCGGTGCAGGGATGCACCGCCATTTTCTGTAGGGAAATGCGAGGTTTGCTTGTGCGTGCCAACTTCTTTCAACTATTACGCTCAATAGCTTACGCCCACATTCGACGAGGCACTCCGTGTTCCGCCGGAGAATGGAAAGAACCCTCGACACTTTGAAGCCCGATCGACCGTAGTCTCAGCAACTCCATCGGTATTGGGCAACCCCAATAGCTACCCCGAATATGCCGGGCGGCCTCGATGGGGTTGCCTGGACGTCGCCGCCCGCGCAATCAACGGCACAGCCGACCAAAACAGGGGTTTCCGGAGTACCAGGATGGTGCCGGGAATCTTCTCACGGATTAGCGGGCACCCCCTCCTCGAGCGTCACCCACGACTGTTTGCTGTCACACCAGCCCTGGAATTTTGGTGCCCAATCACTGGTATCGTCCAGCGTGCCTGTCTTGAGAAACCAGGTATCAGGCGCGCTCGTGACGCCCGAGTAGATTGGTGAACCGCACCGTTCGCAGAACCAGCGTTCCACCGGGCTGCCACTTTTCGTGTCGGTGTCCTCGTACAGCTTCGGAGCACCCTCGAGAAACCGGAATTCGCTTTTGGGCACACCGGCCAGCGTCGAGAAGGCGGAACCCGCCTGACGCTGACAGTTCCTGCAGTGACAGATTCCCGTCACCTCGGGCATGTTGTCGATCGAGTACTTGATACCACCGCAGAGGCATTGGCCGGTTAACGCCATCAGAATCTCCTTACGCATTGGGAAACCGCAGCTTGACGACTGCGGAAGCCGTTGCCAAGTCCCCGCGCGACCTTAGGCCGAATAGCGTAGACCCAGTGCGCAAGCATGGCACTGCCGCACGGGGCTACCGACCAGCAGGTTGACGTGTGCCTGCCCAAGGAAGACGACACGCTGGTCACTGCGGGCACAATGGCAGTGGGAAGTCCGGACGCGCCAAGTGCCCTGGGGCATGTGCCGATTGGCCAGTTCGACCCGAACGATGGCGCATCCTCGCGGACATCGAAGTCGGCGAATCTATGCCACCGACCGAGGTGCGCGTGACCCCGGAAGAGCATGAGAGTCGTTTTGCGCGCGCAGCCGAGGTGCTATGTTATATGGCTTCTATCGGATCGACTGGACCCTGAGTGGACCAATCGGGGGAAAATCGAATTGGTGGAGCCAGGCGGGATCGAACCGCCGACCTCCTGCGTGCAAGGCAGGCGCTCTCCCAGCTGAGCTATGGCCCCAAAATCAGGATCCATGTGAGACATTGCGAACCTTTGAGGATTCTCCGACGCGGACGCGACAAGGCAAAACGATCCATGCCATTGCGCATCAATGTTGTAGGCTGTCAAATGTGCGATGGCATTTCAACCCCCATGCACTCTTCTCGCCTTGCCGCGCTTGCCCCATTTGCCTCTCTGGTCGCAGTCGTCGCTTTCGCCACTTGTCCAGGTTACCCGATCCGCCGAGGTGCGGCGGAAAGATCGCGAATCACCTGGTGGGTCTGGGTGGATTTGAACCACCGACCTCACCCTTATCAGGGGTGCGCTCTAACCAACTGAGCTACAGACCCAAAAAGTGCTTAAGCAACAGCGAGAAACCAGACTTTCAGCGTCCCTGGCGCTTGTAACACGAGCGATTTGACCGATCGCCTTGTGCAACATAGGCACCACGAGACACACAAATGCGGGGACTCGCAAGGCGGCGTATTATACGCATCGCTCGGTCCAATACCACCATGCGCCGCCATTGCAGCTCACTGCGCCAACACCACCAGATGGTGGTTCTTCTTACCGCTTTTCAACAAGTGATATCGACCAAAGCGCGCGTTGCTTCGATCAAGCGTCACATCCTCTCCAACTTTCGCGCCGTTCACGGCAATGGAGTTGCCAGCAATCAGTTTGCGGGCCTGTCCCAACGTGACCTTTCCGAGGCTGGTCTTCGCGAGTCCTGATTCCACCAGCGCCTCTGACAATGGTCCCGCCGGCAACTCACTGCTCGGCAGACCGTCCAGAGCAAGCTGGGCGAAGTCCGACTCGGACAAGCTCTCAACGTTGTTGCCGAACAACGCGCCGGTAATTCGCTCGGCGCCTTCACGGGCATCGTCACCATGCACTAGCCGGGTCAATTCCCGTGCGAGTGCGGTGTGGGCGGTGCGGGCGCCCGGGTCTTGCTCATGTGCAGCACGCAATTGCTCTAGCACCTCCCACTCCAGCAACGTGAAAATCCGCAGATGGTCGACGACTTGCGCATCGTCTACGTTCTTCCAGAACTGATAGAACATATAGGGCGAGGTTTTGAGCGGATCCAACCAGACGGCGCCACCCTCGCTTTTGCCAAATTTCTGGCCGTTGCGGTTAAGGAGCAGCGGAAACGTCATTGCGAACGCCTCGCGCGAGAACATGCGACGGATCAACTCGATGCCGTACGTGATGTTGCCCCACTGATCGCTGCCACCAATCTGAACGGAGCACCCGTAGTCGCGGTTCAACACCGCGAAGTCGTACGACTGCAGCACCATATAGCTGAATTCGGTGTAGCTGATGCCACTGCCGTCGTCGGCTAGCCGCTTCTTGACCGACTCCTTCTGCGCCATCTGGTTAACGCTGAAATGCTTGCCCACGTCGCGCAGAAAATCGATGACGCCAAGCGAGCGGGTCCAGTCCATGTTATTGACCATGACCGCCGGTGCTTTCGGGTCATCGAAGTCAAGAAAGCGGATCACCTGCTCGCGAATCGCGTCCACGTAACCAGCAACTGTCTCGGCCGGATTCAGTTGCCGCTCTGCATCTTTGCCGCCCGGATCACCGATCATGCCCGTGGCGCCTCCAACAAGTAGAATGGGCCGATGCCCGGCGAGCTGAAAGCGTCGCAAAGCGAGCAGCGGCACAAGGTTGCCAACGTGAAGGCTGTCGGCGGTGGGATCAAAGCCACAATAGACCGTGCGCGGCTCAGCAAGATGGGTTACCAACGCATCGCCACTGCTCACCTGGGCCACAAGGCCGAGGCGCCGCAGGCTGGCGATCAGGTCTGTTTCTTCACTATCCTGACTTTGCACAAACGACTCCCCCACCCGCGATGCACGACGCTCCGCTCATCGATACACACCGGTCATTGATTGTTTTTCGAGCCGCCTCTGGGCTAGGCTCTATCCCCCTTTTTGGAAACCCATGACGATGGGAATCCGCCGACTGTCGGCGGGGCGCCAATCTACCGAAAACGAAGCTAATTACAAGCTGACCGCGAAAGTGCGGGCGCTCACCCTATACTCAGCCGAAATTTTATCTATAATTTACTCGCTTAGCGCTCATAGCTGACAATTGATGACAAGAGTGAGTCCTAGATAACTGCTTTCAATGGATCCCTACCCAAAATCACATCTGAGAACAGCGATCGTCACCGCCGTGACGCTCGCCGTCGTCGTCATGTTGATCCCAACTGATGATACGCCTGCGCGCACGAAACTCGTGTCTCTTTCAATTGAGGTCCCCGCAAGCCCGCTGCCACAGGCAGCGCCTGCCGAACCCACAGCGACTGACCCGGGCGAATGGGTGTCCCACAGGGTGCGCGAAGGCGAGAGCCTGTCGACGATCTTCGGCAAGCGAGGGCTCAGCGCCGCTCAACTGCAGGAAGTGATGTCGGTCGGCCGAGACGTTGCGATGTTGAAGCGCATTCGGCCGGGCCAGACCCTGGAACTGCATGTTGACGACGACCGCCTGCAGGGACTGCGCTTTGAAGTCAGTGCGCTTCGCACGCTCATCATCGCCCGCGGCGACGCCGGCTTTACAGCCCGCTTTGAGACCACCGAACCAGACACCGTGACGGCCTTCCGAACAGCGCAAATCACAGTCGATGCCCCATCGCTCTATCACGCCGGCAAGCGCAACGATCTGTCCGACAACGTCATCATGCAACTTAGCTACATCTTTCAGTGGGACATCAGCTTCGCCTGGGATCTGCGAGAGGGAGACAGCTTTTCGCTGCTTTACGAAGAGATGTTCGTAGATGGCAACAAAGTCAAAGAAGGCAACATTCTGGCCGCACGGTTCACCAACAGGGGCCGGACTTACACCGCGGTCCGATACGCCGGCGAAGACGGCGACGCTGACTACTTCGCACCCGACGGCCGCAGCATGCGCAAGGCGTTCATTCGCGACCCGGTGCACTTCTCACATGTGAGCTCCCGGTTTAACCTGCGGCGAATGCACCCGATCCACAAACGTGTGATGCCCCACCGAGGCATCGACTATGCCGCCAATACGGGAACGCCAGTGGTCGCGGCCGGAGACGGCACCGTGAAGATGGCGCGACAGAATAGCGCATCCGGGAAGTACATCGTTGTGAAGCACGGCGAGCGGTATACGACCAAATACCTGCATCTGTCGCGCTTCGCAAAGGGCATTCGGGCCGGAAAATCGGTCCGCCAGGGGCAGACCATTGGCTTCGTGGGCGCGACCGGATGGGCGACGGCACCGCACCTGCACTACGAGTTCCTGGTCTCCGGCACGCACCGCAATCCACGCACCGTCAAGCTGCCGAAAGCTGCACCTATTTCGGTCGTCGACAAGACGCGATTTGAAGCTTCAACATCGACCTGGCTCGCCCGTCTCCAGTCCTTGTCAGGCGAGACCGGGTACGCATCGACGGACGCGCTGGAGTCTGGTTCAAAGGCGGCTTTCTAGTTCTGACGACGGCTATTGCAGATCTGCAATCAGACCGAAAACGAGTTGCCGCACCCGCACGTCGTAGACGCGTTGGGGTTTGTCACGATGAATCGTGACCCCAGAAGATCTTCCCTGAAGTCGACTTCCGCGCCGGCCAGATACTGGAACGACAGCGAGTCGACGACAAGCGCAACGCCTTCTTTTTCGATCACGGTATCTTCGTCATCCGTATCTTCGTCGAAGGTGAACCCGTATTCAAAACCTGAACAGCCCCCGCCAGTTACAAACACCCGGAGCTTCAGGTTGTCATTGTCCTCGTCATCGATCAGGCCACGAACTTTGCCGGCAGCCGCCGGCGTGAACGTCATTTGCTGTGGTACGAATGTTGTTGGGGCGTCCAATTGCGGATTCCTCACGTTTGTCTAACTTGCGTCTGAATCTGGATCGATGATGAATATTCTCGCTCGCCACGCCCATTTCATCAATGCAGGCGTTGATCCTTGCCAGTTGGGTTAAATCGAACCGTATTCAGGCCTGTTTCGACTTGACCGACGTCACCTGCGCGCTCGGCTGACTCTGGGGGCGTGAGGAACGCTCATCGCGTGCATCCTTTTCCTTACCATCTCGTGTGCTTACCTCTGTCGCGTCGGTGGACGTGCGATCCTTGCCGTCCCTGACATGCACGAGGTTGCCGTCGACGCGGCTACCCATAACCATCTCAATCAGATTGTAGTAGACGTCGCCCGCGACCTCAGCCTTGCTCGCGAGTTCCACATGCTTGTCCGAGTGAATGTCGCCGAACACTTTGCCATCGATGACGACATTAGGAACTCGGATTTCGCCCCGCACGCGGCCCTTCTCGCTAACCCGCACACGCGCCTTGGACCCGACCTCGGCCTCAACATTGCCCCGAATCACACCATTGACCTGTAGCTCGTCGCTGAAATGCACATCGCCAACAACCTCGCAGTTGCTGGCAATCAGCGTAATACCCGATTCATGTTTTTTCGATCTGCCAAACATTTCGCATTCCCCGGTTCATTGTGGGCTTTCTTAAGAGGATCAGCCCTTTCAACACGTTCCTAACTTGCCGGTTATGAATCTGGTCCGATCGCTACATCGACCCGCCCGCCATCTTGAAGGGTCTTTGTGCCCCTGTCATCCACGATCATCCACCCGACGGAGCCCAGTCAAAGGCACGCTCCAGGCGCTGCGGGTTGCGACCCGAGGAACTTGCCGTCACGAGCAGTTCGCGCGGCTCGAAGCCCTGCGGTATCACCATCTCGCCGTTGAAGTTCTGAAAATAGCGAAACCTGAAACGCATGGCCTGGTCCGGGTCAGCGACAAGGTCATTCAGCGACAAGGTCTTCTCATCGGTTCCCTGTACACCCCTCAGGGCGAATTCGACGCCTCCGGAAACGAAATCGTGCTTGTCGACGACCTGGGTCAGCAGCAACGCGTACTTCACCCGGTTCGCCTCCGGTGTCGCATTGACGTCAAGTCGCTCAATACGCAGCCCCTTGTCCCCGACATTCGGCAGCATGACCCCCTTGTAAAACCGAATCTCTTCGCCGAGCGCAGCGATCGTGTCCTGTAGCTCGCCGACGGTTTGGCGGACCTCTTCGGTTGCATGCGAATCGACCACCCCGCCAAGTTTCAGGTCAGCGACCTGCTGGCGAAGTTCTGCGACACGGCGTTCGCTCAGCTCAAGCCGGCGGCGCGTCTCATCGCGCTCACGGACGACAGTCTGCTGCAGGGCGAGGCCCTGCTGGTGACCGAACCGATAGGTCAGATAGCTTGTCGACGCCATGATTCCAATAATCAGTAAGCCGATAAACGTCTTATAGACCGGCCGATGGCGTACGACGACCATCTCGTGCTGTGTGCTGCCCTTGACTGCGACCACGGTTCTTGGTCGATTCCTTGAAAAATGGGAGCAAAATCCTAACAGATTCAGGCGCGCGCCACTCTATCGCCCGGACGAGTTGTCGTAACGCGACACGACCCTCACTCGCAGGTTGTCAAGCATATGCGGGAGGAGCGCCCGTGTACGCAGAGCGACACGGGAACAAATCAGGCGCATGGCGGGACCGAAACAGGAGTAGGATACCGTCCGCATCTACCGGACTCAGAAGCACTATGCTGAACCGGCTGCTCAGCGCCCTCTCAACATTCCAGCGCCGGTTGGCGCACGTCGACTCGGTTCCCCAGTTCGCGCTGCTCGGCATTGCTTCGGGCGCATTGACGGGCCTCGTCATCATTCTCTTCCGCAAGGTGGTCGAGGTGCCGCTCCTCCTTCTTACGGGTGGTCCGGAGAATTTTGAGGGGCTCGACCACATCCAGCGTTTCACGTTGCCCATAGCGGGGGCGATCGCGCTCGCCATCCTGTTCAGTTTCCTGAAATTAGAAGACCGACGCGTCGGTGTTGTTCACCTGATTGAACGGCTCGGGCGGTTTCACGGTCACCTGCCCCTGCGCAACGCCATCGTCCAGTTCGTTGCTGGCACCCTCGCCCTCCTCTCTGGTCAGTCGCTTGGTCGCGAGGGTCCGGCGATACACCTCGGCGCCGCCGGTTCGAGCCTGCTCGGCCAAGCTCTCCATCTACCCAACAACAGCATCCGCGTATTGGTCGGTTGCGGCGCCGCGGCGGCAATCTCCGCGTCATTCAACCGCCGATCGCTGGCGTCATCTTCTCCATGGAAGTGATTCTGATGGAGTACACGTTTGCCGGTTTCATCCCGGTGATACTCGCTGCGGTCACAGCCGCCGTGATCAGCCAGATCGCCTACGGCAACGTTGCCGCATTCGACGTTCCAGTCGTTGCTATGCACTCTTTGCTCGACGTGCCTTTCCTCATCGTCCTCGGCATCGCGATCGGCCTGCTCGCGGTCGCATTCGGGCGACTGGTCGAATGGGTGACGCGGCACGCCCCCGCGGCCATCTGGCAACGCATGCTGATCGCTGGCACCACGACTGCAGTGATCGGTCTCGCTGTACCTGAGGTGTTGGGGGTCGGTTACGACACCGTGAACCTTGCCCTCGTCGGCGAACTGTCCGTCTACATTCTCGCGGCAGCCTGCCTCGCAAAGCTTCTCGCCAGCGCTACCGGCGTCGGCATGGGCATGCCGGCTGGCCTGATCGGCCCGACCCTGTTCACAGGCGCGACAGCGGGCGGTTTGATCGGAACCATCGGCATCACCCTCGCGCCTCAGCTCGCCTCGTCAATGAGTCTGTACGTCATGCTCGGCATGGGCGCGATGATGGGAGCCGTGCTTCAGGCACCGCTTGCCGCACTCATGGCAATCGTCGAGCTTACGCATAGCCCAATCGTAATCCTGCCGGCAATGCTCGTGATCGTGACCGCATGCATTACGGCGAACCAATTTTCCGGCAGCGCGTCGATCTTCATTCAGCAGATGACCTGGCTTGGCATCGAGTTTCGGCAGAATCCCATCTCGATGGTGCTAAACCGGGCGTCGATGGAGAGCATCATGTCTCGCAGCTTTGCCCGGACGCCTCAGTCCATCACACGCGCAGAAGCCGACAAGCTCCTGACCGACCATCCGGTGTGGCTGCTGGTGCAGGTGGGCGACCGGCCCGGATTCATCATGCGAACGGAAGACCTTGCCAATCACCTCGCGGACAAGTCAAGCGGGGCTGCCGAAGACGACCCAATCGACCTCGCAAACATCCCCGCAACGCGCAAGGATGTGGCGCCCATCCTGCGGCAGGCAACGCTGATGGAAGCGATGGAGCGCCTTGATAGCACCGGTATGCAAGCCTTGTACATCAATCGAATCAGCGCGCCCATGCTCGGCTCCGTCGTCGGCATCGCGACGCGCGAAGACATCGAATCGTTCTACCAGACCTGAACTTGCACGCCGCTGCAAAGCAGCCTGTCAGACCGACACATCGGATTTCAGGTCCTTCGCGCTAGCCGTCAATAGCATCTGCCGCACCCTCAAGAGCACGCTGAGCCAGGTAAGCGATTTCTGATTGCCTGTCTCCGCGACGCCGCGCTCTTGCTGATCGTTTCCGAACAGCCCGGACCGCGACTCCATGCCACACCATGACCGGCGCCAAAAAAGCGCCTGGTCTCAGTATTCAAGGTCGGCCAGGTCAGCAGCGTCGAGAACATCCAGGCGATCTACTCGATTTTGCGGGACTATCCGCGTCAGCCACTGGTCCTGCAGCCTTCGATCACCTCGATGTTTGGTCTGTCGAGCGATCATGTCATCGCCGGCATCCGCGATCTCCTGCTGCCAATATCCGACGTGGTCGCTATCAACATTCACGAAGCGCCATATCTCGCTCCAGAGGCGGATAACCTCGCCGCCTGTACCGGCGCTTTGATAGATGCCGGCGTTACGTACCTGCTGATCGGTGGCATGGGCACTGATGTCCACAACGTCCAAAGTAATCTCTACAACGAAACGGGCCTGGTCGAGTCATGGAAATTTCCGCGCCTGCCCCACAACTCCCTCGGCTGCCATTCAACGCTGACGGCATCGATCGCGGCGCACATCGCCCACGGCTTTGACCCCGTTGAGGCCATCAGCAAAGCACCGCACTACACGTTTCACGCGATGAAGAATACACGGCGTATCGGCCTCGGCCAACACATCCCTGACCGCATGTACTGGAATCGCTAGGCGCTTGCTCCCCCCGCCGCCCCCGGCATTGCCAGGAGCCGGAGCCCTTAAGCGAAACCACGCGCGCGACACTTCCGCGGCAAGACTGGCAGAACGCCGGTTGTCTTTGATCAGCACCGATGATTGAATTCGCCCCTTCCGAGGAAGCAGCATGAATTCGACGACACGATCAGAATCTCTGTTTGAGAGCGCCAAGCAACGGCTTGTTGGCGGCGTCAACTCACCCGTGCGAGCATTCGGCCGCGTCGGCGGCAGCCCGATCTTCTTCAAAGCCGGTCGCGGCCCCTACCTGATCGACGAAGACGACAACCAGTACATCGACTACGTCGGCTCCTGGGGACCAGCGATCGTTGGCCATGCCCACCCGACTGTGATCGCTCAGATCAAGGACGCCGTCGAACGCGGACTGGGATTCGGTGCGCCAACAGCGCTCGAAACCCGAATTGCAGACAAGATCGCTGACCTGATGCCTGCCATCGAGATGGTACGGATGGTCAACTCCGGGACTGAAGCGACGATGAGCGCAATTCGCGCCGCGCGGGGCTTCACCGGCCGTGACAAGATCATCAAATTTGAAGGCTGTTATCACGGCCACTGCGACGCGCTGTTGGTGAAGGCGGGATCAGGTGCGCTTACTCTCGGCGAGCCGGACTCCCTCGGCGTGCCCGCGTCCTACGCAGAACACACGATCACGCTCACGTTCAACGATGTGGATCAGGTAAGACAGGTTTTCGCAGACCTTGGCGATCAAATCGCCGCTGTCATCGTCGAACCGGTCGCCGGCAACATGAGTTGCGTGCCACCAACGCCCGCGTTCCTGCCTGCGCTGCGCGAGGTCTGTTCAGAACACGGCTCAGTCCTCATTTTCGACGAGGTGATGACGGGTTTCAGGGTTGCACTGGGCGGCGCGCAAGCGCTGTACGATGTCACGCCGGATCTAACCACCCTCGGCAAGGTAATCGGCGGTGGCATGCCGGTCGGCGCCTACGGCGGGCGCGCGGACATCATGTCCGTCGTCGCGCCACTCGGTGGCGTCTATCAGGCCGGCACTCTCTCGGGCAACCCGGTTGCCATGACCGCAGGCCTCGCGACGCTCGAACTCATCTCTGAAGCTGGCTTCTATGAGAATCTTGCCAGCGCGGCCAATCGCTTGATGGACGGTTTTGAGTCAGGTGCGGCGCGCCATGGTATCGCCGTTACCAGCAACCGGGTCGGCGGCATGTTCGGATTCTTCTTTGCGAGCGGCACGGTCGACAGCTTCGACGCGGTCATGAATGCGAATACTGACCAGTTCAACGTTTTCTTTCGCAGCATGCTCGCGGATGGCGTGAATCTGGCACCCTCGCCCTTTGAGTCTGGTTTCGTCTCATCGGCGCACACGAACTCAGACCTTGATCAGACGATTGAAGCCGCATCGCGGGCTTTCGAAAAAATCGCCGCCGCCTGAACCCTGGAACGACGCTATGGACCCCTTCGATGTATACGGCATCGGCAATGCACTGGTGGACACTGAATATCAGGTCTCGGTGAGTTTTCTTGATCAACTCGGACTCTCCAAGGGCGTTATGACCCTGGTCGACGAGGACGAACAGATGCGGCTCGTCGCCGCCCTGAACGAGATCGATCACGCGCCAAAGCGGGCCGGTGGCGGCTCCGCGGCAAACACCGTTGTCACCGCCGCCCAACTGGGAATCCGATCCTTTTACACCTGCAAGGTTGCAAACGATCCGTCCGGTGATTTCTTTGTCGCTGATCTCGCACGCGCGGGGGTCAGCACCAACCTCGGGTCAGACCGCGACGACGGCGTCACTGGCGAGTGTGTATCACTTGTCACGCCCGATGCGGACCGAACCCTGCAAACGCACCTCGGGATTACGGAGTCGCTGTCCACACAGGAACTCGACGCCGACGCGCTCGCCGGGTGTCGATGGTTGTACATTGAAGGGTACCTCGTCACTTCGCCAACCGCTTTCGCCGCGGCGCTGGAGGCGCAGGCTGCGGTGCGAAAAAATGGTGGCAAAGTCTCACTCACCCTGTCTGACCCGGCGATTGTCGAGGCCTTCAAGCCCTCCTTCGATCAGCTCTTTGAAGCGGGCATCGACCTCACCTTCTGCAACGAGGATGAGGCAAAGCTCTGGGCGGGCGAGACGAATACCGACGCTACGTTGGCAGCCCTCGCAGCGGTATCTCCCGAGTACGCCTATACCATGGGCAAGGACGGCGCGGTTGTCAGCGACGGCAGCTCAAACTATCGCATTGCCGGCAAGCCGGTGGCTGCGGTCGACACAACCGGCGCCGGCGACACTTTTGCGGGCGTCTTCCTCGCTGGCATCTGTAACGGTCTGGGCTATGAAGAGGCCGCCCAGCGCGCCAACAACGCCGCTGCCGCCGTGGTTACACGCTTCGGCGCACGCCTGACGACCGAAGAACTCAACGCCGCCCTCCGGGGCTGAACGTCAGAACAGGTCCATCTGCTTGTCCGTGATCTGACGCAGCGACGTGCCACTGAACTGCAAAATGGAATCCGCTATCGGTGCGAGCTGCCGATTGATGTAGAAGTCATGATCAATGGCCGAGTCGCTATAAAGGACGGGCTCCGGACCATTGACCGTCATCAGATACTCAACCCAGCCGCGACCTTCGTATTGCGCCGGGAGGCCTCGCTCCTGACGGATCTTCTCCGCCTTGCGGGCGGCATTTACATGTGGCGGCACGTTCTTGACGTACTCACCGAGTTGCCTGCGCAAACGCTTGCGGAGCACGAGGTCTCGCCTGTCCGGTCCGCTTAGTACAGCGTTGACAGATGCCTTGACGTAGTCCTTGACTGGTTCATCGCGAAACACCCGTGCGTAGAGTTCACGTTGAAAGACACGGGCGAGGTTGGACCAGTCAGACCGCACCGTTTCAAGCCCCTTGAAGACCAGATCACCGTCCGGCGTCATGCCCGCATAGCGCTTCTTGCTGCCGGTTGCCGAGCCGCGGACGGTCGGCATCAGGAAGCGTTCGAAGTGCGTCTCGAACTGGAGCTCAAGCGCACTCTCAATATGATATCGGGTGGCAAGGTCGTTGCGCCAGAAAGCATTCAGCTCATCCACCAGCCGCTGCGCGCGAACGGATACACTGGCGGTGTCATCAAGCAGGACGAAGACCGAGTCCGTGTCGCCGTAGATAACCTTGTGGCCGGCATCCTCAATAAGGTCGCGTGTGGTTGTCAGAATCTCGTGGCCACGCCGGGTAATCGAACTGACGAGCCGCGTGTCAAAGAACCGGCAACCAGGGGTGCCGAGAACCCCGTAGAACGAATTCATGATGATCTTGATGGCCTGCGAACTCGCCCCCCGCGCCTCTCGCTTGGCAACATCGCGGGCTGACCACAACTGCTCGATGATCGATGGCAGCAGGCGCGATTCACGCGCGAAGGCGCCGCCATCGAAACCCGGAATAGGGTCCTCGGCCGTCTCGGCAAGTGCGAGCGCAAGGGGGTCGATGTTGAAGGTCCGAATGATGCTGGGGTACAGGCTCTTGAAGTCGAGAACGACCACGTCCCGGTACAACCCGGGCGTTGAGTCAAGGACGTACCCGCCAGGACTGGGCGCAATGTCCTCAGCGCGAACGACCGGCGCGACGTAGCCCTGGCGATGCAGTTTCGGCAGGTACAGGAAATCGAACGCGGCCACCGACCCGCCCAGCCGATCCATTTCAAGCCCCGTCAAGGTCGCTCTCTCGATCGCGAATGCCAATAGCTCGGTCTTCTCAAAGATTGCCGTGACCAAACGACAATCCTCCAGGTTGTAGGCCGCGAGCGCCGTCTTGTTGGTCTCGTACATCGCCTGGATTTCCACCGCGCGCGCATCCACGTCGTGCACCAGCTTGCCGCGTCCAAGAAGCTCCCGCGACACGTGCTCCAGTGAAAACGACTCAAACGTGTACGACGCCGTACGCAGCAGTTCAACGCCGTCGAGCACGACCCGACCAGGAACATAAGCGAAATAGCGATCTGCATCACGCAACTGTCGCCAGCGCACCGCCTCTCCGCCGCGGCCAAGGCCAAAGTCGATCCTGAGCGCTTGGCACCGACGCTCCAGAAAGCGCAGATCAAACCCAACCACGTTCCAGCCGATCAGAACATCGGGGTCATGCGCGTCGATCCACGCGAGGCTCTTGCGGATTACGACGGTCTCCGAACCGCAATAGAAAGTGGTCGAATCGTCAGTGCCGCTGCCGCCCATAAACACCACTTCGCCGGAAACACCGGACAACGCGATCGAATACAGCTCGTCCTCGCCATAGGCCGTTTCGATGTCGAGGGAAACAACCCGCAAGGCCGGCGTGTAATCCGTTGCGCGCAGTCCGACGTCCTCAAGCCGCAGGATTCCGCAACCCCTCGCCGTCACCGTCGTAGGGGCGCTCACTGCGTGCTCAACACCTGATATCACATCAATTTCACAGGGGCCAGTAATGAAGCGCTCCATAAGGAATCGGTCGGGCGGGCGCAGGTCTGCCTCCAACACCTCAACGCTGCGTTCCGTCAACTGGGCCCGCGTCTGCACCAGTTGCCGTTGGCTTTGGAAATAGAGCGCGATGACGGCTTCGCCAGCGAAGTTCTTAAGCTGAATCCGGGCGGCGCGACAGCCATCGACGCGGTCCAGCAGCCTTCGTGCCTCGTCGTAAGCTGAGGTACTCAGGAAAAACACCGACTCCTGCGCGGGAACACGAATCTCGACCGAACCAGTGTCACTTGCAAACCAGAAGACGAGCGTCGTCCCGGCGTCGGTCTCAACCCAATGTCGTGTCAAAAGAAAGACCCGCATCAGTCCACCCCTCGATCAGCCAACAATGATGGATCGCTGTCCGGGTTCACCGACCGTCGTGACCTTGACGTCAAACACACGCTCAAGCAAATGATCCGACAACGCTTCGGCCGGCGGTCCCTCCGCCACGATCCGACCTCCCTGCATGAGTGCAATCCGATCACAGTAGCGATAGGCGAGATTGATGTCGTGGAGAATGACAACGACACCAACACCCCGGTCACGAAGGCGCGCCAACAGACCGAGCGTGGTGTGCTGGTGCTTGAGATCAAGCGGGCCTGTGGGTTCATCGAGCAACAGATGTGCGCCGTCGAGGCGATCCCATATTTGGACAAGGACCCTCGCCAGTTGCACGCGCTGCTGCTCGCCACCCGACAGCGTGGTGTAAACGCGTTGGGTCAACGCGGCCAGCCCCAGTTCTTCGATCACACCGCTTGCGAGTTGCAGATTGACTGCCTGGCTTGACGGATGCGGTATCCGCCCCATCAAAATGACCTCATGCGCCGTAAAGGGAAAATCAAGCCGACTGCTCTGGGAAAGCACAGCAAGCCGCAGCGCACGCTCCTGGACCGGTACGTCGCTGACCCGATCATCGTCGAGGAATACGCCGGGAGCGGCCAACTCGCCACTCGCCACGCGAAGCAGCGTTGACTTGCCCGCGCCATTTGGACCGACAATCCCCAGCATCTCACCATTCACCACGTCGAGATGGACACCTGACAGGATGACGCTGCCGTCAAGAACAACCATAATGTCTTTGAGCCGAATCACGGGCTCAGCTTCCCCTTGCGCTGAATGTTGTCACACGCCATCACAACCCTGACTTCGTTTTGTGAACCATCATCACAACCCTAACTTTCCTTTGTGCCTTATAAGCAAGTAGAGAAAGAACGGCCCTCCCAGCAGTGCCGTGAGGATGCCCACCGGCAACTCAGCAGGGGCAACCACCGTACGGCAAAGTCCATCGGCGATGAGTACCATCAACGCACCCAACAGCGCAGAGCCTGGAATGACGACACGATGGCCAGACCCCAGAGTCAGCCTGACGAGATGAGGTACGATGAGGCCCACAAACGCGATGACGCCCGTCAGGGCAACCGCGACGCCTACCGTGAAGGCGGCGTAGGCGATGACCCGATTGCGCAACGCAGGCACGACAATCCCCAGGTGTCCGGCTTCGGCATCGCCAAGCGTCATCGCATTTAGACGCTCACCCTCCCGGTATAGCAGCACCACGGTGACGAGCGTTGAGCTCGCTATCGCCACCGAGGTCCAGTCACTGACATTGAAACTCCCGAGCGCCCAGAAGGTCACCGACCGCAGTTCATAGTCGTCGGCAATGACCGCAAACAAACCGACGCCCGCAATCGAGACCGCGTTGACGGCAATGCCAGCGAGCAGCATCCCCGAGATGTTTCCAGTGACACGACCGACCGCCATGACGAGGTAGGTTGTTGCAAGGCCACCGACGAACGCGGATGCTGGCAGCCCGAACGTTACCCCGGCACCACTGCCGAGCACGAGGAAGGCTGACGCTGCAAGCGCGGCACCCCCGGAGACACCGATCAGCGCCGGATCCGCCAGTGGGTTTCGGAACAAGCCCTGAATTGCGGCGCCCGCAGCAGCAACCCCGCCACCGACTAGGCACGCCAACAGCACTCGCGGAGCGCGGATATCCCAGAGCACGGCATCCCGAAGCGCCGCTTCCCCCAGCAGTCTCCCGACCGGCACCGAGCCCACAACAAGCGCGCCCGCCATGGCAACAATGAGTAAAATGCCGAGCAAACTAAAACCAACGCGCACACTCACGTCAGTCGAGAACCGGCAACTCGCCGGTGACCTCCATGCCGGTCGGACTGATCGCGACCCCAAGCGCCAATAACTTCACACCGGCGCATTGCGCTTCATGCAAAGCGTCCGCATACGCCGGATCAATATGCCGCGCCGCTTGCACTGATTTGATACCCGTGTGCTGCGCACAATAGATGAGGGCCGCAGCGGAACCTGATCGCACCACCTGGACAAGCTCGGCAAGATGACGAGCCGCCCGTTTGCTGACTGCGTCGGGAAAGCTACCCCTGCCGCTCACGGGGTCGTCCAGCAAGGTCGCGCTCTTCACCTCGACATAGATTGCGCCACCACCCGTGAGTGTGAGTTTGATGTCCACGCGGCTCGACTCACCATAGCGAACCTCCGTTTGCAACGACTCAAAGTGACTGAGACCTCGCACCTGTCCCTGCTCCAATGCCTCTTTGACCAGCGAATTGGCCCGGGCCGAGTTGATGCAGACGAGGTTGGCATGCTCGTCACGCACCAACTCCCAGGTATGGGCATATTTCCGTTTCGGATTGTCAGAGGTTGAATACCAAACCTGACTCCCGGGCTCTGCACAGTGGGTCATCGCCCCGGTGTTGGGGCAGTGAATTGTCGTGACCGCTCCGCCCGGCATTTCAACGTCAGCCAGAAATCGCTTGTACCGCCTGACAAGGACGGCTTCCTGCAGGGGTGGATCAAACTTCAACCGAGACTCCGTTTGATCCGGGCGACACCTTCTTCGAGCACAGCGATGTCCTGCACGTAGGTGAAGCGCACATGACGCTCGGCAAGGTAGTTGCCGAAATCCGTACCTGGGGTGACCGAAACATAGTGCTCTTCAAGCAGATTTCTGGACCAGGACTCTGCGTCGGGGAGATGATCCGGGATCTGTGCGTAGATATAAAAGGCACCGTCCGGATCCCTCGGAATGCGAAAGCCGAGGCCACGCAGTGCTTCGAGCAGATAAGCCCGGCGCTCGCGCAGCGTCTGTCGTTGCCGCTCCATGATCGCCTGGGCGTCATCATCGAATGCCGCGAGCGCGGCATGCTGCGCAACGCTTGAGGCGCAGATAAAAAGATTTTGGGAGAGTTTCTCGGCATCAAGCCGCGCGGTGTCAGGGACGACGAGCCAGCCCAGGCGCCATCCGGTCATGCCGAAGTATTTCGAAAAGCTGTTGATGACCAGCGCGTCGTCAGTCAGCGCGAGTACAGAGTCCTGCCAGCCGTCCGACCCATAAGTCAGTCCATGATAGATCTCGTCCATCACCAGCCAGCCTTCTCGCGCGGACAACACGTCGAGCACCGATCTGAGGGCTGACTCGCCGATCATCGCACCCGTCGGATTCGCAGGTGACGCGATCAGCGCGCCACGCGTGTTGGATTGCCAGTGCTTTTCGAGCAGCGCGCCAGACAACTGATAACCGTCGTCAGGGGTCACCGGAACCAGCTGACCTTCACCGTGGAACGCTTTCATAAAGTGGCGGTTGCACGGATAGCCCGGATCGGACATCAACAAGCCCTCGCCCGTATTGAGTACCATCGCACTCGCCAGCAACAGGGCGCCTGATGCGCCCGCGGTTACAACGATGCGCGACGCCGAGACCGCAAGGCCATAGTGGTCGTGGTACCAATCCGAGATCCGCTCACGCAATTGTTCAAGCCCCACGCCGTCGGTATAGCGCGTGCAACCATCGGCCAGGGCACGGTGCCCGGCTTCAACAATCGGGCCAGGGGTCGGAAAGTCGGGCTCCCCCACCTCCATATGCACGACGCGATGGCCACTGACATCAAGTTGGCGCGCCCGCGCAAGCAGGTCCATCGCTTTGAACGAACCAATCTCCTGGAGGCGGTCCGCCAGTCTTTGCGCCATCAATTCCGCTCCATTTCGTCAAGTAGGGTCGTCACGTCTGTCGTCAATTGCTGCGGAGCGTTTCTCCACCTTCTCCGCTTGGCGAATTTAATTCGATCTGTTAAGTTTCGCTGCCTCATTTTAGTGGGACTCGTAGATGGTAGCGAAACGAAAGCCGAAGGCCGCATCCAAGCAAAAGCCGAAGGCGAAAGCAAAGACCACGACAGCGAAAGCCAAGGCTCCGGAAACAAAGGCGGCCAATGCAGCAACCAAGGCGACGAAGGCTGCCCCCAAGGCGAAAAAAGCCCCAAAGAGCACCACCAAAGTGGTGACCGCAAAAGCAGCTACCGCGAAGAAGGCAACCAAGGCCAAAGCTTCTACTGGCAAAGCTGCTATGAGTAAAGGGTCTGTTGGCAGAGCTGCTATGAGTAAAGCGTCTGCTGGCAAAGCTACTATGAGTAAAGGGTCTGTTGGCAAAGCGTCTGCTGGCAAAGCTGCTATGAGTAAAAGGTCTGCTGGCAAAGCCTCTGCTGGCAAAGCGTCCAGTCGCAAATCGGCCACAAAGACCAAAGCCAGGGCAAAAGCCAAAAGGCCCCCTGCAATCGCCAAGACCCAACCCGTGAAGGCCCAGATCCGGGCCATCGTGAAATTGCCTGCCGCGAAGAAATCAAAAACGACGCGGAGAAAGTCCGAGCCAGCATTCGAGCCCTACACCGCGACGCAGTCCGAAGACTACATGAACGAGAGTCAGCGGAACCACTTTCGCAACATCTTGCTCAACTGGAAGCATGAACTGATGGAAGGCGTCGATCGCACAGTCGTTCACATGCAGGAGGAAGCCGCGAACTATCCGGATCCGACTGATCGGGCAAGCCAGGAAGAGGAATTCGCCCTTGAGCTCAAAGCACGGGACCGCGAACGCCTGTTGATCAAGAAAATCGATCACACGATCGACCTTATTGATCAGGATGAGTATGGTTTCTGTTCGTCCTGTGGCGTTGAAATCGGCATCCGCAGACTCGAAGCACGTCCGACGGCCACCCAGTGCATTGATTGCAAAACGCTTGGTGAGATCAAGGAACGCCAGATTCTCGGCTAGCACCGTCGTCGACGAACGTCGCACAGCGCGCCACCAGTCCTAACGAAAGCACATGACCGCGGTTGGGGCCCCCTATATCGGCCGATTTGCGCCCACGCCAAGTGGGCCCCTGCATCTGGGCTCGCTCGTCTCGGCACTTGCCTCGTGGCTGGACGCGCGCGCAGCCGGTGGTCGCTGGCTGGTCCGGATCGAGGACCTCGATCCCCCACGCGAAGATCCCGCTGCCACCGCGTTGATCCTCGCAACCCTCAAGGCGCACAGTCTCGATTGGGACGGCCCGGTGCTCTATCAAAGCAAGCGTCTCGACGCATATGCGCAGGCCATCGACGGCCTTGAGATCCCGCAACAGGTGTACCGCTGTCGATGCTCACGGCGATCTGTCGGCCCAATCTATCCCGGGACCTGCGAGCACATTGACATCCCGCCAGACGAGCCGACGAGTCTTCGCCTCAAGGTCCCAGCAGGTAAGCAACGGTTCACCGATCGCCTGTACGGGGATTGCTTTGCCAACCTGCAACGCGACTCGGGCGACTTCATCATCCGGCGCAAAGACGGTTTGCACGCGTACCAACTTGCCGTCGTGGTCGATGATCACTTTCAGCGCGTGAGCCACGTCGTACGTGGGCTCGATCTGCTCCCGTCGACACCGCGGCAACTGGCGTTGCAGGACGCGCTCGCGTTACCTCATCCCAACTATGCACACCATGCGTTAGTGCTTGGCGATGACGGCGACAAGCTCAGCAAACAAACGCACGCGCCAGCGGTCGCGAACGATGAGGCTTTGCAGAACCTGCGCTCTGCGCTCGCAAAGCTAGGTCTGCCTCCGCTCGATGGCCAAAGCTGCGATGCACTTCTTGGCGCTGCCCTTGAGGCATGGCCCGCGTGGCTCGCAAGTCAACAAACACACGCCCTGTCAGCCGGGGCCGCCACTCTTGTACAATAGCTAAACCACCGCAGCGAGCCGCCAGCGTGCTTGAGCGTTCCATCACCTTCGTCATCATTGGCTTTTTCGTGTTCGTTCCCGGCCTCAGCACGTGGAATGACCGGACGTTCGTCTCGTGGCACATCGTTTATGTGCCATTCCTGCTTCTAATCGCCCCGGGCGTCTACCAACACGTCACAACAAAAAATAATCCGCCCAGGACGACCGACATGATCGACACCTGACCGTGGTGTTCGAACTCGGCGCGATCTTCATGGTCGGGGTCAGCTACCTGACGCTGCTCTTTGGCTCCGCCTACATCACCGAGCGCGGCTGGATGCCGGTTAGTGTGGTCCGTCATCCTGCAACCCGGGTCCTGTCGCTGGGCGTGTTCGCCGGGTCAGTCGCCTTCTACGGGTCCATCGGCCTCGCCGCCAGGTACGGGTCTGGATATCTGCTCTACTTCATCGGCGCGAGCGCCGCATTTCTGCTCTCACCACTCCTGATCAACCCCCTGTGACGAATCGCACAGGCGCACGGTCTTGGCTCGCTGGCCGACATTTTCGCCTTTCGCTACCCAGGGCCGCTAGTCGGCGGCACCGTGACACTGCTCATGCTCGCAGGCGTCTTGCCCCTCCTTGCCCTGCAGATTCACGCTGTCTCAGTGTCCATCCACATGCTCAACCAGGATCTCTCCGAAACGGGATTCGCTTTGATCTCATGCCTGGTGATGACCGTGTTTGCCATTCTGTTCGGCGCCCGCCACATCTCGACCCAGAACAAGCACGAAGGTCTGGTCGTTGCCATTGCCCTCGAGTCGGTCATCAAGCTGATCGCGATCGCTGTCATCGCCGTCAGCAGCGTGATCGGCGTGTTTGGCGGCTTTGCCGAGTTCGGCAACTGGTTCGACGCCAACCAGACGTCACTCGCCGTCAGCGAATCGGAACTCAGCGAAGGCGCTGCCCGGTCGCTTCTACTGCTGCTTTTCGCTGGCGTCGTCACCATGCCTCATGTCTTTCACATGATGATCACGGAGAACAGCGACGAGCGTGTACTTGCCTCAGCGCGTTGGGGATTTCCGCTTTACCTCTTAGCCTTCAGCATCGCCATTCCACCGATTTATCTCGCCTCGGTCGCCCTTGGCATCACCGGCCCCGCCGAGTTCCACGCGCTCGGCATCGGTCTGCGCCTGGGCAGTGCGCCACTGACGATGCTCGCATTTGTTGGTGGCCTGGCAGCGGCGAGCGGCGTCCTGATCGTCATCACACTCGCCCTGTCATCAATGACCTTGAATCACGTTCTGCTACCTCTCGTACGACCTCGTCCGGGCGGCCGCGTCATTCGTTCCATCCTGACAATCAAACGGGCTCTGATCGCTACGATTTTTCTCGCGGCGTACCTCCTATACCGTCTGTTCGTGCCGGAGCAACAACTGGGAAGTCTTGGTCTCGTCGCCTTCGTCGCAACACTTCAGTTCCTGCCGGGCCTGATCCTTGGCTTCTATTGGCGGCGCGCTACTCGCATTGGTTTTCTGGCTGGGCTCGGATGTGGCTCCATCACGTGGTTTCTGACATTGATGCTGCCTCTTATCAACGACCTTGTAACCGCGAACGTTGTGGCATCCATACCTCTTCTCTACGAGTTGAACGAAGCGTCCTGGCACAACGCTGCAAGGCTGTCCCTCACGGCCAACACGGTTGTGCTGATTTGCGTGTCACTCCTGACTAAACAGAGCCCGGAAGAGGCGCTCGCCGCGCGCGAATGCTCGCTTGAAGACTCGCTACACCAGCTTCACGGCGAACTGATCGTCACGTCTGTCAGCGAAATCAAGGCACAGCTCACCAAGCTCCTGGGCGAGGAACTCGCAACCCAGGCAATCCACCGAATCCTGGGCGAACTGTCTCTGTCACCCGACGAGCGGCGTCCGCATGCGCTCCGCCAGATCCGCGAAAAAATCGAGGCCTACGTGTCCGAAATCGTCGGGCAGACGATTGCGCGGCAAACGACTGACCGCTTGCTGCCGTACAAGACGACGGGCCCTGTTGCGGACCCCGTCCACACAATCGAGCAACAACTCGACGGCTTCCAGCGCGAGTTCACGGGATTCGCCGCGGAGCTCGACACCCTGCGACGATATCACCGGCAAATTCTCGAAGACCTGCCCTCGGCGGTCTGCACCGTTTCGCTGACCGGGCATATTCTGACGTGGAACCGAGCGATGGAAGCTCTCACAAGCATCCCATCCGACCGCATTGTCGGGGGCGTTGCGTTGCAACTGCCAGAGCCCTGGAACGAGATTCTTGACGACTTCTTGCTGAGTGACTCGCCCAGCAAGCAAAAAGTCAAGGTGCCCCTCGAACCCAGGTTACTGATCAATCTGCACAAGGCGCCGCTTGAGGCGCCATCCACTGACACCGTGATCGTCACGGAGGACATTACCGAAACCCACCTCCTCGAGCAGCAGCTGCTGCACAAAGAGCGCCTTGCATCGATCGGCCAATTGGCGGCTGGCGTTGCTCATGAGATCGGCAATCCCATCACCGGCATCGCCTGCCTCGCACAAGATCTCAAGTTCGAGGACTCCGACACGCAGACACTTGCCGATGAGATACTGAGGCAGACTGAGCGCGTCTCGACCATCCTGCAGACCCTCGTCAACTTCGCGCATGGCGGCGGCACCGAGACTACCCACTCACCGATCCCGGTTCAGATTCACCAGTGCATCGATGAAAGTATCAAATTGCTATCTCTGTCGCAGAGTCATCACACGGTGGCAATGGTCAATAACGCCGACTCGCGACTATACGTTCGCGGCGATCCCCAACGTTTATCGCAAGTTGTGATCAACATCCTCGCCAACGCCCGGGATGCCTCGAAGTTAGGATCAAGCGTATCCATCCGTACAGACGCAACCGATTCGCATGGCGCCCTGCACATCTCTGACACCGGGCACGGAATCCCGGATCTCGACATCGAACGCGTGTTCGAGCCCTTCTTCACAACCAATCGAACAGGCACCGGAACCGGCCTCGGTCTCGCGATAGCAAGCACCATCATCAAGGAACATCATGGTGAGATCAAAGCATCAAGTCCTCATGCTGACGGCACGCCCGGCACGCAGGTCATCATCAAACTACCACGTTATTTTCCGGATGCAGACAGCCCCACATCGCATGCTGAGACGCGCGCCGCCACATCGGACACAACGTTGCGGAGTGCTCGGCGCTGAGGCTAAGCTGCGACGGCCAACGCTCTCGCGCCTTACCATGAACATTTGCGACATCCATCCCTCGTGACAGCCGCCATGACGACCAACCAGGGGTCCGCACCTAAACAATCCATCCTCATCATTGAGGATGAAACAGTCATCCGCACTGCACTCGTCCGATTCCTGCAGCGCCAGGGCTTCGACACCTGTGAGGCCGGGACCCTGGCCGCCGCGCGGCGCTTCGATCTGCGCGAGTTGTCGCTGATTGTCACCGACCTACGCCTGCCGGATGGGGAAGGCACTGACGTCATCGGTCACGCTGGCAACGTTCCGGTTCTCGTCATGACAAGTTATGCGAGCCTGCGCTCTGCGGTTGACACCATGAAGCGTGGCGCGGCCGAGTACATCGCCAAGCCGTTTAACTATGACGAGATGCTTAGCGCCATCCGGCACCTCATCGCCCCCCGGCTGGAGGCGACACGCATTGGCGGCATGCAGGGATCCTGTCCAGCCATGCTGGATCTGTTCTCCAAACTTGCCAAGATCGCGCCAACATCGAGCAATGTGCTGATTGTTGGTGAATCCGGAACCGGGAAAGAACTCGTGGCCCAGGCGCTCCACGCCGGCAGTCCCCAGTCACAGCGGGAGATGATTTCACTCAACTGTGCCGCCATACCGGACACCCTGATTGAGTCAGAACTCTTCGGGCACGAAAAAGGTGCCTTCACGGGTGCGACCCAGGCGCGGGTGGGTCTGGTCGAAGCGGCGGACGGCAGCACCCTCTTTCTCGATGAGATCGGCGAACTGCCGCTTGAAGCCCAGGCGCGCCTGCTGCGCGTGCTGCAAGAAGGCGAGGTCCGAAAAGTTGGTTCGGTCGCGACCAAAAAGGTTGCGGTGCGCCTCATTGCCGCGACCCATCGTGATCTGCGTGCGCTAACCCGAATCGGCGAATTCAGGGAGGACCTCTATTATCGCCTGCATGTGATGAAACTCACACTGCCACCGCTGCGTGAGCGCGGCGACGATCTGCTGTTGCTGGCCAGTGAGTTTCTGTCACGCCATGCCGCCAACCTGCACAAACCCAACCTCAAATTTGCGAGCGAAACGATCACGCTCATTCAGCAATATCGCTGGCCTGGCAACATCCGGGAACTGGAGAACTCAATTGAGCGTGCTGCGATCCTGGCCGATGGCGACGACATCAAGCCGGACCTGCTCGCCATTGACGCCGACCCCCAGCCACCACTCGAAGATGTCGCCGCCGACGGCGATCTCACTGTGGAAGAGTTCACGTGCCAGATCATCCTCACGCATCAGGACCACATGACTGAAACCGAGCTCGCCCAAAAACTGGGGATTTCACGCAAGAATCTCTGGGAAAAGCGCCAACGCATGAAGATTCCGCGGAAACGCGGCCGCAAACGCTGAGGCGAGAGTGTTACCAAACGACCCGACAGGCTGTCACTTATGGTTACAAAGTAGGTACACCGCGCTGGAGCCAAACTCCAAGTTGTTGGTTTTATTCAGAACATCAAGTTGGCACGATAGGTGCCTATATTAGTGCGCAGGAATAATAATAAGGATTCCGGACTCGATTTAGGAACGACCTGACAATAAGAAAAAGACAGAACAAGAATAATAACTGGCTCGCTAAAAGGGAAAAGGACACTTTTCCCTTTTTTTATGCGTGTGATTTCTGCGCACGCCGCAGATTTTGGTAACATGTCTTCTGATCAGACTCGATCAAACAACTGAATCCGCCACGCGCGAAAGTCGCCTAATTGGCCCCGCAATGAACGACACCCATGCCTGCTGACGCAGGCACAAAAATCGACACCTCTCTCGTCAGCATCAATGCGCTGAAGGTATTGAAGCGACTGACCGAGAGCGGCTTTCAAGCATATCTCGTTGGCGGTAGCGTGCGGGATCTTCTTCTCGGCAAGTCGCCGAAAGATTTTGACGTGTCGACAGACGCCCACCCTGAGCAAGTTCGAGAGCTCTTTCGCAACTCCCGCATGGTCGGCAAACGCTTCCGCATCGTCCATGTCCGCTTTGGCAGGGAGATCGTTGAAGTTGCCACGTTTCGCGCCAGTCGCGAGGCAGTTGACTCGAACCTTGAGACGAGCGACGGCGGCATGATCCTGTCGGACAATGACTATGGGACCTTCGAAGAGGACGTCTTTCGCCGGGACTTCACAATCAACGGGCTGTACTACAACGCCGACGACAATAAGGTGACCGACCTTGTCGACGGGCTAACTGATCTAAAGAACAAGGTGATCCGGCTAATCGGCGAGCCGACCGCTCGCTACCGCGAAGACCCGGTCCGCATGCTTCGCGCCATGCGGTTCGCCGCGAAACTCGATTTCACTTTCGAGCCAGCCACCGGCGACCCAATCCGGGAACTCGGACATCTGCTCCAGGACGTACCCGCCGCGCGATTGTTCGAAGAATTCCTTAAACTGTTTATGTCCGGTCAGGCGCTGTCGACCCACACCCTGATGGAACAGTACGACATCTTTCAGTGGCTCTTCCCCGGTTCTCGCAACCACAAGGAACCCGAGCGTTCAACCCGTTTGACCGAACTCGCCTTGCAAAGCACGGATCGGCGAATCAGCGAAGATCTGCCTGTTACTCCCGCATTCATCATCGCCGCCATTCTTTGGCAGCCCTTCATTGAGGAACGCGAAGCACAGGAGGAAAAAGGCCTGAGCAGCGTGGATGCAACCTGGGAAGCAGGCAATCGCGTCCTGGCAGCCCAGCAATTGCTGGTCTCCATTCCGAAACGGTTCTCGATCCCGGCACGCGAAATCTGGAATCTGCAATTTCGACTTCCCATCAGGAATGGCAAAAGAGCCGAGTCGCTCGTTTCCCACAAACGATTCCGCGCCGCGTACGATTTTCTCCTCCTGCGTGAGGAATCCGGCGAACCACTTGAGGGACTGGGAGCCTGGTGGACGCAATACCAGGAAAAAGACGGTGACGGCCGTCAGGAGATGGTGCAAAGCCTCGGCGAAGGGCCACCAAAGAAGAAGCGCAAGCGCAAACCCCGGCGACGCTCCAAGGGGACCAACCCCGAGGCTGGCCAGAACAGCCAGGCCGGTAACAGTCAGTCCAGCGACAGCCAGTCCAGCGACAGCCAGTCCGGCAACAGTCAGTCAGGCAACAGTCAGTCCAGCAGCAGTCCGCCGAGTAACAGTCAGTCCGCTAGCAGTCAGCGCGGCAACAGCCAGCGCGGTAACAGCCAACGCAGTAGCAGCCAACGCAGTAACAGCCAGCGCGGCAACGGCCAGCGCGGCAACAGCCAGCGCGGCAACAGCCAGCGCGGCAACAGCCAGCGCGGCAACAGCCAGCGCGGCAACAGCCAGCGCGGCAACAGCCAGTCAGGCAACACCCAGT
>Ga0115002_10001927_pt1 | contig 27694 bp, 16 predicted proteins | sample ArcticOcean_MG_C_8_FD_89576 | JGI IMG/M metagenome (GOLD analysis project Ga0115002, IMG submission 89576) | Marine microbial communities from western Arctic Ocean - ArcticOcean_MG_CB11_86 | ecosystem: Environmental > Aquatic > Marine > Oceanic | place: Arctic Ocean: Canada Basin | collected... | reverse complement strand
GGCAACGACCTGGAAACGCTCATGTTCTGTGAGCAGCGTCTTCGCTTGCCAGAATGCATGTTGGCCCGTACGGATCGAATGACGATGGCCGTGTCTCTGGAAGGGCGCACGCCCTTTCTCGATCATCGACTGGTGGAGTACGCAATGTGGTTGCCACATCGGTTGAAGGTCAACAAAGGCGAAGAAAAGGTTGTACTGAAAAAGGCGCTGGCGCCGCTGCTCCCCGCATCGACGACGCGTCGTCGTAAGCAGGGATTGGCAGTACCCTTCGCGCAGTGGACGAGATACGGGGTGGAAGCATCGATTCGCCGAGTCTTGTCGCTGCAGCGGGTGGAGGCACGAGGGTTGTTCCGATCCAAAGCCGTATCGAATCTCCTGGATCACTGGGGTGCGCACTCGAGTCGACAATCCCAGCAGGTCTGGAGTCTGCTCTGCCTGGAGTTGTGGTTCCGCCTCTATGTTGATGGTGGCAGCGAGCGACTGTCTTCGAACACACCCTTGTCGGAGATCGCGTGACGACTGAGGCACCTAATGTCTAACACGACTGACACTGGCAATACTGACACGACGGGGCTGCGGGTCCGTATCATGCGGCAGGGGGGGCGAGCCGCCCAATTGGTCAGCCACCTCTTATCAGGCTGGTTCACTCAAAGGCTGGAGTCCGCCTTCGAGCATGTGTCAGATTGGAATGGCCGTCGCTCCTGCTTGCTGCTGTCCTTCGATGTCGATTTCCCTGAAGATGTCGATGTGCTGCCGCAGATCGTCGAGCAGCTCGAACCCCTGGGAGTCAAAGCGAGCTTCGCCGTCGTTGGGCGCTGGGTCGAAGATTATCCTGATGAACATCGCACGGTACTTGATGCGGGGCATGAGTTGGTCAATCACTCCTATTCGCACCCGGAGCTTGTAAACGTTCCCGGTCGCTTCGTGTCGCGACGAGATGATCTAAATCATCGCCGCTGGGAGACGCTGAGTATTCAGGAGAAGGCAGCCGAGATCGCGCAATGTCAGCAAGCTGTCCAGGACACACTTGGGGTAGAGATGGCTGGTTTTCGGGCGCCACATTTTGGCAATGTCGACCCTCGCCCTCTCTATCCAATCCTGAGTGAACTTGGACTCTCGTACTCGACGTCCATGTTGGCCCCCCGTGGTCGCCAGCTGGGTGTGCCTGTGATGGAGGGAGACGTCGTCGAGATTCCTGTTTCTACTTGTCCTCAGCACCCTCTCAGTTCCCTTGATACCTGGCACGGTTTGTATGCGCACGGCGGTTGGCATCTACAGGACTTTGGCGAGGTCTTGGCGCAGAGATTGAGGACGGCTGATGCCAGCGGGGGTATTACCAACATCTATCTCGATCCAAAGGATGTGTCTCGGATTGACATGGTACCTGTCTTTGCAGCGTTGTCAGATCTCGGGGACGACTGTTGGATCGCCACGTACAGCGAATTCGCCAGCTGGTTTCGCGCGGAGTGTGCTGCGTGAAGATCTATTTGATCACTGATATGGAGGGTGTGAGTGGCGTCTCGGGTTTCGACGTGCGCGAATCGAGCCGGCCCCAGGATGTCGAGTTGCGTCGCGTCTGGTCAGCTCTCTGGATTGGTGAAGTCAATGCTGCTGTTGCAGGTGCCGTTGCAGCCGGGGCAAACCATGTTCTGGTGCTCGACAACCATGGCCCCGGAGATACTCTTGCTGCTGAGGCGTTGGCGAGTCCGGCACAGTTGCTACATGGTGGCCGACGCGACAGTTGGCTGACCAGACTCGATGCCAGCTATGATGCGGTGGTCATTATCGGTCAGCATGCGATGGCTGGCGCCTCGGGAGGACACCTGCGTCACACATACAGCAGGAGGCGACTCGAGCGCGTCTCGCTACATGGGCCGGAGAAACATGGACCTGAGAAGATTCAAACCGAGATCGGCGAGATTGGCCTCATCGTCGGGATCGCCGGCGAGTTTGACATCCCCGTCGTCTTCCTCAGTGGAGACGAAGCGGCAACCGTCGAGATTGAGGCGCTGGTACCCGGTGTAGAAACGGCGGCGGTGAAGAAAGGGCTTTCCAGAGAGTGTTGCATCAGTCTCGCAGCGGCGGATAGCTGTGACCGCATTCGAACGGGAGTAGAACGAGCTCTTCGCCAGCGCCATCAGGTGCAGCCGCAATCGATCGAGCCGCCGATCGAACTTCGCTTGCGTTATGCGAGTCGCTGTGGGTGGCGCGCAGCGGCTCGCTGGCTGCGCGGTGGACCTGGACTCAGTTGGCGTCCCATCCGTGACCTGCGTGTGCGGGGAGACAGTATGCGCCAGACCTGGGACCGCGCCATCGGTCTGACGGGCTAAAACTGTGCCTGCTCTGTGCGGATACATCCGGCGGCGTCCAACCGCGGGGGGAGCGACCCAGGCCCTGGCGCGGATGGTGCAGGAGGACGGCATCGGCCGCTGGCAGATGGAGGGGCGCTACGTCGATGCAGCCGAGAATGTGGGCATTCACTCGTGGCAGTTTGGCACGCAATCGCCTTTGGCCTGTGACGGTGAGGAAGGTCGTCTCGTCCTCGACGGCTTTGTCGTGAATCGCGCCCATGTCGCTGCTAAAGCGGATGTCGAGCAGACGGGTGCGTCGGACGCAGATCTTCTGTGGGCGCTGTGGCGTCGCTACGGAGCAGCTGGCCTAGACGAGGTCGAAGGTGACTTCAATTTTGTCGCCATCGATGCTGCAGGGGTGGCCCTGGTGAGTTCGCGCCTCGGCGCACGCCATCTGTATTGGTATGTGTGCGAAGACTACGTCGCTTTTTCAACGCACATGGATTCCATCAGTCGGCTGGCTGGTTTTTCGCCGAGAGTCAACCGACTGGCGCTGATGGAGATGTTCAATTTTGGCTACATAGGATGCGATCGGAGTTTGCTCGAGGGGATCCGCCTCTTACCCGCCGCCAGTTGTATTGCGATCGGTGCAGGCTCTATTGACGAGCGACGTTATTGGCGTCTCAACTTTGAAAATGAAGGCTCAGCAGAGAGCTTCGATGACCTGGTAGACGAGGCGATCGACGCGTATCGCCACAGCGTGCAAGATCACATCAACAGATTTGAGCGGCTCACTGTCCCTCTCTCCGGTGGGCTCGATTCTCGTACGCTACTTGCCTTCGCTGCCGAGAATCGTGCCGATATCCCCGTCCACCACTGCAGTTGGTATGCCGCGGAGGCGCGAATTGCCCGCCAACTGGCTGAGGAATGCCAGGCCGAATGGCACGAGTATGACCCCCTGCATTTCGACTATGCTGCCATACTCGCTCAAGGCGATGCCATCGCGCAGGGCAACATTCACAGTCATCAGTTCTGGTTTCTCCCTTTGATTGAGTCGATGGCTTCCGGTGAGGCTCCGCAAATCGTGCTGGATGGCTACCTGATGGACGTGCTCTTCGGGGACACATTCCTCCTGTTGCCTGAGCGCCGTGTCGTAAGTCCGTCGGAGACACGACAGGCGATTAATCGGCTGTGGAGGCGGTGCCGACCCGATCTGGTGCGACGTGTGTTTTCAGCGGCATTCTATGACGATTACGAGCAGGCCAATCGTCATAGCATCGAGGATCAATTGCCAGCCCTGGACGCGTCCACGCTGACCAATCAAGTGCAGTCATTCTCTTTTCAGAATCGCAGCAATCGATACTCTGTGGCGCTGCCCAATGTGCAGCGTCAATACGTCGACTACGCCTATCCAGGCACCAGCCGCCGACTCGTCGATCTCTATCGCCGGATTCCGCCCCACTTCAAAGAGGGAGCGAGGTTCGCACGGGCCATTGTTTCGCGAGCGGCACCGGGGGTAGCAGCCGTATCTTGGGCAAAGACGGGGCGGCCACTCAGCTGCGACAAGGGCGCCATTGATCGACTCTTCGAAAGGCTGCCGATTCAGCAGGCAAGTACTATGCTGATGCTGCGTGCCACGGGGGGCAAGGCGGACTTAAGCCATCGGGCCGACCTGAATCGGCACTTTCGCCGGCATGCAGGTTTCCGCCGCGCCTTGCTCGACGTGGCGGAAGATGAACGCACGTTTTCAAGAGGAGTGATTGATCGCGATGGCTTGCGGCGCCTGACTGGCATGATCGATCACGGTTGGCCAGTAATTTTTCTGCTGCAAGCACTGGTCACAGTGGAGTTGTTTCATCGACGATTCATCGACAATGAGTAGACCTGTTCAGCTGGTTTTCGCCGGTGACACGGCCCTTGGGGGTAGCCTGGATGGGATTCCTGTTGACGAATTGGCACGTCGCACAGGATCTGTTCAGGCGCTGTTTGCAGACGCCGACCACCGCTTTCTCAGCTTTGACTGTGCCATCGGGCGACAGGGAGAACCGGTCTTTCCGGAAGAGTATGTCATCGACTGCGATGAAGGTAGCCTGGCATTGCTGTCAGAGTGGGGGATTGATGTGGTCAGCCTGGCGAACAATCACAGCACTGATCGTGGGCTGCCCGCTTTGCTGCAGGGCAAACAGTCTCTACGGGCTCGCAGTATCGGTGTGATTGGTGCGGGGGCGGATGACTCCGAGGCGTCCTCTTGCTGGATCACTGAATGTCATGGTATGAAGCTCGGTTGGCTTGCCTTCGCGTCTTCTGATCCGTGGGTCGGTGCCTATCCATCCTCTCCAGGTGGAGCAGGCGTTGCCGAACTGAATCAGGCGCGAGTACTGGCCGCGGTGGCGGCGGCCGTGGGATCAGTCGATGCACTGATCGTGTCGCTTCATTGGGGAAAAGAGTATATCCGGGTGCCTCCACCGCAGAATGTTCAGTTGGCGCGACAATTGATCGATGCAGGCGTTCGTGTAGTTGTTGGCCATCATCCACACGTGATTCAACCTGTGGAGTCCTATGGACGCGGTGTGATCTGCTACAGCCTGGGAAATTTCCTATTCCCGGACTATCCAGATCAGGGATTGCGATTTCGCGGTACCGCCTCTGAATCGCTCCTTGTCACAGTGGAAGTAGATGCGGAAGGCGCCACCATCAAATCGCTTTCTCCAGTGTGTTGCGACCAGAACGGCGCCCTGCAGTTACTTAACTCGGAGCGTCGAGATCAGATCATGGACAGCCTCTCTACTCCCGGCGAGATCTTGGGCACAGTCGCAGGAGAGAAGGCATGGCAACGGGAAGTGCGGCGATTCGAGATTGCAAGGTTGCGACGGGTTCTGCGCGAAGAAGTCGTGGCTGCGGGGGTCCGTGCAGGCACGACTCGGTTGCTACGCCTTGGGCGTAAGAATCTGCGATCACTGGGTCGCAGTCTTGGCGAAATCATCGGGGGAGGCCAGCGCTAAGTATGGGGCATATGGAAAGCAGTGGCGATGAAAAGTCCCTGCGAAAAGATGAGGCCCAGCGCGAGAGACTGACCCGAGAGATGTATTCCCAGTTGCGCTATCCGTCTCTCGACCCAGAACACAAGGCCAGTTACGAGAATCATCGCCTGCTGATCTATCGTCTTCTCGGTATCGAGCCCACAACGTTCTTCCAAGGCAAGACGATTCTCGATGGTGGGTGTGGCACCGGTGAGGAGACCATGTTTCTCGCGAGTCTCGGCCCCCAAAAGGTCATTGGTATCGATACGAGTGATGGCTCCCTCGACTCGGCGCGCAACAGGGCAAGGGAGGCGGGGATCGAGAACGTCGAGTTTCTCCATGCCTCCGTGCTGGATGACAAGATGTTTGCCGATGGGGAGTTCGACTATGTGTCGAGTCTGGGATGCATCCACCACACACCACGTATGCGGCAGGCCTTTGATAATCTGAGCCGAATGGTGAAGCCAGATGGTCACCTGTGCACATTCCTTTACAACAGCTTCGGTCACTTTCTCTACAATCTCGAGTGCGACTGGCTAGATCGGGTGGCTGGGGATGATATCGACGAGAGAATGCGATTAGGGCGACGCTATCTGGACTGGCGTCGGGGCACGAGTTTTCGGCGTGAGGGCATTCCTTCGTCGTGGGATGCAAGGTTATACGACAAGTATGCCGTCCTCTATCGTGATTCTCTGACACTGAAGCAGCTTCTTGGTTGGTATCAGGAGCAGGGGTTGGAGGAGGTTGGTTCCTACCCCATGAAATTTGGTGACATGATCGCCGCGTATCGCGCTCACTCGGGTGACGAAATGCATTCGATTCGTGGTGTCGTAGCTCGCGTCCTGTCGCCACTGGCCACGGCGCCTTCGGCCCACGGCGTTGGGTCTGGCGTCGCCGCGCATGGATGCAGAGCGTGTTGTTTCTACTTGGTCTGTACGACTACGGGGGCGCCTTTCGAGTTCTGGCGCAAAAACGGGCCAAAGAGTGAGCGGTAGTCAGCCGTCGGCCCATCCGACCGTGGCACCTGGCCGGCTCGCCCAGGATGGCGCCGGAACTCTGCGTGTTTCTCATTCTCCCGTATCACTGCTGGAGATAGGCGCTCTGTTCGTGCTGTGCCTGATCGCTCACGGCCGTAGTCTGAACGGGGATTTCCACTACGACGATCTGCACTCGATTGTCGACAACCCGCACATTCGTTCCTTGTCGCTGATCCCGACTCTTTTTACGGATCCTGGAACATTCTCAGGATTATCCTTTGGTGGCATGTTTCGTCCTCTCATCATGCTTTCCTATGCATTGACCTATGCTGTATTTGGTTTGACACCCGGCTGGTTCACAGCAGTCAATCTGATGTTGCACATGGGCGTGGTGCTCATGGCTTTTCTCGTGCTCAGATGGTTTTCGCCAGACAGGTTCAGTGCCTGGGGGGCAGCAGCACTTGTCGCGGTGCATCCAGTGAATGTCGAGACCGTGGCCTACATCAGCAGTCGCTCTGAGTCCATGTGCTCGCTCTTCATGCTTGCTGCACTTTGGGCGTATGTGCGCCGGCCAGGAGGAAATGTCTGGCCCTCTGCATTGAGTTTTCTCTTTGCCCTGATGTGTAAGTCCGTTGCCATCACCCTTGTCCCACTACTGTGGTTATACGAATCGTGGTTTCTTCGGGCTTCGTGGGAGACCAGATGGCGTCGACTCTGGCCATTTGCCGCCGTGACGGTCGGCTATCTTTGGGTCATTCGATCACTTTTGTCGACCTCCGTATTGCAGTCGCCCGTACGTTCTGTTGTGACGCAGCTATTGACGCAAGTGAAAGCACTGGTCTACTACGTTCATCTTCTGACCCTTCCCCGGGGGCTGAGTGTCGAACATCAGTTCAGCCTGGGGCGGTTCGAAGATCTGACCGTCTGGGCGAGTGTCCTTGCCCTTGGCAGTGCGATGGTTCTGTTGGTTCGGGTTGGTGTAGGCAGGCGGAGTCGCTGGTGGTTGGCATGGGGCTGCTTGGTTCTTGCGCCGACCCTCATTGTTCCCCTCAATGTGTTGGTCAATGAGCACCGTCTCTATCTAGTGAGTCTGGCTTTTGCCGCTCTGGTTGTCAGGTTGGCTGTGCTTTCAGGCGTTGGCGTGCGGCGTGTCAGCAAAGGGATACTGGCGGTCATGGTCGTGTTGTCCTTTCAGCGCACGGCGGTCTGGGCAGATTCGTCCTTGCTGTGGCAGGATGCCGTCGAGAAGGGGCCACAGATGCCAAGACCCCACCTGTTCGTTGGAGATGCTCATTTTCAGGCGGGGAACAATCGCCTGGCTCTGAACCAGTATGATGCTGCGCTGCGGGTGAACCCAGATCATCTCAGTGCGGGCGATCATCTGGTTCTGCACAACAATCGAGGTGCGACCTTGCTTGGGCTCGGACTGTTCGAGGAAGCTACAGCCGCGTACGATGATGCTCTCAGGATCGACCCCACGTACGCCCCCTCCCTTGAGGCGCTCGCCGGGCTACAGGCACTTACATCACAAGAGCACGACCGCGAAGCGGCGGCAGCACGTGGCAGGGGAGTGACTGCGCTGGTTACCGGCGATGTGGGGTCGGCGATCAAACACCTGAAACAGTCGTTGTCCATCGTCAGCGAGCAGGGGACCTGGCTGCTGTTGGCCGGTGCTCACGAGCGCTTGCAGCAATGGCAAGAAGCAGGCGATATCTACCAGGCACTGAGTCGCAGTGCCAATGAGACCGGCCGCCAGACTGCGCGCAAGCGCCTCGAGTCATTGGCCACTCGAGCTGCGCAGGGGGTGAAATAGGTGAGGGGGCGGCTCCTTATTCTGACACTGGTGGGTGGAATTGCCTTCGGCAATAGCCTTTCTGGGCCATTTCACTACGATGATCTGCATTCCGTGCAATACAATCCTCATATCCGTTCTCTTGGTTGGGTGCCAACGTATTTCGTCGACCCGTCGACGTTTTCCGGACAGGCGCGCGGATTCATGTATCGTCCACTCTTGCTGACGACATTTGCTCTCGACTATGCCCTCTGGGGGCAGAATGCGACGGCTTTTCGAGTGACGAATCTTCTCATTCACACAGCTGCCGCAGCGGCATTCGGCGCACTGTTCTTCGTCTTGCTAGGCACGAGAGTTGGGGCGTCTCTTGCGGCGCTTCTATTCCTGCTGCATCCGATTCACAGTGAGGCCGTCAACTATATCAGTGCACGGTCCGATGCGCTTGTGGCTCTATTTTTTTTCCTCGCCGCTGTGGGTGCTTTGCGATACCGATCACGATGGGTAGAGGGGGCGTATGCCGCCGCCCTGTTGGTGAAATCTGTCGCGATTACACTGCTGCCGATGCTGGCAATGCTGAGAGGTTGGGAGTCTGAGTCCGGGCCTGAGTCGGGTTCTAAGGCGCGGCGAGAATTCAATCTTCGAGACTACTTGGGGATCGCTGCTCTTTCTGTCGTCTACCTCGGCATTCTCTGGGGAACGCGGTTCTTGCGGCATTCATCGGAGGTCTTTCCTCGTTCACCCACCGCCGAGATCTGGACACAGGTAAAGGCCCTCGTCTACTACCTGTGGATGTTCGCCTCTCCCACGCGCCTGACCATCGACCATCCCTTTGCCGTCGGTTCTCCCACAGACGTCACGGTTCTGATGGCGATTGCGGTGGTCTTGTCTGTGGTCGTGCTGAGCCTGCGTCATCGACTCACGGTTCCCGGATTGGCTGCGATCTGGTTCGGTGTGTGTATGCTGCCGTACAGTATTCTGCCACTCAATATTTTCGTCGCGGAGCGGCGAGTCTATCTGGCCAGTGCGGGTATTGTCCTGTTGGCGGTGTGGGCGTGGCAGCGTTTGCACTTTCGCCGTGGACACCAGGTGAGTTGGATCGGTGTCGGCCTGATTTCCTGCCTTCTCATCCTGACCCTGCAACGCAATTTGGTGTGGGCAAGTGAAATTTCCTTGTGGTCAGATGCGGTGGAGAAGCATCAACTGTCGGCGCGAGCGCGGGTGAATCTTGCACTGGCCCATCGACGAGCTCAAGACCCCCAGGCAGCACGAGTCCATCTGGAGGTCGGCCTACGACTCGACCCCGAGTTCGCCGAGGGCTGGGTGATCGCCGGTGATCTGGCAAGAGACGCTGGAGACAATCATGCCGCTCGAGAGGCCTACGAGCGAGCTAGTAGAATCCAACCGTCTCTGGAGGGCGTATATCACAATTTGGGCAATCTCTCCTTTGCCGAGGGACACGTGGACGATGCCATCGCTAACTATCTGCAAACTCTTCAGATCAACCCGCGCTTCGCCGAGGCAAGGAACAATCTGGGCCAGGCTCTTGAAGCACAAGGGAGACAGGTCGAGGCGTTGGATCAGTATCTGCACGCCGTCAGGGATTCCGTGTTCTGGATTCACACGGACGATCCGGTAGGTGGAGCCTGGTACAATCTTGCCCGCCTCGCCGATCGCATGCAGAGGCCAAACCTCGCAGTGGCAGCTTATGAAGAGACCGTTGCGCATCTGTCGGGACACGATGCGTATGACACGTATGTCGACTTTTCGCGATTGCGATTGGGAAAATTGCGAGTGGAGCGCGGCGGGTGAAGAAGGTCTGCTTCATCTCATGTCAGTATCCGCCTCTGTCACGGACCTATCGCCGCTATCAGTTTGCGAATCTGCTCCAACAGGGAGGTTGCGATGTCACCGTGGTGGCGCACGGGAATATGTCGATGGCGCTGGGGAAATTTGTCGAAGATCCCGGCACTCTACCTACAGAGGGCCCACCTGTGCTGCGGCCCAAGGCTTTACCGTGGTATTTGACAGGAGAATTGCTCTCGAGGGCGGGGTGGATCGCTTGCCCGTACGTCAATTGGATTCGCCCTGCAGTACGCTCGGCTAGGCAGGTCGTGAAGGGGCCGGAAGATGTCGTGTGCGGAATCTATCCCCCCGTGACCAATCAGATCGTCGCACTACGCGTGGCCGAGGCGACGGGGGCGAAATTGGTCCTGGACTTTCGCGATGAGTATCTCGGATTGGCACGGGGTGTTCGGCAGCGCCTGGCCAAGCGTTGGCAGCAGCGATTCCTCGCAAGAGCAGATCTGGTATCTGTTGCGACTGATGCAGTCGGCGAAGATTTCGTCGCATCCGGACTCGATCCGGCGCGTCTGCATCTGACGGAGAATGGCTACTGGGAAGCGCCCGAAACGGTTCCTGCATATACGCCACAAGAGAAAACAAGAATTGTCTATATCGGTGCGATTTCCGCTGCTCAGGGTGTCGACATATTGGCGCGTGCAGCGCAGCGACTGATTCGGGATCGTCCGAGTGCTAGCGAGCGTCTTGAGATTGTGATCTATGGGCCGGACACGCCGCATAGACGAGCAACCCTGTCAGGTTCATTGCCCGCTTGTGTGACGTACGGAGGATACCTGCCGGCGCAAGAAGTGGGTGAAAAATTACTGTCGACGGACGTTGCATTCCTTTCTCTCTCTTCCGATCGGTATGCCTACGCAGTGCCAGGAAAACTCTACGACTATATCGCCCATGGTCGCCCGGTGTTGGCTAGTTTGCCGCAAGGCACAGCGCAACGTTTGATCGAGAGTCAGCAGCTCGGCTGGACGACTGGCGTGGGTGATGTCGCGGCGCTGGCTCAGCAATTGGATCGAGTCTGTGATATGGCAGAGCGTGCCCGCGTTCATGGCCAGGTGATGGCTGTGCGAGAGCAACACGCCGCCCGAAATCACTTTCTGAATCTATCTCGTCGGATACAAACTCTGTGAGGGGCCCGCTGGCGGTTTCGATCCTCGTTGGGCTCCTTGTGAGTGTCGTTTTCATCGGCACGATCGGTGGCCCCTTCCACTTTGATGATGAGCACTCCATCACCGGGAATCCAAACATTCGTCCGCCCATCGATTGGGGCAGGATGGTCACTGATCCGTCGGTGTTTTCACGTAATCCTGGCAGTGGAATGTATCGGCCTGTTGTGCTGACCAGCTATGTCGTCAACTACGCCACAGGTGGTCTGGATCCTCGTGGGTGGCATCTGTTCAATCTGTTGCTTCATGTCGGTTGCACGATCCTTGTTGGTTTGCTCGCGTGGCGTCTGACGGCAGATCGCGCCGCCCACTGGACAGCTGCTTTGATCTTTGGTTTGCATCCGCTGACGACAGAGACAGTCAACTACATCAGCAGTCGATCTGAATCGATGGCGCTTCTGTTCTGCCTTGCCAGCATTTTGACGTATCTGCTCGCTGGTGGGCGTGGAAGGCTGCTCGGATTGGCACTGGCCTTGTTTGCACTTGGCCTCGGTTGCAAAGTGACGGCCATGTTGGCCCTGCCCATTCTGTTGCTGCACGAATGGTCGCGTGGCCGGCTCGTAGATTCCTGGCGGCGCTGGTTGCCCTTTGCGCTGGTTGGGGCAGCATACGTCTTGGGTGTGAAACATCTGTGGCAGGAAGCATTGTTCGAGGCACCTGTGCGCCAGCCATTCATCCAATTGCTGACGCAAGCAAAGGCGCTCAGCTACTATCTGAAAATCGCTTTCGTGCCCGTGGGGCTCACCATTGAGCATGCCTTCAGTATGGCAGCCAGTTGGGCTGATGGGGCCGTGCTTGCGTCACTCGGTCTGCTGGGGAGCGTTCTGTGGTTGATTTCCCGTCACTTCCGTGATCGACCACTGATCGTTCTGATGGCTTGGCCCCTGCTCGGGTTGTTGCCGACGATCGTTGTGCCGCTGAATGTGTTGGTCAGCGAGCATCGGCTCTATCCGGCACTGGCCGGTGCGGCCATCCTCGTCGCCGTCGGGACTCGTGCATGGCTGCAGGGGCGACCGCACCGAGTTGCCATGATTGGACTCATGATCATGAGCGTTCTGTGTGTGGGTCGCAATCAAGTCTGGGCGTCTGAGCGGTTGATTTGGGAAGAGGCCGCACGCTACGGCAGTGTGCGCGCTCACGTTCGGCTCGGGATTCAGAAACGCCAACAAGGTGATCTCACCGGCGCGGAGACACATTTGCGCACGGCCCTGGCGCGCTCACCTGAACATGCCCCTGCTCTGAACAATCTGGGAAATGTTCTTCGCCAGCGTGGACAGCCGGGAGAGGCGGAGGATCTGTACAAGGCGGCCCTCGCGATCCTTCCTTCTTATCCTGAGGCGCTGATTAATCTCGGTTCACTTCGGGCACTCGACGGCGACACGGATCGAGCTCTCCGTCTCTATCAACGGGCCACGCACATTGCGCCCGATCACTTCGAGGGATGGAACAATCTTGGCACCTTGCACCTGCAGCGGGGCGAGCCCGCTCTGGCGCAGGTGGCACTTGAGGAAGGTCTAAGACGACGGCCGGACTCGGCTCGCATTCTGTACAATCTCAGTGGTGCCCTTGATATGCAAGGACACACGGCGCCGGCGATCGAAATGCTGCGTCGCGCCGTCAGTTATCAGAAAGACTACGCGCCCGCGTGGTTGAACCTGGGGAATTTCCTCCGCAAGCAGGGGCGCTTGAGTGAGGCCCGAAGTGCCTATGAGCACTTCCTGGTGGTGTGGGATGGTGAGCCTGCAATCGCTGCACGAGTCAAAGCGCAGCTGACCAGTCTGGTCGACGAGACGCAATGAACCTCTCAATTCATCGCACGCAAATCGTTGGTTTGGCCGTTGTCTTGTTCGCCATCTACGGACAGAGTCTCGGGTTTCCATTCCAGTTCGATGATGGACACAGCATCTACCAGAACCCCCACATACGCTCGCTCGAAAATGTGCCATCCTTCTTTTCGGATCCTGCGAAATTCTCCGCGGATGCGTCCTTGATGATGTATCGGCCGGTAGTGCTTAGCAGCTATGCCATCAATCATGCTCTGTCACAACTGGCGCCGTGGAGCTATCACCTGCTCAACGTCGTGCTGCATTTGCTCACAGCGGTGACGGTAGGGTTTCTGGCGCGACGGCTACTCGATTCCACGGCCATGGGCTGGGTCGCGGCCTGGCTCTTTGCCGTTCATCCGATTCACAGTGAGGCCGTCTACTATGTGAGCAGTCGCTCTGAGAGTATGGCGGTGTTGGGGGTCCTGGTAGCCATGCTTCTGCATCTGAAGGGCAGGGCAAACGTTGAGTCGCGGCGCTGGCTGCATCTTGGTGCGGTGCTCGGCTTCACAGCAGGGCTGTGTGCAAAGTCGGCGGCGATCGTGTTGCTGCCGATCTTGCTGGTACACGATCTGATGATGGCGCGGGGGAGTCTGCGCCGACGGTGGCGCGAGCACGCGGTATTCTGGGGCGTCGGTGCAGTCTACCTGTTACAAACGCGCGCGATCATCGCCAAAGCAACCGTGGCCGCCCCTGTCAGGTCGTACGCAGAGCAGTGGTGGACACAGGCCAAGGCACTGTCTTACTACCTGCACCTGCTGATCATACCTCGTGAGCTAAGTGTCGATCATCAGTTTCTCATCTCGGACTCCATCTTTGACCCCTTTGCCGCCGCCGCGGCGGCGGTCACTCTGAGTCTGGTGGCCGTCGCTCTTTGGTTTGCTGTGACAGGAGAGACACCGAAGTCGCAGAAGGCCGTACCCACAGGTACTGGTCGACCCAAGTGGGCTCTATTTCTGATACTATGGTTTCTCGCGGCCCTTGCCCCCGCGTCACTTGTGCCTCTCAACGTTCTCGTGAATGAACACCGACTGTATCTGGCAGGTGTGGCCTTCGCCCTGGGCCTCGCCTCACTGGTGCGAACCGATTCGAGAGCACGACGAGGTGTTCTGCTGGCACTGCCTCTTATGGCTCTACTCGCATTGCAGAGAGGGGAAGTGTGGGCCTCAAGTGAAGCGCTCTGGCAAGATGCGGCGCGCAAGGGACCGGGCATGGCCCGACCCTTCATCATGCTCGGGTTTGAATATCAGCAGCAGGGCGACGATGTCGCGTCCATCGACGCGTTCGAGGCGGCGCTGGCTCGTGATGCGAGCTTTGTTGCAGGTTATGTCGCGCTGAGTGAGGCACATCTACGGCTGGGGCAGACGAAAAAGGCGAGGAGTGTGGCGCGAGAGGCTACGCTGGCGCAGCCTGACTCAGCCTCTGTGTGGTCGCAGTTGGCACAAACTGAGCGAGTTGTAGGGATGGCCGCCACAAGTGTCGCAGCTCGCAGGCGAGCGTTCGAGTCGAGTGTGACGGCTTTCCGACAAGCACTGCGACTGACGCCAGACGAGGCGGATTTCCACGACAATCTTGGTAGCATGTATCAGGAGCTTGATCGTGCCCAGGAGGCATTGCCGCATCACGAGCGCGCTGTCAGGCTGAGGCCCGAGAGGGCAATTTCTCGCCTTAACTATGGCAATGCCTTGTTCATACTCAAGGACTATTTTGCTGCATCTCAACAGTATCGGCGAGCCGTGGAGATCGATCCTGACTTCGTCGATGCCTGGGACAATCTCGCCGTAGCTCTTGGGCTGATGGGCCGCAGCGACGAAGCGGCTGCCGCGAAGAGGCCATCTCATCTACGTCGGCGGGGGGGACGTTGATGCAGAGGCTGGGGACGCTATGGCGGCCAGTGGTTCTGGTAGGACTGGTTTTTCTTGCTTACGGCAACAGTCTGAGTGGCTCCTTTCACTATGACGATGAGCACAGCATCGTCCGCAACACATCGACTCAGAAGCTTTCGGAGGTCCCGAATTTCTTCGTCGACATCTCAGCATTTTCTGGAGACGAAGGCAAGGGAATGTATCGTCCCCTGTTGCTGGTGACGTACGCTTTGAACTACACGATCCACGAACTGAATACGACCGGCTTCCATGTGGTCAACGTCCTTTTGCATGCGATGTGTAGTCTCCTTGTGTGGCGTCTGGCGTTCACGGGGCTTGCACCGATGTTCGATCGGGGGGGGCGTCCACGGGCCCAGGGGCATCCACAGGCAGCCTGGGTCGCGGCGGCTGTGTTCGCGCTGCATCCCGCACTGACTGAACCGGTCAACTACGTCAGCAGCCGCTCCGAGACGCTGATGGCCCTGTTCTTTTTGCTGACTCTCTCTCTCCACACACGGAAGCCATCGAACGAATCGATTGCGGTCGGCGCGCGCTTGACCTTGATCTTGGCACTACTGAGCAAAGAGACGGCGATCGTTCTGCTCGCAATTCTGCCACTGCTCGATCTGTGGAATCCTCGCGTGCGGGTGTCGGTGCGACAGATGACGATGAGGCACGCTCCATACTGGCTGATCGGTGGCCTCTATCTCTGTATTCTCTTTTGGACGGACTTTCTTGGCAGTGGCGGGACAGAGCAGGTTCGCGACACCCTGTCACAATTTCTGACACAGGTGAAGGCGCCGGCCTACTATCTCAGATTACTTATCCTGCCTTCTCATCTGAGTGTTGATCACGCCTTTTCCGTCAGTGATCGCGTCTCACCAGCCGTTGTTCTTGGTCTTGGCCTCGTCCTGACCCTCTTCTTCGTCTCGCTCCGCGGTCGCAGAACATGGCCACAGCTGACACTGTCTCTGCTTGTTGGTGCTTGTGTCCTGCTACCAACCTCGGTGGTCCCCCTAAACATTCTGGTCAATGAGCGCCGAGTATACCTGGTCCTTGCCGCCTTGTGCATCGCCACGCCGAGTCTGCTTGATCTGCGCCTGCGTGGTGGCACCATTCTTACACTGATCCTGTTGACTGTTCTCACGGTGCAACGCAACCAAGTTTGGGCGACACCATTGAGCCTGTGGCAAGATGCGGCGTCGCGAGGTGCACGTTCCTATACGGCGACAGTGAATCTGGGCAAGGCGCTGCAAGAGGCTGGGGACGTAGAGGGGGCCGTCGCGGCATACCGTCGTGCCTTGAGCATCAATGCTGAGCGTGGCGATGCCTACAACAATCTTGCCGTTCTGCAACACGAGGCGGGGCGGGTCACGGAAGCGATCCAAACCTATCAAAGCGCTCTCGAGCACTCCCCGGAAATGGAAGAAATCCACCACAATCTCGCGGTTGCCTATCAACAGGCTGGTAATCTACAGGGGGCAGCGAAGAGCTTCGCACGAGCTCTCGAGTTGGATCGATCCAATGGTGGGCTCTGGAGCAACTATGGCCAGTTGCTTCTCGCTATGTCTGATCCAGTGAATGCTGAGAAAGCCTATCGAGAGGCACTGAGTCTTCTCGGTGAGCGCCCAGAGCCGGCGAATGGATTAGGAAATGCGCTGAGTGCACAGGGGCGAGTGGAGGAAGCGGTCGGCGCCTATCGACAGGCTCTGTCCATAACCACCGCAGACGTGCAGAGGGCCGTCATCCTGGCGAATCTCGGTGAGAGTCTGCTGCGATCGCAGCAGACAGACGCAGCGCGACAGGCCCTGGTCACCTCCCTGGAATTGTCGCCAAGTGCTGTCGCCCACGACTACCTGGGCCGTCTGTCTCTGGCGCAGAAGGACACCCTTGCAGCAGTCACACACTGGCAGGCGTCGATTGAAATCGATTCTACTCGGTGGGTACCACTCACAGGGCTAGGCGAAATCGTCGCGGCAAGAGGCGATCTGGCAGAAGCGGTTGCGTTGTTGCAACGTGCCATCGAACTCGGCGCAGGGGCGAGGGCCCAAGAGGCTTTGCGCAGGATCAGCGCGGGGAGTGAGCTGTGACTTCGAAACAGATCGCTTCAGTACTGGTGGCTGCTGTCGTTCTGGCCTATGGGAACTCCCTGGGCGGCGCGTTTCACTACGACGACTTTCACTCCCTCGTCAACAATACGTCCATCCGTGATGTCGAGACGATCCCCTCATTCTTCACCCAGACTCGGCATTTCTCCGCAGATGCCGACAAGAGTATGTATCGGCCCGTCGTGCTGACGAGCTACGCCCTCGACTACGCCATCTTTGGGAACAAGGCCGTCGGTTTCCATCTGACAAATCTACTCCTCCACCTGGCGTGTGTGCTGCTATTCTGGCAAGTCGTCGTCTGTGTGGGGGGCTCGTCTGATTGGCGCATCGCTGCTTTTGCCGCTGTGATGTTTGCTGTTCATCCGGTGGGGAGCGAACCAGTCAACTACGTGAGTTCGAGGTCCGAATCTCTCGCTGCCTTGTTTATGCTGCTTGCCCTGTGGCTTGGCCTTCGACAGCAGCCACGACTGCTTGGATCTCTTGGCAGCTTCGCTGCAAGCCTGCTGAGCAAAGCGACTGGAGCGGCTCTGCCCCTGATATTGCTAACATGGCCCGGCGGCACGGTCACGACGCGCATGCGCCGGGTGCTGCCCTATATGGTCCTGCTGGCGGGATACATGGCGATCCTGGCTTTTGCTGCGCTTCTGCCGACCTCTCGAGCGGTGCCGGTGCGCGACACGTGGACGCAGTTGGCGACGCAGTGGAAGGCCGTAACCTACTACCTGCAATTGCTGCTGATGCCCGTCCACCAGAGCGTCGATCCTGCTTTTGTCGAAGGGGCGTGGTCCCAAGGAGCTGTGTGGGCGGCGATGATCTTCGCCATCTCCCTGATCATATTGGTGTTGCGTGCCCGGGGAAAACAGAGGTGGTGGTTGCTGTGGCCTTTATGGGTCGTGCTGCCAGCGAGCGCTGTGCCACTGAATGTTTTGGTCAATGACCATAGAATCTACCTGGCCAGCGCGGGTCTTTTTGTTGCGTTTGCAGGCCTCGTCATGCGCCAGCCACGTCTGCAGCGTCCGGTTCTGCTACTGTTCATTTGCTTGATCACGCTGACCATTCAGCGAAATCAAGTATGGGCAACTGAACTGAGCCTCTGGTCGGATGCTGTGAGACTGGCACCATCCAGTTCGAGAGGCCGTGTCCACCTTGGGAAGGCCCTGCGCGATAGTGGACAATTGCAGGCGGCGCGGGTGCAATTTGAGCAAGCGGTCTCTCTTGATGAGAACTTGCTGTCGGCCCGGGCGAACCTGGCGAGTATCTACTATGAGCAGGCCCTCGAATCTACGCCGATCAACGGTGAGCTTCTGGATCGCGCTGTGCGGCAGTACGAGTCGATCCTGCAACATGATGAGACCCATCGCGAAGCACTGGTGAATCTTGGGAACGCGCACCGGAAAGCGAATAACAAGAGACGGGCCATCGCCATGTATGAAAGAGCCATCGTCGCACATCCGAACTACGCGGATGCCTACGTAAATCTTGCGCAGCTCTATTTCGATTCCGGTCGGTATGCTGAAGCGATTCCGTTGATGTCTGAGGTCACCCGGTTGGAACCAACGAATGGTCGTGCGTTCTACGATCTGGGCAATGCGTATGCGCGGGCGGGTCTTTTGCCGCAGGCTGCAGCCGCCTTGCGACAGGCATGTCAGATCGACCCGACGGACTCATCCTCCTACTACAATCTTGGGGAAGTCTTGTTCGCCCTCTCACAGCACGCCGCCTCAGGTAATGGGCGATACGCGGCGGAGGCGCTGCGAGTCTTTGTTGAGTTGAAGGCTCGTCACGGGGCCTATCGTCTTGTGAATCAGCGTCTTGAACAATTAGGCGCAGGAGGCAGATAGTGTCGGGTTTGCAGTGGCAGCGGCCGTCAACGGCTCTTGGTCTCATCCTGCTCGTGGTGTCGATGGCCTATGCCAACAGCTTCGGCAATGGCTGGCACTATGATGATGTCCACGCCATCACGGAGAATCCTCACATCCGATCATTGGAGGATCCTGTCGGATTTTTCACTGACCGGACGCGATTCTCACGCGATGCGGAAATGGCCATGTTCCGCCCGCTGTTGCTTCTGAGTCTCGCCGTCAACTATTGGTGGTCCCAACTCGACACCAACAGTTATCTGTTTGTGAATCTATGTATTCACCTGGGCTGCACGATGCTGCTATGGGTCTTGCTGCGCCAGCTCGGACGAGGGGCGGGGCTCGCTTTGTTTGGGGCCATGCTCTTTGGCCTGCATCCGCTGGCAACGGAGCCCGTCAACTATATCAGTGCGCGATCTGAGAGTCTGTCGGCGTTATTTGTACTCGGGACGATGGTGATCCATCTGGTTGCCCGAGGGCAGACCCACGAGCCTCGGAAGATCGCCTGGCGGATTGCGTCGCTTCTGTGTTTTGTCGCTGCCATGCTGAGCAAAGAAACGGGCATCACGGCTCTGGGACTGGTCATTGCCTACGACCTCACAAGGGATTCAGTCACGTGGCGATCCGTCCACCGGTCCCTGCGGCCCGTGCATGCACTCTATGCAGTCATCGCGGTGCTCTATCTGGTGGTTCAGTTCGGCCATATCAACATGGCGGTCGTTGATGCTCCTGTGCGTGAGCGTTCAACCCAATGGGCGACTCAGATCAAAGCATTGATCTACTACGCTAGATTGCTGGTCATGCCGCACGGACTCAATGTGCAGCATCAGTTCTTTGAAGGTGGCCTCGCGTCAGTCGTTGGATCGAGCCTCTTGGCACTATCGTCGCTGGCGTTGATCGCTCGCCGCGCCCGGGATGACGTTCGCTTTGGACTGGGCTGGTGCATCATTGTTCTATCCCCGACGCTGCTGGTGCCTCTGCACATCCTCGTCAACGATCATCGTCTTTATCTGCCGGTGGCAGGACTGCTGATCGCTCTCACCTGTCTATGGACACGGCCTGCACGATGTCGCTGGCCTTCGAGATGGGTATCGGGGCTTACCATCGGTACACTGCTCATCATGGGGGTGCTGACGCAGAACAGAAATCCTGTCTGGGCAAATGAATACAGCCTGTGGTCCGACGCGGCAGCGAAGTCGCCGCAACCTCTCGTGCCCGTTGCCTACATCCATTTGGGTAACTATGCCAAAGAGCACGGCGCGCTGTCGGAATCGATCGGCTACTACCGACGGGCGCTGGAGATTGCGCCTCAACACGTGGCAGCGAGGAACAATCTCGGCCTGGTCCTGGAGGCAATGGGGCAAGTCTCGGCCGCGGCGGACACATTTGAGGCTCTGACCCAGGATCATCCCGCTCTTGCGGAGGGGTGGTACAATCTGGGGCACGCTCTGCAGGCCCTGGGGCGGGAGGCGGCCAGTGAGCGACAACAAGGTCGAGCGCAGGAATTGGTCCTGCAGGCTCGACGGGCGTATGAGCACGTAGCTGATACGAGCTATCACTATGATCTGGCTCTGAACAATGTTGGCACGACCTTCGAGTTGCTCGGGCGTATCGATAGTGCCGCAGTCTACTATCAGCAGGCGGCCGAGTATGGTGGCGCTTCACCCGATCCACACAACAATCTGCGCCGACTGTCGCGACAGTTGGATGTTCATGCCGGTGACCTACTCGATGCGAAGCAGCTGGTTCAATTGCAGACGCTGTGTGAGGAGTTGGCCCGGGTCGAGGATCCAGCACCGGAGGCGCTGTTCTATCTCGCCATCAGTCTGTTCTCTCAGAGGCGTTTCGAGGAGAGTCTCGCACCGAATGAGGAACTGCTGCGTGAACATCCGGATTTTATTCTCGGCTATCTGCAGCTTGGGAATTCGTTGGAGACCCTTGGGCGCGTCGCTGACGCTCACCGGGTCTACGAGCGGCAGTTGCTGCAGCAAGCGGAGGGCCACTTCGCAGACGAAGCACGACGCCGATTGAAAGCAGAGTCGAAGTGATTGGCAAGGCACTCCAAAGAACACCGTGGGTATTTGTTGGATTGTTGACGGTCCTCGTACACATGGGATCGCTCGATGGCGTCTTCCACTATGACGATGACCATAGCCTGGTGCGCAATACAGCCCTACGTGACGTGAGTCTTGTGCCGTCCTATTTCCTTGATCCTGATCTGTTTTCTGCTGATCCAGGTCGGGGGATGTATCGTCCCGTGCTGCTGACGAGCTATGCGTTGAATCGTGCCCTCATCGGCGACGCCCCGATGGCATTTCTCCTTGTGAATCTTCTGCTCCATGCGGCAAATGCGGCCCTGATCTGTGTGATTGCTCGACGGTGGTTGTCCGCTCATGGATCAGCCTTGGCTGGGCTCCTGTTTGGACTCCATCCCGTCGTGACCGAACCGGTGAACTATGTCAGTGCCCGTTCCGATTCTCTGGTTGCGTTCTTTCTCTTGCTGGCGATCACATGGGGGATTGTCGGCGTGCGCCGGCAGCGACGCGTCTGGGGCCAGATGGGTGCTGTGGTTCTTGCTCTGCTGAGCAAATCGACGGCGATTGCCGCTGCGGCAATGTTGGTGCTGACGGACTGGCTTCACACCGGGAGATGGCAGGAGAGCCTTAGAAAGCAGTGGGGTGTGTTGGTTGTGAGCGGCCTCTATTCCGCGATAATTTGGACGAATGGATTTTTGCCGCACTCCTTGTCGCGTCAGGCCATTCCGATGGCTGACCGATTGCTGACACAGGCGAAAGCTCCCGTTCACTACCTGCAGACCCTCGTCATGCCGACTGGCCTGAGTCCGGAACCGGCCTTCTCGCTGGCAACGCAGGTTTCGGCCACCGTCGTCGGTGCCATGGCGATGACGATATCTATGGTGTGTGTAGCCTTCGTGCTGTGTCGACGGCGTCTGCGGGGCCCATGGGCGCTGGTGCTCTGGTTTGGTGTCACCCTCGTACCAGTGAGTCTGGCCCCATTGAATGTCCTGGTGAATGACCGCCGCCTGTATTTGCCCCTCGCCGGTGTTGCCGTCGCGTTCGCTTGCACCGGTGCATTGGTGAAGCGTCGATTCTGGAGACACACGTTGGCCGTGGGCGGACTGGCGATTCTTGCGGCAATGAGTGTTGAGCGCTCGCGGGTGTGGGCTACAGATATTCAGCTATGGGCGGATGCAGCGGCGAAGGGGCCAATGATGCCCAGAGCCCAGCTCTATTTTGGCGACGCCTTGCTCGCCGAACAGGGGGCTTCACCTGAGCAGAACCGAGCAGCACGCGCTGCCTATGAGAAGGTCCTGTCTCTGGATCCGGAACAGAAACTGTTGGCATTTCAAGCGACCAACGGTCTTGCCCTGGTCGATCGAGCTCAGGGCATGCCCCAGCAGGAACTGCAGCGCCTCCAAGGCCTTGTCGCGATGGCACCGGGTTATGTCGATGCGTGGGCAAATCTCGGCAATGCCCGGTATTCTGCGGCATTGGCTGGCGACAGGTCGGCACTGCCGCAAGCACTCCAGGCGTACGAGCGGGCACTACAACTCAATCCAGATCAAGCAGAGGCGCACTTGGGCAGAGGCGCCGTGCTACAGGTGACGGGTTATCTCGATGAAGCCGAAGTCGCCTATCGATCATCACTAAGACTGACGTCTCCTGCATCCCAAGCGGCCATGAATCTCGCGGGGTTGTATATGATGCGAGCCCGGCTATCGACGGACTCTGAGCAGCGGATCGATCTGCTCCGTTCAGCGAGGGCCCTTTTCGTCAATGCCGCAGCGGCGGGCAATACGGCCGCAGCAGGAGGCATTCGCGCCGTTGACGATTCCTTGGCCGTTACCGGGGAGAGACTGCGATGAAGCTGGATACAATCGATTTGCGCAACTGGCGACCGACCGCGGTTTGCCTGCTCGCCGCAACCGTCGTCATCTGGTGGGGGAGCCTCGATAATGGCTACCACTACGATGATGAGCACTCGATCCAGCTGAACATCCATCTGCGTCTTGCACCAGATCTGGGAGAGATGAAGGATGGGATCAAATCCTATTTCTCAGACCCCTCGACATTCTCCCGAGACGCAAAGAAGGGGATGTATCGACCACTGTTGGTATCGAGCTTCGCCTTTAATCATGCCGCAAATCTTGCCTTTGGCTTAGATGGCTATGATGTGCGTGGCTTTCACGTGATCAACATTCTGATCCACGCGATCAATGGGTTGCTTGTCTGTTGGTTGGCACGCCTGCTGTGGCCAAGCCGCAAGGAAATCGGACTGGTGGCGGGGCTTGTGTTCATCGCCTGGCCACTGGGTAGTGAACCGGTGAACTACATTAGCAGTCGAAGTGAGTCTCTTGCGGCGCTCTTCTATCTGCTGACAATGGCATTGTATATCGCGGCACAAGCGGATCGACGTCAGCGGACGTATTGGGCCTGCTGGCTGGCGATGGGTGCCGGACTCCTGACCAAATCAACGGCGATCACGCTTCCTGCTTCGCTGCTGTTGCTCGATATCGCCGTGATCAGCCGTTTCGACCTCCGCCGATTGCAGTCGCGGTTGTGGCGATGGCACATGCCTTCCTGGTTGCTTGCGGGTGGGTATCTGACCCTCATCATTCAGAATGGATTCCTCGGACGTTCTCTAGGGGCGCCCGTTCGTGATGGCTGGTACCAGCTTCTTACGCAGTCCAAAGCGATCGGATATTACGTCCACCTTCTGGTGCTGCCGACGAATCTGAGTGTTGAACCACAGTTTCAGGAGCAGGGCGTTGTCAGTGCTGCCGTCCTCGGCGGCGGCTTTCTGGCGGTCACGCTTGCTGGTCTTCTCCTGTGGTTGTGGCGGCGCCGCCATGGGCGTGCCTTGATGCTGTTGGGAACAGGTGTCCTTCACATGATCCCGACCTTGGTGATGCCACTGAATGTGTTCGTCAATGACCGACGGGCCTACTTGCCCCTTGCCCTGGCTTGCATTGGCATCGTCGCATTGGGCGCGCACCTTCGTCGGCCCCTGCGTGCGTCATGGGTGGCGCTGGTGTGTTTAGGTATTGCTGCGGCCTTGAGCCATGGTCGCAACCAGGTTTGGCAAGACGATGACTCTCTCTGGGCTGATGCGGTCATGAGGGCACCGCAGATGCCGCGGCCGCATCTGTATCTCGGCAATGCCTACAAGGATCGAGCTCTACAGACCCGGGACACACAGCAGAGAAACAGATTCTGGCTCGAAGCGACGCGCGAATACGAACGGGCTCGTTCCATGCCAAGTGACGATGATTTGCGTGTGCGCGCTCTTAACAATCTTGGCGGCGTGTATCTGGAGTTGGGGGATGTCGAGCAAGCGGAGCCTGCATTCAGACAGGCCGTTGTTCTTGATCCCCACTATGCCGATGCGCTGATTAATCTCGGCAATGCCCTTCTGACGAGGGCTCGGCAGTCATCGGTTGATCCTCGACGGGCACAGTGGCTCGCCGAGTCGATCGATTACTACAAGCGTGGCCTGACTGCCGAACCGAACAATTACTTCGGTTATGGTAATCTGGGCGTAGCCCTGCAGGATTTGGGGCAACTTGCGCCGGCAGAGAAAGCCTACCGGCAGGCGGTGTTTCTCAATCCTCGACATTTCGGTTCGCTGACGAATCTTGCCGCGCTGTTGCTGACGCGAGCACAACAATCAGAAAGCTCTGACGAAACAAGGAAGTTGTTGGTTGAGGCTCGACGTCTCGTGCAGCAGTCTCTCGTGATCAATCCAGCACAGCCCCGTGCCCCTCAGATACTTCGCCTCGTGTCCGACCTGTTGGACGCCAGCGGCGGGGCTTGATGTTTCTGCGCCGAGCTTACCTGGAATCAGGAGCTGTCTTTCTCCTGGTGCTACTGGTCTACGCGGGAAGTTTCGACAATGGCTTCCACTTCGATGACGATCACTCCATCGTCAAGAACGAGCAACTGAGCTCTCTATCGACCATCCCTCGGTCTTTTGTGGATGCTACGACATTTTCGGGTGATCCGCAGTATGGGGTGATGTATCGACCCTTGGTGGTGGGATCGCTGGCGATCAATCATGCCATCAGTGACCTGGACCCGTGGAGCTATCACGTCACCAATGTGATTCTGCACGCCTTGTTTTGTCTGGCAGCGCTCGCCCTGATTCGACGCTGGCTTCCAGAGCATGAAGAGGTTGCCTGGATCGCCGTCGTCGTGCTCGCCGTGCATCCAGTGAACAGCCAGATTGTGAACTACATAAGCGCCAGAGCCGGTATCCTGGCGGCGCTGGGGGTCGTGTTGGCTGGATGCAGCGTCAGCATGATTTCGCCAGTCAGGCGATCTGCCGCGACCTTCTGCGCCCACCTGCTGGGCCTTCTGTCGAAATCAACGGCGATTGTGTGGGGGCCACTACTTGCGCTTCGCGCCATCGGCCGTCGGCCGGATGCTGGTCGTTTGCGTTTGCCATTGGCAACGGCCCTCGTTGCGAGTCTGTTATTCGTCGTGGCAGGCACGGTGACGGGTTTCCTGGGCCCCTCACTCGATCGCCTCGTACGCCCTTTGGACGTCCAGATACTGACTCAGATCAAAGCCTGCGCCTACTATTTGTGGCTCGCAGTTGTTCCCACGCACCTGAGTGTCATCCACTCATTTTCGGTTGCCTGGGAACCGGGAGCTGCCGTTGTGGCGGCGGCATTCTTCTTGATTTCGGTCCTTGGTTTAGCGCTCGGTGCCTGGATGCGTCGATATGATCCGGCCTATGGGGTCCTGTGGTTCTTTGTGGCACTGGGTGTCACCTTCATCATGCCATTGCACGTCATCATCAGTGAGCACCGGCTCTACTTATCAAGCCTGGGTGCTGCGATTTTCATCCTTGGTGTTGTCGTTCATCACCCGCCGCGCTGGGGCCGAGTCTGGATCGTTGTTGGCGTGGTCCTCTGCAGTCTTCTGACCGTGCAGCGCACATCGATCTGGCAGAGCGAAACGGCTCTCTGGGCGGCCGCCCTGAAAAGGGCGCCCGGAAATCCCCGGGTACATGCGAATATCGGTCGACTCGCTTCGTTGGATGGTGACTTGATACGGGCCCGTAGTCACTATCGCAGGGCACTGGCAGTGGATCCGAAATTCACTGCCGTCTTGTTGAATGTCGGCGCTGTGGAAGAGGGACTTGGAAACCTCCAGGCTGCGGCCGAGTCCTATCGTCGAGCCCTCGTTCTAAGACCAGATTGGGGACAGGCTGCAAGACGACTGGGCATGCTGCTGGTGCGCATGGGGGAGATGGCACGGGCCAAAGAATTCCTGGAATTGGCTGTATCTGTGAGCCCTGATGCGGATGCTCTCGTGGGGCTCGGTGTTGTGAAACGCTCCCTTGGAGACAAAGACGAGGCGCGGCGAACATTGCTCGCTGCCCTGCAGCTAGCGCCAGAGAACATCGATGCCATGGTCAATCTGGGTGTCCTTGCCCAGGAGGATGCTCTGGAGGATACACGCTCAGATCCTGAGCCAGGGCTGGCCAAGGCGCGTGGTTACTATGAGCGGGCCCTGCAGACCGATTCCACCCACCAGGAGGCGATGCTGAATCTAGCTGCTCTTCTCGATTTTCAAGGTGACTATGATGGGGCCGTCACAGTGTTTGAAAAAGCAGTCAAGGCCTACCCAAGCTTCCTGCCTGCGCAGCACGGGCTCGCAGAGGCTCTGGTTTCGTCAGGTCGGATGGCGCAGGCGATTGATGTCATGAGAGGTGCCATCGCCAGAGATTCCTCCAACGTGCGGTCCTGGGCCAAACTTTGGGGGCTGTATGCACGCTCCAATCAGCTTGATGAGGCCGAAGTCGCCTTGAGGCAAGCCGTGGGCCGAGGAGATCAGCGAGCGGAGATTCTGTACAATCTCGCGGAAGTTCTCGTCGTGCAAGGACAGGGCCACTGGGGACGAGGTGAGCGGGCAGAAGGTGCCAGTCGGTGGCAGCAGGCTCTCGGCTACTATCGACGTGTAGGGGCCGGATATCGTCGCAGCAGCGAACGGATCGAGCAACTCGGCAAGCTGGTGCTGTCCGACCAACAACCACCGCTATCCGACAAGCAGCAGCCATGACGATCATACGACAGGACGTGACTGTCAGACGTCAGGATGTCTCTGGGCGTCGGTGGATCTGGCTGGTGATATGCATCGTGGCGGCGCTGCCATATCACAATTCTCTCAACAACAGCTTTCACGACGATGACGAACACTCGATCGTTCGCAACCATCATCTGCGAGACCTTGGCAATATCCCATCGTACTTCGTTGATTCGGGGACATTCTCCGCCGAACCCGGCAAAGGGATGTATCGGCCGGCGTTACAGATGACGCTGGCATTCAACTATGCCCTAGGCACCTATCAAGTTCGCGGCTATCACCTCGTCAGCATCTTTTTTCACGTGCTGACCTGTATCGGTCTCTGGTTGCTGTTGTCACGACTGCTTCCCGCTCACGCGGCTGTCGCTGTCTGCCTACTTTACGCTTCGCATCCGATCCACACGCAACCGATCAATTACATTTCCAGTCGCTCAGAGCTGATGGCAGGATGCGGCGTGATCTGGTCACTGTGGGCGGCCGTAGCGGGTAGGCGGTGGTTTGCGGGGGGTGCCTTCATCGTGGCGCTGCTGAGCAAGTCAGTGGCGCTCCAAGGGCTGCCACTGGTGGCCTTATTGGCCTGGCGCGGGCACCTGCCGAACCGTTGGCGTGGCGTGCTGCCGTTCTTGCTGATCGCTGTGGGGTATGTCGCCCTGATCACGGTGGATGGCTTCCTGACACATTCGCTTGCGCAGCAGGTACGACCCATGTCAGTGCAGTTGTCCACGCAGGCACTGGTCGTTGTGCGATATCTCCACCTACTCGTCATGCCCACGGCCTTAAGTATCGAGCACGGAATTGTTCCAGTTGATGCGCTTGATCTTGGATGGG
>Ga0115002_10001925_pt1 | contig 27705 bp, 21 predicted proteins | sample ArcticOcean_MG_C_8_FD_89576 | JGI IMG/M metagenome (GOLD analysis project Ga0115002, IMG submission 89576) | Marine microbial communities from western Arctic Ocean - ArcticOcean_MG_CB11_86 | ecosystem: Environmental > Aquatic > Marine > Oceanic | place: Arctic Ocean: Canada Basin | collected... | reverse complement strand
CTTGCCGGTGCCGCCCAGCGTGACTTCATGCAACAGTGACACGTTGTCTCCCACCACAGCCGTCTCGCCGATGACCACGCTGGTGCCGTGATCGATCAAAATCCCCGTCCCGATTTTCGCGGCGGGGTGAATGTCGACGGCGAACACCTCGGAGATCCGATTTTGCAGATGAATGGCCAGCAAATGGCGGCCGGCCATCCACAGCCAGTGCGCCACGCGGTACGACTGCAAGGCGTGAAACCCTTTGAAGTACAAAAACGGAACCGAGTATCCATGCGAGGCCGGGTCGCGATCACGCACGGCTTGCAGATCAACCCGCAACGCACGGCCAATTTCGGGGTGGGACGCAAACGCCCCGTCCATCAACTCCCGCACCAGCATGGGCGAAAGGCTGTCCGTCGCCAGCTTGCCAGCCAGGTGAAAGCTGAACGCATCTTCCAGGCGGCGGTGATTGAGAATCGTGGCGTGCAGAAAGCTCCCCAGGATCGGTTCGCGTTCCACTTCCAAAGCCACCTCGGCTCGAATGGCTGCCCAGAGAGGATCGTTCGCTTGTTCGTCTGCTGCCTGCTCCGACATGGCCTTCCACGCTTTCAAGTTCCGAGGCGGCGAATTCGTCTCTCTCGATCGTACCCGCCCGCCCCCAACCGACTCAAGCGGCGGGTCAGCAACGGCTCATTCCAGCGACAGTTTCAAGCCCCAGTTTCAAAAACTCGAAATTCGCCACGCAACGACACGTTGCAATCTTTTCCACAGTCCACTAGCGTATCACTCTCAGCCGGAGTGGCGGAATGGCAGACGCGCTGGATTCAAAATCCAGTGACCGTAATGGTCGTGTGGGTTCGAGTCCCACCTCCGGTACTTGACAGAGAAAGGACTTAGGGCGAATCGCTCTGAGTCCTTTTTTCGTGGAGACGCCCGGCTGCATGCTCGACTCAGATCGGGTACGATTCCTGCATGAGTGACGATGCCTCCTCAAAATCTCTGCACATCGAAACGGTTGCCATCATCGGCGTCGGGCTGATCGGTGGTTCAATTGTCGCGGCGCTGAAGGAACGTGACTGCGTGGGGCGTGTTATTGGGTGCGGTCGCAACATGGAACGGCTGCAAGCTGCACAGAATGCCGGGTTGCTCGATGAAATCACCACGAAAATCTCCGTCGCTGCCTCTCAGGCCAATTTGGTGATCGTTTGCACGCCGGTGAATCGGATTGTCGAGGATGTGCAGTCAGCCGCCGCGCATGCCCGGCCCGGTACGATCATCACCGACGGCGGGAGTGTGAAGGCTGCCATTTGTGACCAGTTGGCAACGGGGCTGCCGGAAGGTGTGACGTTCGTTGGTTCGCACCCTTTGGCCGGCTCGGAGAAGCAGGGCTTCGAGCATGCCCGAAGTGATTTATTCGACGGTCGTTTGTGCGTTGTCACCCCCGTCGAGAACACGCCGGACGAGGCAATTGCCCACATACGTGCGTTCTGGGCCGGGATCGGGGCGACGGTTGTGGAACTTTCGCCGCGTGCGCATGATCGCATTCTGGCAAAAACGAGTCATGTGCCGCACGCTGCTGCGGCCGCGTTGGCTGGGTTGCTGGAAGAGGCCGACCGCCCATTTGCAGCCAGTGGGTTTCGCGATACGACACGGATCGCAGCAGGCGACCCGGCCTTGTGGACAGCGATTCTGCTGGCGAATGCGGATTCCGTGGCAGACGGACTCGGCCAGTTGGAGCGGCGAATTGCGGAAATCCGGCAAGCAATCGTCCAACGTGACGCCTCGGCCTTGAAAAACCTGCTCGCAGCCGCGAAAACCAATCGCGACGCCCTGAGTTAGGCGTTGCCGAAAACCTGGCAGCTTGCTGGTTGGCAACCATTTTTCTTTGGTCATTCTTGATTGGTCATTCCTCCAATGGTTTGGGAAGTCGAAATCCACCCGATCGACGGTGAAGTCGATCGCGAAGGCAACCGTGTTCTCTCGGAAAGCCGCGCATTACGGGCCGATTCGGTTCGCGATGTTCGCTCGGCTCGATCCTTCCTGATCGAAGGCCGAGTCGACGCCGCCTCGGCTGATCGCATCGCGCGTGGGTTGCTGGTTGATACGGTCGTCGAGACGTACCGCATCCACGACTTGGCCGCAGCGGAAGCCGACGGCGCAGAAGCCAACGGAGCACGTCTGCTGAACGTGCTGTTCAAGTCGGGCGTGACCGACAATGTGGCACGCAGTACCCAATTAGCGTTGACGGATTTGGGGTTCGATGTCGACACGGTCGCCACCTGCCGCAAGTACTGGTTCAATGCGGATGCCGAAACAACAGATGTGGAACGGGCGGCTGCGAAGATTCTGTCGAACGAAGCCATCGAACACGTCGTCTACGGCCCGTTGGCCCTGCAAACGCTCGCCTTGGGCGGTGATTACGAATTCGGCCTCGTCACCGTTCCCATACGCAACATGGACGACGAGGGGTTAGTCCGTTTGAGTCGCGAAGGGCAACTGTTTCTCAACCTGACCGAGATGCAGACAATCCAAACGCATTTCCGTGAACTCGAACGCGACCCAACCGACATCGAACTGGAAACCGTCGCCCAGACGTGGAGCGAACACTGCTCGCACAAAACGCTGGCAGGCCGGATTCGCTACCGCGACGAGAACGGCGAACGGCTGTTCGAGAACATGCTGAAGGAAACAATTTTCGCCGCCACGATGACAATTCGCGAACGCTTGGGCGATGACGACTGGTGCGTCAGCGTGTTCGAGGACAACGCAGGCATCGTCACGTTCGACGAAAAACAGAACGTCTGCATCAAGGTCGAAACGCATAACCATCCCTCGGCATTGGAACCCTACGGCGGAGCGAACACCGGCTTGGGCGGCGTGATTCGCGATCCGCTGGGAACAGGGCTAGGGGCCAAACCGGTTTGCAACACCGACGTGTTCTGTTTCGGTCCGCCCGAAACGCCTTACGACGAACTTCCCCCCGGCGTGTTGCATCCGAAAACGGTCGCCCACGGAGTCGTCTCCGGGGTCCGCGACTACGGCAACCGCATGGGTATCCCCACGGTCAACGGGGCGGTCTGTTTCGACGAACGGTATCTCGGCAACCCGCTCGTCTACTGCGGGAACGTGGCCATGATTCCCGTCGACCAGTGCGAAGATCGCTTGCAGCCGGGCGACCTGATCGTCTCTGTCGGCGGCCGCACCGGTCGCGACGGCATTCATGGCGCAACGTTCTCTTCGGCCGAATTAACACCCGACAGCGAAATGCTCTCCGGCGGAGCCGTTCAAATCGGGAACGCGATCACCGAGAAAATGTTGACCGACGTCATCCTCGAAGCCCGCGACAAAGGGTTGTACTCGGCCATCACCGACTGCGGTGCCGGCGGGTTCAGCAGCGCGGTCGGCGAGATGGGCGAGAAAACCGGCGCGGAAGTCTGGCTGGAAAAGGCCCCGCTGAAATACTCCGGGGTGTCTTACACCGAAATCTGGATTTCCGAAGCTCAAGAGCGGATGGTCCTCGCCGTTCCGCCGGAACACTGGGACGAATTCCATGCCCTCTGCGCCGCCGAGGGCGTCGAGGCGACGGCGATCGGCAAGTTCACCGACACCCACCAGCTCGTGCTCACCTACGACGGAAACCCCGTCGGCGATGTGTCGATGGCCTTCCTTCACGATGGCCGCCCACCTGTCATCCGGGAAGCCGTCTGGGAAAGTCCAGCGGCGAGCGGCTCGTGTCAACAGGCTGTGAACAGCGGCGAATCAGCGACTGTGATTCTTGAACGCATTCTCGGTTCGTTGAACGTCTGCAGCAAAGAATGGGTCATCCGGCAATACGATCACGAAGTCCAAGCCGGCAGTGTACTCAAGCCGCTTGTCGGAATCGAAAACGATGGCCCGTCCGACGCGGCTGTCGTGCGGCCCGACCTCACATCGAATCGGGGTCTCGTCGTCTCCTGCGGCATCAATCCGCATTATGGCGAACTCGACCCCTACTGGATGGCGGCTTCCGCAATTGACGAAGCCGTTCGCAACTGTGTAGCGGTCGGAGCCGACCCGTCACGAATTGCCATCCTCGACAACTTCTGCTGGGGAAACACCGAACGTCCCGAAGTGCTCGGTAGTCTGGTACGGGCCGCGTTGGCTTGCCAAGACATGGCGATTGCGTACGGCACACCGTTCGTCAGCGGCAAGGACAGCCTGAACAACGAGTTTTCATACGAGGATGCCGATGGGGTCCAGCAAAACGTCACCATCCCGGCCACGCTGCTCATCACCGCTTTGGGGCAAATGAACGACATCCACTGCACCGTCAGCATGGACCTCAAGGAAAGCGGTAACCTGATCTATCTCGTCGGCGAGACGAAATCCGAGTTGGGAGGCAGCCATTACGCACTCGTAACGGGTGCCGTCGAAACTGACGTACCGCAAGTTGATCTTGAACAGGCACCGAAAGTTTTCAACGCCCTGCATACCGCGATTTCCAGCGGGCTGTTGCGAAGCTGTCACGATTTGAGCGAAGGCGGCTTAGCAGTCGCTGCGGCGGAAATGGCGTTCGCCGGTGGGTTGGGTATCGATCTCGATCTGTCACCGCTGTCCCAATCGACCAGCCTGGACGACACCGCGTTGCTGTTCTCGGAAAGCAATACGCGGTTCCTGCTGGAAGTCCCCACAGCACACCGGAAACAACTCGAAGCTCTGTTCGCCGGGTTGCCGTTGACCCCACTCGGGACGGTCACCAAGGAACCGCAGGTTTGCATTCGCAACGCGACCGGCGAACCAGTTATCGACGCCACCTGTGCCAACCTCAAAGCCGCCTGGCAACAACCGCTGGCATGGGATTAAAAGGCGAGCGGCCTGGCGTAAGCCGGCTGTTATGTCCCAACTGGCATTCGCTCGCGACATCTGGTTTGAACGTATCAGCCGCCTGACACCGCGCATGAAAAAACGCCGTAGCAGACCGTAATGACACGGCCGGCCACGGCGTTTAAAAGTGAACTTCTCCGGCGAATTGCGACGGTGGAGTCGCTGCGAGAATGGCGGAGATCCGGCCGTGCATGGCACGCACCGCAGTCGACCTCAGCCAACGCTCAAAAATGGTCCCTCCGACGGATTCTGGTCGGAGAAGTTCAAAAGATCCTCTGTCGTCGCTCTGTGTTCAAGAGCGGAGAGCAAGTTGTTCTCTCCGGCTAAATAATCATCGGCGATGTCTGTCCGGCCGTGTGACTGAAATCGGAAAAAACATTCCGAAGTAATGCCTCACGGCCGAAAAGCGTTATACTGCGATTCGGGTTATCGACGCCAGATCAGCTCATGTGTCGAGCCACGATTCGCCGAGACATCAACCTCAAAGTTTCTGCAACAAAAGGATAGACACCATGAATCGCCGCCAATTCCTCACGACCACCGCTGTCGGAACGGGTGCCTTACTGACATCGAACACGCTGCTTGCAGCCGGCGAAAAGTCCGACCCTTACGGCGGATTTAAAATGGGTTTGCAAAGTTACTCGCTGCGGGGTTTCGATGCAAAAACCGCATTGATGCACACGCGAAAACTCGGCCTGTCGTACTGGGAAGCGTATCCCAAGCATGTCCCGATGGGTACGCTGCCGAAACATGTGGCCGAGCAGAAGGCGATGCTAAAAAACGCGGGTGTGACGCTGATGGCTTACGGCGTGTTGGGCTTCGATGCCAACGAAACCAAGGCCCGGCAAGCATTCGACTTCGCCAAGGCGATGGGCATCGTCTCACTGAGTGCCAATCCGAAAAAAGACAAGGCGACTTTCGATCTGCTCGACAAACTGGTCGAAGAGTACGACGTGTCCATCGCGATTCATAATCACGGACCCAAGGCGTTGTACGACAAGATCAGCGATGTCGAGACAATGGTGAAAGACCGGCATTCGAAAATCGGTGCTTGCGTCGATACCGGTCATTACCTGCGCAGTGCGGAAGACCCCGTCGTGGCAATCGAACGACTCGGCCAGCGCGTGTTCGGCGTCCACATGAAGGACGTCAAAGGCACACGGCTTTACAAGATTCTCGGCGAAGGCGACCTGAACGTCGTCGGTTGCCTGCGAGCACTTCGCAAATTGAAGTACGCGAATGCTCTCTCGCTCGAATACGAAGAGAACCCGAAGAATCCACTTTCAGATATTGAAGCTTGCTTGAAAGCGGTGCGTGAAGGAGTGAAGAAGTTGGGGTAAGCCTTGCTTGCGCTGCGGGCTGGTTACAGACGCTTCGGGCCTTTGTGCATGGTGGCCACACCGATGACGCCGATGGAGATCAACACCACGAAGTACTTCGTGGGCGTCATGTGCTCCCACTAGAAGACTAGGAAGTCGCAGTAGAAATCGTAGTATTCGTAAACGGTTTCCATCATCAGTCACGCTTCCAGTGGGGGATGTGCCATCTTGGCGATGTTGCTTTTCGGCAACGGACAACGAGCGCACAACAACCTTCCGCGCAACGTTCGTCTGGAAAAACCTAGCTCGCGTTTTACCGGGCGGCAACGAGGTTTTACGCCGTGACGACCAAATTGTCCCGATGCACCACTTCCGAATACGGCAAGTGGCCGAGCAATTCTTCGATGCGATCGGTGTGGCAACCGACGATTTGGCGAGCGTTGGTCGCGTCGTAGTTTGTCAGCCCGCGTGCGAACTCGGTTCCCTCGGCATCGACGAGTGAGACAACTTCGCCTTTGACGAATTCGCCTTCGACCGCCGTGATACCAATCGCCAGCAGCGATCGACCGTTGTCTTCGATGGCCCGACGCGCTCCCGTGTCGAGCAGGAAGCGACCGTTGGGACGTACGGTGAATCCGATCCAGCGTTTCCAGGCGGGCACCATTTGGCCGCGTGCCAAAAACAGTGTGCCAACATCCTCACCGGCGAGAATTTCGTCGATCACATGCTCACGACGTCCGTCGGCAATGATGACGCTCTCGCCGACCGACGTGGCCGTGCGGACCGCTTCGAGTTTCGTTTGCATTCCACCCGAACCGCGTGCGCTCCGAGTCTGAGCGGCATAACCCAGCAGATCATCGTTCCAGCGATCGACCTGCGAAATCAGTTGGCTGCCGGGAGCGTCGGGCGGGCCGTCGTACAGCCCGGCGACAACCGACAAAATGACCAACAGCGGCGATTCCAGCAGGTTGGCCACCATCGCGGCGAGATGGTCGTTATCACCGAAGCGAATCTCGTCGATGCTGACGGTGTCGTTCTCGTTGATGACCGGTACCACCCCGTATTCAAACAGCGTGTGCAGGGTGTTGCGCACATTGAGATAGCGACCGCGGTGTTTGAAATCGTTGGCCGTGAGTAGCATCTGAGCGGCGTGGTAGCCGTGCTTTCGCAGCGATTCATCGTACTGACGGATCAAATGGGCCTGCCCTGTCGCGGCGGCGGCTTGCAGATGCGGCAAGTCGGCCGGACGCCCTGCCAGGCCCAACAGGCCAATTCCCGCCCCCACCGCCCCGCTGGAAACCACAACAACCTGTCGCCCGGTTTCCCGCACACGGTGGATTTGCTTGGCCAAGAGCGCAACGCGATCGACATCCAGCGAATCATCTTCGCGGGAGAGAACATTCGTTCCAATCTTGATTACCAGTGTCTGGGCCGTTTCCACAACCTCGCGACGCACCAAGTTCGTCATCGTTCCCACTCACACCTATCTAACAGTCCGTTGAAAAACTCATTCTCACGACAAGTCACGAAGCGGTCAGCTTTCAGCAGTCAGCCATCAGCTTAGACAAGATGAAGAATCCCTGTTTTTGGCTGAAAGCTGACTGCTGATCGCTGACTGCTCAAGAGATCAATACACAATCTGACAACGAGTATTGGAAAATCGACACCGAAGCAGTTTTTCAACAGGCTGCTAACAGTCGAGCATAACTCTGGTGCTCGATTCCCTATGATCGGCCTTCGATCTTCGATCTTTGGTCGCCAATCGTCAATCGTGCCCGCCAAAGCGTTGGTTCGGAAGACCGAGGGCTGTATGATAACCGATGTTGGAGGGGACTGCTGGCGACGAGGCGGCCCCACTTCCATAACACAACGACCTCGATTGCCTCCGGATCCCGCGAATGTCCGATTTGTTTCACGAATGTGGTGTCGCGGCGATCTATCATCTCGACGAGGGTGAGCCTAGCCCGTTGGTACCCAATCAGGACCCGGCTGAAACCGGGCGTCTGATGCCCCAGATGCTGCGGGAGATCCAGAACCGGGGCCAGCTTTCGGCCGGCATGTCGTCGTATGACCCCGATCGCAACCAGTTGGTTCGCACGTTTAAAGATCTGGGGACGGTCGACGAGGTCTTCCGGTCGAATCATCGGGCAAAGTTCGAGTCGCTGATCAACGAGTACGGCGGACCGGTGGCCATTGGACATGTGCGTTACGCCACTTGCGGCAAGGAAGATCGAAGTTACGCCCAGCCCTTCGAACGGAACCACATCCAGAAATCGAAGTGGTTCAGCTTCGCCTTCAACGGACAATTGGCCAACTACCAACAATTGCGAGAGGAAGCCCTGGCCGATAACGATTTTCACCTGTCGCGGGAAACCGACACCGAAATTCTCCGGCATCTGATTTCCCAAGAACTTTCGACCGACTCAAACATCGATCCGCTCGATTTACTCTATCGCCTGAGTACGCGACTCGACGGTGCCTACAACATCGTTTACCTCAACGCGGTGGGCGACATGATTGTGGCCCGCGACCCGTTGGGAATTCGACCGCTCTGCTTCGCGAAGGAAGGTTCCCTCTTCGCAGCGGCCAGCGAAAGCGTGGCATTGACGAGCCTCGGATTCAAAACCGAGAACATTCGCAGCCTGAATCCCGGCGAGGCGGTCATCATTCGTCGCGGTAAATTCGACGTCAGACAATACGTCGGCAAGCCGCAACGGGCACATTGCTTCTTTGAGTGGATTTACTTCGCCAACGTGGCCAGCACGCTGGACGACCGTAGTGTCTACATGGTGCGGAAGCGGCTGGGAGAGGAATTGGCGGCGTTGGAAACGGTCGACATCGACGAGGACACAATCGTCGTCCCTGTCCCCGACACCGCCAAGGGGGCGGCTGCCGGCATGGCATATGCTCTAAAAATCCCTTGGCAGGAAGGCCTGATTCGCAATCGCTATGCCGGTCGAACGTTCATCGAAGGCAACGACCGAGCCGCCAAGGCCCGCAGGAAGTACATTCCGCTTCCCGAGGTGCTCGAAGGCAAACGCGTGTTGCTTGTCGAAGACAGCATCGTGCGTTCGACAACGATGAAAGCACTGATTGGCCAATTACGCGAGCGTGGGCGCGTCAAGGAAATCCACGTCCGCGTCGCCTGCCCGCCGATCATCGCCCCTTGCTTCTACGGCATCGACATGTCGACGATCTCGGAACTATTCGCTCCCAACTTCATGACGGGCTCAGAGCTTACCCCTGAAATCGAACAAGAAATGGCTTCGGTCATCGGGGCCGACAGCCTGCGGTACCTGCCTCTGGACGCGATCGCTCGCAGTATCAACTTCGATCGCAATTCGTTGTGCCAAGCCTGTATCGATTCAGAGTACCCCACGGCTGCCGGGCGAGAGTTGTACCAAATCGCTCTGAGCAACATGCATGAAGGGGAAGACCAGCGAACTTACGACGCTCCCATGTCGAGTACGAGCGGGTAACGAGGCGCAGTCGTCCTGGTTTCTATTTTTTCCCCTGCGTTCATTCGCGAATCATGCCCTCGTACCACGACATCGAAATCCGCGTTCGCTACAGCGAAACCGACGCAATGGGCTTCCTGCACCACTCGAATTATTTTAATTACTTCGAGATGGGGCGGACCGAGCTGTTTCGCAGTGTGGGCGGCGATTATCGAGCGATGGAGGAAAGCGGCCAGTTCCTCGTCGTCGTCAAACTGGAATGCCGCTACCTGCTTCCCGCGCGGTACGACGATCTGCTGCGCTTGCGGACCACGCTCTCGCGAATCACGCCGGCCAAACTTGAACACGAATACGAACTGTTCCGCGACGATGTCCAACTGGCACAAGCCAAAAGTACGTTGGCCTGTGTCGACCGCAACGGAAACGTTCAGCGGATGCCCGACGCGCTCGGCGAAGCAACTTGAAGGGCTGACTTCAATTCGCGACCGTTTCAGCGTTCTCGTTCGGTGACGACTCCGAAGACGGTTTCTCGCGTGGCGTCCTTACCGACTGAGGTCTGCCGAACAGCTTAATCACCAGTTGCGCGTACGCAGCCGCTTCACCAGTGTGTCCTCGCCCAAGTTCGCCCAGAACCTGGGGGTCCAGAAACGCCAAAGCGGGGTCGTCCAGGTGTTTCTTTTCGCCGGCATGTTGAATGAAGGCACGTTCTGCTCGGGTCAGTTCGTGCATATTGCAAAGGTCAAGAAACAGCGACTTCGGACTCCCGCTGCTGTTCGCTTTTTGAATGAATTCCTTGCGGTATTTGTCCCAGTAATACAGGCCGATGCCCAGTACAATGACCCCTCCGATCACCACCAGAACGAGCCAATTCTCCTTAAAAGAGAACGAACGCTTCTGGTAATTCTGAAGCGATCTGGCCATATCTGCCGCCGCCAGAATCCAGTGTGCAGGCATGGTCTCGCTCCGGTCTCGATCATTAGCACCGCCGCATTCGGGCGGGAATTACTATCCAACGGGTGAGCCAAGAACTTCTTTGGCCATCCGCTCGCGAATCGTTATTAGCGATTGTTCCGCTATGTCTCGCACGCGTTTCGATGGATCGTCCTTCAGGTTTTCGAGCACTTCCACAACCGCCATGTTGGTCACTTCAGCAAGCACTTCAACCCCCGTGCGACGAACCAACGCTTCTCCGTCTTCGAGCATTGCCATCAAAGAAGGCAGCACTTGCTCTTGCAGCCCCATTGCCAACGCGGCATGGGCTGCGCGAATTCTGTGACGACGAATCGGATTGGCCATCTCCCGAGAAAGTTCACCCACGCTTTCCGGGCTGATCTTCACCATCAACCCGCCCGCCAGACGGCACAACTCTGGCTGCATTTTGTCGAACATTTCCAGCATGCGACTCAAGTTGAAACTATTCAACTCCTCACGGGCCGCATCGCGAACTTCCTCGACAGAGCTGTCGAGCCGCTCGATCAACAATCCAATCGCCTCAGGCACGTCGCGAGATCGCAATTGCGTTGTGGCCCACGCTTGGGTCTCAGGATCATCTGATTTCAAACTCTCGTAAACGATATCCTGCATGGCCGACGTATCCAGCGAGGAGATCACTTCCGCAGCCGCTAACCGACCATCCGGACCACCGTGCCGAACCACCCATTCCTGCACGCCGATTTTCTCGTCGTTCGGCATACCGGTGGCTGCCACGAACGCAACAAGGGGATCTTGCAGGTTTGGCGGAATCGTCGACAACGACAAACTATGTGGGTCGATCCAAGGGACATTCTCGATCTGCTGGAAGTTCTCCTGCTGGATTCGCGTCATTTTTTTCGGGAATGCCTGCAAAACATGACAGACGAATTCCGAGTCGTCCCGTTCCGCCATCGCCTGGAACACTTTGGGGTGCGGGTAGTTCTGCGACAACGAATCGAGCACCAACTGCATCACCCCCGGATGATTACTCGACATCAACAGCTCACCGCCCAATTCACGACACTCCGCACTCCCCTGCCAGAGCACTGTCTTCACGGCGAAGTTCTCGGGATCGCCCAACGCGAGAACACCCTCGACCACATTCCGAGGCCGCGTCAGTGTGTCGAACTGGCCGCAGGCTTGGTCGAAACTCGTCAACACCTCATCCTTGACTTGCGGTGCATTACGCAAGTATTTTCCACTCGCCTTGGTCTCTCTGTCGAACGTCAAATGCTCGTATAAATCGTTCACGAGATCCCGAATCGTCTCGGCCGCAGTGTCGGCCACGTCGCCATCGTCTTGACACAAGAGATCAAGCATCGCTGGAATTTGCTTGTAATTTTCGGTCACCCGCACAATCTCGAGTGCGCTGCGCCGCAGATCGTCATCGCCATGCAGCAAAGATTGCCGCAACGCCGAGTCGAGCAACCCGACTTGATCTGCAATCACACTCTTTGCTTCAGCGCAAAGTCCGTCGAACTGTCGAACCACTTCCACTTGCCCGCGGATGCTCTTACGCTTAATAAGCGACTCCGTCGCGATTTGCTGGGTACGTTCGTCGGTGACCGACAGCGCAGAAACCATCAGATCGATGGCATAGACATTAGCCGTCGACGTCAGTAGCGCAAACGTTTTTTTTAGCGGATCCGGCATCAACGGGGACCGAGAATTGGGGGGAAAGACTCTTCCTCTTCGTCCGTATCGTTCAACTCACCCTAATCTCTCGACCTCTGCTGAGGTGTCCGTCACGGCTGTTATGACCGTCAACTCCGCTTGATTTCACGATCAAACCTATGAAAACTGGATACCACATCTTCTCACGACGATGCTTTTGGTAACCTGTAGGGAGTCTGACCGATGTTTGGGAGAGTCTGATCGATGCCAGAAACACGAACTGCCGAAGAAATCCTCGAACAGTGTCATCTCGAAATCCGCTGTAAGTTGATTGAGATTGCGGCTTGTCTAGATCGTATCGAACGTTCCGGCGAATTTGACGTCGTTCGCAACGACCGGCGACTGGCACAATATCAGGAGAGCCTGCAAGTGCTCGCCAGCGACGGAGTCGACCGGGCCGAGAAATTGCAGATGATCTTCAGTGACGACTACATCCCCAACTGGAGCAAATAAAGCCGGTTGGGTTCCACATTTTGCACCGAGTATTTGAACTGCCATGTATTACATCGACCCACACGTGCATATGGTCTCCCGCGTGACCGACGACTACGAACGCATGGCCCGCATGGGCTGTGTGGCCGTCAGTGAACCCGCCTTCTGGGCCGGATTCGATCGCGGCAGCGTCGACGGTTTCCGCGACTACTTTCGCCAGCTCACCGAGTTCGAGCCGACACGCGCCGGCTGGTCGGGCATTCAGCATTTCACCTGGCTGTGCATCAACGCCAAGGAAGCCGAGAACGTCGAACTCTCGCGCGAAGTGATCGCCATGATCCCCGAATTCCTCGATCGTCCCGGCGTGATCGGTATCGGAGAAATCGGGCTGAACAAGAACACGATGAACGAGTCGACGATTTTCCGCGAACATCTCGACTTGGCCATGAAGACCAACGAACTCATTCTCATCCACACCCCTCACCTGCAAGACAAGTACCGCGGCACGCGGATGATTGTCGACATGCTGCTGGAAGACACGCGCATCCAGCCGCAGCGGGTGCTCATCGATCATGTCGAAGAACACACCGTTGGCGTCGCGCGGGAAGAAGGCTTCTGGTGCGCGATGACACTCTACCCCACCACCAAATGCACACCGGCCCGCGCAGCCGACATCATCGAGCGGTACGGCGACGACCGCATCATGGTCAACTCGGCTGGCGACTGGGGGCCTTCCAACCCGCTGGCCGTCCCCGACTTCATTCAGGAAATGCGACGTCGCGGACATTCCGAAGCGAAGATTCGCAAAATCGTTTACGACAACCCGCTCGAATTCTTCAACCAATCCAGCCGCTTCGAGTTCACTCCGCCGGATTCCGCATGGGACTCTCAGGCTGCTGATACTGACGCCGATTGAAGCTGATCGCAGCGGGATCACCAAACCGAATGACCAAACCGCTCGTCGTCCTCAACGTTGTCGGCCTGACTCACGAGATGATCGGCGAACACACGCCGCACATCAGTCGGTTAGCCCAAGACGGTTTCGCCCGGCCGATGGGAACCGTGCTGCCAGCTGTCACCTGCACTGCGCAGTCCACGCTACTCACCGGCTCGCTCCCGCGTGAGCACGGCGTGGTCGGCAACGGTTGGTATTTTCGCGATACGGCCGAGGTGCGGTTCTGGTTGCAGTCGAACCGTCTCGTCGAAGGCAAACGGCTTTATCAGGCGGGCCGCGATCAAGACGCCGACTACACCACCGCCAAACTCTTCTGGTGGTACAACATGTACGCCGACGTCGACTGGTCGGTCACCCCACGCCCTTCGTATCCGGCTGACGGCCGCAAAGTCTTCGATTCCTACAGCCACCCGGTCGAGTTGAAAAATCGTCTGCAAGAAAAACTCGGCGTCTTTCCGCTACTGAAGTTCTGGGGACCAGGAGCCGACATCAGCAGTTCCGCCTGGATCGCCGACGCCGCCGTCGAGGTGATGGCCACCCACGGCCCGTCGCTCTCGCTGGTCTACCTCCCCCATCTCGACTACGACCTGCAACGCTTCGGCCCCGACGACCCGAGTATCACAACCGCCTTGCAAGAGATCGATGCCCAAGCGGGCAAAGTGATCGACGCGGCACGCAATCGGGGAGCCGAGGTGGTCGTGCTTTCCGAATACGCCATCACCAGCGTCTCGCAACCAGTCCACATCAACCGCATTCTTCGCGAGCACGGTTATCTCGACGTGCGACGCGAACCGCTCGGCTGGGAATCGCTTGACGCCGGTGCGTCCCGTGCGTTCGCGGTGGCCGATCATCAAGTCGCGCACGTCTACATTGCCAACTCTTCCGACATCGCCTCCGTAGCTGAGTTGCTGCGGCGACAAGACGGCATCGACATGGTGCTCGATCGAGCCGCGCAGGCCGAGTATAGGATCGACCACGAGCGGTCGGGCGAACTGGTCATTGTCTCGGCTCCCCAGTCTTGGTTCACCTACTATTTCTGGTTCGACGACGCGTTAGCTCCCGACTACGCCCGCACCGTCGACATCCACCGCAAGCCGGGTTACGACCCGGCCGAACTTCTGCTTGATCCCACCCTACGATTCCCCAAACTACGCATCGCCGGTCGTCTGTTACGAAAGATGCTGGGGTTCCGTTACTACATGGACGTCATCGGGCTGGACGCCAACATCGTCAAAGGCAGCCACGGCCGACTACCCACTCCGGGACAAGAAGCAGCCGAAGGCCCCGTCTTCATCTGCTCGTCCAAGTCGATCGAACGGGACGAGATTCCCATGACGTCCGTCAAACAAATGCTGCTCGATCTGCAATTCTGAGTGTGACCGCCATCAAAGAAAGTGAAACCACGGAACACACGGATTTCCATTGGTGGTTCACGCCGAAGAAATGCAAAGCCGCCGATGGCATCGGCGGACGTCACTCGCGTGGGGTGCCACTGTCTGGCTTGCCCAGCAGTGCCGTTCAGGGCAATGTTCCAAATTCAACAAGTCAAACTGACTTCGCACGCAAGTAAGTCGCTCGATGCATTGGGTGCCGTAGAGCAATGCACTGCTGGACAAGCCAGACAATGGCACCCTCAGAGGTTTGGGACGTCCAAATATGAAAATTCTTGACATCGCTGAAGTGGTTCTTACGGCACATTGAGAATTCTGTTGGACAAACCGGTGCTCAAATCGCCCCGACAAATCGAGCGAACCCGACGAACACTCCGCAATAAAGTGCAAATATAAATAGATCACGCTTTGAAACTCGCCTTCGAACCACCACTGATACCACCAAGCACATTCCGATCCCAATGAGTATGGCCCCGCATCCAAAACACATGAACATCATCCAGACTGCTGCGCTAGCCCCTTCCGATGCGCCAGGCCCTAGCCCGATCTGACCGAGAATTACGTCAAATATTTCAGGCTCCACATTGCAGTTTCATTGTAAATCTAACCATTGCCTCGCACGACCTGATAACCGCAACTCGAATGAGAACTTAACGGTTATGCCAGAAATCCTATGTATTCCCTCTTCGCAACAATGCGATACAGCGTCACCAATCAAATCCATGCCCATCTGTGCGATCCGTGGTTTCTCACCCACCGGACGTGACGAGACATAGCGGAGTCACCCGGGCGTTAACACGCTCGGCTCGCCTGACGATTTCACATCGGCACACGAACATTGACGGCCGCGCAGTGTCACGGATATAAGGTGGCTTGCCCGACATACGACCTGAGTGGATCGCCCTTTGTACCGGCGGCTCTTGTCGTGTCGTACGCTTTGGAAACGCAGCCTGATCATGATTGAAGTGCAACTGCCCGACGGAACCGTCAAGGAGTCTCCCGACAACGTCACCCCACTGGATATCGCCGAAGGCATCGGCGAACGACTGGCCCGCGCGGTCATCGCGGCCGAGGTGGACAGCCAAATCGTCGATGCTCATCGCCCACTCGCTGAAGCAACGGAAACCCGGCCTGTCCCGCTACGTTTGCTGACCACGCGCGATGACGAAGCGCTCGGCGTATTGCGGCATTCGTGTGCCCACGTGATGGCACGCGCGGTGATGCGGTTGTTTCCCGATGTGAGTTTGGCGTTCGGGCCGACGTTGTCGAACGGGTTTTATTACGACTTCGATCTGAAAGACAAAATCAGCGAGGAAGACTTTCCGCGCATCGAAGCCGAGATGAAGAAGATCGTGAAGGACGCCGAGCCGTTCGAGCGGTTTTCTGTTGATCGTAGCGAAGCCCGCGAGTTATGCGACGGGATGAAACAGGGGTTGAAGGTCGAGCATATCGACACCGGTTTGGCCGAGCATGCGGATGTCAGTTTTTACCGGCAAGGCGAGTTCGTCGATTTATGTCGCGGGCCGCATATCCCGGATGCCGGTCGCATCAAGGCGTTCAAACTGCTTTCGGTGGCCGGTTCCTATTGGAAAGGCGATGCCAGCGGGAAGAACTTGCAACGTTTATACGGCACGGCGTTTTTCGACAAGAAACAACTCAAGGGGTATCTCGCACAGGTCGAGGAAGCCAAGCGGCGCGATCATCGTGTGCTGGGCAAGAAGCTGCGATTCTTTGAGATCGATCCGACCGTCGGTCAAGGCCTGTGCCTGTGGTTACCCAAAGGTGCCACCATTCGTGCGTTGCTGGAAGACTTCATCAAACGCGAATTACTGGCGCGGGGTTACGATCCAGTTTACTCGCCACATATCGGGCGTGTCGAACTCTACGAGACCAGCGGGCACTTCCCGTATTATCGGGAATCACAGTTCACGCCGATGTTCGGTCACGAGGCCGGGCAGCTTGTCGACGCCTGGGTTCGTCGGTTGCAGGATGGTGATCTCTCTGACGACGCAGAAGCCACGCTGATCGAGGCGGGCCACGTGCTGGGTTGCGATGTCGAGGCTTACAAGACCGACTCCAGTGTGGACGAGAAAGTGGCCGCGTTGCAGGAGTGGGAGCATCATCACGAGCGGTATTTGCTCAAGCCGATGAACTGCCCGCACCACGCCCAGATGTACAAGTCGCAGCCACGTAGTTACCGCGAGTTGCCTGTTCGCTTGGCGGAGTTCGGCACGGTGTACCGTCACGAGCAATCGGGCGAACTGAACGGCATGTTGCGTGTCCGCTGTTTGACGCAGGACGACGCGCACCTGTTCTGCATGCCCGAGCAGGTGGAAGAGGAATTTCGTGCAACGTTGGAGTTGGTGAAATTCGTACTCGCGGCCGTCGGGCTGGACGACTACCGCGTGCAACTTTCCCTGCGCGACCCCGACAGCGACAAGTACGTGGGTGATGAAGCGTTGTGGGATAATGCAGAAACCGTGCTGAAGAAAGTGCTCGATGAATCGGGGCTGGATTACCAACCGATGCCGGGCGAAGCGGCGTTTTACGGGCCCAAGGCGGATTTCATGGTCCGCGATTGTCTGGGCCGGGAATGGCAGTTGGGGACGGTGCAGCTCGATTACAACCTGCCGGAACGGTTCGAGTTGGAGTATGTGGGAGCCGACAACAAGCCGCATCGGCCGGTGATGATTCACCGCGCGCCGTTCGGTTCGATGGAGCGGTTCGTGGGCATGTTGATCGAGCATTTCGCCGGTGCGTTTCCGCTTTGGCTGGCCCCCGAGCAAGTCCGCGTGCTGCCGATCCATACGGATCAGTATCAGGATTACACCGAAACCGTGCTCGCCAAACTGCGTGTTGCCGGCTTCCGTGTGAAGGCGGATCGGCAGAACGCCAAGATCAACGCCAAGATCCGCGACGCCCAGTTGGAACTGGTGCCTTACATGTTCGTCATCGGTCCGAAGGAAGCCGAGCAGGGACAGGTGGCTGTTCGTGACCGGATCGACGGTGACCTGGGTTCGATACCACTTGATGATGCAATCGCCAAGTTGCGCGAGGAAGTCGAAGCCCGCGTGATTCGCCAGATCGTCAAGTCGGACTTCGCCGGCCTCGAAAGCGACGGCGGGGAAACGAACGAGTATTGATCGGGTCGCACAGACATTCCTATCTGTGGCCTACTCGTGCGATCCTAACCCGAAGCGTGAGCGAGGGACGCAGGACGATCGCACAAGCCAAGTTTGAACCACCATTGCTGAATTGACGGTCGGGCTGTCAGCGAAGAGAGGAACGTGAACGGTTTCCCTGCGTCCCTCGCTCACGCTTCGGGTTGGGATGTTGTTGCACTGTTGAAAGTCTAAGCATTACCCGCCCAACTTCTTCTGCACTTCAAACCAGAATGCGGTCAGGAAGAAGAGGAGCGTGGCGGTGAGTAGCAGAACGGTCAACGGTGAGTTGCGTTGATCCCGACCGACCCATTTTTCGCGGCCGTTGAGAATCAACAGCACGCCGGCCAGCATGGGGATGATGAACGCACCGAGGATGGCATTCCACTTTTGCACGGAAGCGAAGTTGCCCATCAGCCCCAACATGGGAACGGTGGCGATGGCGTACAGGTAACCTCGGTAGGCGGGTGAGTTCGTTTCGACAGCCGCCTTGCGTTCCTCTTCGGTGCGGCCGAACGTCAGACCCCAGAAGTCGGCGAACAGGTAGGGGATGCTCTGCCAGACACCAAGCAGGCTACTGAAGACGGCTCCCCAGGCCCCGATAAGAAACGCCCACTTGGCAACCAATCCGCCGGCTCCCAGTTGCGTTTCCAGAGCGTCGGCCAGATCGACAACAAACCGACTGCCACGACCCTCGGCGGAGATCTGCGTGCCGATAATGACCATACCGATGCCAAACAGCGCCGTCATGCCGTAACCGACGGCGAGATCGAGTCGACACAGCTTGAGGTCTTCGACGCCGGAGCGACCTTCCTCGCGGATCCAATAACCGTAACAGAGAATCGTCACCGTCCCGCCGACTCCGCCCATCAGCCCGACGGTCCATTGCAACCCGTCGCCGCCGAGATTGGGAATTTGCGGCCAGCAGATGCCAGAGAGCACTTCGCCCCATGCTGGTCCCAGCGCAATAGCGGTGGCGACGACAGTGAAAAACATGATGGCGATGCAAACACTCATCACCTTCTCGAACAGCCGGTACCCGCCGATGCGAACCATCACGACAGCGACCAGGCTATGCAAAATGCCATACACGATTTTGTCGCGATCGGGATTCAGCTCGCTACCCAGCGGAAAGATAGCGTGTGCGGTGACCCCGCAGGCACTCATTAAGGCGGCTCCCACGCCGAAACTCCAAAGGACAACATACGCCAGGAAGCCGTACCGCACGACAGGCCCCAAATGGTCGGCGGCCCCTTCCAGCAGCGTGTCGCCGGTAGCCAACTGCCAACGGGTGAGGCCTTCGCTTAGCAAATACTTCAGGAACGCCCCCACCACGGCTGCCCAGAGAATGACCAGCCCGAGTTGGCTGCCGGTGAGTGCTCCCATCGACAAATCACCGGCCCCCACACCTGTCGCGGCGACAAGAATGCCCGGCCCGATGACCGTCAGTAGCTTCCGATTGGGACGTGATTCGTTCATGAGGTCTGCACGTTGTTGATTTGAGGTTGATACGTAGGGTCGAACGTAACGGCGACGTGTTGGAATCTCAAACGTATGCGGCCTGGTTGCAAATCTTCTCGTCGCAGGGAAGTCGACCGATCGGGCGTGCCAGATGAAATGCAAAGCGGTCATTGGCATCGGCGGACGAGGACGCCCGCCGTCCGGGTGCACTCGAAAAACGGTGACATTCCCCTGCTCTGACGTCCGTCTTGACCCAATTGGAAGGTCGCAGTAGAGTACGCCGCCAATTTCGAGTGGCCTGCATTTCGCAGGCAATCCCGTTCGGGAGATTTTGCGTGGGCTGGTCCCAAAAATTCATTGCGGCATCAAAACCGACAAGCCAGTCGGACTTGCCCTGTCGCGTGTTGCGGCACCTCATCTTTTCGCACAGACTTGCAGTTGGGTCGCGCGTGCTCGATATCGGTGACCGACATGGCGAATTTACAAATCATCTGAACGGGCTTGGTATCGAGGCAGACGGGTTCGAGGCGCTGAATTCCGAGTCGGCAAACGAACAAAACAGCGTTTCCGAGACTCCCGCGCCTTCCAGCTACGACATGATTCTCGTCCGCGAGTCGCTGTCGACAACGCCTTCGTTGCTGGCCAAATCAACGCTAAAAACAACGGCCAAGTTGCTCGAATTCCTCAAGCCGGGTGGGCATTTGGTGTTCCTTGATCGCCGCCCTGCCACGTTCTTTGAGAACGTCATGGGGCACGACGCCGGTTGTTACACGCGGCATTTGTCGCCCTTCCCGGGAACGGTTGCGACGAAGAATTTCCCGGATGGCCTGTTCGGTCGGAAAGCCATGATCTGGATGCTGGGGCTTGGTCCTCGCTCGGGTCATTTCATGGTGAGTCTGCGAATTCCCACGCGTCCACTCGCTCGCGAACACTGGATTGCTCTTGTTGGTGATGCATCCGAGTCGGGGCGTTGCTGCGATCGTCAGCCAAATATGGCGGAAACCACCATCCCGCAACGTGCGGCTGCGTGAACCGCGAGGTTGTTTCGCGTAGACTACGTCTATTCTAGCTGTGGCGGCCGTGAGACTCATTGGGAGTGAATTCCAGTACCCGAGACGCGACAGTGATACGTGACCTGCGTTAGAATCGGCGGCATGAACTGGTTTCTCCTCTGCCGCATGTTGGGCCTGCTCGGAATGCTCGTGGGCGGGTCGATGGTACTCAGCCTGCCCTGGGCGTTTCCCGCGTTTGGACAAACCGATCACTTCGAGGCCACCGGATTCTGGGGACTGATCGGCGCGATTTTTTGCAGCCTGATTTTCGGCGGAGGATTATTTGCCGTCGGACGCCGGGAAACCGGGTCGGTCTTACGGAAGGAAGCGTTAGCCACCGTCGGGCTGGGGTGGATTCTGGCCGGCGTTCTGGGCAGCCTGCCCTATCTGTTTTCCGGGACGCAAATCGCAGCGGGCCACGCGATGAACCCGGCCGATGCGTTTTTTGAATCGGTCTCGGGCTTCACCACCACGGGCGCATCGGTGCTAACCAGCCTGGAAGATCCGTCGCTTGTCCCGCGTTCGATCATGTTCTGGCGTTGCTTCACACACTGGCTGGGCGGGATGGGGATTATCGTCTTGTTCGTGGCGATCCTCGGCCAATTGGGGGCCGGCGGAAAAGCCCTGATGCGACGCTAAGTCCCGGGACCAATCAACGAAGCCGTCCGACCGCGCGTTCGTGAAACGGCAATCGTGATGTGGGCCATCTATGTCGGCCTCAGTGTCATTCTCGCCGGCACACTGATGTTGGAAGGCATGAGCGTTTACGACGCAATGTGTCATTCCTTCGCCACAATGGCAACCGGCGGGTTCAGCACTTACGACCAAAGTGTCGGCCATTGGGATAGCCCGCTGATCGAAGGGACGCTCATCGTTTTCATGATCGCAGCGGGAACGAACTTCTCGCTGTACTTTCTCGTGCTGCATCGTGGTAGCTCGCCCGGTAATCGGAACTGGCTGAGACGTTTGGCCCCGCTTTATCGCGATCCGGAATTCCGCGTGTACGTCTCGATCCTTGCCATCGCAACGGCCGTGTTAACCGTCAGCCTGCTGAAAAACCAGATTTACGGCGAATTCAGCACCGCGATCCGACACGCAAGTTTCATCTCCGTCTCGATCATGACAACCACCGGTTTCGGCACGGAAAACTTCCACGAATGGAGCGAGTTTTCCAAGGGGTTGCTGCTGCTGTTGATGTTCATCGGCGGGTCGGCCGGCTCGACCGGCGGCGGAATGAAAGTGGTGCGGTTCCTGCTATTCGCCAAAATCATCCGGCTGGAAGTCGAACAGGCCTTTCGCCCGAACGTCGTCCGCCCACTTCGCGTTTTCGGCATGCCGGTGGAAAACTCGCTGCGACATGAAGTGGTCGTCTATTTCGCGCTGATCCTGCTGATCTTCATCTCCGCCTGGATGACGCTGGCTGCCATCGAACCCGACTCACAATGGCAAGACGCCGGGCATCATGAATCCGAAAAGCTGCTCGATTGTGCCTCGGCTGTCGCCGCCACGCTGAACAATATCGGCCCCGGTTTGGGAGTTCTCGGGCCGCACAAGAACTATTCGGCGTTTTCTTCTGCTGGAAAACTGCTGCTCACGCTGTTGATGCTGCTGGGGCGGCTGGAACTATTCGCCATTCTGGTGCTGTTCTTCCCGTCGTTCTGGCGAATGCAGTGAGTCGAACCGCTCTTGACGCTTCGCCGGAAGAGGCCGTAATCTTCGGCTGAAACCGCAACCACCATTTACTGCGAATGGATTCGCATGAAAATCTTCTTCTCTGTCGGTGAGCCAAGCGGCGATCAGCACGCGGCGCATCTCATTGCCGAGCTGCGACGCCGCCGGCCGGATATTGAATGCGTCGGCTACGGTGGTCCGTCGATGGAGCGCGCCGGCTGCCGGTTGAATTACCCCCTGACGAATCTCGCCGTCATGGGGTTCATTCGCGTCATCCCCATGCTGTGGAAATTCGTCAAGCTGGCGCGCAAGGCACGCCGAATTTTGCAGGAAACCCGACCCGATGCCGTCGTGCTTGTCGACTTCCCCGGTTTCAACTGGTGGATCGCCCGGTACGCGAAACGGTTGGACATCCCCGTGTTTTATTATTTGCCACCACAACTGTGGGCCTGGGCCTCGTGGCGAGTCGAACGCATTCGCAAGTTCGTCGACCACGTGCTCTGTGGTTTGCCGTTTGAAGAAACCTGGTACGCCAAGCAGGGGATCAAGGTTGAATACGTCGGGCATCCGTTCTTCGACGAAGTCGCCGACCACGTTCTCGACGCCGGTTTTCTCGAATCGCACGCGGAAACCGACATCCGCGACATCGGCATTTTGCCCGGTTCGCGTCATCAGGAAGTCGTTCGAAATTTCCCGGTGATGCTCGAAGTGATGCGCCGCTTGCATCGCGCTCACCACGATATACGATTTCTCATTGCCTGCTACAAACCCGCCCACCGCATGCTCTGTGAAAAAATGGTGCAAGAGTCGGCCAACGACCTGCCCATCGAACTGCATGTCGGCCGAGCATCGGAAATTATTGAACGCGCGACCTGCTGCCTGATGGTGTCGGGGTCGATCAGTTTAGAAATCTTGGCCCGCGGAACACCGACGGTCGTGGTGTATCGCATGAGCCGAATTACGGCGTGGATCGGTCAACGACTCGTCAAATGCCGATTCATCTCGCTGCCCAACCTGTTCGACGATCGCGCCATTTTACCGGAATTCCCCTCGACGGGAAAACTGAAACACGACATCCATGCCATGAAGGGCATTCTTTCCGGATGGCTGAGCGACCACTCGCTGTGGGAATTGTCACACGGCGAACTCACTCGCGTTCGCGACCGCTTTATCGCAACCGGCGCAACAGCGCGAACAGCCGATTGTATTCTCACGCACCTCGATTCGTCGGTCGATCAACAACGAAACGCGGCTTAGAAGCCCGCCCGGTCTCTCACCATCTCGCGAGATTGGCCAGATTTTGATTAATCCATCAACCAGTATCGATATAGAATAGACTGGTCGTCCTACCTTCGGCACTTCGGCTTCACCAGCCGCCCAGCCCGTGCCGCCTAGTGGAGTTGCCCCCATGTTCGACACCGATCGCAGATCGTTCCTCGCTACAGTTGGGATCGGTGCATTCTCCGGCTTGGCCCATTCGGCTGATTTCGCTTTTGCTGACGAAGCCGGATCGAAACAGCAACGGCAGATCGCTTTTACACGCAAGCGGACCGAGTTGGAAATCACGATCGGTGGCAGACCGTTTGCGACTTACGTCTTTCGCGACGAAAAGATCTTGCGACCATTCTTTGCGAACGTCTTTTCCCCCTCGGGAATTCAAGCGACACGACCGCATCCTCCCCGCGCCGGGCAGGATCTCACCGATCACGCCACGATGCACCCCGGCATCTGGCTGGCGTTCGGCGACATCAGCGGTGCCGACTTCTGGCGCAACAAGGCGCGCGTCGAGCATGTCGGGTTCACGCGTCAATTGACCGACGCGACCGATTCGGCCACGTTTTCGGTCCGCAACAGATACGTCTCCGGTGAGAAAACAATTTGCACCGAAACGTGTCGTCACGCGATTCACATCCGCCCGAACGGGTACCTGCTGGTTTACGATTCCACGTTTACTGGAGAGATGCCGTTCACCTTCGGCGACCAGGAGGAAATGGGACTCGGCGTGCGTGTCGCCTCGTCGCTTCGAGTGCAGGGAGGCCAAGGCCAGATTCAAAATGCCGCCGGGCTTCAGGACGAGAAGCAGGTTTGGGGGAAGACCTCAGACTGGTGCGACTATTCGGGCATCACCAACAAGCAGCGTGTCGGCATGCTGTTGATGCCGCATCCCGAGAATTTCCGCGCCAGCTGGTTTCACGCCCGCGACTACGGATTCGTTGCCGCCAATCCGTTCGGACGCATGGCCTTCACCCGTGGCGAGAAAAGCCAGGTCGTCGTCAAGCAGGGCGAGACGTTCCGACTGCGATTCGGTGTCCTGATCCACTCCGAGCCGGAAGGCTTGAGCATCGACGGAAAATCGGCGTTCGCCGACTATCTCAAAGTGGAATCGGATCCGACCAAGAAATCGCCGCTTCCCGACGATCAGTAAACGCAACCCACCCACCGATCTTTCCAATTCCCCACGTCATGACCCTCTGGACGTTGCACTTCGCTCGGGAATTGACTGCAATCGGGGTTCGTCTTTTCGGCACGTCCACGTGTCGTCTCTTTTGGTTCGCTCTTCGTGAAAAAGGTACGCCCTCGTGACGCAGTCGCTTATCGGTTCAAACAAGTCGGAACTCGACACCCCGATCCTGTGCATTGATCTGGACGTGATGGAAGAGAACATCGGCAAGATGGCCTCATTCATTCAAGATCGAGGCAAGCAGTGGCGACCGCACGAGAAATGCCACAAAACTCCCGCCATCGCCTGGAAGCAGCGCGAAGCCGGCGCGATCGGCGTCACCTGCGCCAAGGTCTCCGAAGCCGAAGTCATGGCGGCCGGCGGAATTCACGACATCCTCATCGCCAACATGATCGTCGGAAAACGGAAGGTCGAACGCGTCGCCTCGCTAAGTCGCTGGGCCGATCCGGTTGTCGCCTGCGATCATTATGTGCAAGCCGAGCAACTCGCCGCAGCCTGCCGCGACGCGGGCACCACCTGCCGTATGATCGCCGAAGTCGACATCGGGTTGCACCGCGTCGGTATTCGACCGGGGAAAGACACACTCGAACTGGCACGAGTCATCGACAAACTCGACGGCCTCGAACTGGTCGGCATCATGGGCTATGAAGGTCACCTGTTGCAGGTGGCCGACCAAGCCGAAAAGCAGGAACAAATCACCGAAGCAATGGGTGTGCTCGCGCAATGTCGAGACATGATGCTCAACGATGGATTGAACTGCGACATCGTCTCGGCTGGCGGCACTGGGTCGTATCAACTCACGTCCAATTGCGACGGCATCACCGAGTTACAAGCTGGCGGAGGAATTTTCGCCTGCCCCATGTATCGCGAGAAATGCAATTTGCAGGGTCTCGATTACTCGCTGTCGGTGCTCGCCACCGTTGCCAGTCGCCCCTCAAAGGACCGCGCCATTCTGGATGCGGGCCGCAAGACGCATCACCCCGATTTCCAAATGCCGGTCGTCAAGCATTACCCGGACGCCGAAGCCGTTCGCGTCAGCGCCGAGCATTGCGAACTGAAACTGTCCGGCGAGTCGCAGAACCTCAAGATCGGCGACAAAATCGAAATCGTTCCCGGCTACGCCGACTTCACGACCGTCATGCACGATCAATTCTACGGCTTCCGTGGTGATCGCCTGGAAGTCGTCTGGCCGATTCTCGGACGCGGAAAACTGCAATAAAGGTGTGACGTCGAAGTCGTCACTCCGTTCGTCATCTCGTCAATTTTTTCGAGTTGGCCTTCGCGGCGCTGCGGCGTAAGAACTCGGGGCCGGCGGCGTCTTCAAGGGCAACGTCCAAGCGGTGAATTTGATTTTCCAATTCGCCGCGCACCTCGAGCATCACGTGGGGATCTCCCGATTCGAGAACGGCATCCACGCCGGTGCGCAATTCGTCGATCGATTTCGAGACGGCTCGCGGTACGAATTGCGATTGCAACGATTCGAGTTTCGCCAGTAGCCTTTCTCGTTCCGGTGGCCTGCCGAAGACATCCTCGAAGCCCATCTGACAGGCCATGTTCGGCTGAGAAAGTAATGTCTCGCGTTCGTTTCGCGGGGTGGGCGAGATCATCAGCAGAACCAACGGCGGCTTGACCGACTCGCCGTCACTTTCTCTCGCGATTTCACCCACGCGACGGAGCAAGTCCGGGCCATCGCAACCGGGCTAGACGAGGTCACAAATCACAACACCGATTTCAGCGTTCTGCGTCACGACTTCAACGGCCTCATACCCAGTCGCTGCGGTCCACACACGGTAACCGTGCTGTCTCAGCAGGCTGGTCACCTGTCGCCGGACGTGAGCCATACTATCGACGACAAGTACCTGCATGGATGCCTCTCACCAGCACGAGTCCAATTCGGTGACCGGTCGGTCCCCGCTCTCTCACAGATCCCTTCGACCGAGACCCTCCAATCATATTGGCAATCACAGATATATATAGTTTGTGACGATGGTGCAGGTTGAAAGAGTCCGGGTTCCTGTCAGCTTCACTCGATGGAAGCACATCCGAACCCCGGCCTGTGAAGAACGCCAAGAGACATCCGCTCCTCCAAGACACCTGCGATCTCGCTCGGCCTCGCACTCCTTACGATCAATGCAGACGGTACCAATTCGTCGCTGTGACGTTGCCGAAACGCCACGTCGTGCGCATCGCGCAACCGAGTCAGCATTTATTTCGTCCTTTTTTTGACTCACCCCATCGAAGAGCTAAAGTTCGTTGGGTTGCATGCCGCGTCGGCGGTGCGCAGATGAACTTTACCAGGTGAATGGTCATGAGTCGTATCGGTAGCATTGGATCAGATCAGCTGCGTGCTCTGCGCCGAATTTCCGAACTCAGCCAGGCGATTACACAGAACACAACCCGGCTCAGCACGCTCAGGCGGATCAACTCTGCCAAGGACGACCCTGCAGGACTGATCCGAGCGACGCTTCTGGAAACGGAATTGACTGCCGCCGAGTAGGCGTCCAAGTCGGTCACGCGTGCCAACGCCATGTTGAGCACGGCGGATGCCGCTGCCGGCGAGATCGTCACCCAACTGCAATCAGCCCGCACGTTGGCGTTGGATGCGGCCAGCGGGACGCTTTCCGATGCCGACATTGCCGCCAATCAGGTGCAGATCGATACAATTCTGGTTCATCCGGAATTCGCGTACTGAGGTTTGCGAAGAGAAGGACATGCTTGTCTCATCTGAAATTGTGTCGAAATCGACTTCAGAAACGGTAGAGCAAGCATGTCCAAGAGTCTGTTGTACCACGGGTTTGGCATTCGAGGCTACGATTATCAGCGAACCGACTTCGAGGACGGTTGCGTGATCTT
>Ga0115002_10001924_pt1 | contig 27727 bp, 28 predicted proteins | sample ArcticOcean_MG_C_8_FD_89576 | JGI IMG/M metagenome (GOLD analysis project Ga0115002, IMG submission 89576) | Marine microbial communities from western Arctic Ocean - ArcticOcean_MG_CB11_86 | ecosystem: Environmental > Aquatic > Marine > Oceanic | place: Arctic Ocean: Canada Basin | collected... | reverse complement strand
TGCTCTGCCTGGATAGAAACAGGAGCTACGAGGGCGAGTAGAAATAAAAGATTGTGTTTCATTTGTTTAGTTAGATGCCTCTTCACGAGCAATAAGGGTGCAAGTGCTGTTTCTGGTTTTTGAAATTTACTAGTCGCCAGCAGTCACCTCAATTTCGATAACCAATTCTGGAAGGATGAGTCGTTGTACGCCGAGTAATGATTGTGGCGGCCGATTTCCCGTATCTGAAATCCACATGGAATACACATCGTAATTTGCAAGAAATCCATCGATGTCCGTCGTGAAAAAACGGAGACTGAGGATGTTGCTTCTGTCCATTTTTGCTTTGTTGAGAACAGCCTCGACGTTAGCCAGTGTGAATTCCATTTGTCCGCGAATGTCATTCGGAGCTACGACGGTGACACCCATATCAGATTGGGGATCAGGTCGTAGTGAGACTTGGCCCGAGCAGACTAAATGGCGTGAAATGTTCGTTACGATCTCTGCTTGGTCCATACTAAATTGTAGGCCCCAATCCCAAGGATTTATTGATTTACGATTCATGAAGCTAGTTTAAATTAGAGATGCCCTAATGTCAAAGACTGGTATTGGAAACTGCTAGTCGGTTTTCCCTAATTCATAGTATAGGAAAAATCTAGGGCAGGTTTTCCACTCGATCTTCTACTATAGGTCAAAGAGTAGGGGTGAACGCCTTTTTGCAGGAGAATCTTCCCTTGAGTCTGTCGGGTCCCGTTAATGACCGATTCATTGTCTACTACAACTGCATCGTGGAGGCGGAAAATAGCACCTGAATCTGAGTCAACCGTGATGGTGCATTCTCCTGATTCATTGATTTTTAGGAAGCCAGTGAACTCAACTGCTATATGGTTATTTCGCGTACGAACACTCAGATCTACTTTCTCAGATATCCCTGTCTTTTTAGGTTTTAGATCAATCGTTTGTGGGACCCATGGAAAATTGTCTTCGAAGATGCTCCATTTGACCTGGTCGTCAAAGTCCTCAACTGCAATTCCCGGAACCATTGAGTCGTCGTAAGGCCGGGGCGCACTTTCGTTGGGTCTTCTAATTTGAAGTACGCGATCTTTCATCCGCTGGCCCAACGATGTGAAGTAGTCGTTTGTGTTCGCGAGGTTATGAACTTCTCGTGGATCTTTGCTCAGGTCATAGATCTCGAAATTGTTTTCGTGACTATTGATGTTTACACGTATTCCTTTAAATCCATCTACGAAAACTACCTGCTGTTGCTTGCGAGGTCTGTTTTGGTAATGAGGAGAAAACTCCGGATATGAAGGTGAGTTTTGATTGTTGAAATACTCTACATATACGGTGCTTTCTTGAACGGTTCCTTGCCCGGTTAAAAAAGGGAGAAGAGATACTCCATCCGAAATAGCTGGGGGTGGAAGGTCTGTAAGATTGGCCAAGGTCGGAAGCCAGTCGTGGAACTGGGACGGTGTTTGGTTTATCGATCCCGCAGGAACCTGGCCTGGCCAGCGAACCAGTGTTGGCATGCGTATTCCTCCTTCCGATACGTCTCGTTTTATTCCTTGAAACGGTCCGTATGAACCAAAGGAGTTGGCCGCGTATTTCAATCCTTCGAGATAGCTTTCTTCGTGGGGACCGTTATCACTCGTGAACACAACAATTGTTTCTCGGTCGATATTCAGGTCCTTTAGCGTTTGGACCAAATCGGCTATTGTTGAGTCGATCCGTCGGACCATGGTCGCAAAACGTTTTTCAACTTCTGTCCACATTTGATCAGCGTAGTCCGGGTGTATCCAGGAATCGATGGGGGCGTTTGCCGTGTTGATCATATGGCCAGGTTTGCCGATCCACTGGATGCCTCCTTTCAAGCCGCCGCCTTCCGGGTAGGCAGTAGCGGGTGTATGCAAGGCTGCGTGTGGCGTACTGTGTGCGAGGTAGAGAAAGAACGGTTGATCCGATTTTGTTTTGCGGTGCTCCACGATCCAGTTTTTCGCAAACGCCGTAAATAGATCCGTGGTGTAACACCCCTCGAGTTCATCGAGAAGCTTTTGATTGTTGTGAAAAACGGGTTTAGGCGCGCGGTGTAGTTCCTTGTCTCCGCGTTGGTAGGCATGGGCTGGATATTGGGTATGACCATCCCTGTGTGTTACGTAACCGAAAAACTCGTCGAATCCTCGCTCGGTTGGATAGGCGACCCACTCATCGAAATCATACTTTTCCCGGTCCCCTCCGGGTAAACCATATTTTCCGATCATTGCGGTTCGATAGCCTGCGGTTTGAAGAACAGTTCCAATCGTGTGGGAATCGGCGAGGGCTTTGTCGAATTGATTATCACGAATGGGTTCGTGTCCCTGATGTCGGCCGGAGAGTAATGAAGCCCTTGAAGGTGCACACACCGGGGCCGGGCAATAGTGTTGCCTGAGCTGCATGCCTTCAGCGGCAAATTTATCCAACATCGGGGTGGCATGTTTGCGATTCTGATCCCTTGAGTTTTGGTAAAATACACCGAGATCTCCCCAACCTAAATCATCGGCCAGAATGAATATGATGTTGGGTTTATTTACTTCTGCATGTCCGGTGCTTATGCAAAAAACACCTAACAAGATGGTAGCGGCTACCAGGATTCCAGTTTTGATACGTTTCATAGGGCGAATTCTTAAGATAGAAAATTCGATGAAATATCCCTTCGCTGTCGGGGCCAATGAAATAAGTTGAGAATCTTCAGGTATCAGGTGAAAGATCTTTTCCTTGAAATGAAAATAATCCGAACGAATTGTGAATCCGAAGTCATGAAGTAAACGTAATAATTGTTATACTGATCAAAAAGCTAAATGATGGATGTATTAACACCCGGACTTTATCCAAAAAAATCTACTCCTTACTTACGATGAAAATCCAAATGAACTCATTTCTTATACCGTTACTGGGATTCACTTGCTTCCTTGGCTCAGCACAGGCCGCTCATCATTCGGATAAAGAAGAAGCGCCAACAGATTCCGCGCGTGAAACCCTCTACGTGGAATATCAAGAAAATCATAACGATCAATATGTTCGTGGATTCGACTCTATGGACAACGAGCTGGACCGTTTTCATTACTTTAAAAGCAATATTAAAGACGCTTTTGAGAAACAGGATTGGTCCGTTAATATCGAGATTTCACGGTTTCCCATTAAGGCTCCAGAAGGGGCAAACGTCCTTCGGATTACTTACCTGGGTCTCGAATCGCGTAATCCTATTGAGATTGAGCTTCGACTTTGGGCCAAACTAACCGGTGCAGACGCGAAGTCTGATTTCGGCGTGCGACTGGTTCGGCATGTTCCTAGCCCAATCCTATCTTCCAGCTCGATCGATCGGGACCTGGATAAGATTTACACCAAAGCAGCCGTTAAGCTTGTCGAAGATCTAAATAAAACCCTTTTTGCTAGAAAATAGCTAAAGCCTGCAGTCAAGTGAAGGAGGCCTGTGAAGAAGAAGAGCTACGCAGGCCTTTTCTTTGAGGTCTAAGTATTCAATAATTGAATACAAATTGTGCAAAAAACTTTCTTCTGTGGCGCATGTATAAGGTAGGTGTATTCCTAGATTTGTCTTGAAACAGCTTGTCCCCTGTTTGTTATAAGAAGGCAGCTGAGGTGATTTACCCAAAGCGTTTCAAACACCGCTTCATCGTTCACATACACAATTCGATTATTTCGCCTACTCATTCATGGATGCTCTAATAAGTTTGCTCGGAATGGTGGTTCTCATCGGAATCGCCCTTATATTTTCCAGTAATCGCAAAGCGATTAAACTTCGAACAGTCGGTGTGGCTTTCGGACTCCAATTTTGCATCGGTGGGATCGTGCTGTTCTGGGATACAGGCAAGCGAGGTTTGGAGGCTGTCGCATTTGGAGTTCAGCAGGTTATCAACTATTCTCAAGATGGACTCGACTTCTTGTTTGGTGGATTGGTCACTGATACCATGTACGAACTTTTTGGCGATTTTGGATTCATTTTCGCTTTTCGTGTGTTACCTGTCATTATATTTTTCTCTTCCTTGATCGCGGTGCTTTATCACCTCAAGATTATGCAGCTTGTAATTAATCTCATTGGCGGAGCTTTGCAAAAGCTTTTGGGCACTAGTCGGGCTGAAAGCATGTCGGCGGCGGCCAATATTTTCGTTGGTCAAACGGAAGCGCCTCTGGTGGTTCGTCCTTACATTGCCAACATGACTCGCTCGGAACTCTTTGCTGTTATGTGCGGTGGAGTGGCCTCTATTGCAGGTTCGGTTCTCGCCGGATTCGCCGAAATGGGCGTAGAATTAAAGTACCTGATTGCCGCCTGCTTCATGGCCGCGCCAGGTGGACTTCTATTCGCCAAACTTCTGATTCCCGAAACGGAAACTCCCAATGATGCGGTAATCGAGTCTATCTCAGAAGACCTTCCTGCCAATGTGTTTGATGCCGCTGCGACTGGAGCCTCGAGTGGATTAAAATTGGCTGCCAATGTAGGTGCTATGCTTCTCGCCTTCATCGCCCTGATTGCCTTGTTAAACGGTATGGTTGGTGGAGTTGCCAACTGGTTTGGTTACCCGGATCTGACCTTGCAAATGATTCTCGGCACCGTTTTCGCTCCGCTCGCCTGGGTGATTGGCGTTCCTTGGCCGGAAGCCTTCCAGGCTGGAAGCTTTATTGGCCAAAAAATTATTTTAAATGAGTTCGTTGCTTTTAAAGATTTTGTCCTGGTTCAGGAAACCTTGATGCCCCGCACCAAGGTTCTCGTTACCTTTGCACTTTGCGGTTTCGCTAACCTCTCTTCGATTGCGATTCTTCTTGGGGGAATTGGTGTCATGGCTCCGAGTCGTCGACAAGAAATTGCGAACCTCGGGCTGAAGGCTATATTGGCTGGTTCGTTGTCGAACTTTTTGAGTGCTGCGATCGCTGGATTCTTTATCGCCTTCGGTTAAACGCATTTTGGAATCCGCCCATGACTCGATTGAACGCGATCTTTTATTGTAGTGTTTATTATCTGGTATCCTCGCGTTGCTCATGCAGCGAACCACTCCGGTTAATTAGTTTTATCGTTCAATGAACTATCTACCACAGGAAATCATTCGAAAGAAACGAGATGGCCATTCACTGACACGGGATGAAATCAATTTCTTTGCCGGTGGGATTGGAGACAATTCGATTACGGAAGGTCAGATCGCGGCTTTCGCGATGGCAGTCTTTTTTCAGGGACTTACAATGGATGAGCGAATAGCGCTGACATTGGCGATGCGCGATTCTGGCGAGGTGCTTTCCTGGGATGCCCTGCATTTAAATGGGCCGATCATGGATAAACATTCGACCGGCGGAGTCGGAGATTTGGTGTCCCTTATTCTTGGACCACTTCTTGCAGCTTGTGGGGGATATGTACCGATGATTTCCGGGCGTGGTCTGGGTCATACGGGCGGCACCTTGGATAAGCTTGAATCTATCCCCAATTATAACCCTTTTCCGGATAATGAATTATTTCGCAGCACTGTCCGTGATGTAGGAGTGGCGATTATCGGCCAGACCGGAAACCTGGCACCTGCTGATAAACGATTTTATGCGACCCGCGATGTTACCGGAACGGTTGAATCGATTGACCTGATAACCGCATCTATTCTTTCTAAAAAATTAGCCGCTGGGCTCGATGCCCTGGTGATGGATGTGAAAGTAGGGCAGGGTGCTTTCATGCCATCCTATGAGGCTTCCAAAGAGTTGGCCCAAAGTATAGCCGACGTTGCGACGAGAGCAGGGACTCCTACGACTGCCTTGCTTACAGATATGAATCAATGCCTGGCTTCAAGTGCAGGTAACGCCGTCGAAGTGAGAGAAACGCTTTGTTTCTTAAAAAATGAAAATCGAAATCCCCGCCTTGAAACCGTGGTATTTTCACTTTGCGCAGAAGTGTTGGAAACCTGCGGACTGGTTGCTTCGAAAGAAGACGCATTTACACGATTGGATGAGCGCATCACATCGGGACGTGCCGCTGAAATATTTGGGAAGATGACTAGCGCCTTGGGCGGACCTTCCGATATTTTTGAACGCTCTACTTCCTACTTACCAGAAGCTGCAGTCGTCCGTTCGGTATATGCTGATACAAGTGGAGTTGTCACAGGTATGGATACGCGAGGTATTGGTATGTTGGTTGTCGCGATGGGTGGTGGCCGTACCAAGGCTACTGATACGATAGACCATAGCGTAGGTCTCGATCAGCTACCGAGCATTGGTTCTCGGGTTGATAAAGATATCCCGTTAGCCAGAATCCATGCCGCGTCAGAAGTTGATTTCGAAATGGCGAAAGTAGCGATCAGAAAAGCGATTCAAGTAGGGGATACACAGGACGGAGAAGTGGTTGAAATCTATGATCACGTTAGCCCTCAAAAAGAAATCTAATGAAACGAACGATTCTTATTATCATGGATTCGCTTGGCATTGGTGCTGCAGCGGATGCCGATCAATTTGGTGGTGAAGGATACAACGATGTAGGTTCAAATACCTTTGGGCACATCGCTCAATCCTTTGCTCGGGGACATGCTGATGGAAGTGAACGGAGCGGGCTCATTCGATTACCCCATTTAAACCAATTGGGACTCGGGCACGCCTGTTTTAAAAGTTCAGGCTACTTTCCGGAGGGTCTGGATGAACAACCGGACTTCATCGGAGCGTATGCCTATGCCGAAGAAATTAGTTCAGGCAAAGATACTCCGAGTGGTCATTGGGAAATCGCTTGTGCACCTGTGCTATTCGATTGGTCCTACTTTCCCAAGCAGCCGGATTGTTTCCCTGATGAGGTTTTGAAGGCTATAGAAACTAAAACCGGTATCATGGGGTCCCTGGGAAATTGTCATGCATCGGGCACGGAGATTATTGCCCGGTTAGGAGAAGAGCATAAGCGTACCAGCGTCCCGATTTACTATACCTCGGGCGATAGTGTTTTCCAAATTGCATGTCATGAGGAATCCTTCGGATTGGATCGATTGCTTCAACTCTGTGTTGATGTGCGCAAGGTCTTAGACGAATCGGATTTAAAAATTGGGAGAGTTATTGCCCGCCCATTCGTAGGTTCGAATACCGTCGATTTTCAAAGGACGGGAAACCGTCACGATTATGTAGTAGAACCTCCTTCGGAAACAATTTTTCAGCGTATGGTCAAGGCAGGTGGTACCGTTGTTGGTATCGGCAAGATTGGCGACATTTATGCCCACACGGGTATGAGCGAAGAAATTCGAGCCAGTGGACATGATGAGCTGATGGCTCGCACCTTGGAAGTTCTCGCGCGAAAAGAGGATCGTTCAATCATCATGACAAACTTTGTCGATTTTGATGCCGTTTGGGGGCATCGCCGAGATGCAGTTGGTTATGGTCGGGCCGTCGAGCGTTTTGATGAAATGCTTCCTCTTCTTTTGGAGCAAATCGAAGAGGATGATTTGTTGATTATCACCGCCGATCATGGAAACGACCCTACTTGGCCTGGGACGGACCACACCCGTGAACATGTGCCAATACTCATGTTCGGCAAATCAATCGAGGCCGGAAAATACCTAGGCGCTCGAGGCACCTTTGCTGATATTGGCCAAACAATTGTTTCGCACTTTGATCTAGCTCCCATGGATGTTGGGACGTCTCTTTTGTAGCACCTATCATCACTGAAAAATCAGAACCGAACTGACTTTTTGGGACGAGTTACAACAATTAACACAGAAATCCACCATGTCCATTTTCCTAGAAAGCTGATGCCTTTTCTGGATTAGAGAGTTTGACGTTTTTCAAATACGATCCATAACAACTCATTTTTAATTATGACCATTCAAGAACTGAAGAACTCACTAAGGGGATCTGAGCATAAATCTCTTACGCTCATTTTGCCGGACCAAACACAAGTTCCCGCCCATTTTCATGTTACTGAAGTTGGGTATGTAAAGAAGGAGTTTGTCGATTGTGGAGGTCTGGTGCGAACCGATGAGAAATGCCTTCTGCAGATATGGGTTGCTGATGATTTAGAACATCGTGTGGATGTCGGAACATTGATTGATATATTTGAGCATGGACAGCCTGTTTTGCCTTCCGAAGATCTGATAGTCGAAATTGAATATGAGTATTCCTATGTGAGCCAATTTGCATTGTCCGAAGTGAGGAACGAAGCTGAGAGTATTGCTCTGATCTTTGAAAGCAAACATACGGATTGCCTGGCAAAGGATGTATGCGGAATTCCAGATGCTGAAGATGAAAGTTGTTGTTCACCTAGTTCTGGCTGCTGCTAAGCGGCGTGACTGCTAGGGTAGGTCAGTCGGTGAAGCGAACAAGAACAGCTCCTATTTTTACGTTATTTGTTGATTAGGAGTTTTAGGTTTCAGTCCTGGTTCGATTTGAGTTAGCAGGGGCAAAGGGATTTGTTTCGACCTTAGGTGACCGCTTTGTCTAACTCTGAGTCTAATCTTTTACTCATAATTATGTCTATACCAACTCCACACATTGAAGCTAAAGCTGGCGATTTCGCCGAAACCGTACTTATGCCCGGCGATCCGCTGCGGGCTAAATTTATTGCCGAGACGTTTCTGGAGGATGTGAAAGAAGTGAATCGGGTTCGGAACATGTTTGGCTACACTGGCAGCTATAAGGACAAACCCGTTTCAGTAATGGGTAGCGGAATGGGGATTCCCTCAATTTCGATTTATGCGAAAGAGCTTTATACGGAATACGGTGTGCAGAATATAATTCGCGTAGGCAGTTGTGGTGCAGTCGACACGAATGTAAAAGTGCGCGACGTCATTATCGGTATGGGTGCTTGCACTGACTCAGGGGTGAATCGTGCGCGCTTTATGGGTTTTGATTTTGCCGCGATCGCAGATTATAGACTTTTGAAAAACGCAGTTACAGCTGCGGAAGCATTGGGGATTACCCCTTGGGTGGGAAATCTCTTTTCGGCCGATCTTTTTTATACACCCATCCCCGAATTGTTTGATCGGATGGAAGCCTTGCGCGTTTACGGTGTGGAGATGGAAGTGGCCGGGCTCTATGGGGTTGCTGCTGAGTGTGGAACCTCAGCACTGGCGGTTTGCACCGTTTCCGATCAAATCCGGACAGGTGAAAAAACCACAGCGGAAGAGCGGCAAACCACTTTTACAGACATGATGAAATTGACCTTGGAGTCGCTGCTCCTGGATTAGTTAGGGAGGCGGTTGTAATCATGGATCTATTAGAACTAATTTCTGCGGCCAGGGACGTCGCGACAAACGCCTACTCGCCGTATTCGAACTTTCGGGTAGGTGCTGCTCTTCTTACTAAATCGGGGAAAGTGTACTCCGGCTGCAACGTGGAGAATGCTTCATATGGCTTGGCCAATTGTGCTGAACGAACGGCCGTGTTTAAGGCGATCTCAGAAGGTGAGCGTGCGTTCGAATTGATGGCCATAGTATCCACTGGTGGGGTTTATCCTTGCGGGGCCTGCCGGCAGGTATTGAACGAGTTTTCCCCCGAATTGAAGATTGTTCTGGGCGATTTGGAGGGGAATCTGACAGGGGAGACCTCGTTGGTAGATTTGCTTCCCAACGCGTTTGGTCCAGGTTTTAAAAAAGATTAAAATCTTCTTATTCCATTGCTCAAAGCATTCTGAACGAGCTTATGGTCTGCTTGTAGAATGAAGATAGAAGGAACCATTCCGGATCTGCCTCCATTGTAATGAAAACGATCTCTAAAACAATAACTACCTTATTTTTTGTGTTCCTGTCTGTGAGCCTTGCCTCGGCTAGCCGCGATGAAAAACTAAAGAAAACTTCCGCATACGCGATCGAACTTCTCAAAGATACCGACTCGAAGCTGAAGGACCGGTTCAAGAATGCCTATGGGTATGTGATTTTCCCCAATGTAGGTAAAGGAGATTTTGGTATCGGTGGAGCTTTTGGAAAAGGCGAAGTGTATCAAAATGGAAAATTCCTAGGAGAGGCACGTCTTACCCAAGGGACCATCGGATTACAAATGGGTGGTCAGTTATACACGGAAGTTATTTTTTTGCCGGTAAGAGAGTCCGTTTTATTATTTTTTAGGACCAGGAGTTTACGGATACACACGAGTTCAATGGATCCGATTTCGTCTTTTCCGACGGCGGATCTTCCCTTAGCTACGATTGGTGCTTCATGTCACAATGTGACTATTTAATTGGTGCCTATCCATCCACCTACTCAGGCTGGGCATCGTTTTATGGGAAGGTTCCTTTGTTTTCGTTATACGGGACTAACTTTCCCGAATTAGAGTCCGACTTTCAGTGTCGTTCTATCCTGGATAATTATTATGAGGAAAGTAGGCATTCGATTCCTTAATCGGTGCCGGCGCTATCATCGTCCTGGTTAGATTCCTCTGATCCCATTTTATTTTTATAGTAAGCTTCGATTCGTATATCGCTTTTTATGATTTGTATCAGATTTTCATAGTAGTTAATCCAACTCGTATATTGGGGCGAATCCGATTCTAATTCTGGGAGATGCAGTTTTTTGCTGGCTTTTTTTAATACAACTTTCATGCGCTTCCCGCGAGCATGTTGGTCCAGCACATAATCATCCCTGACCATCTCATCCTCAGTCCTGTTATCCAACTGATGACGGAAGTTATAGGTTTCCCTATAATACTTTTCAATAGAGGCTTCGAATGCTTCGTCTGTGCTGTTTGTCATATAGAGTATTCTTACTTTTTTGAAATTTGTAGAGCTAGCTCTTCGACCGAGGCCACCGTTTGGGTGCTGTAATTTAGTTCCAACGCCTTTTCTGCATTCAAAAGTAGTAGGTCACCCACTTCTTTGTAAACTTTCCCATTCCGGACAATGGCTGCTGCGGCTCCTGCGATGCCATCGATCAGAAAAATAATTTCATCTGTTGATGAAACAATATATATTCCAAGAGCAACGGCTTCCTTAACCAGCCCATAAACTTTTACTTCGGACTCCAGAAGTCTTTCACTTATCCTCAGACCAGCATGAACTTCTCCGCCAGGTGTATCAATTAAGAGTATGGATGATGTGGCATCCGACTTTTCAATCTTCAGCAAAGCCTCATTAATTTTTCGAGCTCCATTACCATCTATTGGTCCCTTTATTTCCAGGACGGGAATACCACTTACGAGGTATGAAGTTATTTCGGTGTTGGTTTGGTTTCTGAGCCAATAAATAAAGATTCCACCTCCAACAAAAATTACGATTGAAAATACAATGAGGACTTTCTTAACCATGATAGAGCTTGTTAAACATTCCAGACAAGGTTCCTCTAACTATACAGCGGAAGGTATCGATCTTTCAGATACTTGATGAGGTACTTGGGGTTGATCGGTTCGCCCGTAACGCGAGTCACAAGATCTTGAGTATCGTATCGTTTGCCGTGCTGATGAATGCGTCCACGTAACCAAGCGAGTAGACGATCGAACTTTCCTTGAGAGAAGTCAGACAAAAGGTCGGGAATTTCTTCAAGGGCTTTGTACCAGAGTTGAGCAGCGATCATATTGCCGAGGCAGTAGCTGGGAAAGTAGCCAAACATGCCTCCGGACCAATGGACGTCCTGGAGAACCCCTTCCTTGTCGGATGGTGGGCTGAGGCCGATGATTTCTTTGCTCAAGCGATTCCATTCCGCAGGAAGATCGTCGACGGACAATTCTCCACCGATGAGTTTCTTTTCCAATTCAAAGCGAAGGATGATGTGAAAGTTGTAAGTTACCTCGTCCGAGTCGACGCGAATAGGGCAGAGGGTGACTGAGTTGACTGCGAGGTACAGGTCGTCGGATGAAAGTCCGGTTAATTGTTCTGGAAACGCCGCTCTATATTTAGGTTCGAAATGCTGCCAGAATTCACGACTCCGAGAGACTTGATTTTCCCAGAGCCGGCTCTGCGATTCATGGATACCCATCCCCACTGCTTGTCCAAGTGCATTATGGAGTTGATCGATGGGCAAGCCTTGTTCGTAGAGACCATGTCCCGTCTCATGAATGGAACTGAAGAGCGAATCCAATGGCACATCTTCATCGAAACGTGTGGTCAAGCGTGTGTCGCAGGCGTTGCCCGAACAGAACGGGTGGACAGCCACGTCGAAGCGTCCACGTTGATAATCGAATCCCAAGGTCTCGGCGACTTCCGTCAAGAATGCTTTTTGCTTCTCTATTGGGAATCCTTTCAGTTGATCTGTCTTTGCCTTTACTTGTGAATCTAGAATAGAACGCGCCAGAGGGACCAATTCTTCCTTCAAAGTATTAAATAATCCTTCGATGGTTTCGGCGGTCATACCAGGATCGAATAGGTCGATCTGATAGTCGTATGGATTATCACTTTTCCCCATAAGCTCTGCACCTTTGACGCTCATTTCTACCTGGCGTTTTAGAAAGGGAGCAAAGGCGCCAAAATGGTTTTTCCCTCTCGCATCTACCCATGCATGATAGGCTTGAGAATCGAGGATGGCTTTTTCGGTTACATAGTCCGTTGGGAGGCGCGTGGCCCGGTCATAATCTTTCCGGCTGTTTTTGACGACACACTGCTCGTCGGCATTTAATTTCGCCCAATCCTCTTCCAATGGTTGTAAAAGAGTTTCTATGGAACTATCCGAAGCCAGATTGTGGTGAATTTCGCTCAGCACGGCCATTTCTTGTGCTCGTTGGTCAGAGCTCGCTGGAGGAAGATTTACTTGTTCATCCCAGCCGAGTAATCCGAGGACGGTGCCCACATTGTGTTGTTTCGCCTGTTTATCGAGAAGAGCTTTGAGACTAGGATGTTCTAACATAAATAGCAGTTTGCAGGCTACTTGGGACACATCAAGGTCTTCTCGACGAATCGCTAATGATTTGAATAATTCGCTGAGGTCTCAACGCCTGAGTTCAACTTACTTCGCTACGACCCAAAGGATGAAATTGAAACTTGTTTGTTAGGCTTAATCGATTTCCTGAAATTCAGGAAATCGCTTGTCAAAGACCATAACTGAATCCTCATATTTGACCACCGTCTTGTTGTTATGGTGGTTTTCATAGACTACTTTCGGCTCTCCTCCGATGGAGCGAACTCTCTCAATCCATTGGTCTTCGTCACCATAAACCTTTAACGCTCGTTCTTCTATGTGATCGCGAACGATCTTCTTCGAAGTGGTGTAAGTGATTCTCGATACTCGGCCTTCTGTTAAACAAATTTCCAAAGTTACCGGATCGAAATTCCAATGGAGTAGTTGGTCTCCTTTTTCAGACGGCGCGATGTTTTGTGGCTCTCCTAATATTTCGATGATACGGTCGTTAGGCATCTCGAAAAAATTGATGATGATACCTTGGTTCGATTTTGATAACGCCGAGCTCATTAGCTTGCCGAAACTAAAGGGACCTGTGGATTTAAATAGGATTAAACCCAAAATAGTTAAGACGGCTGAGGCGTATAGAATCCGTTCTAAAAAAGACTTTTTTAGAGTTTTTCCTCGGAGGGAATTAAATCGTTCTTGATAGGAAGGCACGGATATATCCTTACTCTTGAGATAGGAGTTCTGAAATCTTTAAATCTAGGTTCGTCATTGCCCGACCTTGCTGATTTTAAATGAACTCATCCTATCGTTCCATTGTTCTGAGCGTCCTTGTTCATTGCGGGCATTGTTCAGGTTGGTTTGTTTTCCACTGATCAATATGCTGGCACCTCGGAAGTCTTCATCGGCGTACATTTCGATCTTATACCCCGGGTTTAGATTGATCGAAGAGGCCTTATCGTTCCAGTCTAGATCACTCATGGAACGAACGTGTTGTCCTTCGTAAAGTGTAAGCGATTGGCCACGGAGTGAACTATCAGAAAACAGAGTGCCTACCTGCTTTGAATTGCTATGGTCAGGGTCCGATCGTCCTCGACGAGGTTCAATTTTGAGAGATGAGGCCCGATCGTTCCAGTTTTGGTAACGTCGTTGATCGTCGAGTATCTGGCTGATATTGGCCGTTGAACTGTCAATACGAACCGAACGCCCACGAAAGAAACTATTTTCGTAGAGAGTTACCTGGTAAGTTCCAGAGATGGAAATTGAAGTAACTTGATCGTTCCAACTTTCGATGCCGAACGTGTAGCTGTTTAGATCCGGCACCGATGTTCGTCCATCAAAATGAAGCGCTTCACCTCGGTAGTCTTTGTCAGAGAAAAAACAACATCGCCCGACGCCGGGTTTCTTGGCCAGGATCCGCTGCGATTTCCTCCATGTCCCGAATTCCCGGGGTGCCCTGATGAGGACAGAGCTTCAACAGATTGAATCCGCATATCCCAGTTACTAGGTCCATGTGTTCTCGATCCGTTGTTGATTCGATTCAAATTCGGAACGCTAGTATTAAGGTTTATGAAGTTACCTTGAAAGGAGGAGCTGTCCCAAAGTTTCAGAGTCATTGTCCCTCGAATTTCCACTGAACGAATCTCACGGTCGAGGAACGCCCACCGCCCGTCATCGAGTCGACTAAAATCGGAAATCTCGTCGCCGGGAAGAACCCTGTAGGACCAGCCTCCGTAATTGGTTTCAGTATACAAGACCGCGAATGGCTCATGGGAGTTGTGTTGTCCGTAGGAACATAAAATGGGAACCAACGCGGAGAATAATATGAGCAAAGCGTGTTGTATATGGAATCGTGTTTTCATCGTATTATCAAAAATGGAGGTAAGATGTGGTTTTAAAAATAACGGTATTAAATCTCTGTTTTGATGATTGTGCCTAAGTCTGCATTCTTAATACGATATTTCTCAGCATCAATTGATAGTTTTAGTAGCCTATTGGTGACGAAGGCGTCTTGTTCCTGTTCTACGATGATACCGTCAACATCGCTGGCAGTTACTTTGATTTCAGACCATGTTGACGCTTTAGATAGTCTTTTGTGGTCTCCTGGTTCCAAATCGAAGTAAACGTACTCACGGATTCGGGGATGACTCATTTTGGAATTTGCCTCCCTGTTTCCAATGAAGGCACTGAAATGAACAATGCCGATTACCCACGAAGATCTGACCACGTAAACGATTGCATTACCCTCTTTGGGCCTTTGAGGGAGTTGGTAATCTTTAACTCAATTTTCTCAGCCCCATGGACTTCAACATTTACTTTGATGAATGTTGTTGGCACTGATAGCCACTGAACGTGACCTTTTTGCCTAGTTGTTCGGCCAGACTTTACCGACCGTTACATCTTTTACCCAGCCTTCTTGTTTATCAGGTGTGCGGATGTAGTGGTAGTGTTGATGGCTTTCAAGAACCTCAACCCAAGTGCCATTAGAAAGGTTACTGAGGGCGTTGGCTGACTCGGTAGGCGCGACGCGTAGGTCGGTTTGGGGAATGAGAATGAGGCCGCGGTGAAAATCTTTTTTCCAGGTAAAAAGACCCGTTATTGCGAGGAGCATAAAGGGGACTGAAAGGTAAAGTGCCAGGCTGGGGATGGGCGCGAGTTTTGGGGCATACCAGGCCAGGATGCCGGCCAAGATCGTGGTGGCTGAGCCAATGATAAGGAGCAACAACCACGTGTTGACGGGGAGTGTGTAGGCAAATTCCTGGGCGATGGAATATTCGAGGCGTTCCAGGTCGGACTGATCGAGAATCTTTTGGAGGTTGGCCAAGATATCTGGGTTTCCGGGTTCGAGCGTAAGCGCTCGTTCGTAGGCTAAAAGCGCTGAAGGAAAGTCCTGTAATTGATAGTAGGCATTGCCCAAGTTGAAGAGTAGGGTGGGGCTAGACTTCCCTGTTGAATCAATTGCTCTTTGGTAGGTCTCAACCGCATCCAGAAATTGCCCATTCGCATATGCTTCGTTCCCTTGGGTAAACAAGCTTTCGAGCTCAGACTCTTGAGCGGTAAGACTTTGGCTGAGAGCCAGCATGGAAATGGCTAAACAAATGCGTAGTATCATTTCTTTTTACCGAGTTGTCTAAGAATGGATTCGAGTTCCAACTCTTCTTTTTCCAAAGCTCCCTCCGAATTGGGGCCTCCCGAATAACGAAGCGCGTCTACTTTTTTAAAAAATGTTTCGATGGAGGTTTTGATCTGGTCATCTCCTAGCGAAGGAACCCACAAAGCCGTAATTTCTTTACCGGTAATAGCTTCGGGATTGCAGCCTAGTTGCCTGGCCAAGGCGACTTGCAACACACGACAAGTGGCCTGGTAAAATGCCGGTTCGTCATTAATGGCCCTGGCTTTCACCATATCTTTTCGGTGCATGGCGGTCTTTTTATCCAGTTCGCTCAAACGAATGCGCTCTTTGTCGTTTTGTGAGGAGTGTCGGGAGCGACGAATAATATAGGCCAGCCCCAGTATTCCCAAAGGTGCGATGACAGAGGCTGCTAAGGTATTTTGCATCTTGGCCAAGGTCGGTGGTGTCATGGTACTTCCCAATGAGACTTTGATTGGAAGTAGTAGGTCGCCTGCGTTGTTTGATTGAGATCGAAAGGTGAGTTGGGTCGCGTTGAATTGCGGATCCTTTGTCCCCAGTTGAGCTATGCTTGCCGGTTTTATTGATACGGGAATCTGTGGCGTATTCATTTCTGCATACGTTTTTGTTCTCGGATTGAAATAGGAGAAGGCAATCGGAGGGACTGCAGTTATTTCTGAAGAAAGAGGAATGACTACATACTCAAACTGCTTGCTCCCTGTATACCCCTGTGTGTCAAGCTGCTCGTCAACCACCCGGGGTGGGTAGGTTTTGAAAGAATCGCTTGCCGGGAATTCCGGTGGGATCATTTGAGAGAAATTTCCTTCACCCTTGATTGAGATTTTCAGCGTGATGGGATCGCCTTCGGATAAATTTGTTGAATCGGTTGTCGCTGCGATATTGAAATTGCCAATAGCACCATTGAAACTTTCTGGTTTATTTTCCTGAGGAAGCGCTTCAATCGTTATTTCAGCAGGTGGACTTATGGCTAACACCTCGGTATCACGGTAGCGGCCAAACATACTGTCGAAAAATGGATCGTTCCTCAAAATGCTAAATGAGTCTCGCCGATTGTTGTTACGCCCTTCTGGAATTCGTAGGACATGGGAGGCTTTAAACTGAAGATTTTGAATGCCAGATTTAACCGGAGTGATGCCTATCTTCCAGACGTAGATATCAAAATAATTACCGTCTTTGACAACGCGTGTGGTTTGTGGCTGATTGTCGATTGGGGTTATACTAAATGCGTCGCCCTCAATTTGTGGCAGTCCTTTGGTTGGAAATGTTGCATTGCTAAGCAGCACCATACGAAGTTCGGATGAAATGGTTTCACCCACATAAACCGTTCGCCCAGGGAGATCGAATTCCAGGAATGCGATCTTGGAAAGATCGAGTTTAGCTTCCGCTTGCTCAATCACATCGACCCTAATTTCATTGGTCCGATAATTTTTCCCATCCACAAAAAGAACGAAAGGTCCGATCTTAGATTTCCCCAAACGAAGTGGACGGACTTGGTAGACATGGGTGATGGTGGCCGCCATCTTTCCATTGACCCAGGATACCTGAGTATTGGGTCCACGATAGGCGAATTCGAGGTACTCGTTGCTTCGAATCTCGGGAGGCTCGGCCTTTTGGCTACCTTCAATAATGATATTCAATTGAGCACTTTGACCTAGCGGAATAGGATTTGGCTCAAGCATGGCAATTACTTGAACCTCAGCATGGAGAATCGATCCAACCCAGCAGAGCCCCGCCATCAGAAGCAAGCCGGGTTTCTGTGCTAATCGGATGATGTGGAGGCGGTTCATAAGTATTCAGTTCTGTCGAAAAAGGGTTTCAATACAAATTCAATTCAGGGTCATTACCAATCCTTTTCCGAATCTTTCTTATTCGGTGGTTGGACAATAAATAGTGGAAGTTTCTTTTCTCCATCTTCCATGGCTTCAAGCAGTCGGACTGCCTCTTCGGGAGTCATTTGCATTGGAATGGGTTGACCACCCTCGGGTCCTTCTCCAGCTGGTGCTTCCTCTTCTCCTCCTGGAGCCTCGGGTTGTTGTTCTTCGCCTCCTTGTTCCTCCTGATCGCCTTGATCTTCGCCTTCTTCGGGCTCGGCCGGCTCTTCTTCACCAGGCTCAGGTTCTTGCGGCTGTTCTTCTTCACCACCTTGATCTTCTGGTTGCTCTGGCTGTTCTTCCTGGTCGCCTTGATCTTCATTTTGCTCGGATTCGGACTCGTCCTGATCCAGAGGCTCCTGCTCCTCCTCATTTTCGTTCTCTTCCTGGTCTTCACTTTCGTCCTGGTTTTCGTCGGAGTCTCCTCCTCCTCCGCCACCTCCGCCGCCATCTCCGTCTTGTTCGAAGGTAGCAACGATGTCGTGGTCGCCGTCTACGGTTATACTGATTTCGAGTTCTTCTTTCTTCTCCTCATCGACGCCTTTGCCGTTCCAGCCAAGAAACTTAAATCCTTCATTGGGGGTAACGGTAAGCTTGACTCCACTACCGTCTGGAAAATTTCCAGAACCTTTGACTTCACCGGCTTCTTTTTTGTCGGGCGCCCCGATTACATTCCAAATACGCTTATAGAAGGGTTTCACCTTGGTGTGTTCATCCATGGTTACGAAGGTTTTGGGCGCTTCGAGGTCGGCCACCGTTTCTCCCTCCCATTTCTCGAACTCAAATCCTGGATTGGGCACAACCTCGATCTGGGCATACGAACCTGGTTTATAGGAATCCTGGCCAAACAGGGTGCCTTCCCAGGTTTCGACACCTCGATTGCGACCATGCTGAATTGCCTCTTCTGGAACCATCTCGGGTGATACGGGCGGTTGTTGAGCGAAGCTTAGGCTGGCAAACAAACCGCAGGCACCGAGGAGAAGCCTGCCTCGATTCACGGTTACAAGAATACCTGTTAGCTTATTCTGTTTCATCTAAATCGAACACGAGTTCCTTGGCCTCTTCGCAAATGACAATAACTGATGTATCTGCATCGAGCTTAATTTTAGTTTCCGGGACCGTGGGGTCTTGAATGTTGGGTCCCTCCCATTGGACGAATCGCCAGCCGAAGCTGGATTCAAATTTCAAGTCGACTTCCTCTCCCTTGTCGTAGGTTCCCGATGAGTCGGATGTCCCAGCTTCTCTTGGTAAAACGATGACTTGCAGTTTTACCAACTCGACCAATTGAGCGGCGACTGTTTTATTAGCATCGATGATTACTTTTGTTTTGGTTTTGTCGAGTGGGTCAACGCCTTCCCCTTCCCAGGTTTCGAAACGAAAATGCTCGGTGTCCTTGAGTGTTACGGAAATTGGACGTGTAATACCTTGGTCATAATTACCAGCACCTTTGAGTTCAACCACGTCTGGGAAGTTTGAATCCAATGACAGGTCATACATGACCAGATTTTCGATCCTGTATTTAAGAAACTTTAAATTGGCTAATGCTTCCGGGTCTTCGGGTCGAATAACTAGGCTCCCTTCGTAATATTCCAGTGCCTTAGCCCAATCCTTTCGAGTTTCAGGCTGTTTATCTGAGATTTTCCCCTCGCCAATTCTATAGGTGGCGTTGCCCATGTTGTAGAGGATGTCGGCTTGGAGGTCGGGGTCCTGACTGGCCTGGGCTTGCGTGAAAACGGTATTCGAGTCTGCGTATTTGCCTTGCCGGTACAAACTGATCCCCAGATTGTAAACAAGGCGCATATCTTCAGGCTCTTCTTCTATGGCTTGTCTATACAGTTTTTCAGCTTCGACAAACTCGCCCTTTCGCAAATGCTTTTGAGCTTTGTAAGGTGTGGCCTCAATACTTTGATTCGGTAATCCTACAAAACTGAAAAGGACTAATCCTATGGCCGCTTGCTTCGCGATTCCTGCGACAGATCTTCTGGTTCCGATGAGCCATTCTAATATCAGCAGAAGAATCCCGGCCGCCAGTACCCATTGATAGCGTTCAATCGCTTGTTTGTTCATTCTTGAGTTCAACTCCTGGCGAGGAATCTCTTCAAGTCCTAGACTATAGACCGTTTCGAGCCCTTCACCTATGGGTCCGAGCGGACTGTAGAAACCTTTCGAGGCTGCAGAAATTTGACGCAAGGTGTCCTCGTCCAAGCGCGTCCGAACAACATTTCCATTTTCGTCCCGCACATAATCTGGCTGTCCTTGGCTGTTTGTTATGGGGATGATCTCTCCCGCTTTACTTCCTACCCCAAGGGTAAAAACTCGAACTCCTCGTTCAGCCGCTTTCGCAGCCACATTAATCCCATTAGTAGCCAGGTCCTCGCCATCGGTGATTAATATGAGGATCTTAAAATTGTTTTCCTTATTAAACGCGCTCTCCGCCATGGTGATAGCTGAGGCGATATCTGTCCCAGGAACGGGAATGACGCCTGGTTCGAGGATCTCCAAGGATTGGCGGAACGCGTTGTAGTCCAGGGTCAAAGGGCACTGCAAAAATGCCGATCCTGAGAAGGCTACAAGTCCGATCCGATCCGTACCCATTTTATCAATAAAATCCAATACAGCTAGCTTGGCCCGTGACAGACGATTGGGTTTAATATCTTGCGCGAGCATGCTTTTGGAGGTGTCGATCGCGAATACGACATCGATGCCCTTGCTTTTAACTTCCTCCCATACGTAGCCATATTGGGGGCGAGCTACGGCCACGACAATTAGAGCAATGCCCATCGAAAATAGTACCGCTTTCAATTGTTTTCTTCGGTGACTGACAGACGAAGTAAGCTCTTTTATCAGAGGTGCCGCCAAAAAAGCTTTCAACTGTTTCTGTTTTCCGCGTTCCAATCGAAATGCCCATAACAGCATTAGCGGAATCATCGCCAAGGCTAGAAAAAATATTATGGGATAGGCAAATGTCATGAGGTTCAGATACTACGGAAGGGTTTTTAAGGTCGTGTTCGCTAAGAGGTACTCAAAGAGCAGGAAGAATAGGCCAAGCAACAGCGGCCAAATAAAAAGTTCATCGTAGAAGATGAAATTCTTTAACTTAATCTCTGTCTTTTCAAGTTCATCAATTTGCGCATAAATGGCTTCGAGCTCCTCCGTGTCGGTTGCTCTGAAGAAAGTGCCGTTAGTGATTTTTGCGATTTCCTTTAAGGTAGGTTCATCGACATCGGTCTCAATGTTTTGATAACGAGTCCTGCCCAAATAGTCTTTTACAGGAACGCGTGCCTTACCTTTGGTACCAGCAGCTATGGTATACACTTTGACTTTCAGAGCTGCTGCAGCCTCGGCCGCTGTAACCGGTTGGATGGAACCGCTGTTATTTACTCCGTCCGTGAGGAGAACCACGACTTTGCTTTTTGCCTGCAAATCTCGCAGTCGATTCGCGCTCATAATCAATGCTGAGCCTATGGCAGTTCCCTCCTCGGAGATGAGGCCAATTTCCAATCGCTCCAGGTTCTTGTTCAACCAATCATGGTTGAGGGTGAGTGGGCTTACTAAATACGGTTCACCAGCGAAAGCGATTAATGCGATCCGGTCTGCTTCGCGTTTTTCAACAAATTCCTTAATAACCTTCTTAACCACTTCCAGGCGATTGTAGTACTTTCCAAGGATTTTAAAATCCTCGGCTCGCATGGAACCGGATATATCCACTGCCAGAACAATATCAATTCCACTGGCTTCCAGTTCGGTTTCTCCATGACCTAAACGGGGTCTCGCCAGAGCCAGGATGAGTAAGCTTAATGCCAAGGCGCGCAAGAATGCCAACCATCTGCCGGAAGTAGACTTTGATGCCGATCCGAGATTGCCAGCTAGTTGAGTATTAGAGAATCTAATACTACCTCGACGACGCAAACCACCCTTAAGAAACGGTAGGATGATTGCCACCAGAATTAGGTATAAAAAATAGGGATATTGGAATTCAAGCATCAGCTGGGCGTGATGGCGTCCGGGGTCTCTGTTTCTGGCTGTTCACTTGGCTTACCAGTTGTTTCAATAAAATTTTCGGCTGTATGGTAGAGGGTTTCCATTTCTTCTATGCCGAGACCGTAGTTAGCGAATTTTGCCAGATCGCACTGTTCGGAAAATTCTTTTAATTCCTCGCGTTGTTCGGATGAAAAAATATCCGTCTGGGCGGAATCGTTAAAAAACTCTTCGGTGGTCTGTTCGCTCGCTGGCAATTTGAAATGAGCTTCCAAGAAACCACGCGTAATAGTGGATACTTCGGTGCAGAATTTTTCAGTCGTTTCGGGTTCGAGCCAGTTTCGAGCTTTGCGGAGGTGGTTTAGAGCAATCTCGTAGGGAGGAGGTGGCGCGAGTTCAGGAGGCTGGGTCATCCGTTTAAAAATTATCACCGCAATCCAAAAAAGAATTCCAGCTATAAAAATGCCAATCCCGATAAAAAGTAATATCATTGGATCAAGGAGGAAAATAGGATCCTTGATATCCATGATATCCGCCTGAGAGACTTCGGTTTCTTCCTGAGCGATCACCTGACAGGTTGCCAATAAAGTGGCTGCTAGACTGAGAATCCTTTTTCTCATTAACGTCTCTTCTCCCGGTTTAAAAAGAACTCCCTGATTTTGGTGATGTAGGGTTGTCCGTTTTCTACGTAGATACTGTCGATCCCAAGGCGTTTCAAACTGCCTTTGAAATCCTCCAACTGTCGGGTGTTCCGCGCTTCGTATTCGGCCCGGACCCGTTTGTTTCGGGTATTGATTTCGACCAACTGCCCGGTCTCTGCGTCTTCCAGGGTGAGTATGCCTACATTGGGTAAATTATACTCTCTCGGATCCGACAAACGGATAACGATGAGATCGTGGCGGCGGTCCGTAAGGCTGAGAGCCTTATACATGTCGGTGTATTGATTTCGGATGCGTGCCTGGCGAAACGTGTCTCTTACAAGAAAATCAGATACGACAAATGTGACTGCTTTTCGTTTCACGATTCGATTCAAATAATCGAGGGCTACTTTGATGTCTGTTCCTGAAGATTTGGGCTCAAAGAAAAGAAGTTCACGTATGATGCGCAATACGTGTTGTCGCCCTTTTTGAGGTGGTATAAACGCTTCGACCTGGTCTGTGAATAAGAGGAGTCCAACTTTGTCGTTGTTGCGAATAGCCGAGAAGGCCATTACGCTAGCCATCTCCGCCATCATCTCGCGCTTGCTTTCTTCTTGCGATCCAAAGTCTCCTGAAGCGCTGACATCTACAACGAGCATCAGCGTAAGTTCCCGTTCTTCGCGAAAGCGCTTAACATAGGCGTCACCCATTCTTGCAGTGACATTCCAATCAATCGATCTGATGTCGTCGCCAGGATTGTAAGATCGCACATCTTCAAAGTCCATGCCTTGTCCTTTGAATACCGAGTTGTAATGACCTGCCATAGCATCCGTCACCATTTTTCGGGTACGGATCTCGATTTGGCGGACCTTTTTTAGTATTTCTCTAGGATCTTTCATTCAGCTTTAATTCCTCCTCTACCCTGTCCTCGTTGTCGAAAACTGATCTTTGGATTTGAATCTCTCATCGGTATTGTTTGGAAGGACAAGTAGGAGTAAGAGGAAGGCTTCAGGTTCTCAAGGCACTGGAAGCGTATCCAGGATTTCCTGGACGATATCTTCACTTGTTTTACCCTCTGCTTCCGCTTCGTAGCTCACGATTACCCGATGACGTAGGACGTCCATGGCAATGGTCTTTACATCTTGCGGAGTTACATAACCGCGGCCTTGAAGAAAGGCCCAACCTTTAGAGGCTAGAGTAAGTGAAATAGTTGCTCTCGGACTACCTCCAAATTGGATCAATGAATCGGACTCGAGTTTATAATCCTTGGGGTAGCGTGTGGCGAAAACAATGTCTACGATATAGTCTTTGATTTTGTCGTCCACATAGACCTCATTCACAACTTTCCGTGCGTTTAAAATATCTTCCAGGGAGATAACCGGTTTAACGTCCTCCATGACGGATGTGGTGGCCATGCGGTCTAGGATCTCACGTTCTTCCACTTTGGAAGGATAGCCCACACTCAGCTTCAACATGAACCGGTCGACCTGCGCTTCGGGGAGCGTATACGTTCCTTCCTGATCAATTGGATTCTCAGTAGCTAATACCAAAAATGGTTTAGGCAAAAGGTGAGTCTCATCGCCAATAGTGACCTGCCGCTCTTGCATGGCCTCGAGCAGCGCCGATTGAACTTTCGCAGGAGCGCGGTTAATTTCATCTGCCAGGACGAGGTTGGCGAAGACCGGACCTTTCTTGGTTTCAAAGGTGTGTTCCTTCGGATTGTAGATCAAAGTTCCAATGATGTCGGCGGGTAATAAATCGGGGGTAAACTGAATCCGCTTAAAATTGGCATTGATTGCGCAAGCCAATGTTCTGACGGATAAGGTTTTTGCCAATCCTGGCACCCCTTCAAGTAATACGTGACCATTGGAGATCAGGCCCAGGATGAGACGATCGACCAAATATTGCTGGCCAATGATGACCTGACCAATGGACGACCTCAACGGTGCTACCCATGCTGAGGCTGCTTTGATTTTTTCTGTTAATTCAAGTACGGAATTACTCATGGATTTATACGTGTAAAGTGATGATGGGTAACGGACACAAGACGAAGGTCAAGGTTTCGCTGTTTTCACACTATTTCCGGGTTTTTTTGATTTTAAGAATGGGTTAATCGAGAAACTTTGTTTGGATTGCGGTGACTTAATTCAGAGTAGATCTCTCTTTCCAGCCAATCCATGCGTAAATTTCTTATAATCTCAGGACTTTTGGTAGTTATTTTTGCGATGATTGCAGCCCTCTTGCTGAGTCCACCCGTTCAGAAAGCTATCTTCCTTTGGGTGGCAAATGACTACGTGGATCGTGTTTCGGTAGAAAAAGTAAAATTAACGACTTCCAGTTTTCGAGTAGAAGGGTTGAGTCTAGGTTATCAAGGCGCAGAAGTGTCAACCGAAAGTGCCGAGATTAACGCCTCCTGGCTAAGGCTCGCACGTTCACGTGAGCTTCATGTGGAGGAGATTCTGGTGAAAGGTTTAGTTGCTGATTTGGCTACAGTGGCCACAGCGTCCAGCGGAGGACTCGGAGCTTGGTTGGACCTGTTTAGTGAGGAGGAGGCTGGACCAAAGGAACCCTGGAAAGGCATACTTAAACAGTTGAATCCTTCAGAAACCGTCTCAGTGGGTTGGGTTCGTCTGGATGGCCGTGTCCACCTGGCAAATGATCAATCGGTGGATCTTAATCTAGCCCTCGATGATTTGGCGCTTGGTGAAAATGCGAGTTTCAGAATTCAAGGGGCCTTTCTCGATGCGAGTGGAACGGCTGTGGTAGATAGAGCCATCTACGATCTCGGAATGGAAATGGATATGACGGCGGGAGAGGGGGTTCAGTCAGTGTCGGGTACCCTTGGCGTGCAAATGGTTGGCGCCAATTTAAATTCGCGTGGGAAAATCGACCTGACTGGAAACTGGGAAATCACTCAAACGGTCCAAGGTGAGAAGGTAGCGCTTTATTTAATTGAAACGGAAAAAATTACTCCTCTGGTCGACGTCGAGCTGGACCTGAACGCCACGTCCAGTGAGCTGGTCGGTCGCTTATCTTTAAATATAAATGGATCGTTGGTGCCGGTTTCATTGCTCCAGCTTCCCCCAACGATTGGATCGGCCATTATCACAACAGAAGGGAACATCAGCTGGAATTTAAATGCTGGTTTGGGAACGTTCGATCTTCGCGGTTCAGGCGTGCTTGAGCAAAAGCCTTGGGAATATACAATTTCTGGAAATGGTCAGCTGGGTCAAATCCCTACCCTGTCTGGTTTTGTTAGAACTGGCTTCTCGGATGAAGCAGGGCCCGGGACGCTCACCATGAATTTCGATGTGGATTCAGCCGGTGATGGTCGAGTGGTTGTGCCAGTAGAAGTGGAACGAGGTGACCGTCTTACAAATCTGACTTTAGTGAGTGATGTGGCTTCTTTAAGTTTAAACCATTTTCGGATGCGAGTGGATGGAGACACGGTGTATATAGTAGATTTACAATCCGTAGGTAATGCGTTGGCCGCTTGGGGTTATAGTATGATTCAAGTGGATTCACTTTCTGAAGAGATGGGTGAGATAAGTGATTCCGCCGGGACTAGTCCGATTCCATGGGATGGAAAGACTGGTAATGCAACGTTCCGATTCAACCGTTTAATTTGGCCCCAAGGGTTGTTCATGGAAAATCTGAATGCTGACTTGTCCGTTCGTTCAGACTCTATTTCGGTGACTTCGTTCAGTACCGATTTAGATCAGGGATCGATAACAGGTAAGGGGGATCTCATTTATACCGAAGGCCGTGAAACTCCCTTTACTCTACGAGCGGATGGATCCGCAGTAAATATTCCTTCCGACTTACTCGATCTCGGAAGCGGTGCTCCGATTACCGGTAACTGGAATGGGACTATTTCTGTTCTAGGGCAGGCCCAAGATCTGGAGCAACTCAAGGATGCGGTTAAAGTGTCTTTGGACATGGAAGGATCCGCAGGAATTCTTCAGCTCACCCGAGTTAATGAAGGTGCGAATCAAACGGCTCAGCTCTTGAATCTGGGGCTTTCTTTATTCGGCTGGCAGGATGGGCGCATGGGTGCCGTATCCCGAATGACCCAATATTTGCAGCGAGTACCCTATGATTCGATACGTATTGAGCTTGATCGATTTCCAAGTGGAGAAGTGGCTATTCGGGATTTTACAATACAAGGTCCAGAGCTGTTGTTAGCTGGTAAGGGACGTATCGATGCCGATAGTTGGGAAACTCTTCTTCAAGGTGCACTGAGCATCAACCTTGCGATGGGGACCAAAGGGGATTTTGGAGAAAGCGCGAAAGTTCTGGGACTAACAAGTCAGAACCTGACTGGCGAGTATCAGCTCTGGAAAAAACCGATTAATATTTCTGGTACGGTGGATAACCCGGATTACTCAGCCCTAAAAGATATGATCCTAGGGGCGATTCGCTAGCCCGGCCAAGATTATTTCCTGTTTAGGTCGTTTAAGGATATAGCAGGATTGCCAGAGGCAATCCTTTGAACTGTGCTGGCCGAATGAAGTCGCACAGTAGTCGTTTGGGGGAGACACCTATCCTCAAACTGATTATGCAAATGTCCACCCCTTCGGTGGTAAGCATGATGGTGATTGCTGCCTATAGTATGGTGGATGCCATCTTTGTGGGTCGGTTTGTCGGACCTGATGGGTTGGCTGCGATCGGATCGAATATTCCTGCCACGATTTTAATGATGGGATTTGCGCTCTTCGTAGGCGTTGGTGGGGGAACTGCGATTTCCAGATCTCTGGGCACGGAAAAACATGAGACCGTGAACCGGATTCTTGGTGTTATGCTGTTTCTTGTCTTGTGCCTTGGAGTGGTATCTTTGCTTATCGGCCTTACCGGCACGGGTTGGATCCATCGGCTGATTGGAACGAGCGAAGGCATCATGACTTCAGCTACTGATTATCTGAATATTTTACTCATCGGTGGTCCTCTTACCATTTTTTCCATGTCGATGAACAATGCCGTTCGTTCCGAGGGCAATGCGCGGATGGCACAATGGTTTCCATGGTGACTGGTTCTTTGGTAAACGTGGCACTGGACCCTCTATTCATTTACACCTTTGGCTGGGGAATTCGAGGAGCCGCCTGGGCCACTGTTGCGGCAAATTCGGTAACTACGCTGATTATGTTACGCTACTTGTTGTCCGGTAGGAGCACCTTGAAGCTTCGCATGTCATGCGTCCGATTTAATAATGCTATTTTTCGGGAGATCGCCGGGGTTGGCCTTTCGACCTTGATCATGAATTGCAGTGCGACGGTTATTCAGGTTTTGGTGATTCGAACGTTGGTTCGTTATAGCGGAGAAACCTATATTTCCGTCTATGCCATGTGCAACCGA
>Ga0115002_10001920_pt1 | contig 27756 bp, 22 predicted proteins | sample ArcticOcean_MG_C_8_FD_89576 | JGI IMG/M metagenome (GOLD analysis project Ga0115002, IMG submission 89576) | Marine microbial communities from western Arctic Ocean - ArcticOcean_MG_CB11_86 | ecosystem: Environmental > Aquatic > Marine > Oceanic | place: Arctic Ocean: Canada Basin | collected... | reverse complement strand
GGCCGCCCTCTGGGGTGACTACGACAACGACGGCGACCAGGACCTCTACGTCGCCAACGATTCCAAGCCCAACTATCTCTATCGCAACAACGGTGATGGCACCTTCGCCGAGGTCGCCGCAAGCGCCGGAGTCGCCACCGATCGCGATGGGCGCTCACAAGCGGGCATGGGGTGCGCTTTCGAGGACTATGACAACGATGGCTGGCTGGACCTCTTTGTCACCAACTTTGCCTCCGACAGCAGCACGCTGTACCACAACAATGCGACGGCAACCGGCCGTTCGCCCGCCGCCGGCCTCTACTTCACCGACCTCAGCTACGCACTCGGTCTTGGCGAGGCCACCTGGGAGGCCTTGAGTTGGGGCACCGGATTTGCCGACTTCGACAACGATGGCGACAAAGATCTGTTCGTCGCCAACGGCCATGTCTATCCGGCCGTCGATGGCGCCGGAGCCGGTTCCTACGCCCAACTAAATCAGCTATTCGAGAACACGGATGGGCGCTTCGAGCCGGCCACGGCAGCCGGAAAAGGCCTACAGGTGATTGAGGTCAGTCGCGGGGCGACCTTCGGAGACTACGACGAGGACGGTGACATCGATATCTTCGTCGCCAACCTCGACGCCGTGCCGACCCTGTTGCGCAATGACACACCCGACCCCGGCCACTGGCTCACGGTGAAGACGGTCGGCGTCACCGGCAACCGCGATGGCGTCGGTACGAGGATCACCGTTACCACAGGATCTTCCGTACAGGTCCGCGAGGTGCGTGCCGGCGATGGCTTTCTGACGCGCAGCGATGCCAGAGCCCATTTCGGCCTGGGCTCTCACGCCAGTGCCGAAACCCTGGAGCTGCGATGGCCCAGTGGCACCGTTGACCGCATCAGCGACGTGGTGGCGGAGCGGGTCGTCGTTGTGGTAGAGGGCCAAGGGGTGAAGGCGAATTGAGTGCTATTGCTGAGCGTTGAGGTGTTCGGACTCCAACACCTGCCGCTCTCTGATCAGCATCGCCATCTCGGTGTTGATCCGAGCGATCTCGTCATCCTGTGAGGCCTCCATGGCCGAGCGCAACTCCAGCCTCGAAAGATTGATCTGCCGTGTCATCGAATCCCTGCGGAAGCTGAAGATGTAATCGCCCCATTGCTGTTCAGCGTGGGCCTCGTCGAAGGTGACCATCGCACACAACGAAATCAGCTGCACGATCGACTGGTCCTCGATGGTGTTGATCAAATGGCTCACATCGAGACGAGTGCCATCGGCGAACTGTTCGAAAAGAATCCGCGCCAGCGCCTGGCACCGTGGGTCCGAGAAGGCACTGGCGTCGAGTTGCTCCGCGCTCGATCCGATGTAGCGCGGATTATGCAGTAGCAACCCGAGAAAGTCCCTTTCCGTCGGTGGCGGATCCGCCAGGTGTAGCGGCGCTTCGGCGGTGGCCGCAGCCGCTACCTGGCGGCCAGGCCGGCTCGGTTGCTCCAGGTGCTTCTTGAGGTCCTGCCGCAGCGAGGCTTCGTCGATCAGCAGCCGCTGTGCGGCTTGTCGGATCATCAGGTCGAGGCGCACCGACTGGGTGCACTGCGCCAAGAGCGGCATCACGGCATCGACGGCGGCGCCTTTTCCGGAGACGCTGTTCACATCCAGTGTTTTAGCGAGCTGGTCGAGGTAGAATTCGAGGGCGGGTTGGGACTTGCGCAGCAGCGCTCGCAGCGCCTCGGCCCCCTCCTCTCTGACAAAGGAATCGGGATCGTGTCCCCCCGGCAGCGAGACGACGCGTGAATCGAACCCGGCGTCGAGGACCGCGCTGAGCCCGCGCATCGCGGCCTTGGAACCGGCGGCATCGCCATCGAAAAGCAGCACCACGCGGCCGGCATAGCGCGCCAGTAGCTTGCAATGCTCCGCCGTCAGCGCTGTTCCCGAGCTGGCGACCACCTCGGTGATGCCGGCCTGCACCAGGTTGAGCACATCCATGTAGCCCTCGACGACGATGGCGCAGTCGGCTCGACGGATGGCATCGTGCGATTCGCTGAGTCCATAGAGGATCGAGCTCTTGTGGTAGACCGGGGATTCTGGGGAATTGAGGTACTTGGGCTGATCCTCCGGGCTCATGCCGCGGGCGCCAAAGCCGACGACGCGACCGGAGGTGTTGCGGATGGCGAAGGTGATGCGGTTGCGGAAGCGGTCGTAGTGGCCGGAGCTGCGCTGGCTCGGCAGCACCAGCCCGGCGCGCTCCAACATTTCCGGTTTGAAGCCGCGCTTGCCGGCCATCTCCATGAACGAGGTCCACCCGGGGACGGCGAAGCCGAGACGGAAGTGGTCGATGGTCTCATCGCTGATGCCGCGCTGGCGCAAGTACTCCAGCGCCGGCCGACCGGAGTCCTGTTTTAGTTTGTACTCGAAGTACTTGGCCGCCAGCTCGTTGGAGCGATAGAGTTCGTCGGCCAGTTCGTCGACCCGCTCTCCACCCTCCTTGGGCAATGGAATGCCGTAGCGCTCGGCGAGGAATTGAACGGCTTCGATAAAACTGACGCGATCGATCTCCTGCACGAACTTGAAGACGTCGCCGCCGGCGTCGCAGCCGAAACACTTGTAGATCTGCAGGTCGGGATTGACGCTGAACGAGGGCGTCTTCTCCTCGTGGAACGGACACAACCCAAAGAAATTGCGTGAACGCTTGGCCAGCTGCACATGCGCAGACACCACATCGACGATGTCGGCGCTGGCTTTAACCTGTTCAAGAGATTGTTCCGAAATTCGCGCCATACTCAGAGACGTTAGGCTCAGGGAGGTTGGGGGGAAACGAGTGTTGGATCTGCCGTATGCGCCAAGACACAATGCCTACAGACAGAAAGATTTCAGTCGAGCCGACGCAAATGCCAACCCAGCCGGACAACGCCTCGATAGCACGCGAGGCTGCAGTCGGTGAGCTCTATAGACGGATAAAAACACCTGAACAACGGGCCTATCAGGGCTGTTTGGTGTGCCCGATCACAGAACGCACTGCCCCAAGGCCGTATTCTTTACAGGGGAAATGACCAGCGGCTTACGACGAGGTCTACATATATTACTCAATACATTGATTATAAACAACTTACGATACATATACTGCGATCGGGTCAAGCTCCGGTAGCCCAGTCGACAACGCCTGCTTGATTCATCCGGACCCCTCTGAGAAAACTTCTTGACTTGCCTTGAGGATACGCTAAATTTAGCCCACTTAAGTACCTGCTATAAGACCGTGTAAATCTATATGATATGTAGATAGTTGAAACTGAAATCCGATAGTCGAGCTCGAGCGCCTGCGCTTACACGACCGCATGAGCCTGACTGCTGATTATCGATACATACAGGTATAGCTACCGAGGAGAATAGGGTATGTCAAGAGGTAATAAAGTGGGATTTTTCGCCAGTGCGGCTGCTATCGCACTGATGCTTGTGGTCGCCCCGGTGTCGGCGGCGTCGGAGCCGATCGGTGCCGTTGACAACACCGCGCCGGATCCGGTCACCGAGCTCAGCGCCGTGGCTGATTTGCTAACTTCGACAGCGACGGTAACCTGGACGCTGTCGGGGTCCGATAAGCCCAACGTGACTGCTACCGGTAACAACGCCGACTCGCACCGTTACAGTAATATTATCGGAAGCAATAACGTCACTATGTACATCATCAACGCCAGCATCAATGGCGCTGACGCAGTGGAGGTCGCCCGAGTTCCGGCCGGCACAACATCGTACGACGATCCGGCCGAGGCTGGTGACTCACGCTCATACGAGGTCATCGCCACCGATGGCACGAACAACAGCGATGTCGTGGCTTCGAACACGGTGACCTTTGGTGACCCGCCAATCTTGGCTTTCGAGCCCGCCTCCCCCGGACCCCTTCTTAAAGATGACGGATCAGTCCCCACCCTAGGTAGGGATGGCGCCATGCGATTCCAAGCCATTCGCGTGTCCAACGCACCTGATGCTGGCGATGGGTTTGTGACGTTGGCAAGTGATATCCCACCAGGATTTACAGTCTTTTCTTCTGTTGAACCGAGCACCTCTGAAGACGACCAAGACGTTATCCGCTTGCCCGGGGATCAAATCTCTGTCCCGGCGGGGCTTAGGGTCGTCATCTCCATAGATTTTGTTGCGAGCGAAGTTAACAACGTCAACCGGACCTACGAGGCCGTCTTCACCTTCGTCACCAACGAGGTCGGCAACGAGATGGTCGTATATGAAGCGCAGGTGACGGTCGAAGGCGCCGACGACGCGGCGCAGCTGGATGTCCTCGGTGACAGGCTGACCTTCGTCGACGTTCCTCTGGGCGAGACCCGTACCCAGACGCTGACCGTCCAAAACGTGGGTGGGTTGGATCTGACCGCCGATCTCGACTTGACTGGTGACCCCGGCTTTGACATCTCGCTGACGACGGTCAACGTCTCAGCCAATTCGTCGGCCACCGTGGATGTGACCTTCACTCCGGCGGCAACGGACGGGGAGTACTCAGGTCTGGTCACGATCACTTCCGATCAGGATCCTGCAGCCGCCATTTCGTTCACCCTGGCCGGCGCCGAAGGTACGGTCACTCCCGACAATCCGGTGGAAGAGCCGTTAGTCGAGGTCACACTGACGCTATCTGCAGATGCTAGTGCAGAGGTGTTCGTAGAAGGATCGCCCGAAAACGTGGCGTTCAAAGCGTCGGCCAGAGACGCTCTCGCCAGCGCCTTGGGTATTCCTGCAAGTCGGATCATTATCACGGCGGTTGCACTAGGCAGCACCGAGGTGACCTTCCAGGTCATCGATCCACCCGATGGCGACACCGATGCACCATCGGCCGTAGAGGTCGCCGCAACGCTTGAAACGCTCGTGGCAGACGAACCGGAAACGCTGGTCGATGCCCTTGAGGCGGAGACGGGTGAGGAACTCGGCACGGTTGATGCGGTTGTCACCGAGGATGTCGTCGTCGTAATCCAACCCATCGACACAGAGGGCAACGCCGTTGCCGGCTGGTTCACGCGAACGGGTTCAAAGGTCGATTTTGACGATTTCTTCGCTTTCGCTGACGCCTTCGGTTCGTCTCTGGGCGATCCGAGCTTTGGCACGGTCTTCGACATCAGTGGAACAGACCTGGTGCCGGATGGCCAGGTGAACTTCGACGACTTCTTCAGGTTCGCCGACGATTTCGGCAAGACGGTGGCAAACGCGGCCACGGTTCAGGCAATCCTGGGTCTATGAGCAGCAGCAGCAGATTATAGAAGTAGCTTACGCGAAAAGCTCCACCCCTGGCGAAAAGGGGTGGAGCTTTTTGCTTTTTGACGTGCTCCAGGTCACAAAAGGTGAGGGTGACAGGCGGTATAGTACTGACTGGGCTCGATGCCGAGCAGATCCGAGCCAGTCTGAGAAACTTTTTGAGTTGCACCGAGGATGCGCTAAGTTTATCCCACATCAGTACTTTGCTGCGAAGACTACTGAGGAGGACTATGAGGCATGGTAAGACACAGGATGGGATTCTTCACAATCGCGATCTCGACCGCTGTGGCCTGGGGCGCGGTTTCTGTTTCGGCTCAGACCGATCCAATCGGTGCCATCGACAACATCGCGCCGGAAGCACCGACCAACATAGCGGCGGTCCCGGATCTGGGCGTTCCCAATGTCACGGTGAGTTGGGATTTGTCGCCATCCGATGCGGCTGGCGTTACCTCTACAGAGGGTGGTAGCGGCAACATCGTACCAAGCAACGAAGTTCTATCCTACATCATCAGGGTGAGTGATTCCGGCGCCGAGGCGGTAGAGCTCGCTCGCGTCGTACCGGGCCAGACGACCTATACCGACTTTACCGTGGTGCAGGGGGCGACGTACGAATATCTTGTCTCTGCAACCGACGGCACCAATGAGAGCGAAGTCGTTACCTCATTCCCGGTAAGTATCGGTGAGCCACCGAGTATTTCCCTGGCACCCGAGGATCCGTTTGGTTTCGGCTCCGTTGCCGCCGCCGGCAGCATCTCTGAAACGCTCACACTCTTCAATGGCGGTCCCGGGATCCTGTCTGTAGGGTTCCTGCAGTTGGGTTCGATCCCCGGTTTCGTGGCCAGTGTCGACGCCGGTCTGGCTACCCTGATCGGTCCGACGGACCGCTTCGAGATCGGGCCCGGCCAGGAGCGGGAGTTCTTCGTCGGTTTCGACGCCATCATCGCCGGTGACCTCAATGGCGAGTACGACGGGACCCTCCTCATCATCACCAACGATCCACTGCATCGGCAACTCGAGGTTGAACTCACGGCGACGATCACGGGGGGCACGGCCGTTCCGAGCATCGACGTGCCCAACACCCTGGCGTTCGGCGCCGTCAGCGTCGGCAGTCCGAGTCCCAAGTCGTTGCTGATCACCAACCTCGGTGGGGTGACCCTGAACGCGGATGTGGCCATCTCCGGTGACCCGGTGTTCGGCTTGGGAGCTACTTCGTCCCTGGTGATCGAGCCCGAACAGTCAGGCGAGGTTGAGATCATCTTCTCTCCGGATGACAATGTTTTTTACAACGGCATCATCACCATCACCTCGGATGATCCGCTACGGCCCTCTGTGAATGTCGCCATCAAGGGACTCGGCAAGGTACAGGGTGAGGGTCCGAAGGTGGTGTCAAAGAAACGACACAAGGGACGGGCGATCTTCCCGATCTCGCTGGATTTCGCGGATCTCACTGCGGTGGCACAGTGCGCCGTGAACGCTACCGCCAACATCCAGGCCAGTCTTGGGGCCGGATTTCTGGTCATCAACGTGACCTGCACCGAGGGCAGCACCAACGTCGACTTCGAAATCGTCGATGACCCCGATGCCGAGGCGCCAGTACTCACCCTTGAGGAGAGCCTGGCTGATCTCATCACCGACATCGAAGACCCGGCCGTCGAGGTCTTTCCTGACCTGGTGAGTGATCTGGGTGCCGTCGACTCTGTCGTCGACCAGACCGAGACCGTCAGTCTACAGCCCACGGATGCTGAAGGTGGTGATATCGTCGGCTGGTTTTCGCGCAGCGGTAGCAGAGTCGATCTCGATGATTTCTTTCTCTTTGCCGATGCTTTCGGAAGAACGGTCGAGAGCGTCGAGGATGATGTATTCGACATCGCCGGACCGAGTAATGGTCCTGCAGACGGACTGGTGAACTTCAACGACTTCTTCCGCTTTGCCGACGACTTCGGCAAGACGGTAGCCAACGCCGCCGCTATTCAGGACTTGCTGGCTCCGTAGGCATTACAGATTACCCCACCGAAGCTCCGCTCTCCGAAAGGGGGCCGGAGCTTGACAAACCACAGATTTCTGCATAGTTTCTTTTCCACCCTGCAGGACCATTACCTCTTCTGTACAGCCGATTTTTAGACTTTCCTTACGCTTCACATTCTACTCGCTTAACCATTCTAGCTCGATTAACGATTCCAGCTCGATCAACTACTCTACTCGCTTAATTATCTAACACAATACAACGGTTCAGGATAACAGTTCAGCCTTCCGTACGTCGGCCCAGCGCCGTGTTGTCCTTCCTTATTCGCCCAGCCAAAAATGAAACCTCGCGGACGACAAATGCTCGTCCCGCCCGGTGATATCAGAATCCTCCCCCTAGCAGAATACGTCCCACCCACCCGAAAGGCTCCAAAACACATGACCACAGAGAGCAAGCCGGCCCCCCCAGCGCGCAAGCGGTCACCTGCAGCGCGCAAGCCGTCCACGAAAGCGCCCAAGGCGTCTGCCGAAGAGGGCAATATAGCCACCGAAGAGGGCAATCAGGCCGCCGAAGAGGGCAATCGGGCCGCCGAAGAGCCCAAGCCTTCAACCGAAGAGGGCAATCTGGCCACCGAAGAGAGCAATATGGCCACCGAAGAGGGCAGTCAGTCTGCTGAAGAGGGTAATACGGCCACCGAAGAGGGCAGGTCATCTGCCGAACGGGGTAGGCCGTCCGCCGGACAGAGCAGACCCGCCGCCTCAGAGGGGCGAAGATCCGGCTCTGAGCGTGGGGGCAATAACAACAGGAATGATCGCAGCAGGGGTTCCAGATCCAACTCAGACCGGGGCAACTCGGAGCGGGGCAACTCAGACCGTGGCAACGCAGACCGTGGCAACTCGGCCTACGCAGACCGTTCCAACTCAGATCGTTCCAATGTGGACCGGTCCAATGTAGACCGTAGCAACAAGGGTGGCGATCGCCACAGCAAGCTGAATATCGTCGAGCTCCAGTCGATGAATATCCTGGCCCAGCACGAGCTGGCCAAGGAACTCAACGTTCCTGAGTACCAACTATTGCGCCGGCAGGAGCTCATATTCGGCATTCTCAAGGCCCAGACTGAGCGCTCCGGCCTGCTGTTTGCTCAGGGGGTCCTGGAGGTGCTGGACGAGGGCTTCGGTTTTCTGCGCTCGCCCAGTTACAACTACCTGCCCGGTCCCGACGACATTTACGTGTCACACTCGCAGATCAAACGCTTCAGCCTGCGCACCGGCGATACCATTTCGGGGCAGATCAGGCCACCGAAGAACGACGAGAAGTACTTCGCCTTGCTACGCGTCGAGGCGATCAATTTCGAAGATCCCGAGGTGACCAAAAGCAAGACCATCTTCGAGAATCTTACCGCCCTGCACCCCCGTGAGCGCCTCACGCTTGAGCATGATGCGGGGAACATGACCACCCGGATTCTCGATCTGCTGTCGCCGATCGGCAAAGGTCAGCGCGGCCTGATCGTGGCGCCGCCGTTCACCGGGAAGACGGTGCTGCTGCAGAACATTGCCAACGCGCTTACCAAAAATCATCCTGAGGTTGTCCTCATTGTGCTGCTCATTGATGAGCGCCCCGAAGAAGTGACGGACATGGTGCGCTCAGTCAACGGCGAGGTCGTGAGCTCTACCTTTGACGAGCCGGCGACACGGCATGTCCAGGTGGCCGAGATGGTCATCGAGAAGGCGAAGCGGCTCACCGAGCACAAACGAGACGTCGTGATCCTCCTCGACAGCATGACCAGACTGGCCCGGGCATACAACACCGTGACCCCTCACAGCGGTCGTATCCTGACCGGCGGTGTCGACTCTACGGCTCTGCAGTTCCCGCGGCGGTTCTTCGCGGCGGCACGCAAGGTGGAAGAGGGCGGCAGCCTGACGATCATCTCGACCTGCCTCGTCGACACTGGCAGTCGCATGGACGAGGTCATCTTTGAGGAGTTTAAGGGCACCGGCAACATGCAGGTTACCCTCGATCGCAAACTGGCCAACCGGCGCACCTGGCCGGCCGTTGACGTGACCTCGACGAGCACCCGCAAAGAAGAGCTGCTGATGACGGAGTTGGAGCTGAGTCGTTCGCATATCCTGCGGCGGATCCTCAACCAGATGGGTGTCACCGAAGGCATGGAGTTCCTTTTGGAGCGCATGCAGGGAACAAAATCGAACGAAGATTTCCTCAAGGCGATGAATGAGTAAGTAGGATTGGTTTAACGGCGAGCCATTTACAATCGACCTCGCTGGCCCTATTTTCTTGCGCTCGCAAACTTCAAATGGTATACGCGTCACGGACTTGCCAAATAGAGAGCTGCAACATGAAAAAGGACACTCATCCGGATTACCAACAGGTGGTTTTCGCGGACATCACCACCGACTTCAAGGTGCTGACCCGGTCCACGGTCTCAACGACGGACACGATTGAATGGGAGGACGGCAAAACCTACCCGCTCGTTCGTGTTGAGATCAGCTCAGCCTCGCACCCGTTTTATACCGGCAAGCGGCAGAATATTGCTGATCGTGGTGGCCGCATCGAGCAGTTCCGCAAGCGCTACGGTGCTGAGGCCGCAGAGATTACGGCTGAAGCGGGAGAGGTGCAGGCTGATCCGAGTCAGGCCGACCCAGTTCAGGCACCAGAAGAGGCACAGCAGGCAGACAGTTAGCAGCGCCATATCGACGAACGAGGTGATGGAGCGCGGCCGCGAAGGCCGTTCTGTTCCGTCGCCTTTTTTGTTTGTCTAGCCGGGTGTGAGGCGATGACAGATAGAGTGAGGGGAATGGAAGACACCGCAGATCAAGACCGACTGACGCAGGATCTACCCGTGGGCGGGCAGGCCGTTATTGAGGGCGTCATGATCCGGGCACTGGGCAGGATCGTCACCGCCGTGCGCTCAGGGGATGACATAGTCGTCAAGTCGGATGACCATGTGGCGTGGGCACAACGGTTGAGCTGTCTTGGCATTCCGGTAGTGCGCGGCGCCATCGCTTTTTTCGAGATGCTCATCATCGGCCTCAAATCGTTGAACTTTTCCGCCGACATCGCCATGGCCAATGAACAGGGCAACAGCGATAAGCTCGACGCGCGCAAGAGCCAATCGAAATGGCAGACCCGCCTCATGCTGGCGGGCACCATGGCCCTATCGCTGGGCGTCGGAATCGGTGTGTTCTTTTTCCTGCCGCTGCTGGCGTCTCAAGCCATCGGCGCCGACGAAGATGCCCTGCTGTTCAATCTGATTGCCGGCGGCATCCGCGCCTCACTGCTGGTCGGCTACATGTGGATGATCAGCCAGTGGAGTGAGATCAGGCGGGTTTTCGAGTACCATGGAGCCGAACACAAGGGCATATTTACCTTTGAAGCGGGGGTTGATCTGACCGTTGAGGAGGCGCGCACCTTCGGCCGGCTTCACCCGCGGTGCGGTACCAGCTTTCTCCTCATCGTGGTGTTGCTGTCGATCTTCCTGTTTGCCCTGGCCGATACGGCATTCGCCGACTTTGTCGCGCGTCAGCAAACCCTGTTGGAACGCTTTGCCACCCACGTCAGTGTCTTGCCTCTGGTTGCCGGTCTGAGCTTCGAACTGTTGAAGCTATCCGGCCGCAAACGCAATCATCCGTTGACGCGTCTGTTGATAGCCCCCGGACTGTGGCTGCAACGCATTACGACACGCGAACCGACCGACGAGCAGCTGGAGGTCGCACTCGTCGCCCTGCGGCACGCCCTGGGCAAACCCTCACCCGTGGCCTACTCGCTGTTTGATGAAGCCACCGGACTGGAGGGGATGATCGCCGTGCCCATAGGGAGCGAGGGTGGTATCCCATGATCGACAGGCTGCAGGAAATCGAACTACGCTCTGAAGCCCTCAACCAGCAGATGGCCGACCCCGACGTGGCCAAGACCCCGTCCGTGTACCAGAAGCTGGCTCGAGAATCGGGCGAACTGCGTGAGCTTGTTGAAATGGCTGGACAATACCGCGACCACGTTACCGGCATAGCAGAAGCCGAACAGATTATCGCCGCTGCGGCAGGTGGCGGCGACGCCGATGACGCCGAGTTTGTCGAGTTGGCACAAGCAGAGCTGGCACAACTCACCCAGGGATTGCAAGAGCTGGAGGCACGGGTTCGCGTCGCGCTGTTACCCAAAGACCCGAACGACCAACGAAATGCCATCGTCGAGATTCGTGCCGGGGCCGGCGGTGATGAGGCTGGACTATTTGCCGCCGATCTCTACCGCATGTACAACCGTTTCGTCGAGCGCCAGCAGTGGAAGATCGAGCCGCTGTCTTCGAGCATGAACCCCTCTGGGGGGTTCAAAGAGGTCGTCTTCATGATCAGCGGAACGTCGGCCTACGGCCGCTTGAAGTTCGAGAGCGGTGTCCACCGGGTGCAGCGGGTTCCCAAGACCGAAACCGCCGGCCGCATCCACACCTCTGCCGCTTCGGTGGCCGTGCTGCCCGAGGCCGAGGATGTCGACGTCGAAATCGATGCTGAGGACCTGCAGATCGACGTCTACCGTTCGAGTGGTCCGGGCGGCCAGAGCGTCAACACCACCGATTCCGCCGTGCGCATCACGCACCGACCGTCGGGGCTGGTGGTGTCGTGCCAGGACGAGAAATCGCAGCTCAAGAACAAGAACAAGGCGATGAAGGTGTTGCGCGCGCGCCTGCTGGATGCCCACCGCGCCGAACAAGATGCCAAACTTTCGCAGGACCGCCGCGCCCAGATAGGTAGCGGCGACCGCAGCGCCAAGATCCGCACCTATAACTTTCCGCAGGGACGCGTAACCGACCACCGCGTCAACCTCAGCCTCTACCGACTCGAGGAAGTGCTGGAAGGCGATATCGACGAGTTCGTGGACAAGCTCAAGCAGGTCGCGGAAGACGCCGCCCTCGCCGCGACCCCCAATTGACCATGGGAGCGCCGCTGGGGACGCCCGAGGCCAATGAGCGCAGCTGGAAACTGCTCGATCTCTTGAATGAGGCGAGCAGTTTTTTCGTTTCCAAGGGAATGGAAGCAGCTCGCCTGCAGACGGAACTGTTGCTGGCCGCGGCATTGGGTTTGAACAGGCTTGATCTCTACCTGCAATTCGAGAAGATAGTGAGCGCGCAAGAGGCGGAGGTCTTTCGCGGGTTCGTTCGCGAACGGCTAAAAGGCAAACCCCTGCAGTATGTGACCGGTTTCGCCGCCTTCAGAAATCTCGAGCTATCGGTGGGCCCCGGGGTGCTGATTCCGCGCCCGGAGACCGAGATCGTCGTCGAAGTAGCATTGGAGCTGTTAGGTGAGGGGCAGGCGCGCATCCTCGACCTTGGCTGCGGTTCAGGCGCCATCGCCATCGCCGTATGCAGCGAGTGTGAGACCGTCCAGGCCGTCGCCAGTGACATCGACCGCGACGCGCTGAACATTGCGGTGCAGAATGCGCAACGGCATGCGGTCTCGGAAAGCGTCGCTTTTGTCTGCGGCGATCTGCTCGAGCCGTTCGCGGGAGGGACGGCCCCGTTCGATGCCATCATCTCGAATCCGCCGTACGTGGCCACCGCGGCCATTGCCGGCCTGCAGCCTGAGGTCCGTGACTTCGAGCCTCACGGTGCACTCGATGGCGGCGTCGAGGGACTCGATTTCTTCCAGCGAATCGGTGACGGTGCCGCACATGTGTTGGTGGCGGGCGGCGGCCTCGTCCTTGAAGTCGGCGACGGCCAGGCTGAGGCCGTCTGCGGGTTGCTGGAAGCGACCGAATCCTACGATCAGATCGAATCCCGCTGCGATTTAACGGGCATCCAACGCGTCGTCAGTTGCCGCAGGCGGTGAGTTCCAAGGGCAGGCCCTGGTGTTTCGGCTATGCTTCCCGATGGCCACATTAATGACTCGTTCCGATCTCACAAAGACGCTCTCAATGCTCACACCCCCTTCCGCTATATGTGCCCTATTCATTTTGTAAACAATAAGTTACCGATCTGCCTCTGACGGCTATCGGCACTGGCATAAAGGTTGTTTAACCCCGAGTAGATCAGGCTTGTTGATGCGGGCAGTCGCAGGCGACCGGGTACCCTTTAGACGACCCTTAGGCGTTTTCGCGTTGCAGCATTAATGCTTGACACCTACACATACGTATACTATTCTTTTGTGTAGTAATGCAGCGCGACATGGAGGGCCACCCCGACCCGTCCAGCTGCCCGTGGTGACACGGAAGATACCCAGGTGGCAAACAGCAACAGGAGAGAGCATGGCATCAACGAAACACGACTCGCGCACGGTCAAGGCCAACTTTGGCACAAGAAATGGCTCCGACAAATCAGGTGGCCTAGGCGAAAAGGACAAACAAAAAGCGGTTGACGAGGCACTTTCTCAAGTCGAAAAGAAGTTCGGCAAGGGAGCCATAATGCGTCTAGGGGAGTCTCAAGTGGTCAAGATCGACGCCATTTCAACGGGCTGCCTATCGATGGACATCGCTCTGGGCATCGGTGGCATACCAAGAGGACGCATTATCGAGATGTTCGGACCCGAATCCGCCGGCAAGACGATGTGCGCTCTCAACGTGGTCGCCCAGGCTCAGAAGAGGGGCGGCATAGCGGCCTTTGTCGATGCCGAGCACGCTCTCGATGTGAGTTTTGCCGCCAAGCTGGGTGTCGACGTCGAGAATCTGCTGGTGGCGCAACCCGACTGTGGGGAAGAGGCGCTGGAGATCACCGAAACACTCGTGCGCAGTGCCGCCCTCGACATCATCGTCGTCGACTCCGTGGCTGCCCTGGTTCCGCGGGCAGAGCTGGAAGGCGAAATGGGCGACGCGCAGATGGGCCTTCAGGCGCGCCTCATGTCGCAGGCCATGCGCAAGCTCACCGGGTCTATCCAGAAGTCTCGCACCACGGTCATTTTCATCAACCAGTTGCGTATGAAGATTGGCGTGATGTTCGGCAACCCCGAGACGACTACGGGAGGCCGGGCGCTGTGCTTCTACGCCTCCGTGAGAATGGACATTCGCAGCATTGGCAATATCAAGGACGGTGACGAGGTGATCGGTCGCCGGACCAGAGTGAAGGTGGTCAAGAACAAAGTCGCTCCGCCCTTCAAAGAGGCAGAATTCGACATTCTATTCCGTGGAGACGACGTCGGCATTTCAAGAGAAGGCGACCTGCTCGATCTCGGCGTAAACAACGGCATCATCGAGAAAAGCGGCACGTGGTTTTCCTACGGCGAAGAGCGCCTCGGCCAAGGGCGAGAGAACGCGAGAATCCACTTGAAGGAGAATCCGGCTACCGCGAATCGCATCGAGACCCAGGTACGCACGGCGCTCAATATCCCCCAGCTCGGGCAGAGTGTGGAAGCCGCCAGTGCCGGTTCGGCACAGGACGCCGGTTCGGCGAAGGATGCCGGTTCGGCGAAGGATGCCGGTTCGGCACAGGACGCCGGTTCGGCACAGGATGCCGGTTCGAAAAAGCAGGAAACGGTGAAGTCGGACGCTGTAAACGCTGACACCGCAAAGTCTGACACCGTAAAGTCTGGCACCGGGAGTTCAAAAACTGTGGCCGATCCGGTCTCCCAGGTCGATCCGGTCGCCAAGGCCGATCCGGTCCCCCCGGCCGCCACTGTGCCGCCGACCAGTATACAGGCAGCTACGGCAGCCTCCAGCAAGGAAGCCGCCGGCAAAAAGGAGAAGGTCGCGGCCTGATATTCCTTGAACTAGTTCCTCCCAGTTCCTGTTAGCCTAAAGGAACATCGGGGGCTGCCTTACCCGGGGTCATGCGTTCTCCTACCCCGGTTTGAGGCGGCCCCCTTTTTTTATTCTGAATTCCCGACATCAGTTCCCCGCGTTAGATTATATCGTCTCAACTCGTTCACGTGGCTCTGTTCGAACCAAAGGAAGCGGGCATGAATGTAAAACCGCTGATTGAGCCTCTGGCTATCCAGCAGCGGGTTCAGGAGCTGGCGGCGCAGATTGCCCGAGACTACGCCGGCCCCGTTGTCCTCGTCGGCATTCTCACAGGGGCCGCCCGATTCATGATGGATCTGCTGGCCGCCCTGCCGGAATCTGTCTGCGATCGAATCGATTATGATTTCATTGGAGCCGCGAGTTATGCCGGACAGAAATCGACGGGTGAAATCAGGATAACCCTCGAAACGGCTGTTGAACTCCAGGGCCGGGATGTTCTGCTGGTCGATGGAATCGCGGACTCTGGCCTAACCCTGAGTCGAGTCAGACGGTATGTTGAGGATAAGTCGCCACGGTCAGTCAAGACCTGTGTGCTTTTGGATAAGCCAGCACGTCGGTTGTACGAGATCAAGCTCGACTATGTTGGTTTTCAGATCGAAGATATCTTTGTGGTCGGCTACGGGCTAGACGCGGATCAACACGGGCGGTCATTGCACTATATCGGCACTCCAATCGGCACTCCAATCGGCACTCCAATCGGCACTGCCGATGGGATTCAATGAGTAAGGGAGGTTTTGGATGACGAAGAAGATTCTGATCACCGGCGTTTACGGTCTGATCGCGAGCGCCGTCTATCGCCAGCTGCAGGCCCAGTCTGATCAGTATGAGGTCTACGCGCTCGCCAAAGGAATCAACGCTGGATATTCCAGCTGATCGACTGGTGTTGGCCGATCTGTCTGACCTGGACGCCGTCGAGAAGGCTGTTCAAGGCATGGATGTTGTCGTTCAGATGGCGGCCGATCCACGGCCTGAAGCTTCCTGGGACAGTCTGCTGAGTAGCAACATCATCGGCGTCCGCAATGTCTTCGAAGCGGTTGTGAGAGCGGGCGTGCCACGGGTCATCTATGCCAGTTCGATTATGGTTTCGTGGGGCTATCAGCTCGACGAACCCTACAAATCGATTTCCGAAAGCCGCTTCGAGCAGCTCAAGGGGGAGGAGATTCACACCGTCACCCACGAGTGGCCGCACAGGCCTACGGGCCTGTATCCGGCGACGAAGGTTTGGGGTGAGGCGCTGGCGCGCTACGCTTGTGATGTACATGGGGTATCAGTCATCTGTCTGCGCATCGGCTGGGTCAACGCTGAAGACAGCCCTCACAAACCGGAGAATGCCGCGGTCTGGTGCAGTCAGCGAGATGTCGTGCAGCTTGTCGAGCGCTCTATCGAAGCGCCAGCGAGTGTGCGGTTCGACATTTTTTATGGCGTATCGAACAACCGCTGGCGATGGGTTGATCTGGAGCATCCAAGACTCGCCATCGGCTATATTCCCAGGGACAGTGCCGAAGAGGTATTGGCGCGTGAAGGGCAAGGGTAAGAGAAAGGCCGAGCACGAATGCTCGGCCTTTTCTGCGGCATCAGCTCAGTTGACGCTGACGGTGATCTGCTTCGGCTTGGCCGTTTCAGCTTTGGGCAACGAGACCGTCAAGATGCCATTGCTGTAGGCGGCGGAAATCTTCTCGGCGTCTACCGCCGGAAGCCTGAATGAGCGCAGGAAGCGCCCGTAGGAACGCTCTATGCGGTGAGTCCTTCCTTCACCTTCACCTGACTCACTCTCCCTGGTCTTCTCACCTGCGATCGTCAGGACGTCGTCCTCGACGGTCACCTTTACGTCTCCTGCTTCGACCCCCGGCAGCTCTGCAGTGACAACGAAATTTTCGTCATCCTCTGCCACGTCCACGGACGGCGTCCATGATTGCGACGTCCCTACTTGATCGGCGCTACTGCCTGCCGGAGTACCTCTCCAGAAGTGATCGACGAGTCGGTCAACTTCGCTACCGAAACCAAAGCTTCTGTTGGGTTGCCATCGAACGAGTGCCATCTCATTTCTCCTTGATAAGTTTTTGAGTTGGTTCACCATCGTTCAGTGGGATTGCAAAGGGCGTGCCATGGCCGATTCTCTGACTGCCCGGTGCACCGCATGGTAGATCGTTGATGACGGACTGTCAGTACGGCACGCCACCGTGCATTTCTTGGCGCGTGTGGCATGCGTCCTGGTGCGAATGTGGGATGGTGCAGCGGTGAGGATGCCTACAGAAAAAACAAGCTGACGACTATATCGGTTTCGGTATCATTCTGGTTCTGCTTCTGCCTCTCCCCCAGATCCGACGCGCGGTTCGGATGAGTTTTCCGCGAGCGACATCACGGATCTGTTGTCGGTGTTCGGCCTCGCCTTCGGTGGTTTTGATCTCCTGCGACAGGCGGCTGATCTTGCCCTTCAGCTTGGTTTTTTTAACTCCAGTTTCTTCTGATTGGCCACACAGATACTCTTCTGGGACTTCGCCACCTTGAGTTCATTCAAGGTGCGGTTTTTCTCCGCATCGACATTGGCAATACTCTGTTTCATACGCACGACAATGGCGTGCGTCATCACCTTCGCGACCATGCCGGAGATTGACATCACCAATGCGGCCATCATTGCGACTATTTCCAAGTGAGTACCCTCAAAGCAGTGGAAGGGCTATAGCCCAGGGATACGTCAAGCCCCGCTCGCTCCTTTTCTCAGTAGCAAAATTTATCTTGTTCGATGGATCTGGCAAAACACCGGTCCAAATTTCGGATTCCCAATCGGGCAGGCGATGGTAAACCACAGCAGCGGCAGCGGCTCGCCCGTCGATGCTGCCAAAATGGCAGCACAAGGGCCTGAAGCTGAAGACGCTGACGGGAATTCCTGTTCAAGCCGTACGGTACCCCGCGATAATCGAACTGCTGGTGGCGGGCAAGCCATTTTTGCCCGGGCGGCAGTAACGGGAGTCAGGCGACTGATGTCGTTGGGTAGGGCTTGTGCAACGGAGTCGGCGCCCGCTTTGACGGGTCATCTGGACTCGATGATGCGCAGCTATGACATGGCGAAACAGCCGGCGGCAATGTGGCGCCGAACTGGAGGGGATGTATCTTGTCCAGGCCGCTAGCGTCATCACTTGCGTCCTCTGGGAACTGCCCGGGGTTAGCGTGAGGAAGCTCGGGATACCGACAACTCCGAAATTGATACCGGATTACTTACAGTCTGTTCCAACGCACCGGGTGGCGATTCTGGTTCTGGGCGACTTGGGCCGCAGCCCGCGAATGCAGTACCACGCCCGATCTCTGGCCGACGCCGGGGCGGCGGTCGACCTCGTAGGTTATGCGGAGACTGAGCTGTTCGACTCAGTTGAGAATCATCCCATGATCAGGGTTCACCCGCTCCGCCGGACCTCGGCCAGTGACTTCATACGTCGGAACCGACTGCTGTTCGTGTTGCACTCAGTCACAAGAGTCCTGCAGGATACGATCCAACTGACGTGGGCCCTGCTGTTCGGCCTCAGAAGGCCCGATACCGTACTCGTGCAGAATCCACCATCAGCACCGACCTTGCTGGTAGCACTCGTTGTCGCGCGTCTGCGTTCGGCCAGGTACGTCATCGACTGGCACAATTACGGTTATTCGATGGTCGCCCTCCGACTGGGACAGCGCAGCCCACTGGTATCACTCCACCAATGGTTGGAACGAACATGCGGCGGCAGGGCGGACCCGCGGCGAGTACAGCAATCAGATAGAAAAGAGGCGGTTCAGCGATGACCGCCGAGCCGCCTCTAATAATGGTGGGCGATACTGGAATTGAACCAGTGACCTCCTGCATGTCAAGCAGGCACTCTAACCATCTGAGCTAATCGCCCTCTATAACGCTCAAATAGTATTCTGCACTCCTGCTCAGGTCAAACCATCAGGTAATCCCGGTCATGAAGCTGTCGATCGTTTCCTTCCTCAAGCATACCCGTACAGGTTATGAAGAGTCTGAAGCGGAGTTCTCCAAACGCATCAGCCCTCACGCAGAGGTTGAGCTTGTTGCCGTCAAGAAGTGGAACGATGATACGGGGATACCCGAGCGGTTGCTGAAGCCGGGCGGGATGGTGATCGGATTGTTCGTCGACGGCAAGCAACTGACATCACCTGAAATGGCTCTAAGGCTTCAGGCCATGATGAACAGCGGCCAATCCCATCCGCTCTTCGTCATTGGTGGGCCTGAGGGCATGCCGCGCGCAGCGACCGCTCAGGTGACGGAGCGTTGGTCGCTCTCAGCGCTGACGTTTTCGCATGGCCTGGCGCGTCTGGTGCTGCTCGAAGCGTTGTACCGGGCGTTCGACATCCTGCACGGCGGACGGTACCACAAGTAGAGGCCCGGCCACGGCGCTCAGACTTTACCTTCGCTGCGATCTCGGTGCGGCGAGGTCAAAAATAACTCATCAGTTTTTCCCAGTAACTCATTCGACCGACGGATCGATCGGCAACGAGCTTCACCTGAGCGAGCAGGCTATCGCCGACGCTGATCTCGACCATGCCCAACTCGTCACCGGCCTTAATTGGGGCCGGTAAGAGGTCGGACAACGTTACCTGCTGCGTGAGCAGTCGGCGCTGTCGGGTCGACAAGACGGCTATCACCGTGTCTGCGATGACGGCCTTCACTTGCGGCTCCAGGCCCCAGTCGAGGGCGACGTCGCCGAGGTGTGTTCCACCCTGGGCGATAGGCACTTTGTTGAAATTGTTGAATCCAAAATTCAATAGCCGCTTGGTCTGATCCCGGCGGTGGCGCTCCGTATTCGCATCCAGGATAACTGAAATCAGGCGCATCTGCCGCCTTTGCGCCGTTGCTACCAGGCAGTAGCCAGCTCGCTGTGTGTACCCGGTCTTGAGCCCGTCCAGCCCCGGCATTTTTCCAAGCAGCTTGTTCGTCGTGTAGAGCATGAACGCACCGTCGCGAAACGGTTTGTAGCGAACCGACGACCATCCGAGCACCTCGGGGTGTACGAGCAGCGCGCGGGCGATTTGTGACAGGTCAAAAGCAGAGGTGTGATTGCCCTCATCGCTTGGCGTGTCATCCAGGCCATGGACGTTGACGCAATGCGTCGTTCCGAGGCCCAGTTGTTCGGCCTTGTCGTTCATCATGCGGACAAACTCTTCGGACGTTCCAGCGACGTGTTCGGCCACCGCGACGCAGGCATCGTTCGCCGAGACAATGGAGATTGCTTCCATCATCTGGCCAAGGGTGAAGACCTCGCCCTGCTTTAGAAACACCTGGGAGCCGCCCATGCGGCTGGCCCAGGCCGAGGTGTACACGGAGTCTGACAGACTCAGCCGCCCCTCGGTGACCGCGTCGAGGACGACGAGTTGTAACAGCAGCTTCTGTGTACTGGCAGGGGAGAGTACTGCGTTGGCGTTGTGCCGCACCAGTACGGTCCCGGTTTCGGCCTCGATAAGGATCGCCGCAGCAAAGGGGGCATCATCACCGATCAGCAGCGATTGGGATAGCACCGGCGTGGGGATTAACAGGCATGCCCAAAACGCCAGGAACGTGAACGCAAAGACAGCGGCAGGGGTGAGCGCGGGTGCTGAACGCCTATATGAGTTGGTCAATTCAGTGTCGGGTCCTCGGGGATAAATGACATGGGCGCGTACTTACCGCCCAGCGCGTACAGGGATTGTTGCCAGACCAGATCGGACTCTTCTGAGAATACCTGATCGACATCAGCCGGTGCCAGTATCCAGGCGCCCAGGTTGATCTCGTCCTCGAGTTGCCCTGGGGCCCATGAGGCGTAGCCGAGAAAAAACCGAAGTCGTGGTGCCGCGGCGCCGGCTGTGCCGGAATGGGCTCGCAGTGCGTCGAGATCGCCCCCCGCATAGAGACCTTCGTGGACCCGGGTGGCGTCCTCACCCAGCTCATCAACGCGGTGGAGGAAAATCAACGAGCCGGGATCGACCGGTCCGCCCTGGAAGAACATACCGCCGAGGTTGGCCGATTTCGCCATTCCCTGAGTCAGGCTGTCCAATTCATCACTGGGGTACAACCTGGCGCGGTCACCCAATGGACGATTGACGACGACCCCCAATGTCAGCTCATCGGGAACGTACTGCAGAAGAACCACCACGGTGCGTAAGAAAGTGGGGTCTTCCAACGCCAACGAGGCGATCAACAGGGTTCCGGGTTGCAGGGGAGCAGGCATGGGTGTGGGATCGCTTGTTGGTTGCAGAGGTGGGCCGAGTTCCGAATTCAGCCTTGGTACAGTAAGTATGAGCGGCTGCTCCGCGCAAATTCGCTGCACTCCACTTCCCACTCCAGCCGCAGCTTTTCGAGGCCGTCTGCCTCATCCAAAACCCTGCGGATGCGGTCGGTGCCAGCGAGTTTGTCAAAGTTGTGAATCCCCGTAACCGGAACGCGCCACTGGAAATCGTGCGGCCATTCACGCCTTACGGCGCTCACTAGTTCGAAGCCGGCGGTCACGGGTCTGAAGCGCTCACGCTCGCACACATGTAGTTGTACACCGGCACACGACTCGTTGGCGTACTTGTCGCAAGATGGCGTAAAGTGGACGGCGCGGAACCGTACCCCGGGCAGCTGGCGTTCGTTGAGCACGCCGGCCAGACGGTCGCTGTCGATGAACGGCGCGCCAACCTGTTCGAATGGCTTTGTCGTACCGCGACCCTCCGAAAGGTTCGTGCCCTCGATGAAGCAAGTACCCGGGTACACCAGTGCCGTCGTCGCCGTCGGCATGTTCGGAGAAGGGGGCACCCAATGAAGCCCGGTGTCCTCCCAAAAGTGAGCGCGCTGCCAGCCGTCCATCGCCACGACGTGCAGTTGGGCACCGATCGAGAATTCACCGTTCATCAGGCGCGCCAACTCGCCGATCGTCATGCCGTAGCGCACCGGGATCGGGTATTTGCCGACGAAGGAAGCGAAGGCCGGGTCCAACACGTTGCCTTCCAGGATCTCTCCGCCCACTGGATTGGGGCGGTCGAGGACGATGAAAGGAATACCGCGCTGGGCGCTGGCCTCCATCGCCAGGCTCATGGTGTACAGGTAGGTATAGAAGCGGACGCCGACGTCCTGGATGTCGAACAGCAGCGCGTCGAGGCCGGCGAGTATGGCCGCATCGGGCTGTCGCCTGCTGCCGTAGAGGCTGTGCACGGGTACGCCGGTGCGTGCGTCCACTGACGATCCGACTTCAACGCCATCCTGGTGATCGCCACGAACGCCATGCTCGGGCGAAAAGAGGGCGGCAAGCTCGCAATCGGGCCACTCGTGGAGCCTGTCAGCGGTCAGACGCAGATTTAGGTCCACTCCGGATTGGTTGGTGATCAGGCCCAGTCGCTTACCGCTGATCAAGGAAGAGTGATCGTCGAACAGGCGCTCGTTGCCTAGCTTGATTGGACGCTTGATTGTCTGGCGCTCCGTCATCAGGCTTGGCGTTCAATTCGGCGTAGCACGAAAGCGATGCCGCCCAGGAGGCTGGCGACAATCCCCGCAGCGTACCCCAGCAGCGACATCGCGAAAGCCAGACTACTCGGGGTCCCAACGTGGCCGAAGAGCTCTACCAAGACGTTCTCGCGCACCCCCAGGCCGCCGATTGAGATCGGTAGTGCCGCGACAATCGCGGCAACGGGCTGAAAGGCGATGTAGAAGACCAGGCTGACCTCCATTCCCACCGCCAGACCGGCCATCCAGTACACCAGGATGCGGCATGCCTGCACGCCCAGTGGCACAAGCCACACCGCCAGCAGCAATCCCAGACGGTGGCGGTAGACGACGATACGAAGCCGAAGATCGCCAAGCAGTTTGGCGACGGGCTCGGGCAGCAGGCGCCGCGCTAGGCGCTCTATGAACCACCCCACGTGCTGGCTCAGTCCCATGCACAACAGGCCGATGAGGGCCAACCAGATGGGGAACAGCATCATGACGGGTTTCGCCTCGCGCACCTGCGGCACCGCCAGGTAGGCGACGAGGGCCAGGGTGCAGGTGGAGAACAGTCCGATAAAGCGGTCCATGAAGGTTGCGGCAGCGCCACCGGTACCCTCCCCGGTGAGCCGGCGGATGTCGTAGATGCGCAGGGCATCGCCGCCGATATTGCCGAGCAGGACATTGTTGAAGAAGACGCCGATCCAATACAAGACCAGCGACTGGCGAAAGCGGATGGGCAGTTGTTGCGCCCTGAGTAGTACGTGCCACTGGAGGGCGCCGAGGCCGTTGCTAAGCACGAAAAAGAGCACAGCCGCACCCAGATAAAGCGCCGAAGCCGTGGTGACGATATCAGAGAACTCGTCCAGCTGGGCGTTGTGCAGCAGGTAGTACAGCAACAGCACGCTGACCGAGAGTTTCAGTATGGAGCTGAGGGCGCGCTTCACCTGTCTTCTATCTCCCCGCTTTCTCGAATCAGTTCAGCGGAAGTTCGTCGTCGACGCGCATAGTAGTCGACGAGGATGCTGCCGTCATAGACGCCAGCCTCTTCGACCGACGCCTGGATGCCCACGAGTCCGCGGGCCTGTCGACGTCGGCGCCACAGATTCAGTGGATGAAGAGCGATCCAGGCCAGGGCCAAAGGTGGCGCCAACGCGGCCCATCCCTGGCGACCTGCCAGATAGCTCAGTGCCGCGATCCACTCCAGAAAAAAACGTACCGGAAGCACCCATGCCAGCCGCCGCAGCGGCAGACTCTTGAAGAGCGCGACCAGGTTGTTGCGGTGATTGAGGTACTTCTTGCGGAAGCTGTCGGGCGGCAAGGTCCAGCCGGCGTGATGGTGGACGACCGAGGCGGGAACCGCCATGATGCGGTAGCCGGCGAGCCCGAGGCGCCAGCACAGGTCGATCTCCTCAAAGTGCATGAAGAAATCGACATCCAAGAGGCCGACCTCCTGCACCGCCTCGACGCGCACGAACAGGGCGGAGCCACACCCCCAGGAGAGCTGTGCCGGCTGATCGTATTGGCCGCCGTCGGCTTCCAGCTGTTCGAGGATACGACCGCGGCAGAAGGTGAAGCCGAGTTTGTCGACGTAGCCGCCGGCCGCGCCGCTGTAGTCGAAGTACTCGGGACGGGTCGCTGATAGCAGTTTGGGTTGGCAGGCGGCGATGCGCTGATCGGCGTCGCACATCGCAATCAGCGGTGGCAACCAGCCCGCCGTCACCCGGGTGTCGTCGTTGAGCAGGCAGGCGTAGCGCGTCTTGCTGTGGGCCAGGCCGCGATTGCACGAGTGGCTGAAGCCGAGGTTTTCGGGGTTGGTCAGAACTTCTATCTGGGGAAAGCGCTCTCGCGCCAGGCGTAAGGGCTCATGGCCGGGCCCGTCGTCGACGACGATTACATGGATTTGAGAGTGGTCACTGTGTTCGAAAAGTGCGGCCAGGCAGTCGCCGAGGGTAGCGGCGTCAAAATGCGGGATTACGATGGTAACTGGATCGGGCACTCAAGGCTGTGTTCCGCTTGAGTCGGCCGCTGGTGGGGCCGCCTTTTTCCTGATTGAGTTGAGCAGAATCATCTTGTCCGAGTCGGCGACGTCCGTACTGCCATAACGGCTGATGAACTCCTCGACCACAACGAGGGCAGCCTCTGGATCGTGGCTCGCCTGTAGTGTTGCGGCGAGCTCGTGGTAGCCATCGTAGCGATCCGGTTCCCTGGCGATGCCCAGGCGATAGATGTGCTCCGCGCGCTCATAGTCACTGTAGATATTGAGCAGCATGCTGGCGATCGCCAGGACATTGTCGTAGGTGGCCGACGGGTGCAGGCCGTAGACCTTGAGCAGTTCGGTGCCGGCGCTCTCGAGGTACTCTGCGGCCTCCTCCATCTTGCCGATTTCGCCGTGCTTTACACTAGCCTCGTAGTACATCTCCCAGCTGAGCGGCAAGGTCTCGAGCGCCCAGACATAAAGACTGGCGAGCTCTTCACCGCGACCTTCAGCCTGGTACGCATCAGCAAGGCTCATGACACAGGCGCGATAGTTGCCCAGCAATCGCGCGGTGTTGCTGTCCTTGTGGACGCTAGGGTCATTGACGCTGCGAAAGCGGTACTTTTTCAACAGGTTGGTGGCCAGCGGCTCCACAGCTCCGGCGGTGACGCGCTCCGGCATCAGCTTCATCGTCATGCCGACCATCTGCAGGAAGGGATCAAGGCCGGTGCGATTCGATCCAGCCACGGTGATGGCAAAGTGGATCGGCCGCTCAAAGGAGTTGAAGGCGATGATGGCGACGACCATCAGGTCCTGCACTCTCAAAACCTGGTTCCCTTCACCAGCCGACAGCTTTACATCGAGCCCGAGGTCCGCGTACTCCTTCGGCGTGCGCGGTTCCGGCCAATATCGCTTTTGCCAGCTAGTCGCATCAACACTGGTGAGCGTCGAGTCGATGTAGTCATCCGTCAGGTTGATATTGATTTTCGGTTCGCGGTCACGCAACTGCTTGATGTACCAACCGGTGTTCAGCAGACTGAGGTTGACGACACGCACGTCGCGGCGAACGCCCTCCACCTCCTGCAGGAACCACAGCGGGAAGGTGTCATTGTCACCATTCGTGAACAGGATCGAATTCGGATCACACGACTCCAGCAGATTGTGGGCGTAGTCGTAAGCGATGTAATCGCCGGTACGGTCCTGGATGTGGTAGCCGGCGGTGGCGATGCCGATCGGCAGCAGCAGCCCAATGCAGGCAACACCGACAAGGGCGGGCCCGCGCAGGGAAGCGAAGCGCTCACGCACCAGCTCTACCACACCGCTCCAGCCCAATCCCATCCACAAGGCGAAGGCGAAGAACATGCCGCCAAAGACATAGTGGCGCTCGCGCGGTTGCGGGTCCGGCATGTTGAGATAGAGCGAGAGTCCGAAGCCCATGATGACGAACAGGGCAGCGACGGCGAGGAAGCGACGCAGGTCTTTGACAGCGTGCAAGACGAGGCCGAAAAAACCCAGCAGGTAGGGGAACACGGAGATCGAGATGAAGTGGGGTACACGCTCCGTGGCCAGGCGAAACTCAGCCCAGAAGGCTCCCGCCTGAAACGGAAACTGCTGAAAGAAGTACTTGAACTGCTGATCCCAGATCTGGTAGACGCGCGAGGCACGGGGTTCGAGAATCTGCAACAACATGCTGTCGGTGCCGTACTGCTCGCGATTGAGAAAGCTCATGAAGGCGATCCACGTTTCCGGATCGTTTTCATCAATGGCCGGGTCGAGGCCCGAGCGAATGAACAGCGCCAGGTAGGTCGAGTAGCCCAGAGCGAAGAGAATGCCGAAGCCCAGTGAAAGATTGAGGGCTCGTCGATCGCGCAGGTAGAGTTCGCGGGCGATGAGGACGGCGCCGGCCATGGGTATGATCTTGCCGAGGCTAACAAATTGAGGCACCCCAGACGACAGCAGCCCCAGCACCATGGTCGCGGCTGCGAGACCGGCGAGGATCTTCACCGTCGGTCGCAGCTCCTCACGCAGGCGCCAGGCGTAGCTCAGCAGCGCGGCTGTTGCTACCAGCGCAAGCAGTCCGATAAATTTCGCTGATGGCGGGTGGGTTGCGAACAGGGTGATGTAGGCCAGGCCGACAAGGCCGCCGCCGACACCGATGAGGACGAGGCGGCGTAGCTCCTTGTCAGCGAACCAGGCCAGAATCAAAAGGGCTGGCACCGTCAACAGGCACAGCAGGTGGATGCCGCCACCCAGGCCAAACAGGTAGGCCAGGAAGTACAACCAGCGATCATTCGAACTGCCGTGCTGAGTGCCGTCCCAATAGAGCACCAGCCAGAATCCCAGGCAAGCGAAGAGAATCGAGTAACCGTAGACCTCGGCCTCGGTGGCATTGAACCAGAACGTGTACGAGAACGCCAGCGATAGTGCGGCGACGGCCGCTCCGGTAATAACGCTGATGTCACGCGCGTCACCGAACGGCTTGAGCGCCTGGCCACCAAGGGTCCGGCGAATCAACACAACGCAGCTCAGATAGGTGCACCAGATCGCTGCTGCTGAGGTGAGCACGGACATGAAAACGACGCGCCACGCCACTTCGCTGATCGGCAACAGGGTAAAGACGCGGCCCAGCAGGATATACAGCGGGGCGCCGGGTGGATGGGGGACGCCGAGGATGTAGGAACTGGCGATAAACTCTCCCGTGTCCCAGAATGAGACGGACGGTGCCATCGTCTTGATGAACATGACGAGGACCAGGAGGAATATGCCAATCCCAGTGAGGCGATGGATCATCGAGATTCGTTGTGTAGTCAAGGTCAAATTCGCGGCGCGGAGGATGGAGGCACTACCCTAGGAAGGCGCCCCAAATCTAAGGCTGTTAGGGATTTATCGAAAGCAGTTCGATGCTGCCCCAGGTGCTGGGATCATGCACCGCTGGAATGGCACCACGACTGATCGACCACGCCTGCGCCCCGAGGTCACTGTCATGCAGGATGTAGTTGAATCCCAAACGCTGGAACTCGCGAGGTGCGAATCCATTGAGGCCCTGCGCCGGCAGATGCATCTCCATGCGATAGCTGCGTTTCAGGCGTTTGAGCCCGACCTTGATGAGCTCCTCGGGACAGGGCGGGGCCTGTTCGCGGGCTTTGTCGATGGAGGTCTGGCGACCGGTCGGGCTCTTCCCATCGCGACCCTGTCCGCCGGGCAGAAAAATGAAATGATGACAGAAGCGGTTCGCCCGGTGGGCATCCTTGACGTCACGGGTGTCGATCCACATTTCGAGGCAATCCCCCTGCCAGTACTTCTTCGGGTCGACTTTGTACCCGGTCTTGCCAGCGGCGACCTCGAGCGCGAAGTAGAGGCCGTCGTCATTCCACGCCATGTAAAGCTCGCCAAATGCTGCCGGGCCGCCGTCAACGCCTGACAGTTCAGGGATGAGG
>Ga0115002_10001918_pt1 | contig 27765 bp, 22 predicted proteins | sample ArcticOcean_MG_C_8_FD_89576 | JGI IMG/M metagenome (GOLD analysis project Ga0115002, IMG submission 89576) | Marine microbial communities from western Arctic Ocean - ArcticOcean_MG_CB11_86 | ecosystem: Environmental > Aquatic > Marine > Oceanic | place: Arctic Ocean: Canada Basin | collected... | reverse complement strand
TGGGTGGTCATCCATATCGACAAGCTGCGCGAAGGCCGGCTCCACAAGCTCCCTTCGCCCGGCCAGAATGCCGGTGGATTGCGGGCCGCGTATCGACTTCCCACCGCTGAAAGCCACGAGGTCTGCGCCGGTGCCCGGGATGTCGATCAAGTTCGATCTCGGCGGCAACTCGGCCGCTGCGTCCACCAGCAACGGGAGGCCGTGCTTGTGTGCGGTTGCAACTACTTCTGACAGTGGCGGCTCGGAGTCGGTTGTGAACACATAGAGCACGCCGACGGTGTTCGGTCCGAAGGCGGCCTCGTACTCCCACGCCTCGGTTCGCCTTACCCCGGCCCCGGATACGATCTCGTTAAAGCCGACTTCAACCAGTCGAGCTCCTGCCGCCCGCACCGCGTGGTCGTATCCAGATCGTTGCTCTCGGGCGATCACGAACTCGTTTGGAAAACCTTCGGAATGGGGCAGTGACTCCATACGTCCGCGGTCCCAGCCGGTCATGATCGCCGCCGCTCCAAGTGTGAGCGCCGATGCAGCTCCAGCGGTCACTATCGCAGCTTCGACGCCGGTCGTAGCGGCGATATCGACGCATGCTTTTGCGTGGAGGAGTTCCAGCGGTACCGAACCGGCGGCCGCCTCGGTCATGGCGTCCAGGACTTCCCGGGGCATGGGCGCTCCGCCCAGTCGGGTGACGGACCCGGACGCGTTGATTATCGGTGTAAGGCCAAGGTCTTCGTAGACGCCCATCCAGGCTCCATTCATATGACCGCCAGCGCCCGTAACAGGGTCGCGGGAATCTCAATTAACAATCGAGGCCGTATTATAGGTTTGAGATCCGCCATCCCCAGCCTTGAGGATATTTCCTTTGCTGTGCCCCGTAGAAGGAACCGAACTCCAGCACGACAAACTCCGCGGCCTGGAAGTAGATCGCTGTCCAGAGTGTGACGGCGAGTTCCTGGATCACCACGAGCTCGGGGAGTTAGAGGACCAAGTCTTCGATCACGATATCCCCAAAGGCACGATCCATTTCGGCGACCACGAGGTCGATCACGCATGCCCACATTGCGGCAAGAATATGCTTCGCTTCAGGTATCGCGGATGGCCACTCGAGATCGAACGATGCCCGGACGAAGAGGGTTACTGGCTCGATAAGGGCGAAGAGAAGCACATACGTGACTACATGAAGGAACGGAAGTCACGTCTCTCAAGGTCTGCGTCGGCCGAAGCCAGTTTTGATAAATGGCGCCACGGCGGAGGCGGCGGGATCTTCCAGAAGATCAAAAACATCTTCAAATAGGCCCGGTTGGGCGGCTATTTGGAGGGTGTGTTTGTTGGATGTGTGTTCTCGCGGACGACACGGTTGGGGCGAGGCTTGCTCCGCCCGCACAGTTGATTCGCCATAGCGCGTAATTCCAAGGGAGCAACAGCAATAGGCTGAAACCCTGTCCTGAGGCTCTCGAAGGACCGGAGTACCCGCTTGACCCCAAGCCCGGATTACGATCCGCACCTGCTCCCCTCCCCCTTCCGGCAAGCGGAAGAGCAGGCTCCTGCGCCCTCTCCCGACTGGGAGAGGGGAGTTGTGGATCAAGGCAATCTGTCATCCCGAGTGTAGCCGAGGGATCTTTACCGGAAGGGCGTCCGACGGAGACACTCTTGTTCCCCGATACCTTTGTCCTCCCTACGGGTGGGCAAGACCGGATTCGTGCGATAACGCGCTTGGCCCCGAGCACGGATTTCGATCCGCCCTTGCACCCCTCACCCTTCCGGCAAGCGGAAGGGCAGGCTCCTGCGCCCTCTCCCGGCCGGGAGAGGGGGTTCCCGGTGCTCCGGTAATCGCTCCGCACGGGCGGATCGCGTACATATTTCCCACTTCATGCCTGATCGGTATTCCCCAAAGGTAGGTTTGAAGGCGCGTACGCTCATATAATCTCGGGTATGCGAGACCTGTTTGGGAACCCTTCTGATGGATCGTTCCTGGCGTGGGTGGCCGATGAGGGCATCTGGGCCGGCCTAATCGCGCTCGCCGCCATCATCGTCTGGATCGTACTTCGCATCTATTTGCATCGTCTTCTCAGGTCTGGCGTGTCTGCACTTGAAGATCAGGGCATGGGGCATGTGGATGACCGTGTGGGGTCGTTCGTGCTGTTCCTCACAGAAGGCCCGATGCTGTTGATCCTGGTCGGTGTGCCGTTCGGGTTGTGGATAGCAGCGGTTCTCAACCAGAACGTCGCGCCGATATGGGATGCGATCGGCGGCGGATTCCTTTCGATAGGCCGGGACATCCAACCCCACATCGTCCCGGTAATCATCATATGGGCGGCCGCGTACGTCGCCATCCGACTGTTAAAACGCCTGGTCCCGGTCGCGATGGGCCAGCTTGTGTTGACCGAGGGCGAGGACCCGGGACTTCCCAACTCCTCCAGTAATCGCGCCCAGGAGCTTCGGGCGACGACGCTTTCCGGCGTCATCACCTACGTGCTCTCCATCCTGGTGTGGGCCATCGCCATCTTCTCCGTGCTCTCCGAGATCGGCGTGCCAATCGGCCCGATGATCGCCGGATTCGGTATCGCCGGCATCGCCGTTGGGTTTGGCGCGCAGTCGATGGTCAAAGACATGATCGCCGGCTTTTTCATCGTCGCCGAGAACCAGTACCGCACCGGCGACGTTGTATCGATCGCCGGTATCGCCGGCTCCGTGGAGAGCATCAACCTGCGACGTACCGTGCTGCGGGACCTGGACGGCAAGGTCCATGTCGTGCCGAACGGCGAGATCAGCGTCGCCTCCAACTACACGAAATTCTGGTCACGAATAAATCTGAACGTGGGCGTCGCCTACAAAGAGAACATGGATCACGTGTTCGAGATCCTGAACGAGATCGGCATGGAGCTTTCCGGCGAGGACTACTGGGCGGAGAAGATCATCGACCCGCCACAGGTCTTGCGATTGGACTCCTTCGACGATTCGCAAATCACGATCAAGATGCTTGGCGTTTGCCGACCGCTGACCCAGTGGGAGATTGCAGGCGAGTTGCGTAAGCGGATCAAGGATCGCTTCGACGAAGAGGGCATCGAAATACCGTTCCCGCATCAGACCATCTACTGGGGTGACGGTGCGCATCCAACCAAGGGCAACCAGGGTTCGGAAAACGTCAACACACAGGCCGACATGTTGAACGAACTGGACATGCCTGAGGACTCCCGCCGAGAGGCGCTTCGGGAGTCGGCGCTTAACGCAGAGGCGGAACGACGGAGTCGCCCGAACCCGCGTTCGCTTGAGCGGCTGTCGGAGTTGGACGATATATCGCGCCAGATCAGGCAGCGGTCCCGCCCCGCGTACTTGAAGGACGAAGATGACGAAGAACATCGTCCGAATCCCCGTTCAACCGATCGGATGGCCGAGTTTGACCGGATGGCGCGTCAACAGGCTTCACGACGCAGAAAAGTGGATCCTGCCGACGTCGATAAAGACGATGGCGAGGCCTAAGTCAGGCAGGACCTCGCCATCGTCATTGTGGCTCCCGATAGAATGTAGGACTTTCGCCGCGTACGGATCATCCCCGGTCGGTAACGCGAGTGCGAAAGAGCACGGACACCACCCCGATAACTGGACCGCCCGGAGGCCGAGCGCTAGCCCGCATACATGACAAGTTCACGTTCAATGCCGCGTACCACGGACGAAATCCGTGAAGCTTTCTTGAAATATTTCGAGGGGCAGGACCACATGCGTATGCCGGCGGCATCGTTGATCCCTGCGGGCGACCCAACGCTGCTGCTCACCAACTCCGGCATGGCCCAGTTCAAGGCCTACTTCGCCGGGGAGTCCACTCCGCCTCACCCGCGCCTTACGACATCGCAGAAGAGCTTCCGCACCACCGATATCGACGAGGTGGGAGACGCCACGCACCTGACCCTGTTCGAGATGCTCGGCAACTTCAGCTTCGGCGATTACTTCAAGAAGGAAGCCTGCGAGTGGTCTCTAGATCTGATGGTTAATCACCTCGGATTCGACCGTGATCGCTTGTACATCACGGTCTATGACGACGACGACGAGGCTGAGCAGGTCTGGCTCGATCTCGGAATTGAGCCGGAGCGGATCTACAGGTTTGGCGATGAGGACAACTGGTGGGGGCCGGCGGGAGCCGAGGGTCCCTGCGGGCCGTGCAGCGAGTTGCACTACTACCGCGGCTCCATGGGCAACGTACCGGCGCTGGACGACCCGATCCGACAGAACGGCTGGGGTCCGAACACTCACGACGATTTCCTTGAGGTGTACAACCTCGTCTTCACGCAGTTCTATCGGGATATCGACGGCAACGACACGCCTCTCCCGAACAAGAACATCGACACCGGAATGGGGCTGGAGCGTGCCGCAGCCGTCCTGCAGGACGTGTCCACGCTGTACGACACCGACGTGTTTGTGCCGGTCATCTCAAAAGTAGAAGAGCTGGCGGGACGGGAGTGGGGGGACGATCCGGGGATCGACCGTGCTATTGGAGCGATCGCGGAGCATGCGCGTTCGGCCTCGTTCCTGATCAGCGACGGCGTGGTTCCCGGCAACACCGGCCGCGGCTACGTGTTGCGCCGGATCATCAGGCGCGCCATGCGCTTTGGTTTGGCGCTCGGCATGGAGAGTCCGTTCATCGGCAGCATCGCCGAAGTCGCTATGGATCAGATGGCTGGCGTGTACCCGGAGCTGAAGGACAACCGGCCGTTCATCCTCCGTGTGCTGGATATCGAAGAGCAGAGTTTCGCCCGCGCCATCGCACAGGGAACACGTGTGCTGGACGGCATGTTCGAGTACCGCGACGCCCATGACTCGGTTGCGGAAACGTTGGATGCGGCGATTGCGGCCGGTATTGCGCCGGATGGGCTATCAACGTTCCTGCGTGAACAAGGAATCGAAGAGCCGGAAGGTGAGGATTCAGCCGCGGTCGGACAGCGTGCCGCGTTCGAGGCTATCCAGGAATCCATCGGCGTAGCTATCGAGCCTGATGCTGATGATCTGAAGCGACAGAATGTGCTGAATTGGCCGTCTATGGTCTCGGGGACCGAGGCGTTCCTGCTGTACGACACCTATGGGTTTCCGCCGGAACTCGTCCGAGAGGACGCTCTCGACCGCTATATGGAATCAACTGGAGAGTCGGCTCCGGAACTCGCTGGCGATGGCGAAGTGGACCTGCTCCTGGACCGTGAAGGTTTCGAGGAACAAATGGAGGCGCAGCGGGAACGCGGCCGTGCGTCTGGCAACGCATTCAGGGGCGATGTGGCGGCACGACGCGTATACGAATCGTTGGGCATCGATGACACGCCGTTCCGTGGTTACGAAACCCTGACTGTGGACACCCAGATCGTCGGCATCATCAAAGACGGTGATTCAACGCCCGAGGCAAATGAGGGCGACGAGATAGAACTCATCCTCCACGAGACGCCGTTCTACGCCGAGCGTGGAGGCCAGATGGGTGACGCGGGGATCGTGACGGCGGACGGCCTTAAAGTTGAGATCACTGATACGCAGAACCCATATTCCCACGTCAACGTGCACTCCGCTGTGGTGAGCAGCGGGACCATCCACGTCGGCGACGCCGTAACCGCTACGGTTAACGAAGAACGCCGTGAGCGCATCCGTCGCAATCACACGGCGACGCATCTTGTTCATTCTGCGTTAAGGCAAGTACTCGGTTCACACGTGCGGCAGACCGGTTCGCTGGTCGCACCGGACCGCTTGAGGTTTGACTTCACGCACGTCGCCCAGATGACGCCGGACGAGATTCGTCAGGTTCAGGACATCGTGAACGACAAGATTCGCGAGAACCACGACGTGAACGTCGAGTACACGTCGTACAAGGAGGCGATCGATCGCGGCGCGCTGGCGTTCTTTGGCGATAAATACGAGGCCGACGTGCGGACTATCCAGATCGATGCTCCGTGGAGCTACGAGCTTTGCGGCGGTACGCACATGGGTCACACGGGCGGCATCGGTGCGTTCTTCATCACGTCCGAGGCCGGGATCGGCGCGGGCACTCGCAGGCTCGAAGCCCTGACCGGCAAGGGCGCCGAGGACCACCTGTGGGACCGATTCGGCATGTTGGCCGATATCTCAGAGAAACTCCGAACGCCGGTGCCCGAGCTGAACGCCCGCATCGTGTCGCAGTTGGAAGAGCTGGACGAAGCACGTCGAACCGTGGCTCGGCTGGAGCGTGAGGCGCTGCTTGGCGGAGGCGGTTCTGGACCGAGTGCGGCTGAATCTGCCGTGGATGTTGACGGCGCAAAGGTCGTGGTCCTGGAGAAGTCCGGCGTGAACGCAAAGGGATTGCGGGAACTTGGCGACCATCTGCGCGATCAGCTTGGCAGCGGGATCGTTGTCGTCGGGAGCGAGCTGGAAGGCAAACCCACCATCATCGCCATGGTGACCAAAGACCTCGTGGAGCAGGGCCACAACGCCGGGACAATCGTCAAGGGCATCGCGGAGATCATGAACGGTCGTGGCGGCGGACGTGCGGACGTGGCGCAGGCAGGCGGCAACGATGCGTCGCTGCTCGGCAAAGCACTGGAAGCAGCGCCGGATGTCGTCCGAGAAGCCCTCGCATCGAGCGAGGGCTAACCCCATGCGTGCGCTGGCGCTGGACGTAGGCGATGCGAGGATTGGGCTGGCAATATCCGACCCCAACGGCATCGTTTGCCTCCCTATCGATGCACTAGTTCGAAGCGAAGAATCGGACGATCTCGCTGCCGTGGTCGATCTGGCAAAACGCGAGGGCGCTGAAACGATCGTCGTAGGGTTGCCGCTCTCGCTGGACGGCACTCACGGACCGGCGGCGCGCAAGATGCGTCGATTTACTTCAGCGCTGCGCAAATCAGCTGACATACCTGTTGAGAGTTACGACGAAAGATTCACCACAGCGGAAGCGGAAAATCGGCTGCGAGCAGCGGGATACGAGCCGAGTCGTGATCGGGCGCGGCTGGACTCAATGGCGGCGGTGATCATCCTTGAAAGTTTTCTGGCGGCGCGTGCAAGCCGCCACGATCGGAGTTCTAAATGACGAAACGCCTCGGGATATTCGGGTACCCGCTCCACCACTCTCTATCGCCGCTGTTTCAGCAGGCGGCGTTGGACGCGCTTGGCATAGACGCCAAATTTGAGGGCTGGCCGACGAAGCCGGAGGATTTTGCTGAAGCGGTTGAAGGTCTGCGTGCCGAAGACTGTCTTGGCTGCTGCATCACACAGCCTCACAAAGAGGCGGCGCTTGAGCTTGTCGACGAGCTTGACCCGGCTGCGGAGGCGATCGGGGCGGTCAATACGATCGTCAACACCGATGGCATATTGAAGGGTTACAACACGGACGCCCCGGGCTTTATACGGGGACTTAGGGAGTCGGTCGGGTTTGAGCCGGAAGGCAAGTCGGCGCTGGTACTTGGTGCCGGTGGAGCCGCGCGTGGGATTGTGTATGCGCTTCGAGAGGCTGGTGTGACCCGAATGGCGATCGCCAACCGGACGGAAGATAGGGCACAGACGTTGGCACGGGACATGTCACGCGCACGGTTCCGGCCGGATGTGATGTCGTTGGACGTCGATCAATTGGCTAACTTCGCCCCCTATGCCGACCTGATCGTCAACGCAACGTCTATGGGGATGCGCGGTGGCTCTGCGGACGAGGAGTCGCCGGTGCCGGCCGAGTTGATATCGGGCAGCGCTGTTTGCTACGACGCCGTGTATGTGCCTCCGGTGACGCCGTTCATGGAGGCATCTGAGGATGCCGGAGCTCAGGTTGCCGGTGGGTTGTCGATGCTGATCTATCAGGGCGCAGAGGGTTTCAAGTTGTGGACAGGGCAGGACGCGCCGGTGGACGTGATGTTTGACGCCATCCCGTCGACGATGCGGGGGGATTAGGCGCTCCCGGATTCACGCGGTAGGGGCGGAGCAAGCCCCGCCGCTACGACCGCGTAACCGCGTCCTGAGGCTCTCGAAGGGCCGGAGTACGCGCTCGGCCTCGGCGCCGGATTGCGATCCGACACCGTTCCCCTCACCCTGCGCCCTCTCCCGACGGGAGAGGGGAGTTATTGTCTAAATGGACTTTGTGTCGTTCAAAATTGCTTGTCTGTGGGATGCTGGGTTCGTATAGGCTGCGGTCGATTCGTTGATCTCTTCGTCCATGGCAGCGCTCTAACAACGAAATAGGCATGACTCTCCCTCTCTCCGACTACACCGTCCTCGACCTCTCAGGATCTATAGCGACCGCATCCTGCGCCAGGGTGTTCGCCGACTTTGGCGCACGGGTCATCAACCTTGAGAATCCGACTACAGGACACCCGACCAGAGGGTTGGCGCCGTTTGACCCGGCGCTGGACGCCCCGGACAACAGCGGCATCCATGCGCTGCTCAGCCCTAATAAAGAGTCGTTGGCGATCGATATTACCGATCCGGCCCAACGTGAAGAACTGTTTGAGTGGGTCAAGGCGGCTGATGTTGTGCTTGAGTCGGAAAAGCCGGGGACCCTGGACGATCTTGGCATCGGGTTCGAGGCGCTCAAGGCTGTTGCTCCAAATGTGATTCTGACCTCCCTAACGTGGTGGGGTCAGAACGGGCCGATGGCGGGTAAGCCTGGGAACGACCAGGGCGTTCTCTCGATGATTACGCAGGTCATCAATTTCGGTCCCACGGAAGGCCCGCCGCTCCTCATGAGCGGATATCCGGTCCAGATCCTGGGTGGGATGAACGGGTTTTCGGCGACGGCGGTCCACCTTATATCAAGCGTGCTGGGACAGCGAACGGAAGCCGCGCATATCGATCTGTCGCTCTTTGAAACGGCGATGGCACTCAAAGAATCTACGGGCGCATCCATAGCTGCTAATCCGCCGGGCACCCTGCCAGATCGACCCAACCGGCTCGGGATAAACCGTTTTTACCCGACCTACCCGGCGTCGATATACGAGACAAGCGAAGGCTGGCTAGGGGTGACTGCGCTGACGCCGGCGCAGTGGCACACCTTCTGCACACTGGTCGATGTAGAGGAGCTTTCGGCCATCCCGGAATTCGACGTTGCAGTAAACCGCATCATGGGCGCTGAGCAGATTGACGCCGCACTCGTTCCTGCGCTGAAAAAGAAATCGGCCGAGTACTGGTTTACTGAGGGCCAGAGACTTCGCGTTCCGCTGGCCCTTGTTCCGACGATGGCGGACCTGTTCAGCAGTGCGCAGCTGCGTGCCGTGCACGCGTTCCGTGAGATCACGCTTCCCGGTGGACGGAAACTGGAAGTCCCCGGACAACCGTTCCGGCTGCACGCCACCCCGGCCCGCAAGGACGGCCAGGTCGCAGAGCTAGGCGAGCATCAGCCGATAGGGTCCCCGCAGTCTCATCCGACAAAGGGCAAGGGGGTGTCGGTGCGTTCCGCCAAACCGGCGCCAGTGCGGGAGCCGGTACTCCGGCCCGATCTTCTTCGCGGCTTGAGGGTGATCGACCTCTCGATGGGCTGGGCCGGCCCTCTCTGCGCACGTAGCCTCGGGGATGTCGGGGCCGAGGTGATCAAGGTGGAGTCGCGGCAGTATTTCGACTGGTGGCGTGACTGGGATGTGTCCCCGGAGCGAGTGGCTCAGCGACTTTACGAGAAGGCCCCGAACTTCAACATCATGAACCGCAACAAGCGGGGCATCACGCTGAACCTGGTCGATCCCCGGGGCAAGGAGCTCCTGAAAGACCTGGTCGCGGTTTCGGATGTCGTTATCCAGAACTACTCCGCCGGGGTGCTCCCCAAATTGGAGCTGGACGAGCCGGTGCTGCGCAGAGCGAACCCCCAGCTTGTGATGCTGTCCATGCCGCCATTCGGCGCAGGCGGGCCATGGCATTTCTACAGGGCGTACGGCTCGACTGTGGAGCAGGCGTCCGGGTTGCCACACTTGCAGGGCCGGCCGCAGGACCCGCCCTCTATGACGCATGTCGCTTTTGGAGACCCCGTTGCGGGCCTTCATGGTCTGGCGGGGGTGCTAATCGCCATCCTGCATGCCCAACGGACCGGTCAGGGGCAGCACCTGGACATATCTCACGTCGAGGCCAGCACATCTCTTGGCCTGCACGGTGTGGCCTCACAGGTGCAGCTCGGTGAGCCACCGGCCCGCTACGGCTCTCGCGATCCGCAAACCGCTCCACGGGGCGTCTACCCGTGCAGGGGTGACGAGATGTGGATCACGATCACGATAGATAGCGATGATGCCTGGGCGCGGTTCGCCGAGTTCACAGGCGACAAAGATCTAATGAACGCCGGGTTTGCGACGTTGGCCGCCCGGTGGTCTGAGCACAACCTGATCGACGACATGATCGCCGCTTGGACTCGGACGCGCGACCGCGACGAGTTGTCTGATCAGCTTCAAGATCTGGGAATTCTGGCGGCCCCGGTTCTTAGTTCGACCGAACTCCTGTCACACCCTCAGTTCGAGCAACGAGGGTACTGGCAGTGGTTGGACCGTGAGTACGTGGGGCTGACTCCACACCCCATTACGCCCTACCGGACTGGCCCCGAGGCGTTCAAGATCGACACCCCGGCGCCGACCCTTGGCGAGCACTCCCGAGAGATACTGGGCGGGTTGCTGGACATGAGCGACGGGCAGTTGGACCATCTGGAAGCGGAACGGATCATAGGCGAGGAGCCGGACCGGACGTTTTAGTCTGGCTTACCGGGGATCACGGTTCTGTTGTCATCCTGAGCCCGGGGCGAAGAGCCCGTCCTGAACTTGATTCAGAAATTTCCCGGGTAATACAAAATGAACGCTCAACCCCCGCGATCGAGACCGTTCGTTTGGCCTTGACGCGATCACCAATTCGGCGGGGACACGAGCGACCTGATCGCCGAGGGACAACCGAACGCACGGAAATCCGGGAGATTCTTCGCCTCGGGCTCAGAATGACAGTACATGCGTGTCTCCCGGTGGGAGAGGCCAGATGATGTAAGGGTGAGGGCGGATAGTCATTCGCCCCTACGGTGTTGGTGCAAACAAAACTGATGCGCCTGATCTTGCTGGTATTGTGAAAGGCAGGTCGGGCGGAGCAAGCCCCGCACCTACGTGAATCCTGACGTCCCAGATAACGGCCGCACGCGGCCTCACCAGGTGTCTATGTAGGCCTTTTTCTTGCCTTTTCGTGGCTCTAGCGGCGGCTGGGCTGCCATTCCGGCGACTATCCAGCGGCGGGACTCTGCGGGGTCGATCACGTCGTCGATGCCGAAGAAGGTTCCGGCGTATATTGCCTTCGCCTTTTCGTAACGCTCGGCGACCATCTCGTCGTAGAACTTGATGCGTTCTTCCGGGTCCTCGATATCGGCCAGCTCCTGGCGATACCCGAGTTTGACCATGCCCTCGATGTTCATTCCGGCGAACTCCGCCGTTGGCCATGCCGCCATGAATGTCGGGAACATAGAACTGCCGCCGCACATCGCCTGCACGCCCAGGCCGTAAGCCTTGCGCAGGATCAGGCCGAACATCGGGACGGTCATGTTGGCACCGGTATTGAAAAGCCGTGCGGCGTGGCGCACAAGCGCCGTCCGCTCCACTTCAGGACCGACCATGATCCCGGGGCAGTCCATCATGCTGAGCACCGGCAGATCGAAGGCGTCACATAGCTGTAGGAAGCGCGCCCCTTTGTCGGCTGCGTCGCTGTCGACGGCTCCGCCGAGGTGGTGGGGGTTGTTGGCGATCAAGCCCATCGGCTTGCCTTCGACACGAATGAACGCCGTGATGATACCGATGCCGAATTTCTCCCTGATCTCCAGTACAGAGTCCTTGTCGGCGATGATCTCGATTGCCTCACGCATGTCATACGACATCACGCGATCTTCGGGAACGACGTGCCTCAAGCGGCGCTGATCGTTCGCTTCCCAATCGTCAGTCGGACCTTGAAAGTACGAGACATACTTCTTGGCGGTCGCCACGGCCGCCGTCTCGTCCTTGACGAGGATGTCGATCACCCCGTTCGGGACCTGGAACGACATCGGCCCGACCTCTTCCGGAGTGTAGATGCCGACGCCGCCGCCTTCGATCATGGCGGGGCCGCCCATGCCGACGGTGGAGCCTTCGGTGGCGATGATCACGTCGCAGCAGGCGAGCAGGACGGTGTTGCCGGCGAAGCAGCGTCCGTTGGTTATCCCGACCAGAGGCACAAGGCCGCTGAGCTTGGCCCAGTCGGTGAAGGTCTTTGTGTCCATGGCGACGCCGCCCTTGCCGTCCGTGTCGCCGGGCCGGCCGCCTCCGCCTTCCATGAATGCGATGACCGGGATCTGGTGCCGCTGCGCCAGGTCAAACATCCGGTCCTGTTTGTAGTGGTTTCGGGTGCCCTGTGTGCCGGCGAACACGGTGTAGTCGTACGACATCGCTATAACGCGTGACTTGGTTTCCCGGAACAGGTGGCCGTTGACGTGCGCCAGCCCCAACACCATGCCGTCCGCCGGGGTGCGCTCTCGAAGCCACTCTTCGGTGCGACGGGCGCGTTGTGCGGCTACGACGATCGGACCGAACTCAACAAACGATCCCTCATCGACAAGATCGTCGATGTTCTCACGGGCCGTCCGGTAGCCGAACCGGCGACGACTTGCGACCGCATCTGGCCGGTTTTCGTCCAGCGTGAACGCCCGGCGTTCGTACAGAAGTTCGAGGTCGGGCCGGATGTAGTCGGGGTCGATTACGTCTTCTATATCCCCGGTGCCATCGGCATCGCCGGACAGTTCGACGTACACGAGCGGGTAGCCCTGCCGGACCGTGTCGCCCTCGGCCATAGTCACGCGACGGATCACGCCGCTTTGCTCCGCCTTGATGATGTGGAACAGCTTCATCGACTCGATAACCACGAGCTGATCGCCGCGGCTTACCGAATCGCCCTCTTTGACGTGGACACTCACGATGGTTCCCTGGATGGGCGCCGGGAAGCCTAAAGATCCGTCCGGTCCGATGAGATCTGGCCCGGCATCTTCGATTTTAGCGGCGGGCGCCTGGGCGGATTTCACGTCACGGTCGTGGTTGAACAGCGCCAGCGGGTCTGATGTATCGATCTGGGCGCCTGCATAGCCGCCGGGGTCTGCCGGGGCTGCCAGCGCCATGGCCGGCTCGGCGTACAGCCTCGGGTGGGGCGTTCCCTCTGACCCCACCAGCTCGGACGCCTTCTCTTCGACGAAGCGCGTGTGGAAATTCAGGCCGGCGAAGTCTTCGTGCTTAAGCAGCGTCTGCAGGAACGACAGGTTGGTCGGTACGCCCTCGATACGGAACTCGGACAGGGCGCGATAGGTTCGTCGTATGGCGTCCGCAAAATCGGAAGACGGGGAGTGGGCGATCAGCTTTGCGATCAGCGAGTCGTACGAGGGGTTGGTCGTGTAGCCGGTGTAGCCGTAAGTGTCGACCCGAATGCCCGGCCCAGAGGGCGGGTCGAACGACGTCAGGGTCCCGCCGGAGGGCAGGGTCGTGCCGTCGGCCGTGATCGTCTCCATATTGACGCGCGCCTGGATGGCGAATCCCCGTGGGGTTGGGATGGACGACTGTTCCAGCCCGAGGTCGGCAAGCGAACGGCCATCTGCGATCCTCAGTTGAGACTCCACGAGGTCGATGCCGGTGACGGCCTCGGTGACGGTGTGCTCCACCTGCAGGCGGGCGTTGGCCTCCATGAAGTAGAAGGGCGCGTCGTCGGTCCACTGGTTGGCGTCTAAAAGGAACTCGAACGTGCCGAGGCTCCGGTAGTTCACCGCCGATGCCAGCCGGGTCGCTGCTTCAATAATTCGGTTACGGAGACCTTCAGGCAGTCCGGGGGCCGGTGCGATCTAAACGATCTTCTGGAAGCGGCGCTGGATGCTGCACTCACGCTCCCAAAGATGGACGATCTCGCCGCTGCCGTCTCCGAGCACCTGCACTTCGATGTGCCGTGCTCGTGGGAGGAACTGTTCTACGTACAGATCGCCGTTGCCGAAAGATGCCAGGGCCTCGCCGCTGCACTGTTCAAACGTCTCATCAAAATCATCGAGGTTTAGAACGGCCCGGGTGCCCCGGCCGCCGCCACCGGCGACGGCCTTGAGGATCATCGCGTCCCCGGGATCAAGCGACTCAAAAAATTCACGCGCCTCATTTGCGGTGACAGACGCTGTGGTGCCCGGCAGTACCGGGACGTCGTGCTCGGTAGCCAGTTCGCGTGCTCGGATCTTGTCGCCAAATAGATCAAGTGTGGCGGCGGTCGGACCCACGAACGCTATCCCGGCTTTATCAAGCGCCCGTGCAAACTCCGCGTTTTCGGCCAGGAAGCCGTATCCGGGATGCACTGCGTCGCAGCCGGTCTCTTTTGCGGCATCAACGACTTGCTGTATATCCAGGTAGGCGCGTGCCCCGCTGCCGGGAAGCACCACGGTCTCGTCGGCCTTGTAAGCGTGCAACGATTCGGCATCGTCCTGCGGGTAGACCGCAACGGTCGATATCCCGAGATCAGCAGCGGCCCGCATGATGCGGATCGCGATCTCGCCGCGATTCGCTACGAGCAGCTTGGTCAGGGCCATTGAGTCCTCCAAAGGAATTGGCAGATGGTTCTTGCGAACGAAGTTGGCTAGTGATTCTGGCAGTGGAAAGCCGAAATCAGTCGTATCCCGCCGTATAAATCAGAGAGTGCCTACGACATGACCATCCCTCTACGCCGAACGCCATATTATTCCCGCAAACCGGGCGGTGCCGGTAACAGAAGCCCAATCGGGCCTTTAGCCAAGCTTATTGTTCAAGGAACTTGCCAGATGTGAGGTTCAGATCAGATCTTCTGGAGTCTGGTGAAGCGTCCGCCGATCAGCCATTCCGGCACGTATATGTTTCCAGATCCATCGATGGCGATGCCATGTGGACGGTTGAATTATCCCGGGGGCAATGCCTCGTCCGAGGGGCGTACGGGAGTACTGTCCTCGTCCAGCGCGTTCGGCCATCCGGGCCTATCGCAAACTATTTCGTTCTCCCCCAGGTACCCGATCAGCCGATCCTCGGAATCCAGCAGAGACACCCTTGCACGCAGTTCCGCCACGGCCAGCACGTCGCCGTCGGTGGCAAACGCACATGAGGTAGAAAGCACGCCGGAATTGATGACTCGCTTGAACTCGCCCTCAAGATCGAGGACCACGATCCGGGCATTCGCGCGATCGGCTACGTACAGTTCTGGCTCGGATTTCCTCGTGTCGATCATCAGACCGTGCGGCGTATCGAACCTTACTGCGGCCGATTCTTCCCCGTTGAAGCTGGCAAGAAGGTTCCCATCTCGGTCGTACCTATGCAGGTAACTCTGGCCGTATCCGTCGGCGACCCCCACGTCACCATTCCCGCCCAATCGATCGTCAAAGACAGCGACTGCGGTCGGGGAGTAGACGCCATCGTCGTATATCGGCAGGTCGGGAGCGAAGATCGATTGCACTATCTGGCCGTCGTGGTCTAACTTCGCCGCCTGCCCTTTTCGATCTCCCGGCGGGTAGTCGTATTTGAGGTCAGGAACACGCTTTGCGCCCGGATCGGACACCCACAGGTTGAGTTGACCGTCAACCTGCCCGAAGGTCATCGAATGTACTTCGAGTAAATCCGTGGGTATCGATCACGTCAGGCTGCCGTCGGTATCAAACATGAGGATCGTCGCCTCGGCCTGGTGGCATGCGATCACGTCCCCGGATGCGGCGCCGATTACCCCGTGATGCGCCCACCCTGAACGCGCTTCCGGAGAGTCAGGTAGAGATGCCCAGTCCTCTATCCATTCGTAAGAAAGATCTCCGGCTGAGACGTGCAAGTTTGATTCCTCCATAGATTCCGCGTGAAATGATTGTCGTTGCTGGCCAGTTCTTAGCAATATGAGGACGGTCAGGCCGTGAGAGGGGGATGCGCCCGCTTGCGTGTCGAGTCACTATTGAGGTCAGGGAGAACTAAATCGTACGGTCTAGCCACTCAAGGGGAACGATTCGAGGATCTGGTACTCACCGCCACGAGACGGGCCGACGCGGCCGATCAGCTCTATCGAGTCGAAGTGCATGTCCCCGGACAGGTCAAGAAGCGCGAGATTCGGCAGGACCAATGGTTGCTCCTCCGGCTTCATGTCGAGCACCATCGTCGTGTGCGGCCAGTAACGCTGGCTGGAGGGCCGCAAACGCTTCGTCAGAGGGGTCATCGCTTTCTCGACATCGGCCTGAAGCGCTGAGTGATCGCCGTCGCGGAACAGCGTGTATGCGTAGCCCCAGTCGCCGGAACGCAGGTCGTTGAAATCGACGCTGGTGTCGAACGGGATGTGGCGTGACGCTACCTCGGCCAGCGCGGCTTTGACCGCGTCCAGATCGTCGGGCCCGTAGAAATTGTCGATCGAGCAGTGCGGCTTTGTGGCGAGGTCATTGGCGCCGATATCGGAGTGGAACCGTTTGATTTCGCTCGACTGTGGTTCCGGAAGATGCGCCATTACCCCGTAGATGCGGAAGCCGAACTTGTCATTTGGCAGTGCATTTGCGTCAACTTGATCAGCCATCGTTCCCCCCGGTTTCATTTAGCGTCTTGTCGTCGTTCACCATCCCGTCCGGATGGTACGCCAGACCCGCCCACGAAAATAAGCGCTAGATTTCGCAACACGCGTAAGCGTATTTCGGCGGATGATACAGGTCCGGGAGCTCTTGAAGAACGGGAACTATGCTTGGACAAGGATTTTTGGGGAGAAGGTTTACTGGACAGTCAGATATGTCCTGACCACTGCAATAGAATGGTTTGGCGGTCTCGGTTACTCGTCCTCGATGGGTCTCCCCGGGCAAAATCCTAAATGGATCGGGGCGGCGATCGCATCCAATACGCTACGAAAACGAACTTAACTCCCGCGGCCTATCGAATTTCTGGGCCGATCGAACCAACTGGTGACAAATGTTCCGATTTCTAACATCCGGTGAGTCACACGGTCCCGGATTGACCATCATCGTCGAGGGCATCCCCGCGGGCGTTACGCTCACCGAGGGATACATCGCCGAGCAGCTCGCACGGCGGCAGCGCGGCTATGGTCGCGGCGGTCGTATGAAGATCGAGACCGACTTCGCAGAGATCCGTGGAGGCGTGCGTCACGGCGAGACGCTTGGGTCTCCGGTCGGCATGACGATAGAGAACAAAGACTTCGCCAACTGGCAGGGCGCCATGGACGTCAGTCCGGTCGGGCCGGAGGTCGATCATAAAGAGAACACGCGCGTCGTACCCGGACATGCCGACTTCCCGGGAGCACTCAAGTACATGGCGCACGACATGCGCAACGTGCTGGAGCGTGCCTCGGCGCGTGAAACGGCAGCGCGTGTCGCGGCGGGCGCGGTGGCACGAGCGTTCCTGGACGAGCTTGGTATACAGATCCATAGCCGAGTCGTGAGCGTGGGCTCGATCACTGCTCCAGACACGCCATCGTCCGAGATCGACTGGGACGTAGTAGAAGAATGCGACGTGAGGACGGACGACCCCGAAACGGCGGAAGCGTTCAGGGCTGCGATCGACGCCTCGAAGGCAGATCGAACCACGATAGGTGGAGTATTTCAGGTAGTGGCTGAAGGGGTACCGGTTGGACTGGGAAGCCACATCCAGTGGGACCGTAAGCTGGACGGGATGCTGGCGCAGGCCATGATGAGCATCAACGCCGTGAAGGGCGTCGAGATCGGCCACGGTTTTGCCAACACCAGGCGTCCCGGGCGTGAGGTCCATGACGTTGTGGTCCCGGCGCCGGACGACCCCAGACGATTCCGTCAGACGAGTAACGAGGCGGGCGGCATCGAAGGCGGGATGTCTAATGGCAACCCCATCGTGGTCCACGTCGCAATCAAGCCGATCGCTACGATGACCGAGCCGCTGCCATCTGTGGACATCAACACCGGCGAGGTTATCGAAGCGCCGTACCACCGCAGCGACATCTGCCAGGTGCCACCGGCCTGCGTGATTGGCGAGGCGATGATGGCGCAGGTGCTTGCTCTGAATGTTCTCGAAAAGTTCGGCGGCGATCACATTAGCGAGACGCGCCGCAATCTTGATGGCTATGTCGCAAGCCACCAGGAGTTCGGACAGCCGGCTTCTGCGGTGGGCGGAGCTGACTGAGGTGCCCGCCCATGATTCAAGGCCGGAAATGTCTGGCCCAAAAACGCAAGCGGACGGCGCACAAGACAAGGTCTACCTGATCGGGTTCTCGGCGACCGGGAAGTCCCACAGCGGCCGCCTGGCTGCGCAGGAACTCGGCGCGACCTTCATAGATATGGACAGAATTATTGCCAGACGGGCGGGGAAGCAGATATCCGAGATATTTGAGGATGATGGGGAAGAGGAGTTCCGACGCATGGAACGGGAGGTGCTTGAGGAGCAGGCGGAGGCTTCCGGCCAGCGCGTGGTTTCCACGGGCGGTGGAGTTCCGGTCGATGCCCGGAATCGTGAAGTGATGGCCCGTTCAGGGTTAACGATCAGGCTCGTAGCCTCACCGGAGACTATTCACTCCCGAATCAGCCGATCAGCCTCGCGTCGTACCCAGAGACCAGACCGAGGTCCCGCAGCTCGTCCGATGCTGACAGGATCAAGTGACGAAGATACAACCGTCGAACGGGTGCGCGAACTGCTTGCCGAACGTGAAGGGGCGTACGCGGCCGCGGCGGATGTTGCTATCGACACCGAAGGCCGGGAACCGCCTGATGTGGCTGCGGAGATCGTGGCCCGGGTGTTGGAATCGAAATCTCAGAACTAAGCCCCGGGCGTTTGGATCAGGGCGATAATCGAGACCTGATCAGAACACGCCAGAAATCGCAGTTACAAGGGAGATAAAGCGTGGCCGGTGCACCGGAATCAAATCTCGCGGCGATAGTCCGGACCTCGCAGGGTGACTACCGCGCCCTGGTTGGCCGCGGCCTGATCGCTTATCTCGGCGACGAGGCGCGTAACGCTGGGCTGCATGGCAAAGCGTTTCTGATCGCCGATGAGGCGGTGTTTCGGGTCTGTGTGCGTCAGGTTCAGGAGTCGATGGAGGCCGCCGGGTTCGAGACGCATGTACTCGTCCTCCAGTCCGGCGAGACGACCAAAAACCTGGACAAGATTCGAGATATTTACGGCTGGCTGGCACGCCTGCGAGCGGAACGCCAGGACGTTGTGCTGGCGGTCGGAGGCGGCGTCATGGGGGACGCGGCCGGGTTTGCTGCTGCGACCTATCGTCGTGGGGTGCCGTTCATACAGGTGCCGACCACGTTGGCGTCGATGGTGGATGCATCGCTTGGCGGCAAGGTTGCGGTGAACCTGCCGGAGGGCAAAAATCTGGTCGGCGCGTTCCATCAGCCCAAACTCGTGTTGTCCGATATCGACACGCTGAAAACGCTCCCGGACCGTGAGATGGCCGCGGGGTGGGCGGAAGCGATTAAGCACGGCCTGATCATGGACCCGGATCTGCTATCCACCTTTGAGACGGAAGCGGACCGTTTGTCCAACGTTGAGGATGATCTCGCCGTAGAGGTGATTCGACGCAGCGTGGCGATCAAGGCGGATGTGGTGTCTGCGGACGAATTTGAGACGGGCGACACGCGTGTGCTGTTGAACTACGGCCACACGATCGGCCACGCCCTTGAGTCGGTTAGCGAATACGGACAGTTTCTGCATGGCGAGGCCGTGAGCATCGGCATGATGGGCGCGGCCCGGATCTGCCGCGACCTCGGGTTGATTACGGACGAACTGATCGATCGGCAACGGGCCGCGCTGGAGCGTTATAACCTGCCGACCTCGGCGCCTGGAATGGACGTGGACGCCGTGTTTGAGGCGACGAAGTCTGACAAGAAATCGGCTGGTGGTGCGATCAGGTGGGTCGTGCTTGAGGGGTCCGGGATATCTTCGACGCGGAACGATGTGCCGGACGACATAGTTCGCTCCGCAATCGCATCGCTGGTAGAGTAGGCGGCATAATCAGGGTTGCCCAAGGAGGTCGGCTATGTCTTTAAGACCAACGGACGACCGTGAATACATCCGGGACGCGGCGCACACAGGTGGCGGCGGAAATCCGACGAATAAGACGGACACCACGAAGGTGGTGGCGTTGTCGGGCGGTGAAGGGGCGGCGCTTCCGCCCGCCGGGACGATGTCCCGTGAGTTCACTGAGGTGTTCGGCTACCTGATCCGAAGATTCTTCGGGTTCTTTCGCTTCCCGTACAAGATCGGACGCCGAATCGGCGGACGGTTGGCCAAAACAGACGATCAGCCCAAAGACAGCAGCTTCCTGTAAAGACCCGGGCCTGATGGCGTAGGTTCGATTCCCTTCTCCCAGCGGGAGAAAGTGCAGGATGAGGGAGAGCCGATCTAATCGGCCGGAGGAATGCCCTCCGGGGTGCTCGGCGGTTTCGCTGGCCCACGGACGATTCCCACTATCAACCCTAAGCCGAGTAGCACCGCGCCGACTACCAGCATGAACAGGATGCCGACGGGCCCACCTATTAAGAAGGCCACCAGCACGATTATCCCGAAGCCGATACCTTCATAAACCGGACCTCGCGTCGCTGCGCGGTTCGCGTTTTCTCGTCGCTCTCTCGGGGTCATATCGTCCTCCCGATAAGACTGTGCCAACGGGGCTTATTTCGAGCATCTGTCATTCCCGACTACTCGGGAATGACGGTGGAGTTTGATCAAGCGGTGTTCGCCACGCCTGGAGTGATCTTACCCTCTCGGGGCTTTATCCCGCTCGACTTCCGCAAATAAAGGCGCCAAAACGAAAACAGGGGCGCCCACACGGGCGCCCCTGTTTTATGAGCATTCAGAGACGGTGCTGCTTAGCGGCCGCCTGCCACTGCGGGGACGATGCTGATCTCGTCACCGCTCTTCGTCGGGGTGTTGAGGCCGTCCAGGTACCGCACGTCCTCGCCGTTCACATAGACATTTACGAAGTGGCGAATCTCGCCGTCTTCTCCGCAGATGCGGGCCTTGATCCCGGCGTAAGAGGACTCTAGAGCGTCTACGACGGCCGCAAGCGTGTCCGCCTCAACCTCAACGCGGTCTGCGTTGCCGGTCAACCTGCGGAGGGGAGTCGGAATTCGGACCATTACTGCCATATTGATTTCCCTTGATCGATTCTGGTTTGGTTACTGGGACTCGGGTCCCGGATATCAGCCTGAACCGGTCGCCGAGTGTTGCTGAATTTTTATTACATGGCCCGGATGATCGGACCCGTGAACTCTTTGATGCGGATTAATACGGTGAGATATTAACCGTTGTGAGCTAATCCCGGGGTTTAGCCCTCGATCACATCTCCCGAGAGCGGATCGACCCGGACGCCTTTTCCGGCAGCCCAGGCGAGCGCCATATCTATCTCCGCCTCCGCCCCGTCAAGCTCCAGGATGACCCACCCTACATGTGCGTGGACCTCTGCCCTGCGGATGTTGGTGATGATTTCAAAGTCTTTGCCGAGCTGATAAATCACGGGGTCCGTGATTTGCTCGCCCTCAAATGTAAGTCTGACCCTTCGAATTGCCACGTGGCTATCTCTCCCCTGATCGGGCGGGCGGCCGGAGAGTTACCGGCGGCCGTATCCCGAAAGGAAATGCTAAGACGATGTGGACTTGCTGCCAACCGCCTCTTCAACGTCTACCGACTCTTCAAACGACGATACGGTCGCCTTGATGTTGACGGGATTCGCCAGGTGCTGGACAGCCTCAACGGTTTTGAGGCCGTTGCCGGTGATGAACGCCACCACCGACTCGCCCTTCTGGAAGCGGCCAGCTTCGGCCAGCTTCTTCAGGTTCGAGATGACCACTCCGCCGGCGGTCTCCGTAAAGATTCCCTCGGTCTGGGCCAGCATCTGGATGCCTTCTACGATCTCCGGATCGGGCGTGGAACCGACGGTGGAACCCTCGGCTTCCTGCGCGATCTTGAGCGTGTAGTAGGCGTCAGCCGGGTTGCCGATGGCGAGCGACTTGGCGATCGTGTTCGGCACGACCGGCTTTACGTGAAGCTGTTCATCGGCAAATGCCTGCGCAACGGGCGAGCAGCCGTCAGCCTGTGCGCCGTGCATCTTCGTGCGCACGTCGTCGATCAGCCCAAGTTTTGCGAACTCGTTCATGCCCTTCCATATCTTGGTGAACAGGGACCCGGAAGCGATCGGAACCACTGCGTGGTCCGGGGCCTTCCAGCCGAGCTGTTCAACGACCTCGTACCCGAGGGTTTTTGAACCCTCTGAGTAGTACGGGCGCATGTTGATGTTGACGAAGGCCCAGCCCTGGTTGGCGTCCGCCAGCTCGCTACAGAGCCGGTTCACGTCGTCGTAGTTGCCGTCTACTGCGATCACAATCGGTCCGTAGATGGCGGCTCCGATGACTTTTCCGCGTTCCAGATCGCTCGGTATGAAGACGAGCGTGCGCATGTTGGCTTTGGCGCCGTGCGCCGCTACAGCTCCAGCAAGGTTGCCGGTGGATGCGCAGGCAAGCGTGTCGAACCCGAATTCGAGGGCCTTTGTCACCGCAATAGATACGACGCGGTCCTTGAACGAGTAGGTCGGGTTGACGGCGTCGTTCTTGATCCAGAGGTTGTCGATACCAAGCTCGCGGCCAAGATTGTCGGCTTTTAGAAGCGGCGTCATGCCGGTGCCGATGTCGACGGCATTTTCGCCGTCCACGGGAAGGAGGTCTGCGTACCTCCACATCGTGAGCGGGCCGTCTTTAATCTTCTCGCGACTGATTGCGTCGCCGATTGCGTCGTAGTCGTAAGTGATTTCGAGAGGCCCAAAACACCATTCACAGACGTGGATAGGTGCGATTGGGTACTCGTTGCCGCATTCTCGGCAATGTAGAGCAGAGGCGTATGCCACCCGGTAATCCTCCGGTGCGTTGTATATGCAACTGTCACCGGGCCCGGGCGATCCTTGCCGGGAGTGACAGCAGCAACTTTCCTCAAAGTCCGCTGATTCACCGGCTGCGACGGCGCTCTCGGTAATCGAGGCGAACGCTATCGCAGCGTGGATCTAATCTCAAATACTACGTCCGGTCGGTCATGCAGTCAACGCATTACGTTTGGAAGCAGGTAATTGCAGGAGACTTAAGCGTCCGCGAACTCCGCCAGCCATTCATCACGGATCGCCGCCATCATCACGCCGTCCTGGTACTCGCCGTCGTGGTATTCGGCCTGTTTGAGGACGCCTTCCTTTCGGAATCCGACCTTCTCGTAGACGTGAATAGCGCGCTCGTTCTCGGCGCGGGGCTGTAGGAAGACGCGGCGGGTGTCTGTGGATGTGAACAGCCAGTGGAGCAATGCCGTGAGAGCCGCACTCCCGTAACCGTGCTCCCACTCCGACGGCTCGCCGATGCAGATATCGATCTCGACCAGATGTCCGTAGTTGTGATTCCCCGGATTTAGCGACAGTTCGATAAAGCCGATAGGGCGCTCGCGCGTTACGATGATGAGGCACTCAAGAGACGCGCCTTCGCCGACAAACCGTTCGACCCACCCCACGGATGTTGCTTCGGAAAGTGGCCGATCGTTGCCTCCCCAGAACGACATGACCTTCGGGTCGTTCAGCCAGCGGTAAATCAGTGGCCGGTCGGCGTGAGTGATCGGCCTGAGAGAAACTGCGCCGCCGTGGATCTTGTCCGGTATGCCGAGTGTGTCTGACATGTGAATGAGGATACACGTAAACCTCCAAGGCACAGCAGTTCGCTTATACCCATCCTGCGTTCGCCTTTCATATATGGGCAATCGCATACAGAATGAGTGGCGGCGGCGTGTCCCTGCAACTGGGCCGTGCCGCGAACACACATGGTTTACAGACACGACGGGACAGACGATCACGACAGCGATGAACTCGAACCCGAGTTCGACGATGATCTCGCGCCCCATGAAGACGAATCGGAACCCGAACCGGGGTCTGAATCCGAATTTGGGCCTGGGCCTGAATACCCGGAGTTTGAGTACCCGGGTCCGTCCGCATACGACATAGCTCTCTCCGAGAACGAAACACTTGATCGTGGGGATGGCGGGGACGGCATGAAGTGGTTGAAGAGCGCCGGCGCCGTGTTGCTGATATTCGCAGCACTTGGACTGTTGATGTCGCTCGTCGGCCCGCTGGCCTTTTCGGGCGGAGGTGAAAGCGTTTCGGAAAACACCCTTCGTTCGGTACGTGTCAGCCAGGTGATCGATGGCAACACGATCGTGGTCAACCTCGATGGGGAGACCGAGACGGTCCGATACATTGGCGTCTCAGTTGGAGTTCCGGGTGAGTCGTTTAATCGGACCGTTAGCCTGGCGAATCGTAACTGGGTAGAGGGCCAGATCGTGATCATCGAGCGCGATGGGGACAACCGGGATGACGACGGGCGGTTGCTGCGCTACGTATATGTAGAAAACCAGATGGTGAACGCAGTCTTGCTCGCCAGCGGATTGGCCCGTTACCAGCCCGATCCTTCCAACAGCCGGCACAACTCATTGCTGTTATCTGCCGAAGACGCTGCTCGGGTTGCTCGACGCGGCATCTGGGCCGGGAACGACACAGGGCAGGTGAGCCCGGCTTGAGTAAATACTTCGTCGCACGATTAGCCGGGATAAGGCACTCCCAGACAGGGCACTCAAGAACACGGGAGACGCTCTCATAGCCAGCGAGAGCGCACGCGCTTCTTCAAATTCCGGATCGGCAAGGCCAAACGCGTACAGACCGCCGATGCCGGTCTTCAAGAACCCGCAATTCAGACGACTCTGGGCTATAGGCGCGTTCGGCGGAATGATGCGCTGGTTGGACACCCTTGTTCTGGCGCTTGTGGCGCTCAACATGACCGGCAGCCCGACCCTGGTGTCGCTCGTCTTTTTCTTCCGGATGGCGCCGATGTTGTTCGGTATCGGACTCGGGATTTTCGCTGATCGTGTCAACCGCAAGCACTTCCTTGTGATCGGGTTGCTGATCCAGGCGGTGATCGCATCGATCATGGCGTCGCTGCTGATCGCAGACGTGCTGGAGTACTGGCACCTGGCCGTTGCGACCTTCATGTCCGGCATTGTCTGGGCTTCAGAGTTCCCGGTCCGCCGGACATTGATTGGCGAACTCGTGCACCCGGAGCGGCTTGGAAAGGCGATGAGCTTTGATTCGGCGACGAACGCATTTAGCAGAATCATCGGACCATTTGCAGGCGGGGTGTTTATGGCGACGATCGGACCGGAGGGCGCCTACATCACCGGAATCATTCTGTTCCTGATTGCAGCACTGATTGCCACCACGCTGAAGTACGAGCGTCCGGCGGCGACAGGCTCAGGTCAGGGCGTGTTTGTGGATCTGGCGGAGGGTTTTCGATACATCCGTGCAAGCCGTCTCATGGTCGGAACGCTGATCGTTACGATGATGATGAACATGTTCGCCTTTCCGTACATGAGCCAGCAGCCGATTATCGCAAGAGAAGTGTTATCGGTTGGGGACGTGCTGGTCGGACTGCTCAACTCGGTCGAGGGCGTCGGATCGTTGCTCGGGGCGATATTGATCGCGACGTACGCGCTGCCACGCCACTACTCTCGTATTTATCTTTACGGTTCGTTGCTATTCATAGTCGGCATACTTCTGTTCTCGCAATCGTCCTCGTACTGGATAAGTTTTGTGATTGTGTTTGTCGGAGGGTTTGGGATGTCCGCCTTTGGCACGATGCAGAGCACGATTATGGTGTCCGCCGCGTCGCCTGAAATGCGCTCGCGTGTGATGGGCACGGTGGCTGTGTTCATCGGCGCAGGCCCGATCGGCCAGTTGAATATCGGAATGATGGCCGGGATTTACGACTCGCAGACGGCAGTTATGATCACTGGAATTATGGGGATGACCGCGGTACTGGCGTCCGCTGCGGCGTTCCCGATATTGCGCCGTCCAGACTCGATGCGCATAGACAGCCGGTTACGGGCCATGAACAGCGCCGATTTGCGGCGAATGGCGGAGAGTCCAGACGGGGTTTAATCCCTGTCAAACAGTCCACCTTGCGGTGGCCTGTCCCTTCCAGCTAGTCGTTGAACCCGTTTGTGCTGTGTTATTCCTCCACACCCGAGCGTCCCACAACATGTCGGACGCTCGGGTGTGGAGGAACCCGCTCAGTCGCGTGGTCCCATGGGCGGGAACACGCCGTCGCCGTTGTAAAGGTTCGCCTCTACGACCTCTTCGTCCAATTCGTAGCCGATTCCCGGGTCGGTCGGCGGGATGATGTAGCCGTCCTCCCACTGGATCGGCTTCTTCAGGATGTCGGCGAAGAAGCCGGTGAAGTTCTGGATACTCTCCTGGATCAGGAAGTTGGGGCTGCAGGTAGCGACCTGTATGTTCGCCGCCGCCTCGATCGGACCGGTGTACAGGTGCGGAGCCATCTGGACATAGTTCGCTTCCGCCATACCGGCGATCTTCTTCGCCTCCAAAATACCGCCGACACGTGCAAGGGCGGGCTGAAGGATCGCCGCGCCCTGTTTGCTGAGCAGATCCCAGAAGTCGTACTTGGTGACGAGGCGCTCGCCGGTGGCGATCGGGATAGTTGTCATCCGGGCGACACGTGCCATCTCGTCGCGATTCTCCGGCGGCACGGGCTCTTCAAACCAGAGTGGGTCGTACTTTTCTAGTCGTTTGGCGAGACGTATGGCGCTCGATGTCGTCATCTGACCGTGCGTTTTTATCAGAAGATCGACCTTATCGCCGACGGCTTCCCGGATGTTCTTCGTAACCAGTTCCGCGTTGCTGAGTTCTTCAAGCGAAAGCTGCCGGGGATCGCCCATCGGCATCACCGGGTCGTAACCGACAGCCGTGAACCCCATCTCCATGTAATGAACGGCCCGCTCGGGCGCTATGTTCGGATCGCCGTGGATATTGGCGACGGCCATGTGGTCGGGATCGGTGGTGTCCGGGTACAGGTACGTGTATGACCGGAGCCGTTCGTTGAACTTGCCGCCCAGCAGGTTATAGACCGGCTGATCCAGCGCTTTGCCTACGATGTCCCAACACGCGATCTCCAGCGCGCTCAAGATGCCGCCGACGGTGAATTCAGGGTGCTGGTTGAAGCCGCTGCCGTAGATAGAACGCCACATGCGTTCGATCTCGAACGGGCTGGTGCCGACCACGTATCGCTCTGCAACGTCCTCTATCAGCTCACACACTCTGCCAGGTGCGAACGGCACGCCGTAAGCCTCGCCGTATCCGACGATGCCGTTGTCGGTGGTCAGTTTCACGAAGACCCAGAAGGGGCCACCGAAGTGGGGCGGGGGATTGGCGACGGCCCAAGTTTTGACGTCCGTGATCTTCATGAAAATCCCCCGCTGTGTGGCCGTGGCCTTGAATGATCGTTGTCGACGAGGCGCAGGATGGTCCTAAAGAGGGGCGAAAGCAAGGCATCTTTGAGATGCTTATGGATAGCACCGTTTACAGCAGCCTCATCCCGTCCTGGTAACCCGGCTCGATCACTTCGATATCCGGGGCGACCCTCGCAAGCCGTTCGCTGATAGGCGTGATGTCTGTGAGGTCCGGCGCTTCGAGCGCACCCGCCCAGTTGTCGTGGTGTCCCAGCACGACACGTTTCGGGGACACGATGGATAGCACGCCCGCCACGTAGTCTTCAACCGATCCCTGAATAGGTTCGCCGTCGATGTTGCCGCGGCCGGCGCAACCCATAATCATGACGTCGGCCCTGATCGCGGCGAGGATGCCGGTGTAGTAGCCCATGGTGTTCTGGAAGAAGATCGTGCCGTCCGGGGTGTCGATCAGGTAGTCCAGCGCGCCGCCATCGTCGCTGCTGCCGATTCTCATGGCATCCAGCTCTTTGAGCTCGGCGGCCAGTTCTGGCGGTAGTTGCGTGGG
>Ga0115002_10001911_pt1 | contig 27826 bp, 22 predicted proteins | sample ArcticOcean_MG_C_8_FD_89576 | JGI IMG/M metagenome (GOLD analysis project Ga0115002, IMG submission 89576) | Marine microbial communities from western Arctic Ocean - ArcticOcean_MG_CB11_86 | ecosystem: Environmental > Aquatic > Marine > Oceanic | place: Arctic Ocean: Canada Basin | collected... | reverse complement strand
TCATCATGCGCAACTATGGCGAACGACTGGCGCGCCATCTCCCGGACCGTATTGAAGAGATTTATCACCCATTACAGGTCGGAGCGCTTGGCAGCTTCAAGGCCCGCCAACTGCCGGTGCAGTTTCTGCTTGGCGTGATCGGATGGGGACTGGAGATCGGCCGGGTCTACTTTGTTGCCGAGAGCCTTGATATGGACATCGGCTTCTTCGTAATCATGTCCGCCGCACTGACCATCGCAGTTCTCTCAACGATCCCTACCCCGGGCGGTTTTGGGTTCGTGGAAGGTGGACTCACGGGCGTCCTGATCTTCCTGGGACTGGGCGATACACAGGCGCTGACGCTGACGATCGTCGACAGGTCCATCAGCTGGATCAGCATCATCGTTATCGGCGGAACCTTGTTCGTAAGCTGGCAGACCTTTGTTGTCCGACGCGGTAATCGAGGCAACGGGCCGTCCTCCCTCGGATCAGAAGACGCGAGCGGCTCTGATCCTGCGGTCATGGACCAGGATTGAGGCCTGATGACAGCACAGGAACTGACGAAAATTCAGATTTGGGTGCAGACGCACCCCAAGTAATCCCGGCTAAGCCGGCCCGGCCTGCGGGTGTTGTTACGCGTACGACGCGCTTCTTTCGCGAAAACCGGGCGATGACGGCCATAGCGCTCGCCACAGCGATCTCGATGATGGGGCAGGGCGTGGTTGCGCCTGTGCTGCCGGCATACGCACGCGATTTCAATGTTGGGACCACATCGATCGGCTTTGTGGTCGCCGCATTTGGCTTCTCCCGACTCTTCCTGAACATCCCGTCAGGGGTGCTCGGGGCGAAATACGGCCGCACCGTCCTGATGTCTGTCGGGTTGGCCATAACGGCCGTAGGCAATGTTGGTAGCGGGTTCGCACCGGAGATCATGCAGTTGATCGCATGGCGCGTGCTCGCCGGTGCCGGATCTGCGATGTTCATGACCGGCGCGATGGCATACGTCGCCGACATATCGACCTCACAGAATCGCGGCCAGTTGATGAGCATCCAGCAGGGAGCGCTCTTACTGGGCGTTGATATAGGCCCACCGCTTGGCGGCTTTGTAGCGGACACATGGGGACTCGCCTGGCCCTTCTTCATGGCCGGCGGACTCGCCGCTGCCGCCGCAGTGTGGACGGCGTTCCGACTGCCGAATCGTCCGCCCGGCTGGACCCCGGACGGCCCGCCCGCTGTTTCGGTGACGGCATCGCAGGTCAGAAGCCAGCCTCGTCCCAGATCAGGCACGATGACCATGTTGAGCAACCCGACCTTCCTCGTAGTCGGGCTGTTCACTTTGATGGTGTTCTTAACCCGGACCGGCTCGCGCCAGACGCTGGTTCCGATCATCGCCGTCGACGAGATCGAAATGAGTCTCACGATGCTGGGCGTGATGCTGTTCGTGATGACCACGATCAACTTTTTCATCGTGTTCCCGGCGGGATGGCTTGCAGACAGGTTTGGGCGCAAGCCGGTCATGGTGCCGGGGATCCTGCTTGCCGGGATCGGCCTGTTTCTGTTCGCGCTCGCCGGCGACGTGACGATGATGTTTATCGCGGCGATCATCATGGGAATCGGCACCGGTGTTGCGGGCCCAGCTCCGGCCGCATACATCGCAGACCTCGCTCCGCCGGGCCAGACCAGCCTGGCAATGGGTCTCTACCGAACCTTCGGCGACCTCGGCTTCATCATCGGCCCGATAGCCCTCGGTTTCATCGCCGAGACATCAGGCATGGCTACCGCCCTCCACATCAACGTCGTTCTCCTCGTCGGCATAGGAATAGTCCTCGCCTTCATCGCCAAAGAAACATCAGGCCGTAGACGCAAGAATCGGGACACAGATCCCAAGAAATCGGCCGACTCAAGCGATGAAGGCAATCCAGCAAAAACCCCGTAGGGGCGAATGACTATCCGCCCACGCTCGCCCGTCAAGTACGTCAATGGACACCAGGTCAACAAACTCCTGTCATTCTGAGTCCGAGACGAAGAATCTCCCGACCAATCACTCCCGAACAGAATCACCCCACTCCAACCACTTCCTGCAATCATCCGAAAACCGGAACAACCAGACACCGCGCCAACCGCCAACAATCGTCACCCAACACGCCGGACCCCGTGATACGATTTCCTGACGCAGTGCGCCGACCCACGTCGAGCGCCGCTTGTGGGGCTGTAGCTCACTCGGGAGAGCGCTTCAATGGCATTGAAGAGGTAGCGGGTTCGAATCCCGCCAGCTCCACCAAAACACTCCCCTCCGGACGTGTGATGCATCGCCGTTCTATTAGGGCGTCGATCTCACGCGATCCCGCTCCCGACGCAGGCGCCACAGCGGCTGTCTCGTGACGAGCATAAGATGTGCGGTAACACGGAACCCCAAACGTCGGTTCCTCGATACGGTCAGCTCACCTACACAACGCGCTAATCGGCCAGAGTGCTGCTCAATGGGTCCTCATGGGCCCCGATGGGCATAGAGGCCCAAGGGGCATGAAGGACAAACAACCATGAAATTCGGCCAATTCGAACTCGTCCGGTGGCACCAGGACGTAACCCCTGAAGACAGCATCCGTCGCGCCATGGAGAGAATCGAACTCGGCGACGAGATCGGCATGGACGAGATCTGGCTCGCAGAGCACCACTTCTCACGCCACGGCCTCGTCTCCGGCATCTTCTCCCTGCTCGGCAACGTCGCTGCACGCACCAAGAACGCACGAATCGGCACCGCGATCGTCGTGCTGCCCTTCCGCAACCCCATCCAGGTTGCCGAGGAAGCCGCCACCGTCGACATCCTCTCGGGCGGCAGACTCACGCTTGGGGTTGGCGCCGGCTACCAGCGCATGGAGTTCGAGGCTTACGGGCTGGACATCGGCGAGGCCCGTGCGAAGTTCAAAGAGTATTTGGCCGTCATCAAGCAGGCATGGAAGCCCGAGCCACTCACCTTCAAGGGCGACTTCATCGATGTCCAGGACGTCAACGTCCTCCCGAAGCCGCTGCAAGAGGGCGGTATCCCGATCCACATAGCGGTCAGCACGAGCCCCGAGAGCGTCGATTTCGCAGCCAGCCAGAACATGCCGATCATCGTCGGAGGGCCGACCGCCACCATGGGCCAGGTCCCGGAAGTGCTCCGGCTGTGGCACGAGCGAATGGAGCACTACGGCAACCCCCACGAGCACATCGACCTGGCGGTAGCGGTGAACACCTACGTCGCTCGGACCCAGGAGCAGGCGGAGTCTGATCTCGCAGGGCTGGAAGATGTGATCGAGCAGGATTTCGCACGGGTAGGTAACCCGAGAACCGCCGACGGCAAGACGCCCGACGATTACAAGCACTGGGAGCACCGGGACCGAGACCGGTCTGTGGCGGGAAAGATCGCACGCGATGCAGGAATCCTGCCGCTGATAGGGACGACCGAAGTCGTGATCGAGCGAATCGAAACCCTGCGATCCCTCGGCATCAACTCAATCAGATGCGCCTTCGGAGCAGCCGGCCTGGATCAAACCAAGATGCTAGACAGCATGCGCATGTTCAGCGAAGAGGTAATGCCGCACTTCGCAGAGGAGAGCGTGGCCGCGGGGGTGTGAGCAGGAAAGGGTGGCGTCCAGCCGCCCGACGGCATCTAGCAGATCAGCTAGGGTTGGATCAATCTCCCCGATCCAAGCCCCAGCAACGTAAGCGTCAGAATTACTTCGGGCTATATCTAGCTTGTTTCGGACATTCCATTGATCTGATTCGAGCTGAGGCAGGGTAGGGAAATCGAACCCGATCGCATCGGGGAGCTCATTCAGAATGTCACGAAAACTGATCGCCGCTTGAGCCAGAGCGTCAGGATTTCGTACGTCTGCGGTGGCGTACTTCCCGCCAACGTACCAATCGGGCGAGTTCCGATCCCCTAGATGGGAGTCCTTCGGGCCCCGCGATGGTTCGCGCGCTTAGCTCCCCGTTCGCGTCTGAACCGTCCGGTACTTCGTCTGCCAGATCAGGAAGCCCGTCTGTCCCCCGCTTCATCCGTTCACTTGGCATGAGGTCGATCATACAGGCCCCAAGGTGCATAATTTGGGAAGCAACGTATCTCACATCATCACCCCACCCCACTACACTGTCTCCGGCGCACATGCGTGATGCACAATCCACTCGCACAACAAGCGCCAACACCTTAAGTCGATCGTCAGCGGGGGTGTTCACTCGATGGACTATTCAGGACTGTTCTCTTCAAACATGCCGTTGCCGGTCGAGATGCCGGTCGGCCTCATGGCGGACACGAAGTACGTCTTCTCCGTCACCTACGCCGACCAGGGCGTGTTCCCGACAGAAGGCTTGATCGACGCCCTTGGCGTCGCCATTCGACGTGACGGTCAGACCCTCTCCCAGTACCCGCCGCCTCAGGGCCACCTCGGCATGCGTGAGCTGATCGCCGGCAACCTCGCCGGACAGCGTGGGTCGCCGGGAATCGACCCCGAGTCCATTTTCTTGAGCAGCGGCGCAGGCGGCGCGATCGGCGCCATCCTCGACGTATTCATCGACCCCGGAGACGTGGTGCTCGTCGAGGAGTACACCTACCTCGGCACGTTGAAGATGCTCCTGGAGCGCGGCGCCGACGTCCGACACGTCCCTACCGACGACGAAGGCATGGACACCGACGCCCTTGACCGCATCATCGGAGAGGTGATCGCAGAGGGCAAACGACCGAAGTTGATCTACACGATCTCCGTCTACCAGAACCCGATGGGCGTGACTCTGAGCCTGGGCCGACGCAGGCACATGCTCGAAATCTCCGGTAAGTACGGCGTCCCGATCTTCGAGAACGAGTCGTACGCAGACTTCAGGATTGACGGAGATCCGCTCCCGCCGGCGATGCTTGGCATGGCTGCTGACCGGGACTACGTTATGTACGTCTCCGCCTACACCAAGCTGCTCGGCTGCGGCCTGAGACTCGGCTACGGGGTCGTGCCGGAGCCCGTGATGGAGACCCTCAAAAAGATCCGATTCGGCGGCGCACCCAGCCACCTCGCCTCGATGGCCGTCCACCAGTACATGACCGACAACCGGGAGGAGTACGTGACGGACGTTGCGTCGTCCCTCCGGGCCAGTCGAGATTCGATGCTCGGGGCGCTATCCAAACACTTCCCGTCAAACACATCGTGGAGCACGCCGGACGGCGGGATGATGCTGTGGGTGGAGCTTCCAGAAAGCGCAGACACGCTTGCGGCGCTCCCGGCGGCGGTCGAGGCGGACGTGAAGTACAACCCGGGACCGGTGTTCCGGGCCGAGCGAGATCGCGCCAACTTCCTTCGCCTGACCTACAGCCACAACTCGCCGGAAGAGATTGGCGAGGGCATCGAGATACTGGCAGACGTGTTCCAGCGCGAGGGCTTGTTCGGGTAGGGGTTGCTGGTGCACCCATGCTGAGGCTCTCGAAGTACGGGTGTGGGCCGACTGTGTCGGCCACCCCCTCACTCTTGATGCACGTGGGCCTCTCTCACGAGGTGAGAGGGAGCAACTCGAAAGCAGTTGAGTGCGTTGTTTTTAGACGGACCCTTCGAGAGCCTCAGGGTGGGTTTGAGCTGGTGTGATGCCAGACGGCAGTCCCGCGACGCACCCATGCTGAGGCTCTCGAAGTACGCGTGCGGGCAGTCCGCTGGCCGCACCTAGGTTGCTAGCGCCAGATCGCCATACTGTGACGTGAACGCCCGATGGTCACCACACCCGTAGGGGCGGCGCTTACCCCGCCCTTGAGTCGATATCAATCGATCCCTACGACCGTTGTGCTGATTGGCGCGCCCACCGGTTGCCGATGTGAAAAAGGACACCTCGGAAGATTCCTGAATCAAGCTCAGGATAGGCTCTTCGCCGCCGGATCCGGAGACGGTTATACCGACCGTTCCGAAGGTGGCCGGACTAACATAATCCCTGGTCCCGGTTCAGGGGGTAGGTCAAGGACACGGTTGGGAAGCCAGGCAGCCGTTTCGATTGCGATTGACGCCTATCCTTTCTACCAACTACCAGACGGGAGAAGGTGCAGGATGAGGGGGGCCGCCGCAGGCGGGCAGCATGCAAGAACGTAATCTCGCCCCGACTCGCGTCACCTATCAATCAGCGTCTCCTGGATTTCCACCTGCGTGGGAATAACAGCCCGTCCAGCTCAACCCCCAATAGCCGCCCAGCCGGGCTATTCCTGGTGCAGTGTGGGCGACCTCATCGGCGGCGCGATCTGCGTGGCGTCCAGTGGGATTACTTCCTTCTGGTACACCTGCACCCGATACGAATCCGTATCGGTCACGTACATACGCCCGTCTTCGCCGATCACCACAGACTTCGGCCGTCGTAACGCCCGTTGCGGGTCCAGCTTTGCCATGTCGCGCAGCCGGTTCGGGCTAGCGTTCGTCATCATGTAGTCACGTGCCATCTGTGACAGCGTCGCTTCACCCAGGAACCTCTGCACGAACCGCGGCTCCGAGTTGAAGAGCTGTACGCGGTCATTGCCCCAATCTGCAACGTATATATCGCCGTCCAGGTCCACCGCAACATCCGTCGGCCGATTGAACTGACCGTCCCCGTCACCCGAAGAACCGAAGGCGAAGATGAACTCGCCGTCGCTGTTGAACTTCTGGACGCGGTCGTTGCCCCAGTCCGCCACGTACACATCGCCAAGCTCGTCCACCGTGATGCCCCATGGCGACTCAAACTCGCCATCGTCGGAGCCACGTGATCCCCACTTGCCGAGGTACTTGCCGTCCGTGGTGAACTTCTGAACCCGGTGGTTCATCGAATCGACAACCAAGATGTTCCCATCCAGGTCGAACGACATCCCGGCCGGCCGGTCGAACTGACCGTCCAGCGAGCCCTTTTCGCCCCAGGTCCCGAGCACCTCGCCCTCTTTGTCGAACTGGGTGATCCGGTTCAACGCCTCGTCCGAAACGAACAGGTTCTCGTCGGCGTCAGCAATCAGCGCCACAGGCCACTGGAACTGGCCTTCGTCCGTACCCCAGCTACCGATCGAGCCAAGATCTTCGTCTGCGTAGTTGTGCTTCCGGATCAGCGCCGCGTTTTCCTGACGGCACAGGACGTAAATTCGATCCTCATTGCCGAGTGCGATGTCGATAGGGAAGTTAGTTATCCGCCTCATCCCTAGCGTTTTGACGTAAGGGAATCCTGCTCTCAGCAGTCCATAAGGTCGTACCACGGGTACCGCTCCTGTTGTTCTAGGTTGCTATGCGAATGATCTGGATGCCGCCGACAGGTGATTGTTCATGATGATCTTGTCCCTCACCCTGCACCCTCTCCCGCTGGGAGAGGGAATTTCTGCGGCAGTATCTGGAGTAGCTAAGCGGCCGCGAACGGGTTGATCTGCTCGTACTTGCCGCGGACGATCTCGCTTGAATCGATACTCATCCACTGCTCAAGCAAAGTGGCGTAAATACTTCGGAAGTCGATCGTATGCGCCAGGTCCTCGCCGTTTGCCCAGTCGGCCGGGTCGAGAGACGGGTACTCGGAGTAAAGTCCGCCAACTACCCGCTCGCCGACGATGAATGCGCCCCCGCCTGAGCCGTGGTCCGTACCTGAACCGTTATCGGCGATACGTCGGCCGAACTCTGTGAAGACGTAGATCATCACCTCTTCAGCGGCTTCATGCTCTCGCAGGTCCGCCATGAAGTCCCTGAGCGCGCCGGACAGCTCTGTCAGCAGCCGCTCGTGATTCGGCACCTCGATTGCGTGGTGGTCGTAGCCCGCGTGCTGCGTGTAGAAGATGCGGGTCCCGAGCCCTGAAGTGTGTACGCGTGCGACATCGCGAAGGCTCTTGGCGATCGGGTTGTCTGCGTACTCAACCGACGATCGGTAGTTGGCCGGCACCGTCTTCAGCAAGTCCGCCCCGGTCATCACGTCCCCGCCGGTCTGGTGGAGATAGCTCATCACGGGACCGGAGCCGATGGCCGGCGTGTACATTCGCTTGAAGATGTCCAGTTCCCGCGCCCGGTGCTCTTCGATCTCGACACCGGTCAGGAGGCCGTAGCTGTCAAGGTCACCGACCGAGGTCACGGAAACGCCCGGAGCGGCCATCGCACGCGGCAGGCCGCGACCAAAGCTGATGCCGGTCAACACGTTCTTGGTGTCCGGGTCTATCTCGCGAAGCGCTTGCGCCAGCCAGCCCTCTGTGGCGATGCTGTTCGGCTCGGCCGTGTGCATGATGTCCATCGCCCGGAAGTGGGAGCGGTTGGAGTTCTCGTAGCCAATCCCCTGGATGATGGCCACGTCCCCGGCGTCAAACATATCCTTGAGCGGAGCGGCGCAGGGGTGGAAAGCAAGTTCATCGTTGATCGGCAGAACGCGATCCTCGCTCACGCCCACCACGGGTCGAACATCGTGGTAAAGCCCGCTGGTGTACGGGATGAGCGTGTTCATGAAGTCGTTTCCGCCGGTCAACTGGACTATCACCAGTACAGGCGGCTTGCCGTTCGTGATCGTAACCATTTCGGAGCTCCTCCCGGCGACCGCCGGTCCCTGTGCAACCCTGGATTCGTTCTGGGGGTGCGTTCTGACGACCTTACCTCAGGTCAGTTGGTGATAACTTGTTTATGCGAACTGGTACTCGGGCGTTGCGACGGCGAGCCGCAACAACCTTATTACCCGTGTGGCCTCGTCTTCGCCATCTGCGTCGTTGGCGAAATCGATCAGCGCCTCGCGCGTCCGGTCACTCACCTCAGCGGAACCCGTCTCGGCGAGGACTGCGTTGACGAGACTCTCGGCGGATCCGAGCACCTCGGAATCCTTCATGCGCTGTATTAGCGTCTGAATTCCCGGGGCCAACCCCTCGCCGATCTCGTCGACCGCAAAGTTGACCCGTTCCGTCAGGTTTCCGCCGTCGATCCACTCGCCGCCAGTGTGCCAACCCTCGACCGTCGGCGGGTCAAGCAGCTTCTGGCCCATCACATCGATAGCCCCGGCGTACTTGGTCATGCCTGGAGCCATCTCGGTCTGCGAGCCAACCATCTTGAGCACGCCGACGATGAACTCGGTCGGGCTCTTCACCTTCTTATACCTAGCGGCCTTGAAGAAGTCTGAGTTGAACATCACACGAAGCACTTCGCGGATATTTCCGCCGGTCTCGGTGAACTTCGCCTCCATCATGGCGATCCCCTCCGGGTCAAGCGGTGGGACATCGTTCCAGGACGGAACCTGCGGCTCGTCCGCCACGAAGAAGTTGTAAAGGTGACGACAGATGAAGCGGGCGCTGGCGGGCGATTTGACGATGATGTCAATGATGTCGCCGCCGTTCAAATTGCCGGTGACGCCAAGGAAGGTCTTCTCCCCGTTATCGTGATCGTCTTCTCTGAATATGAACTCCGCCGGGTAGAAACCGTGTGGGTAAAGTGGCGGCGGCTGCTCGAATGTCCAACCTGTGAACGCGCGGGAAGCGTCCTTAATGTCCTGTTCGCTGTAGTTGCCTACGCCCAACGAAAACAACTCGAGCAGCTCACGGCCGTAGTTCTCGTTCGGCTCGCCGTTCCTGTTCTCGTTGTTGTCTAGCCAGAACAACATCGCCGGGTCTCGGGAAAGATCGTTCAGGATGGTGGTCATATCGCCCATCCCGTTCCGCCGGAACATCTTGATCTGGTTTTTCGCCGACAAAACGTGCTCGTTCTTCACAAGCCCGGTTGCGAACACGTGGTGCCAGAAGAGGGTCATCTTCTCTTGAAGTTGGGCCTCGCTGTTGATCATCCGGTACAGCCAGCCGGCGATAAAGATCGGCGGGCCCTCTCCGTGGATGTAGCGTTCGAGGACATCGTCCTGGATGTCCCTCTTCGGGTCTGGATTAAGAAGCGCTTCTACCGTGTCCTCGTAGCTACGTTCGGCGTAACTTTCGAGCTGATCACGGGTCGCTCCAAATCCGGCGCGTCGGTACAGATGACCGAGCAGGTCGATATCTGTTTCCGTCGGATGCGCAACGGTTGTCATCGGAAAACCTCTCACACACTATCTATCGGGCACGGCTCTCGTCGAATAAACCATGTCCCAGCGCCGTGATTCTAGGATTGGCATCAACCGCAGGTCAACGTCCGATCAGGTATAGGCCAGGGAGAAGTCGATGTAACATCCCGGCCGAACGCCGAAATAATGCAGCCGGCGAGATCGGTTCCAGCGTATCTTCCGGCCACAGTATGGAGCGAAACGTATGAAGATTTTCAGGTTTGGTGACGATCGCGTCGGCGTGCTCAAGAACGATGACACGGTGGTCGATGTGCGGGGAATCACCGCCAGCCGACTGGCCGCGATCGGCTTCAACCAGATCAAAGACGAACAGAGTCAGGAAGGTCTTGAGAAGTCCGAGCGGGCGGCTGAACTGAATCCTGAGGTGGAGCTGTATGTGATGCAGGTGGACTTCATGATCCGCGGGGAGGCGGAAGTCCGAGAAGATATCTCTCAACGAACTTTCGCTCTCGATTCTCGAAAAGTATGAGGATCGTGACCCGTTTGCCACCGCAACGCAGCGGCGCATCGCCAAGACAGAGCTGGCGCTCGGGCGTTTGGGCCAGACGGAGCGGTTCGAAAGCGCAGTCGCTCGGTATAACAAACTGGCCGCCGCTATGCGGTCGTTCCCCACCATCCAAGTACTTGCGGCGGACGGGATTGTTGCGGCAGGTGACGAAATTCGGCGGGCGGGCGACCTGGCGCTGGAACAGACCTACATCGAGCTCGGGCTAACTTACGCCGACCGCTCCATAGGTCACCGTGCGCGGTTGGTGGGTGAGAGGGGTCGCTCTGGAGCGGACTGGAATGTTTGAGGATGCAATCGACGCATATCTGCAATCCGTTAAATATGGGGAAGGCTCGATCTACGAAGAGGAAGCCCACAGCGGACTGGCGAGCAGTTACGAGGAACTCGGAGATCCCGAGAACGCCGAGATCCACCGACTGCTCGCCGAACCTGACGCGCCAGAAGAGTAGCGGGCAAGGCTGTGCCGTCAACCTGGTGACAGGGCCAGATATCTCAAGAGCGAGGGCGAATTCGCATCGGCCACTCGCCCGTTAATCACCGCACACTACATCTCACTACGCGGTCGTATGTCCCGGTTCATCGCCCAATCAGGGTAGTAGTCGTAAATTTCGGCGTCCGGAAGCGGCCGTCCCATTGGCTGAGGCAGCACCTGAAACGGGCCGTTCACCCCTGTCATCTCGGTCATCCCGTACTCCAACCCAACCCGACGGAGCGTCCGGGTGGAGGGCACATTGAACGGGGCGACCGTGGCCAGTGGAAGCCGACCTTGCTCCAGGATCCACGTCCCCGCGGCCGACACGACTGCGCTTCCAAGCCCGGACGCCTGAGCGTCACGTGACACGTCAACGCCGATCTCCATGAACGGATGTCCCTGGTCCTTCACCGTGGCCATGGCGACCAGGCCATCCCCCTGGTAAACCCCGAACGCCTTGAGAGATCCGGGACCGTAACAGTGCCAGAACAGATCGAAGTCGACCGCCGACAGCTCGTCATTCGTCAGCGCCCTGACGCGATCGTCGGCACGCCCACGCCATGACCTTGCGTCTGCAAACAGATACCAGTTTGGCCCCCATACAGAGACCTGATAGGGCAGCGTAACGCGCGACAGTTCGTACGCCCCGAATGGCGTGAACAACAGGTCCGGGTGAATGTCTCTCGTCATCGTTTTCAGCGGCTCGACCCAATCCTCACGCGCCACAAGGATGCTGCGGCCATTCAGCCTTACGCCGGTGAGGCCGGCGTAGTCCCCGGTCGAGTTGCCGTTCTCGCGAGCAGGTCGGGACACCACCGGCACGGAGTCTGAGAGCGCCTCCTCAAGCGACAATCCCAATCGCTTCTCCTGCCATTCTCGGATCGCATTATTAAGGTCCGTGGACAACATTGGCCGGCCAACCTCTGCAATATTTCCGCGACGGGGGCCGCGCTCTGGTGTAAATTGTGAATTCATTTTGCGATGCACCCGCGGGGCGTTTCGAATGAGCATATCGCCCCCGATTAGGTGAAACGGCCGAAAACCTCTCTATGATCGCCGTACAGGCATTTAAGGGAACCATCGGAGTAATCACTTGACCTTTCAGATAATGAGTGCGCCCTGAGCGCAAAGGATCTCCGTTTCATGACGCCTCCGGCCGGAAGACACTTCCTCCAGATCCCCGGACCGACAAATGTGCCGAACCGCGTGCTCAGCGCGATCTCCGGACCGACCATCGATCACCGGGGTCCAGATTTTTCAAACCTGACCCTTGAGGTGCTGGCCGGGCTGAAGAAGGTCTTCAAGACGGAATCCAACGTCCTGGTGTTTCCGGGGTCGGGGACCGGAGCGTGGGAAGCTGCGCTGGTCAATACGCTCTCGTCGGGAGACCGAATCCTGATGTTCGAGACGGGGCAGTTCGCCACCCTGTGGTGTGCGATGGCCCGAAAGTTGGGGATCGAGGTTGATTTCATTCCAGGAGACTGGCGCCATGGGGTAGACCCGGCGCAGATAGAAGCCCGTTTGGCCGAGGACTCTACGCACCAGATCAAGGCGGTCGCCGTGGTGCATAACGAGACCTCGACCGCGGTCACCAGCCGCATTCCAGAGGTGCGCCAGGCTATCGATGCGGCAAACCATCCGGCGCTGCTCCTGGTGGACACCATTTCATCGCTCGGTTCGATCGACTACCGGCACGATGAGTGGGGCGTCGATGTCACCGTGGGCGGCTCCCAGAAGGGGCTCATGCTTCCGCCCGGACTCGGGTTCAACGCCGTGAGCGAACGGGCGCTGGCTGCTTCAAAAGAGGCAGCTCTCCCGAAATCGTACTGGGACTGGGAGGGCATGCTTGAGACCAATCCTCAGGGATTCTTCCCGTACACACCGGCTACCAATCTCCTTTACGGCCTTCGTGAGGCGCTCCTGATGCTGGAGGAGGAAGGGCTCGATAACGTATTCGCACGGCATGATCGGTTTGCCGCCGCGACACGTAATGCCGTTGCGGCATGGGGGTATGAACTTCTGGCACAGGATGACCGTGAATACAGCAGTTCGCTGACGGCCATCGTCACTCCGGAAGGGCACGACGCCGACAACTTACGAAAAGTAATCCTTGATCGCTTCGACATGTCGCTTGGAACCGGTCTCGGAAAGGTGAAGGGCTGGTCGTTCCGGATCGGCCACCTCGGTGATCTGAACGACCTCACGCTGATGGGCACCATCGCCGGTGTTGAGATGGGATTGGATATCGCCGGGATTCCGAGATCGGGTAGTGGTGTCGCCGCCGCTATGACGACCTTGTCCGCCGACTAAGTGGCTGACTGAACGCACCCGAGATATTGGGACGTCGGTTTCGCCCCGACATTTAGCTCATGAGAGATTTCGCTGGGATGTTGACGCGTCTCTATTGAGTTCCCGGATGACGACGTCTGCCTGGAGTGGTTGAAGGACCAGATCTTCCCGGATGGGATCTTTTGTGAGCCCTGCGGGAAGATCACAAAGCACCATCGTGTCCGTTCCCGGAAGTCGTATTCCTGTGATCGTTGCGGTCACCACGTTCACCCCACCGCCGGCACGATTTATCACAAATCGCGCACCCCTCTCACCAAGTGGTTTTACCCCACCTACCTGCTCTCAGGCGTCGACCCAGACATCCCCATAACGGAGCTGCAACGAGAACTGGGCGTGACCTACAAAACGGCCTGGCGCATGACACATCTCATATGCGGGATGTTGGCGGAGGAAGCCGAAGACGAATTCGTGGAAGGCGAGTCTGAGCCTGCTGCCGCTCCGGTCCCGGTCACTGCGGGGCGTCAGAAGTCGGATGTGAACGATGAAACCGAGGCTCGTCCGTCCAGACTGTTTCGCCGGATAACTCGCGGCAATTAGCGACACCCTGACTATCAGAACCAAAGTCAGATCGGACACGCGTCTGGCAAGTTACTTCTTTATCAGAAGAAACTAATGATAGGTAAGCGACATCCGTAAACTACGTGCAAGGACAACGAAAAACCTGACCGCCGTCACCTTGGAAGCCGCCTACCCAGGAATTCGTGCCGGCGGTGAGAGGCCTACGACCGCCGTCTTCGTTCCCGGTCCACCACTCCCATAGCGGCAGCGTAGATGCCATCGGTATCGATGCCAAACAGAGAGTACAGATCGTCCCGAGAACCTGACTGCCCGAACGTGTCCACGCCCAGGTTGATCGAGGGGCTATCGAGCGCCGAACCAATGAACGCCAGCGTGTGAGGTGACCCGTCGATAACGGTCACGACCGGGCTGCCGACCTCGTGAGGCTCAAGCAAGCCTGTCGGGTCGTAATGACCGAGATCCTGGCCCATCACCTGCGCTTTTTCGGCAGCACGTACACGCCTGTGGAGCATATCCGGGCTCGTCACCGAAAATACGTTGGCGCCGATCCCTTCACGCTCCAGCATCGGGATCGCCGCAAGGGCTTCCGGGATCATCACACCGGTCGCAAAAAGATTGACGATGGCGGCGTCAGCTTCAGTATTCGCCGTGCGCAGCCTGTAACAGCCATCCAGCACAGCCTTACGGAGCGCGTCGATGTCCGCCTCGTCGTGCGGATCGTTGAACAGCGACTGATCGATCACCTTGGTACTGAGCCTGAGGAATACGGATTCGCCTTCGCCCGAGCCGATTCCGCGTATGGACTCAAGCAAGATCCACTCAAGCTCACGAGCGAAAGTCGGCTCGTAGTAGCGGATGTTGGGCAGCTCCATCCCGATAGATGGAGAAAGCATCCCCTGATGCGACCCGCCCTCCGGGCTAAGCGTCACGCCGGAAGGCGTCGCCACGGCGATGAACTTCGACTCCTGGTACACGCCATACACGAGCGGATCCAGCCCGCGGACGATAAACGGGTCGTAGAGAGTACCTATCGGCACAAGCCGTCGTCCGGAAAGCTCTTTTGAGAGCCCGAGCTGACCTAACAACAGGAACAAGCTCGTCTCGGACAACCCCAGCTCAATATGCTGGCCGTGAGGCCCTTCGGTCCACTTCAGCACCCGGGTTTCGGTATCGAAAAAGTCCGTCGCATCGGTGTGATGCCACACCCCGGTGCGATTGATCCATGAGCCCAGGCTGGTCGACGTCGCGACGTCCGGCGACACAGTGACAATGCGCTCAGATGCGTCGGGAGACGTTCGAGCAACTTCCAGGAGGATGCGTGCGAAGCTCTCCTGCGTAGATGCGGCGCTCGTCAGGCCAAGATCCGTGTCGTTGAACGTAAGCGGCGGCTCTTCCGGAACAATCGGCCGGTTAAGTCGTTCCGCCGCATGAGAAATGTAGACCGACTCGTCGCTACCATCGGGGAACCGATCCCACGGGTAGTCTGGTTCAACGCCGAAATGATCGGCCAGTTCTTCGTACTGGTTCAGCGTCAGCAGCGCCGAGTGGTTGGCGGGGTCGGCCGCGATTGGCAGTCCCCAGCCCTTGACCGTATACGCAAATACAACGGAAGGACCGTCGGCGCTCGATGCCTCTTCGTAGCAACGCGCAAGCGTTCCGACATCGTGCCCGCCGAGCCCGGCGATGCGCCGCTGCAACTCATCGTCGTCGAAGTCGCTAACGCAGCGTTCGATATCGCTTCTCTGGCCGCGTGTCGTCTCAAGTAACCTGGCTCGTACGTCGGCCGCCGGAGCGACCAGCATCGCCTGGTACTCCTGGTTTGGCATATCGTCGATACGAGTCCTGAGCGCTTCGCCGCCCGGCAGCTCCATAAGCTCCGTGAGCTGCTCCCCGTACTTGGCGACGACCACTTTCCAGCCGTTCACCCGGAACATGTCCATGAAACGTGCAACACGGATACCCGGCACCACGCGGTCAAGGCTCTGGCGGTTGAGATCCACGATCCATGTGCAACGGTCGAGACCCTGGATAGCAGGTTCGGTTACCGTCTCCCAGATAGAGCCTTCGTCCAGTTCGGCATCACCCATGTGTGCAAAGAAGCGTCCCGATGTGGGTTCGAGATTGTGGCCGTCAAGGTAGTCCCTCACGAGTGCGCCAAACGTGACGGCGCCGGGGGATAGCCCAACGGAACCGGACGAAAAATCAGGAGCATCCGGGTCCTTGGTTCGGCTCGGGTACGCCTGGAGTCCGCCGAACTCCCGGAGGGTCGGCAGGTACTTCACGTCTAGGTTGCCGAGCAGGTACTGGATGGCGTGATACACCGGAGAGGCGTGCGGTTTGATCGCCACCCGGTCTTCGGCCTTCAACGTCTCGAAGTACAGTGCGCTCAAGATCGCTGCGGAAGAAGAAGAAGAAGCCTGGTGGCCGCCGACCTTCGATCCGTCCGTGCTTTCGCGGACGTTGTTGGCCCAGTGGATGATGGCCGTCGCCAGCCATAGCACCCTGTCCCGGGCGTTATCCCTGATGAGCTGGACCTGGGATCTTCCTTGTGGGTTCACAGGCGGGTTCACGGCAACCATCGATGCAACTCCGATTAGCCCGAAGGACCATCTGAACGTGAGCGTGCGTTCCAGAACACTGAACAATGGGCGATTATTCCGATCTTACACTTCACGGGACTGCGTGACGCGCCCTCTTGTGACCGTTCTTCACACGTGACACCTCCCGGCGGGGCGTTCCGGCACGATAAACTCGCTGCAACATAGAGAAACTACGTCCGGAACCGACTGTCCGGGCTGTTCCAGTAACACCCCAAAGGCTCCCAGCGGAACATCGGAAACGCCATGAAATTTGACCGTCTGGACATCTATCACGTCGCCATGCCACTGATATACCCGTGGCGGACTTCCTACGGCGAGGACTACGACATCCAGGCCGTGCTCGTGAAAGCCACCGACGGCGACAACGTCGCATGGTCGGAATCGTCGCCCCTTCACGCCCCTACTTATCTGACCGAGAGCGCCGGCGGCGTCTTCTACCTGCTCTCGGAGATCATGGGGCCTCAGATAGTTGGGCGAGAGTTCGAGGACGCCGATGACCTCAACAGGCTCCTATCGGTATTCAAGGGCAACACCTTTGCCAAAGCGGCGCTGGAGATTGCTTCATGGGCGCTGCTCGTCCGTTCTTCCGGCATACCGCTGCACACGCTGCTGGGTGGCGAGACGCGTGAGGTGGTAGCGGGGGCGGATTTCGGCATACAGGACTCGATCGACATGCTTCTCGGAAACATCCAGGGCGTCGTGGATGCCGGGTTTCCGAGGGTCAAACTGAAGGCTGCGCCCGGATGGGACCTCGACATGTTGAAGGCCGTGCGGGGCACGTTCCCGGACACCGTATTCCACATCGATTGCAACGGCGGCTACTCGCTGGACGATCTGCCGATGTTCAAAGAGATCGACAAACTGGGGCTGGCATTCATCGAGCAACCGCTGGCGTTCGATGACCTGCTGGACCATGCGGAGCTGGCAAAGCAGATAGAGACGCCGATCTGCCTGGACGAGAGCGCGATCAGTATCCGGGCGGTTGAACAGGCCCTCCGCATCGGAGCGGCAAGCTACATCAACATCAAGCCGGGTCGCGTTGGCGGACTGGCAAACTCGATCGCCATCCACGACATCTGCCGGGACGCCGGCGTGCCCGTCTGGGTCGGCGGCATGCTGGAGAGCGCGCTCGGCGCTGCGATCTGCGTAGAGCTGGCCACACTGCCCAACTTCACGTACCCCGGCGACCTGTTCCCCTCCTCCCGCTTCTACGAGCGTGACCTCAGCCAGCCAGATAACGAACTGACCGAGGCGCACACGTTCAAGCCGTTCATGAATGGGCTGCCCGAGCCGGACGCAGACCGGCTTGCCGAGTACACCGTTCAGTCGGCCACGGTGGTTCCCGATTGAACTCTGCACTGGCAGGACAGATAGTGGCGGCAAACCGTCGTATTTCTGATCGGGCGTGCGGCCAATGAACGTCCGCGGGTGGCGGAGCAAACTGCAGCGCGTGTTGATCGCAGGGATTGCGATCGTCGCCGCGATCGCCATCATCTCCGAGATCTCCTCTGACCGGGACGTAGGTAGGGAGTTGATAGTTGACGTACCAACCCCAACGATCGAGTCCAGATCGTGGGCGGTGGGCCAGGAACCAACCGGGGTCATCTTTGACGGCGAGCGGTTGTGGATTGCGGAAACCGGGTTCGGGACTGTAACGAGCTACGGACTTGAAGGCCAGCGTCTGGACACGGCGGACGTGGGCGGTCAACCAGCGGTACTCACCTCGGGGGAGGGATTCGTCTGGGCGCTCGATGCATACGACGGCTCCGTGACACAGCTGGATGCTGAGGCGAACGTGGTAAGGAAATTCCAGGTCGGGCTGGAGCCTGCAGGACTCGTATTTCTTGGAGATCATCTCTGGGTCTCAGACCCGACACGCGGCTCCGTGTCCAAAATATCGCTCCAGGGCGCGCTGGCTCAGCTTCTTGAGATCGGCGTCTCTCCCGGGGCGATCACCAAAACGCCGGAACAGGTGCTTGTGGTTGATGGCGATACGCTCACCGTCACGGGAATCGATCCGGACGGGAATATCGTTGGCACGTTTGAATACCCGGATCAAATAACCATCGGGGACTTCGAACATATTCCGGGGACGCCAACGGCGTTCCTGTCCACCCCGGACGCCCTGTGGATCGCATTCGGCGGCATCGGTCAGGTGATGCGCCTCACGCCCGGCGGCGGCTACTCCGGCCTCACCCGCGTTCCAACCGGACCCCTGGCGCTGGCGTGGAGCGGCAACGAGCTTTGGGTGGTATCGACCGACGCAGCAACGATCACCCGAATCTCCGATATCGGAACGATCATCGCAACGCACGATATCGGCGGTCACCCGACGAGCATCGCCCACGATGGTAAAAACGCCTGGGTAACGGACGACGAGAAAAACGTACTGATCCAGTTCACGCCGGTCGAGTTGGTCCCGTAGGCCCCGATCGGGGCGCTTGATCGATGTCCATTCGGCATCAACTTGTGTCGCGCCGGGGGGGGGATGACGAGAATTGTGTGGCGGGTAGAACGCGAGATCCGTCCAGCCGGTACCACGCCAGCCTGAACCACGAGGGAGGAGACTCCGCATGACCGAAGAGCGGACTTCTTCTATTCCCGCGCCCGAGGCTCTTTAGGAGCTACAGGCGACCATCGACGCCCACCTGGACGCAGGCGCTCCCGACATCGCCGCGGCTGAGCTTGAAGAGCTACGCGCGCCGGACCAGGCGGACGTCGATGCGGAACTGAGCGAACCGGTCCAGCAGGCGCTGCTCGGTGCGCTTCTCGCCGAAACGATCGCCGAGATCATCGAACACCTCGATGTCGAGGATGCCGCGGAGATATCGGGGCTGATCGACGTAGACCGGATGGCGGCCGTTCTGGACAGGTCGCCCCCGGAAGTAGCCGCCGACATCCTGCGCCAGGTCGACTGGACGGTCGCCAGCCAGGTCCTCGGGCGGATGGAGGACCGCAGCACCATCGGCGAATTGCTGCTCTACCCGTACGATGACCCCGGAGGTCACCGGACTGCGAGTGAACCTGACCGTCGGCATGCCTCTCTCCGTTCTACGCGGCGCGGAGGCGTCACGCGAGAACATGCGCGTTCTGTTCGCTATCGACAACGGCGGAAGACTCACCGGCGTCCTCGAGCTGTCCGATCTCGTTTTCGCGGGCCCTGAGAAATATGTACGAGACGTCATGACCCCGGACCCGATCTCGGTAGAGACCGGAACCGACCAGGAGCTCTGCGCCCAGATCATGACCCGCTACGACCTGTTGGCGCTCCCGGTGATCGATCGCACAGGCGTGTTGGTCGGGGCGATATCCGTCGAAGATCTGGTTGAGGTGGCCCGGGACGAGGCGACCGAGGACATGTTCCGGATGGTCGGTATCGGTGGAGGGGAGCGTGCGGGAGAGTCGATCGCGACTTCGATACGCAGCCGGCTCCCCTGGCTGATGCTCAACCTCGGTACCGTGCTGCTCGCCGGGTTCGTCCTGAGCCTGTTCGACGACACCATCGAGCGCGCCACGATCCTGGCGGTGTTCATCCCGATAGTGCTGGGACAGGCCGGAATCGCCGGGACACAGAACCCTGGCACTAATCGTGCGAGCTATCGCCCTCGGCGACGTAGAGCAACGAGATACCGGCTCCCTGTTGCGACACGAACTCGCGCTGTCGGTAATTCAGGGACTCGTAGTCCCACTTGTTCTTGGGCTGATCGTGCTGGCGTGGCAGCAGGACGTGTCGCTCGGGCTGATCATCGCCGGAGCGATGGCCATCAACCTCATCCTGGCGGCAGCCGGAGGGGTGCTTGTGCCGCTCCGGAATGCGTGCCGTACGGATCGACCCGGCGGCGTCATCAGCAGTGCTTGTGACGACGCTAACGGACGTAGTGGGGCTGCTGGTTTACCTGGGACTGGCGACGGCGTTCCTGACGAGTATTGGCTAGATTGCCGCCGAACGAAACCACCCCTTAACCCCCTCCTACATTAGGACGAGGCAATTGGAAGCCCTCTCCCTGTAAGGGAGGAGGGCTGGGTGTGGGTCGCGTCGTTGACCGCCTCAGAACAACTGTCATCCTGAACTTGATTCAGGATCGGACCGTATTGCAGAGTTCGCTTGAGCACCCGGTCCGGCCGATCCCATGAGTCTTGACGCCGGTGCCTGCCGCTCTCCCGGAATGAGCGGATCCTGAATCAAGTTCAGGATGACAATATTTAAGCTCTCGACGACACGAACCGTTCTTGGCGTTTCAGGAAAGACGCTGAGGACAGAAAGCCGTGCTGGATTCCCGACTACTCGGGAATGAGGGGACGGATGGGCGCCGAAAGGGGGTGCACCTGTGGGCTTCACTTTGCTCCCTCTCCCCTGCGCTGGAGAGGCCCGCGTGCATCAAGGGTGAGCGGGCAAGGCGTTGGGGCCGAAGCCCCGTTCATTTAGTCCTGCGGTGCGAACGCCGCCGAGACGTGTCGGCGCTGGATCTTGCCAGTCGCGGTCCTTGGGAGTGAGTCTGCGATGTAGATCCGCTCCGGCACCTTGAATTCAGCCATCCGCTCACGGCAGAACGCCTGGATCGCAGCCTCATCAGCGTCTCCGTTCAACACCACGGCCGCCTGCACGATCTCCCCGTACTTGACGTCCGGGACTGCAAAACAAACTGCCTCGGCTACGGCCGGGTGGTCGAGTAGCAGGGCATCCACCTCGAGCGGCGAAATCTTCTCGCCGGCGCGGTTGATTAGCTCCTTCAATCGACCCGTCAGGGTGAGTCGGCCGGCGGCGTCCATAATTCCCTGGTCGCCGGTACGGAACCATCCATCTGTGAACGCCTCTGCGTTGGCTTCCGGGTTGTTGTTGTAACCGTGGGTCACGTTGTCGCCACGAATCACGACCTCGGCGCGCTCGCCAAGCGGCATCATCTTCCCGGCCTCATCCATGATGCTGATCTCGACGCCGGTACCCATGCCGACCGAGCCCGGTACGCGCTCGCCCGGAGGAAGCAGGTTGGACGACATCTGGTGCGCCGCCTCGGTCATGCCGTACGCCTCAAGCACCGGAGCGCCGAAGCGAGCTTCAAGATCGGTAAACACCGACGGCACAAGCGCCGCGCTGCAAGATCGGATCAGTCGGAAACTCTCGTGAGGAGCGTTATCGTCGTCGGCACGCATCAGCAGAATCTGGTGGATCGTCGGGACCGCCGAGTACCAGGTCGCCCCGGTGCTCTTCTGGTCAGCCCAGAAGGTGCTTGCGGAGAAACGGGAAGGTACGACGATCGAGCCACCGGAGTTGAGGGTGGACAGCGCGACGCCGATCAGTCCATGAACATGGAATAAGGGCATCACCACCATCGCCACGTCGTCGGGTGTCAGGGCGTACGTGTCCTTGATGTTGCCGAGCGAAGTCAGCAGGTTCTTGTGCGTTAACGGCACACCCTTGGGTCGGTTGGTCGTGCCCGAGGTGTGAAGGAACAGCGCCACATCGTCCTCGGACGGCGGTGCGACATCCTTTGTCAGAGTGAGCTCGCTTCCGTCACGGGCGATCACCACGTGGGCACCGGAAGAGAATGCGTCCATCGTCGGGATGTTCAGCTGCCCGGCGGCTTCGCGTCCGGCGTGATCGCCCGGCGGGACGATCGCCAATTGCGCGTCAGCGTCCTCCATGAAGAATTTGAACTCGTCCAGGGTGTATGCGGAGTTGAGCGGAGCGGCGATGGCGCCGGCCCGGGTCACCGCCAGGAACGTGATCATGAACTCAAGGTTGTTTGCCAGGACGATCGAGACCGGTCGCCCGGCCTCAACACCGGCAGCGGCCAGGACGCCTGCTACACGCTCGATCTCGTCGGACAGAGCGGCGTAGCTGAGCGTCGGTCCGCCCGGGATGACGATGGCGTTGTCGGTCGTGGCGTTTGGGGTAAGTACCTGAGCGAGGGTGGTCACGTTTTGCAATTCCTGACTGGCGATATCGGAAATTTCTTGAGGCGTAATAAGAAGTGCTTCTGAGAAGAGCAACGCGGCCAATCGTATGTCATCCTTTGGCCTGACGGAAGGCGGTTGTAAAAATAGGCTGCCGTTCGAGCCCGACATCAACCCTAGCCATCGAGACGATATCGAATATGCCGCAAACGCCTGAACAACCCGGCCGACCCAACATCCTGGTCATCATCACGGACCAGCAACGCGCAGATACGATGGCCTGCTACGGGAACGACTGGATCCAGACGCCGAACATGAACGCGCTAGCGGAGAGCTCGTTTGTCTTTGAAAACGCCTACGTGACGCAGCCGGTATGCACGCCGTCACGGTCGACGATGCTCACGGGGACGTACCCGCACACCAACGGACTCGTTCGCAACAGCATCGCCCTGGCCCCCGATGCGCTGTCTATCGCCGAGATGGTGTCTCCGGAGTACCGGCGCGTTCACTACGGCAAGTGGCATCTCGGGAACGACGCCAAAGCGCAGCACGGGTTTCAGGACTGGATCAGCACCGGCCACGTCTCGCCCGGACCGGACGGGACAGGACAGTCCGACTATCACGTATGGCTTGAGGAACAGGGCGTCGAGTTGCCGGAGCACCACGTTCGTCCCGGCGGAGACGGCGCAGCTTCGGAGAGGGCCGTGGCCCAGGCGAACCTTCCCGAAGAGCTGACGCAAGCGAGCTTTGTCGGCGATATCACGACAAAATTTCTGCATGAAGAGTCGGACGAACCGTTCCTGATGTTCACCAACTTCTTCGAGCCGCACCCGCCGTACTCTGGACCTTTGGGAGACCTGTACGACCCCGCAACTCTCCCTGTTGGGCCCGACTTCATGCGAACGCCCGAGGGCCACTCGTTGTTCAATCGCTCCCGGTCCGAGTTCTACCTGGCGGGAGAGCATCGTGAGGACTCGGTCGCCGGGTGCGACCATCACGATCTCCACGGCGAAGCCGGATGGCGAGCACTGCGGGCCAACTACATGGCCAACATCACGCTGGTGGACCGGCAGATCGGCCGGATCATGTCGGCGCTTGAGGAGTCGGGCCATGCCGACGATACGATCGTTGTCTTCACAAGCGACCACGGCGATATGCTCGGCGACCACGGGCTGCTGGAGAAGCGGGCGTTCTACGACGGATCGGCCCGGGTGCCGATGCTCATGCGAGTGCCGTGGCTGTCGAAAGGTCAGACACTCCTGCCGGGGAGCGTAGGACAGGTCGATCTCGTCCCAACGCTGCTTGATCTTGTTGGCGAGTCGATCCCGAGTCACATGCAGGGCGAGAGCAAGGCGGCTGTTTTGCGGGGCGAAAAGACGCTCGAAAACAACGACGTGTTCGTGCAGTGGAACGGCAAGGGCGACCGCGATCTCGGCACACCAAGAATCAACGAAATGATGGCCCTCCCACGCCGGACAATAGTCACCAGCGACCGCTGGAAGCTGAACCTGTGTGACGGCGACGACGGAGAACTGTTCAACCTCATCGCAGACCCGCATGAGCTGACGAACTTGTTCACGGATTCGGGTCAAATGGAGCGCATACGTTCAATGGCGGCACGCCTGCGGGCTTGGCAGGAAGAGACGGGTGACACGGCACCGCTTCCGGTGGTGTGAGGCAGCTCTCCCTGTAAACGCGCAAACTCGAATAAATACGTCATTCCCACGAAGGTGGGAATCCAGAAAATCCTGGCTGATCAAATACGCACATCGAGCACAGCAACCGTATCTGGATTCCCGACTCCTCGGGAATGACAGTGTTACCCCCAGCTCCAGCGCGTCCATCCGCTTGCTGGCTCCGTAGCCGTGACCATCAGCGCGCCTGTGACCTCGTGCCCCTCCCCCGCTAGGCGGAACGCGTCCACGGCGCAGGTTTGCGGCTCCACGCAGATGGCGTCTTCCGGCGTGTAGACCTGTAGATGCGACACGTTGTCTGACGACGTGATCGCCATCGTCGGGCCGTCTGGCCAGCCCAGGAAAGACGTTGATCCAACCGACACCCGGAAACAGTGATCAAGTGACCCGATCTCCGGCGTCATCGGCAACCTCAAATCAGTCGGCCCTTCAGGCGCGAGTTGCCGGCCCGTCGACACCATCTCGTCGTCCAACTCCCACACGATCTCTTGCCAGGGGATGTGCGCAACAACCGGCCCCGAGCCGAGATCGCGCCGGAACCAGGGATGCCACCCGATCCCGAACGGGTAGATGAATCCACCGCTATCGGTGGCCAGAAACGACTGCACCAAAGACGGCCCCTCCAGCTTCACCTCGTACTCCAGGTGACCCGGAAAAGGCCACGGCGGCAGCAGCTCGATCGCGAGATGGGCGCTGTTCCCGGAGCTACCGAGAATGCTCCACTCCCGCCTGCGGACAGTCCCGTGCTGGGCATGTCGATCACCGTCGGTTGGCAGCGTGTGCACAACCTCGCCGTTCATGTACAGCTTGCCGTCCGTGATGCGATTTGGCCACGGCGCCATGATGAAACTGCCGGTCCCGCTCTCTACATGACGCGGGTCGTACTCGCCATCACCGCCCGAGATCAGCTCGAACTGGTTCCCGCCTGAAACAACCTGCAAAGACCGCAAGCTCGCCCCGGTGAACGGCGAGATCACCGCGCGTCCGTATTCGTTCTCAAGGACTATCGTGTGGTCAGGCATTGTTCTCCAGGAACTCGACCCAGTTTCCGTCCGGGTCTTCGACCATCGAGATTCGGACACCCGGCCGCACATCGCGCGGCTCAACGGCAACCGTGTATCCGGCTGATCGGCACTTGTCCGTTATCGCTTCCAGATCCGGAACCGTGATCGTCCAGTAGCGGATTCCGGTCGCTCCGCCCGGCCCACCTTTGTGGTCGGCGTTCTCAGAGACGACGTCATGCTTCACAAGTTTGACCAACGTTGTGCCGCACATGAGCCTGTGCATCGTTGACGTACCCATCTGCATGTCCGTGACATGTTCAAATCCAAGCGTGTCACGGTAAAATTTCAACGCCGTTTCGGAATCACGGACGACGATCCCGATGTCTATCGAATCCTTGCCAAGTTCTATGGCCATTTGTTCGTTCTCCCTTGTTTTTCACCGATTCTGGGGTTGTTAAAGATCTAACAGCGTTCAGCGATTCCTGCCGCTAACGGGCCCGAAGCTTGGGCGCAACGCCTACGTTCGCCGGTTCCATGGCGCACCCGTTAAGGACCATGCCCATCATGATGTAGTAGCCGATGGTCATTAGCGTTTCGATCAGAAGTTGCTCACCAAGCTCGCTTCGCGCCGAGGCGAAAGTCTCGTCTGAGAGTGCGCGATCAGTGACCAGTTCACGGCCCACTTCGATGATGACCCGTTCCCGGTCGCTGCACACGGAAAGGTCGCCGCCGGAACGTATCGCCTCGATCACTTCCGGAGCCACGCCGACGTCGAGCGCCAGTACGGAATGAGCGCTCCAGACGTAAGGAATATGGAACTCGCTGGAGGCGACGAGAGAAGCGATCTCGTAATCGTGCTTCGACATGTTCGCCCGTAACTGATCGTTCAGCGCCGTTGAAAGGGAGCCGATCTTCGGGGAGTACATGATCATCGACTGCGGAGCGTTGATGCGACCCCGTGAGCCGATGACCAGATCGAAATCGGCCACCCCCTCCGGAGATACCTGGCTGCGTTCCGTGATCGGTGTAAGTCGCGGCATCGATTCGCCCCCCTTTGCCATGTCGGCCCGAACATTAACGTCGTCTCTGGATTGCGGGGCGAACCTACCACACATGGTCCGGCGCTCATCCCACTGGCCCGCCCGCGGTGTAGATTGTCGTCTCCAACCCTGTTCGAGCACGATCCCGAGACACACATACCGACGATGAGTCGAATCCCACTTCTCAGACAACGACACGAACTCAGACATATGAAATTCATTGGAGGAAACCTTTGGCCAAGTACGTGATTCTGCCGCCGCTCGACGATATGCGACGAGAGTTCGCACGTCGGCTCGCGGACACTGTTCCGGAGCTAAATGTGGTCGCGCCCGAGACCGATGAAGTGGCAGCCGAGGAGCTCAAGGACGCAGACGGCGCGTACGGATGGGTGCCACCGGCGGCGCTGGCCGAGGCGACGAATCTGAAGCTGCTGCAGAACCCTGACGCCGGCCCGTTCCACGGCTACTACTACAAGGAACTGTCCGAGCATCCGGTCGTCATCTCAAACCCCCGCGGCATCTACTTTGACCACATCAGCCACCACATCATGATGTTCATGCTGGCGCTGTCCCGTGGCCTCCCGGACTGGGTCAATGCGCAGAAGCAGTCCCGGTGGGACAAGGACGCCCGCAATCACAAATACGTCAATCTGCCGGACTCGACGGTGCTCATTAACGGCGTCGGCGGAATTGGCGCTGAGACGGCACGACTTTGCAGCGAGTTTGGAGCGCGGGTGATTGGTATCGAGCCACGATCCGAGATCGATTCGCCGGCGGAGATTCATGAGCCGGGAGAGCTGGACGTCCTTCTGCCGGAAGCCGACTTTGTGGTGACCACGGTTCCGCACACGCCGGATACCGAGTTCATGTGGAACGCAGACCGGTTCAAGCTAATGAAGCCAACCGCCTACTTCATCAACATCGGCCGGGGGATGACGACGAAGATCGACGACCTGGCAAACGCCATCGAGTCCGGTGAAATCGCCGGTGCAGGGCTGGACGTGTTCGAGATCGAGCCTCTCCCCTCGGATCACCGGCTCTGGCAGATGGACAACGTTTTGATAACGCCGCACGTGGCTGTCTCAGACGCCGAGAACATCCCGGAGCGGCGCTTCGAGATCATCCTGGAGAACGTAAAACGGATGCTGGACGGCCGAGAGTTCATCAACATCGTCGACAAGGATAAGTGGTACTAGCCCGGGCCCGACTGGTCGGCTATTTGGGATGGGTGTTGTGCTGGGCTGGCGTTCTTCCTGATCCAAACGATCTCCTACTAATGTTGCACGATGTTTAACGGATCGAATTGCGTCCGGGACAAGGGTCGCTCTCCCTCATCCTGCATCTTCTCCCAGCGGGAGAAGATGCAGGATGAGGGAGAAGTCTTGACGTGAAGACACGCGCCTTAAGGGCGGAAACTGTTTCTGGATTCCCTCAGTCAGCGGCGTCGGACAACTCAAACGTCTACATCCGAATGTCCACGGCTACGAATGAGAGGGCCTACCTGACGGGCGGACCCGGCTTCTCGACAATCAGGACCGGCTCCGGCGACGCGGCAACAGTGATCGTGGTCGGGCCGATGCTTGACGTTGTGACGCGTGCCACCGCAGACCTGGACGTCACGGTGCTGTACGCAAACACCATCCGGCCATTCGATAGCGAGACGTTGCGCTCAGTGCTGCAAGCGCCCGAGGTCGTCCTGGTGTGGCCGTACCTTGAGGGCACATCTACCGCAGAGGTCTCACTGGC
>Ga0115002_10001908_pt1 | contig 27863 bp, 20 predicted proteins | sample ArcticOcean_MG_C_8_FD_89576 | JGI IMG/M metagenome (GOLD analysis project Ga0115002, IMG submission 89576) | Marine microbial communities from western Arctic Ocean - ArcticOcean_MG_CB11_86 | ecosystem: Environmental > Aquatic > Marine > Oceanic | place: Arctic Ocean: Canada Basin | collected... | reverse complement strand
CGTTCGTGGATCCACGTTGGCCCATCGCCGCATCGTGCGACTCGAAGCTATTCTTGAAATCGCGGCCAGCTGGCAACAGACGCAAGAGATGGACGAGTTACTCACTCAAATGGCTGAGACCTCCACTCGACTACTCCATGCTGAACGGGCGAGCATCTTTCTGTGGGACCGACCAGCCAAGACGCTCGTTGGACGCCCGGCACTCGGCGTCGAAGGTGGCGAATTAAGCATCCCTGACGACGCGGGAATCGTCGGCGAGGTTGTACAAAAAGGTCAACCCTTGCGAGTAGACTTGGGCGAAGACGACAGCGCTATCGATCGACATGTCGACGAAGAACTCAACTTTCAAACGCGAACGCTTTTGTGCGTTCCTCTTTTTGGGCAAGGCGGCGAATTGTTCGGCGCTTTTGAAATGATCAACAAGATCGATGGCAGCTTCACTGATGACGATGAATCGGCACTAGTCGAACTCGCAACCCACGCCGCGATCGCTCTAGAAAACACCCAGCAAGTCGAACAACTCATCAAGACCCGAAACCAAATCGCCGACCAGTCTGCTGGTGAAGTGCAATTGATCGGACAATGCCCCGCGATCGAAGCGCTTCGCTCTACTGTCCAGCGAGTCGCCAATACGGATCTAGCAATTCTCGTCTTAGGCGAAAACGGAACCGGTAAAGAAGTCGTCAGCCAAATGATCCACTACCTCAGCCGACGGCGAAACGAACCCCTCGTCGCCGTCAACTGTGCGGCGATGACAGAGACGCTTTTGGAAAGCGAGCTCTTCGGCCACGAAAAAGGAGCTTTTACTGACGCTCACGATACCCGAATTGGAAAATTCGAGATGGCCTCTGGAGGCACATTGTTTCTCGACGAAATCGGTGACATGAGCCTCAGTGGACAATCAAAGTTGCTGCGAGTACTCGAAGAGAAGATCGTAGTTCGAGTTGGCGGGTCGACGAATATCCACACGGACGCGAGAGTGATTGCGGCCACTAATCAAAACCTGGCGGAGATGGTTCGAGAAAAACGATTTCGCGAAGACCTCTACTTCCGACTTAATGTCGTGACACTCGACCTCCCAGCTCTTCGACAACGAGGCGAAGATATCATCGTTCTCGCCGAACATTTCCTTGCAAACTTCTGTATTAAAGCGCGTCGCAAACCGCCAAAGTTCTCCGCCGCCGCAAAGAAGCGATTGCTCGGTCACGCTTGGCCGGGTAATGTTCGCGAGCTACGAAATCTCATGGAACGACTCGCATACTTATCGTCGGGTGACAAAGTCGATGCCGAGGACCTCGCCTTTATCCTCTCTCCCGATGCCGAAGGTCCCGCTATGTTCTCATGGGATCTGCCACTCGCCGACGCCACGAAGAGCTTTCAAGTCGAGTACATCAAGAAGCTAATCGAGCAAAGTCGCGGAAACATGACAGAAGCTGCAAAACGACTCGGCCTCCATCGCAGCAACCTCTACCGCAAAATGCGGCAGCTGGATATGGACGTCGATGAGGAATAACAACGGACAGGTGTTACGGTGAGTAACAAGACTATTGACTAAAACTAACTCATAGCGGCAATCAAAACGGATTTCAACATGGCCGATAATTCATCTGACCCAACCACGGATCAAACGCAACCCTCCTCCTTCGCGACAGGACTCGTCCGCCTGTGTGTGCTCTGCGGTCTGCTTGGCTCGCTCGCCACATTACTCTCGTTTGCTGCGCGTCACCACTGGTCGCTCGACCTACTAGTCAACATGCGTTCTCAACTGGCACTTGGCTTGGCGATCGTAACGCTACCGTTACTCGCCTTTCGCAAATGGCGTCACGTTTTAGTATTCACGATTTGCCTATTGGTCAACTTGGTCGAAGTCGTGCCATTCTACCTAGCGCCTGCAGCAAGACCTTTGAGTGCATCCTCACCGGCGAGAAAGGGGCAAACGTTGACGGTACTGTCTGGGAATGTTTTGTCCAGCAACCCCGACAAGCAGGGCTATATAAAATACCTGCGGCAACAGAACGCCGACCTAATACTGCTGCTCGAAGTCGATTTAGATTGGGCCAGAGCAGCCCGCGAGCTCTCAGACGAATATCCCCACCAATTGGTCCGTCCTCGTGGTGACAACTTTGGCCTGGCATTATTCAGTCGCTACGAACTTGTCGATGCAAGAGTAGATCCACTAACGAGTGGCCTACCAACCATCATCGCGAATGTGCAACTCGACGATCATCAAGTGACTTTCATTGGCTCGCATCCGTTGCCGCCCATCGGCACGGAAAGATTTGAGAGTCGCAACACACAAATCAAAGCGCTGTCGACAAAAGTACGGGAGTCAGAACGTCCCGTTATTCTTTGCGGTGATTTGAACACAACACCGTGGTCGCCGAGCTTTAAAGAACTCCTGGCAACAAGCGAATTATGCGATGCTCGAGTTGGTTTTGGGCTTCAACCAACGTGGCCAGCCAAGCCTTGGCCTTTCGCGATTCCGATCGACCACATTCTGATTTCGCCTGAGATTACGGCGACCAGCTTTAGCGTCGGCCCACTTCTCGGCTCGGACCACCGAGCCGTAAAAGCAGAGCTGAATATCCCATATCCATAATCAACGAACAAGCGCTATGCTCCATGCCCAGCACATCACGCTCCCAGTGTCTTGTTCGCGTGTCTTGTTCGCGTGTCTTGTTCGCTTTACGTATTCAAAGTACGCGCGTTCTTGGCGCGACGCTCTGCTCGCAAACGAGCGCGGCGTTTCACTTCACTTGGCTTTTCGTAATACTGTCGTCGCCGCATTTCCTTCTTAAGGCCGCTGCGTTCAACTAACTTTCGGAAACGGCGAACCGCCTCCTGAATTGTCTCGCGGTCGCGAACATACATGCGAACCATTACGTCTCCTACTTGTGCTTAAGGTGAGTATTCATGCGTCCAAGGCCCAATTGGTCTCGACGACTTTTAATCTAGTTAAACTTGCTATTGGTAATCATCAGCTCAAACTGCTCAGCCTTTGCCGAACCTCTCTCACGATTACGTCAATTTGATATGGCTGCAATTCCGCTGGTTCTTTTTCCAACTTTGCTCGCCATATCGCCAAAACTCTATCAAATCGTGCTTGCCCTTGCTTGCATTCATCGATAATCGTCTGGATGGTCGACTCCCAGTCCTGGACGCGCATTGGCTATTCTTCCCTCTGCAAATCTGCCAGCGCGATGTAAACACGCTGGGCACGATCTAATGTATCGTTAATCATCCGACTATTTCATCAGCTAGTTTAGCGGTGCCAGTGGCCGCTGCGATGCAAGTGGTAATGGCCTGGCTGATAGTGATCGCGGTGCGGGACATAACCGCCGCGGTGATAATCAAAGTGTGTTGTATTGTGATAGGTTGGAGTTCGATATGTAGATCGCGAACCGCTTTGGACATGTACCGGACCGGCATGCACGTTGGTACGAACTCCAGCTTGAACATTAACTCGCGATCCCACGCTGACGCTGGTACGAGGTCCATAACTAATGTTTACTCGACCAACTGAAACGCTACCGCGACTGCGATTTCGAGCGGATGCCGAATTTGTCCAAACCAAAGTCAGAACAACGGCCACCATCAGTACAATTGCTCGCGAACTGCTCATCGTTTTCATCCTTGCTCCTCCTAATTTATTCCTAAATCTCCGTTCGGCAGCGATGTGCCGAGATATGATTTTTAATGGAAACGACTGATAAATCCAAGCCCCATGACAATTACACCAGCAATTACAGGGTATCAAAGTGGGTAAAACGCGTGATTTACTCGGCCAAATCTAGAGCTAGCAAAGAAATATCTTTTCAACATAAAAGAGATGACGCAAAACCAAAGGGGACAGGAGACGATCCTTTGGCGAGTTTAGTTTCTCCAACCTCAGAACGTCTCCCATCCCCATTTGAGATGGCTCGCGTCCGCCAAGCTCCATCTGCAACGAATTGCGATGAGAGCTGGACGATTCGCAAAGAGCGAATTACTTGTTTTTCTTGTCTTTTCGCGCTTTTCGTTTTTCTTTGGGGGTGAGAAGGGCTTTCTTCTGCTTTTCTTTTTTACCCTTATCTTTACTTCCCTTGTCAGCCATGTCAGTTTCTCCGCAAATGGTGGAACTATTGATTGAAAGAGAAGTTACCCGTTCGTCACGTCAACTGGGTGTTACACCAACTGGACGTTTTCAGCGCATGGACCTTTTTGTCCTTGTGCTTCGTTGAACGAAACTCGTTGACCTTCACGAAGTTCGTCGTATCGTACACCTTCGAGGCTCGAAGAGTGAAAGAACAGGTCTTTCGGCCCGCCAGTGTCGATAAATCCGAAGCCTTTGTCCGTGAGTCGCTTGATTGTACCTTCAGCCATTGATCAAATTCCTAAAAATGTGTTCTTGCAGTTGTCAAAACGGTGTGCTTCGACTGTCCACTGCAACCGAGTATTCTATCGAAAAACAAACGAAAGCGAAGCCCCACAAAAAAAGGACCAGAATTTTAGCCGCAAAACCCGTTTACCAAGCCAACATTCGGACTGGCCAGTAAGTCGACATGCTCCAATCCGACGCATAGACAACTTACCGTAACTTATTTTCCACAAACATGTTACGCATAAATCCTGGCATTTAAAAGCCGCGGACCAACAGCGATAATGAACGGATCGACCCTCCAATTTCGAAAGGAATTTCTACTCCCCGAAACGGGCGATTCTGCAGGAGACATTTTGCCTTGAGTTCAGAAACGGCAGAATCTCTCAGATCTCTGTCGCGATTTGTAGCGCCAAAATTCACTCTTGCTAGCGGCAATTAAGCTTCTTCCTTAGCTTCTTCCTTGGCTTCTTCGACAGCTTCTTCTTTGGGACTCGTCTTTGGCTTTCGCAATCGCTTTACTGCTGCGTTGAGGACACTGTCTTTGTCGCCGAGCCGATCTTGTGGTGTCGCTTCCATGACAACGTCGGGATCGATCCCAAGCCCATCGTAGGGCTTTCCGTTCGCACGAAACTTCGCCGACTGGCAAAGGACCACGCCAACCCTACTATTGGGAAGTTGATATCTGTCCATCCAGCCGTTACCGCCACCAGTCGACTGTCCCATTAAAGTCGTATTGGGGTGGTCCTCGAACGCACCAACGAAGATATCGGCAGCGCTGAACGAGCCACTATCGTGCAATACGACTAGCGGTTTATCGTAGTAGTATGCTCGTGGGTTGTTGCTGGCGTCCAGAGCTAAGACGTGCCACTGGCTAAACTTACTCATCGGCAGTGCCCACTCGGGCTCGAAGCCATCCAGAAATTTCTGGATTTGCGATCGTTGTTCATCGGACGTCCATCGTTTCGATGTGATTGGCCGAGCCGACATATCTGACATCATAAATCCTGCTGGATTTGGCTTCGACAATTTCATGGGCATTCGGTAGGTCGACAGCTCGACGACTCGCATCTTTTGATCCGGCTTCATGAAATACGGGAACAGAGTGAACAGAATATCTTTAGTCCCGCCACCGTTTCCGCGCACGTCCATAATCAATCCGTCCGTCTCCCGAAACTTCTCCATCCAACCTTCTAGATCTGCCAAGACTCTTCGACTACTGGTCATTTGCGAAATGCGTAGATAGCCGACATTGTCGATCAAGCGGTTTTCACCCCGTGGAAACTCCGTTTCTCTAGCCATCCGCGACCGCACTTCTACTTCCATTTCTTTAGATTCTTTGCCGTCGGCTGATTGCAATTGCAAAACAAGCTTCTCTGCTTTCGGCAATCCAAGCTCCGCTCGAATGTAATTCACAAAGGCAAGGTTGCTGAGCGACCGTCGCAGGTGCCATTGCTTTGATTCTTTAACAACGATGTACCCCGCGACCTCCAACCACTTCCCAATTGGTTTGCCATCGATACTAACGACGTAGGGAAAGTCTTTATCGAGAAATTCCTTTGTGGAGCTGTCGTACAAGTAGATTCGATCTCCGTGGCTGCCAGCTGCAAATGGGGCGTATCCCGTTGGTAAGAATTGAGCGGGATGGTGCATCACGTTGGCATGGCCGTCACAAAACAGGCTGATCAGCTTGGCGATCTTGAGTTCAAACGAATTAACCGGATTCTCTTCGGCAAGTGAAAGTCGAATTGCATCGAGAGCCGCTCGATAATCGACATCGCGGAGCTCCAAATACGCGAAGCAATTTGCCAAAATGTGCTCCAGCTGATCGAGATCCTTTTCCAACTCTTCCCGAGACAGCTTGCGGGATTCGTCGTTGAACTCGGGTTTTGTAACTAAGAACTCATGTTCTTTCGCAACCTTTGTCGGGCGGACTCGTTCAATATCTTCGGACTTGAACAGTACGCCTGAAGAAACGTGTGCCTTGATGTACGCTCGAACAATATTCTTATCGCCCGGCTTGGCGTCATAAGCTTTCTGAAGAAACTCGAGACCTTCTTTCGTTCGATCGAGTTGCTGGATGTAAACTTGGTATCCAACATAGGCCATGATCGAAGCGTATTGCGGGTGTTTGGGATCGACTTCATTGAAGAGTCTTGCGGCTGTGTCGAAATCTCGTTTCGCGAGAGCGGCCATCCCCTCCCGTAAATAATCTCGTTTCGGTCCTTCGCCAGCGCTAAGGCCCGTGACTTCCACATCGAGGTAGAGGTCGCTGCTAGACCGTGCCCCTTGGTGCACTTCAACCGCGACGATATTCTCACCAACCTGCAGCGTCTTGACGTCGAGTATAAAACCCTCAAATGCCTCTTCAGCGGATCCGCCGAGTTGCGAATCTGACAAAGTGTCCGCGGCAACTTTGCCTGCTGGCATGTTCGGTCGAGCGACCTCTTTTCCATTTATATAAATGACTGCCCCATCATCGCAACGGATTTGAATCTCGATTTTCTCGAACGACTTTAGATTCTTCTCGTCCACCGAAAACTTGGTGCGGAAATAAGTTGTTATCCGTTTGAGATCGTCGTCGTCGCCATATTCCACGGTGGTGCCGAGATTATCTTCACCATATCCAAGCGGCGATTTCCCCTCTTTCCATTTGGAGTCATCGAACTTCGGCGACTGCCACTCGGCGGCAACGTCGCCCGCGTCGAGATACTTCCAAGTCGTTTTCTCGCCGAGCGGTAAAAGCGTTTCTTTCGCCGAAACGGTGGTAAAATTGACTGCGACGGACGCCAATAAGATGCAACACACTAGTCGATTGAAACGCATTTTTATCTCTCGGTGCAACTCTGTCATGTAAACTTGGGGCTCGCTATTTCGAGGAAAACAGTTTAGCCAACTTTAGGCCCCGAAGCGAAGACTCAATGCCCGTTGCTTCTTCTATTCGCCAATTTTTTCCCACTGAGAAAAATGAGGCATCATCGTTTCGTGGCCTTGGCTATCGCGAAGCATTGTCGTTACATCCGCCGAAATCGAAATTCTTGTATCCGCTTGAGGATTGGGGTTAGTCGAATGCAACGTCTTGGACGGAAAAACGAAAATATCGCCCTCTTTGGGATCGATCGTCACGTTGTTCCACGTTTGCAAACCCGGATTCTTAATGAACCCCATTGAGGCCTTCGCCGGAGTAAAAATCCCGGGCGAGAATTCATTCGGATGACTGTAAGTCACAAAGTTGATCCCACCACCGCCGACGGGCATCTTCAAGTAATACGCAAAGCTGATATTCGACTGCTCGTGTGCGTGCTCGTTTATCCGCTCTCCCTCTCGACTAACCGTCGCCCACGACCGCTGGTAATAAAAGTCAATCATCTCACTGTCAACGCCCAAACCCTCGGCATAAAGCCGAATCTTCTCACCTATCAGCCGATGCAGCTCCTTGAATTCTTCGTGTTGAAACAGAAATTCGCTACCGCCAGTGTCCCCCAACCACGCACTATGCTCGGGCTTTCCCGAACCATCGGCCGACTCCAACTCTAACACCAAATCGACCAACCGTTTTCGATACGCGTCTTCGAGCTCGATGTGATCGCGGTAGATCGAAAGAGCAAATACGTTAATAAACTTAGCCATCAATGCACACAAAATAAAAGGACCGAGATTCGAAACACCTGAATTCCTGGGCACGCTCAGTCAGTATAATGTTTCCGCTAAACGCTATGTCTAACTTCCCTGTTCAAAATGACACAACTTTACGACTGCGAGAATCGCATGAAGTTTCAAGAGATGACGTCCCCACAAATCGCTGCTGTCGACCGCGAGAACACACTAGTTATCGTCCCCATAGCAGCAGTCGAACAACACGGACCGCACCTTCCCACGGGAACCGACAACATTATCTGTACGGCGATCGCCAGCGCGGTTGAGTCCCGTTGTAATTCGAGCGTTCTGTTGACACCGACAACTTGGTACGGCGCTAGCGCCCATCATTTGCGTCTCGGAGCTACCCTCTCTTCCGAACTCGACACCTTCATCGCAACGCTTTGTGGACTCACTACCAATCTGCTCGACGATGGCTTTCGTAGAATCCTGCTTCTCAACGGTCACGGCGGCAACGTCGACCCGCTGCAAGTTGCACTGCGGAAAATGCAACCCATTTGTGATAACGCGCTTTTGGCGGGAGGCTCCTACTGGGCAACTGCCGGCGAAATTATTCGAGACGCCATGGAAGGGGACCACAAATTCGTCGGCCACGCGTGCGAATTTGAAACTTCCATGATCATGCACCTGCGACCCGAATTGGTTGACACCGAAAAACTGGCGGACGCTGGAGAACTCGTCACCGACCGTATCGAAGGACTATTCGTCAGCCGCGACATGAAACATCGAACTCAACAAGGGTGCACTGGCCGCCCCGATCTCGCTACCGCAGAAAAAGGAAGCAAACTGTTCGAGGGAATTGTCGATCGAGTGGAAATCGCGGTTCAAAAACTGCTCGAACAACCCCTCGGCGAAGTCTACGGAGACTTTTTCTAACGCGTAAATGAAACGTTCATTACACGATTGTTACATTTCTACACAACTGAATCTGGGTACTGTTTATTGAGGTAGCAATTTGGAAAGAACTCAACAAAACGCGAGTGAACCATGAATTTCTACATTCGGTCCGTGCTCTGTACCATTCTTATCTGTACCATTCTTATCTGTACCATTCTTATCTGTACCATTCTTCTCGTTGCGTTCAACCAAGATAACCGAACGTTGGCCGAAGAGACCCCAGAACCGCTCCCCGCGCAAGCCAGTGCAATTGCAATCCTGCAAAAGGTGCCGAGCGGCAACTTTCTTACGAGTTGGACAGCGCTCACAACGTCGTCTCACTTTCATTCGATGCCAGTGCCAAGAAATCGCTTCGTCAATTACAGACGAACAGCTCGCTCCCATCCGTCACCTCACAGAGCTGACTCGCCTCGATCTCTCCACCTGTAACTCAATGACCGACGATGGACTAAGACACCTAGGTAACTTGAAAAAAATAACGCACCTCGACCTGTCCACTCTCGATCTTCAAGGCTAGGGCCTAGCCCATCTCAAATCACTCTCGCAACTAAGAACATTGAAGCTGGTCCGCACAAAGATTGAAGACCAACACCTCGTCCATTTCCGTCAATTCCCCCAACTTGAAGAACTCGATCTGTCGACCAGCGAAATTAGTGATGCCGGAATGCGCCACTGCAGCTCCCTAAAAAAGCTCAAACGAATCGAACTCGGCCGCACTTACGTAACCGATAAGGGAATTGCCGCCCTAAGCGAACTCGTCCAACTCGAATCCATCGTGTTGCCATCGAAGGTCAGCGACGCGTGCCTACCGTCGCTTGCCAAACTTAAGAAGTTGGAAAAACTTCACCTCGGTGCTCCCGCCGACTATCCCGACAAAAGCGAAAAACAACTCACTCTCTCTGCGGTCATCGATCTGTTTGAGAACTCGTTTCAACGAACCAAACGCGATGCCTTGAAGGCCGTCGGAATCCCGCATCACGTCACCGCCGACGGCGAGATCTTCGACATTGGACTCGAGGTCGCTTTCATACACCCGAGCATCACAAATGCGATCATTGATCACTGCAACGAATGCCCTCGGCTTGAACGGATCCGCTTTCACGGCACGGAAGTCGATGACGCAGGAATCACTCGACTCAACCCGATGTCCAGAGTCCACACTATCGACTTGCGGGGCACCAAGTGTTCGACAAAAGGACTCGCCCACATCGCTTCCATGCGAGACATGCGTTCGGTTACACTCCCCTTTACTGCCACCAACGAAGGCATCCATCAAATCTGCCAAAACAAGAAACTGACGAGTCTAATCGCAGTTTGTCCAGATGCGACAGAGGAAGCACTCCCATCTATCGGAACGCTCGCGGACCTCACGTCACTACGAATCGACGGTATGAAAGTCACAAGAGAAGGTGTCGTCCACTTAGAACAATTGTCGAATCTTACCGAACTACAATTTAACAACTCCAACATTCCTCAAGAGTGCTTCGCGTCCGTCGGAAAGCTCGTAAAGTTGAAAACACTAGGCCTCGACAACTCGACTATTACCGACGAAGGCCTCAAGTATCTTGCGAATCTCAAACAGCTGGAGGTTCTCTCAACCCTCGACACAAGTGTTACGTCCGTCGGTCGTCTTCATCTTTTCCGAAACCTGCAACAACGATCAAAGCTCGAAACCATCGCACTCGAAGGTGGCGACATTACACGGAACAAGCAAGGCCAAATCATTCGAGTCTTCTTCAATGGCCATCACGACGAGTCACTAATCATCGACGAACACCTGGAGTTAGTCGCCGAACTCACCGACCTCACAGAGTTAGTTCTATATCGCCAAAACATTTCCGGCGACGGCTTCCGACATCTTGCTAAACTGCAAAACCTAAACGAGTTGAATCTCTACCACTCGGAAAAAATAAGCGACGCTTCCATAAAGCACCTCGCCGCTCTCCCTGCGATCGAACGAATCAGTCTCTACGGTTGCGAATCGATCACCGACAAAGCGCTTCCGCTCCTAAAAGATTGCAAGACCCTCAACTCGCTAAGCCTACGCCGAACACAAACCACCAAGGAAGGAGTAGCGACCCTACAAAAGTTGCTCCCCAGCTGTGAAATATCCGGAAACCGTTAGGCCCTCCGCGATTCATTCCAATCTTCTTCCTAATTCTGATTCTCCGATCCATTGGCGAAAATCAGCGTTCATTCGCGGTTCCGAGTTCCCACCGACAGCTTCACAAACTCGTCTTGGATATTATCTCGAGTCGGCACTTTGAAAGTGTGTTGGGCTTTTCCGTTAGGCACAATCTCGGTGTGTGTTTGTAATTGACCGGCTTGCTTCCATCCGTAATCGATGAGCAGCGGCTGCCCACCGTCGGTGCTGTGAATCCCATAGAGCTGGGCATCCATGACTCCAGTTCGATGGCCGCCGCCATAGACGTGGAAACGCACGAGAGCTTGCTTTGATTTTGCATCCGTGACATCTATTTTTCCAGACAACCATCCGCTCGAAAACTCGTTGTCGGCTGGAATGTCGGCCCGCGCGAATTGCTTCCACGACTTGCCTTGATCCGTTGATACTTCCATGTGAAAGTCGAACTCTTTCGGTGGTGGAACTCGAATTGGGTAGCGAAACGCGGCGCGAACTTCCTCGAGAGGTTGAGGAGCGTCGATGCGGAAGACCACTGTCGCTGGTTTATTGTTGGTCGTTTGGTAAGCCAAGCGAGATTTTGGACCTCGCCCCAGATATTCAATATTGCTGGAACGCAATTTCACTTCCTCGAACGTGTTTGGGTTTTCGCTGGCGGGAATACCGAGGTTCGGAATTACGGCAACGACACCGCGATCTGTCGCTTTGTAGTTGACGGTCGAACCACGTTCAGAGAGCCGCGGATAAAAAGCTTGGCAGACTTGAGTCACGGTGGTGAACCGCAAGGCATCAACACCCGACTCGCCTTCCCACGACAGTCGCAAATGCCAACCGTATCGACCTTTAACGAATTCGGTGAGATCGAGGCGTCGATTGAACTTGCCGCTGGCAGCGGTATTCGCGCCCAGCTGAATTGTCGACCACGATTGCCCTTGGTCTGCAGAGACCTCAACCGCGATTGTGCCAACGATGTTGGCTTCGACAACGAATCCGTCCGTCGCTTTGCCCCTCATCGGGTTCTCATCGTCGACTGGATCGCCGCAAATCACATAGGGTGAAAAATGCCGAAACGTCAACGAAGCGGACTTCCCGTTACTACTAAATAGCTTTGGCGATTTAGTCCGATGCTCCAAATTAGGCGACACGTCTAAAGTACCTTCAAGATACCCGCCGCTTTCGAGCATCGGTTGGTAAAAGAACTCGCCGTTACAATAACTTGCATTGCCTCGGCAGTTGGATTCGCCGCCCACGTGGCTCGGATCTCCTTTATTAACGAAGGTCCAATTGCGATACGGGCCGTTCTTTTGATGATGCCAAAATCGCCGTTTTGACGGTCCACCGTAGTGATCTCGGTCAAACCAGCGGGTAAACGACTCTCCAGCCCGCAAGTGCACTATTCCCGGATGAGCTGCATAACCGCCGTTGTATAGCTTGTACCAATTGCCGCCAGCTGCGACCTGCTGCCAGCCTCGTTTCATCCCCTCAAAATCACTCGGCCAAGCAAAAGGATAGTGGGGCAGGGGAGCTTTTACCGAATCGACTAACTTGGGATCTTTGATGATGTCAGCGTAGCCGGCAACGAGTCCATCTTTGCGAAAAAGAAGTCCCGCCATATCGGTATCGTAAGCGTGCCAACCGCCGCTGTAATGAATCTCGCTGTTGACATGCCCTGGAAACGCTCGACGTCTCGGCCGCATCCCAAGGGCATTCCAATAAGGTTCGTTCCAGGAATGAACTGTTCCGCACAAACCATAGCCGTACGAAAACCGCGCGCGATTGGCATCGTACACAACCATTTCGTAATCGCCAGTATCTTCAGTATCGGGAGTCCGTCCAGCAATACACCACTCTTGCGGTGACTTAAGATGGAACTGGTGCGTCAACATCCAATTGAACATCGCGATCGCTTTGTCTTGCGGCTTGTCGGCGTCGCGAGTGGCGAATCGCACACACTGCTCGATTGTTTGAAACGCTCCTTCGCCCGCGTATTGCGGATGATCCGTCTGAATCGTGGGATCGCCAACTTCACCAAATGCGCTTCTAATCGCGGAAACTCCAACAATCGAGACGGAAAGCAAGAGAGTGGCGACTAAAATCAACAACCGCTTGTTCAAAACGATAGTCATAGCAGCTCCTTGTTGAGCAATTCAGAGATGGGCGATTCAGAAACGGGCAATTAAAAAATGCGAGGTGCAATCATTTCGGGCGTGAGGTCTTTCATTGTAGTCGATCCGAATCTGCTCTGAAAACTTCTTAGGGAAATCGTTCGCACTCGCCAAAAACCTGGAGTATGCTAACGCGAAATTCGGTTATCTCGCAAATAGGCACTATCAACTTCTCTCACCAAAGAAACGCGGTTCGCCATGAATATTAATCGCCGAACTCTGCTTAAATCTGCCTTGGCTACAACCACCGCTCTCGCCCTGCCTTTCACTCGCCAAGCTCTCCGCGCCGAAGCGGCTGACGCTTCCGAAAAGCACTACGAAATCGTGGACATCAAGCGGACGACCGTGAAACTAGAATACCGCGAAGTTCCGCGCCGCCACATGGATCGCGAACTTCCGCATTGGCGTTACACCGAATTGTGCGACGTAACTCTGAAAAATGGAAAAGTCGGAACTGGCGAAACGCTACTCTACTACACCTGGGAAGTTCCCAGCGACGAAGACGTGCGTCGAGTAATTGGCAAGAGCGCGATCGAAGTGATGTGGGACGATTCGCTTGGCGCCGGACTACAAATGGCACTGTTCGATGCAGTCGCGCGAACTGCAAATGTCCCGATCCGCGCGCTGCTTGGCAATCAAGTCTACAAGAAAACGCCCCTTTCCTGGTGGAATATCGACACGTCGGCAAAGGACATGGCGTCGGAATGCCTGACCGCCTACAAGCTGGGTTACAGCTCGTACAAAACCAAAGGCCGACCCTGGTTTGATGTCGACCACCAAATGGAACTCGCGTGCAAAGCTATCCCCGCCGAGTTCAAAATTGATATGGATTTCAATAGCACCCTCCGCGATGCGGAACGAGGAATTCCGATTCTGAAGCGAGTTGCCAAGTATCCTCAGACCGATATTTTCGAGTCGCCTATTCCGCAATCCGATGTCGACGGCAACAAGGAAATCTGCGCCGCTACTCACGTTAATATCGCGATGCACTACGGCACGCCGACTCCCGCCACCGTTGTGCAATCGGGATGTTGCGACGGCTTCGTTGTTGGCCACGGAGCGACAGATCTGATGGCTGCCGGGCGTTTCTGCACCGAAACCCAAATGCCATTTTGGTTGCAATTAGTCGGGTCGGGAATAACCGCCGCCTATTCGCTCCACTTCGGCGGGGTCCTCGATCAAGCCACCTGGCCCGCTGTCAATTGCCATCAACTTTACGAGAACGATCTGTTAGTAAGACCGATCGAATTGAAACATGGCTTCGCCGCGGTTCCCGACCTTCCTGGCATTGGCCATGAAATCGACCGAGATATGGTCGAACGATTGAAAGTAAAAAGGCCACCTCAACGGCCCGAACCAAAACGGCTGATCGAGACAACTTGGACCGACGGCAAACGGATGTTTACGGCCAGCAACGGACGCGTCAATTTCATGCTGACCGCTGGCAACCAAGAGCGCTATCCCTATTACGCTCCCGGCGCTGATACCCGTTTGGTGAAAGACGACGGTTCCGCTCGCTGGAAAGCGTTGTACGAAAAAGCAAGGAAACTCGGACCGATCGAAGGCTGAGCGGAACGAAACGAAAAGTTCGCCACTTAGAGCGAGAGCTGCCAACCCGGCCGGCATCTGCCAACTAGGACGTGAATTCCTTCAACGGGCCGGTACTATCTGCAATCCGTTCCGTCTTCACACCCATTGCCTGCGCCATCGAAAGCCAGAGGTTAGCGATGGGCGTTCCAACGGGCGACTTCACGTGGCGATCGCCAGTAATCCTGCCGCCACCGCGGCCCGCGATTACCGTTGGAAGGTCGGTGTAAATATGCAGCGAGCCATCGCTGATGCCAGAACCGAGCGTAAAGATCATATTGTCCAGCAGTGTCCCGTCGCCTTCGGGAATCGCGTCCATCTTGGCCACCAAGCGCGTAAACTGCTCCACGTGGAATCGATCGAGCTGCGATAGTTCCCGCCGTACGTTCTCGTTTCCTTGACCATGAGTCATTCCGTGATGCTGAATCGGTTTGTTGAAAACGCCGTGCACCATCAGCGGAGATCCCCATCTCTCTGGGCTGCTCATTAAAGTAGCCACTCGGGTCAGGTCAGTTTGCAGAGCGAGAATCATCAAGTCGCCCATGACTTGAATGAACTCATCGCGAGACATAGCTTGCCACGGTTTTGTTGGTGGCTGCAGCTTCAGTTCATCAATCTCCGCCTGCCTTTTGGTGACGCGTGCGATCTGCTGCTCCACAGTGCGCACCGACTGTAAATACTCGCCGAGCTTATCGCGGTCTAGCCGTCCAAGCTTGCGATCTAGAGACTTTGCATCTTCCAACACCAGGTCCAGGACACTGCGATGTTCAGCATGTTCCTTAACAGCAAACAGTCGCTGAAAAACTTTCTTGGGATCGCGAAGCGAACGAGCAACGTGGCCATGTCCATACCACGAAATATTGTCGAAATAGACCGACTCTTTATTGTCTTCGTACGGATTGCAACTCAACTCCAACGATCGAAACGCGGTATGCTTTCCAGCCTCGTCCGCAATAATCTGATCGATCGTCTTCTTCAATGGATATCCCGCCGGAGACAACTCATCTGGCGCGGCACTACTGAGCCAACAGGCACCAGCTTGAGCGTGACCGTCGGTACCCGCGACCTTAATCCGATCGAGTTTGGTGAACAACGAAATCTTCTCGCGTACAGGAGCCAGTGGTTCTAACGTCGGGCTCAGCGTAAAACCTTTGCCGATTTCTTGCGGATGCCAAACCGATTGTACGACCCCATTGGGAATATAGAAAAACGCGGTGCGAGTTGGCGGGTTCTCGACAGCCGCGAAACCGCGGTGACTCATCACATCCAACAACGGCAAAGCCATCGCCGCACCGCAGCCACGAAGTAATGTCCGACGAGAAATGGACGTTAGTGAATTGCTCATCATCTTCTCAATCACTCTATTTTCTAAATCACTGTCTTCTAAATCACTTGGCGTTTGATGTCTCTTGCCGCTGATCCGCTTTATGCAAAAACGGGTAACTCTTTGCAACTCCAACCACGACAGTGGAAAACTTTCCGCGGTCCTTCATGACCTCACGCAAGATTCGGTCCACTGCCGGTTTATCGGCGATCTCCAGCTCCCGGCCTAAAGCATAAGATAACAAATGCTCACCAAAGGCACGCATAAACCACTCGGGATGCTTGAGGATCGCGTCTTTCAATTCGACAACATCGGTGAATTTTTCCTTCCCAAACAACTCGCCACTCGAGTCGATCGGCAAGCCGGAGCTGTATTTTTCTCGCCAACGCCCAACCGCGTCATAGTTTTCCAAAGCAAAACCGAGCGGATCAATCTTCGCGTGGCACGACACGCACGACTTATTTGATTGATGTTGTTTCAATCGCTGCCGCAAAGTTTGCCCCGTTGCCTCGATCTTGGCATCGTCCTCTTCAATCGAAGGAACGGTGTCTGGCGGCGGAGGCGGTGGTTGATTGAAAATCACCGTCGCTACCCAAGCGCCGCGAGTAATAGGACTCGTCCGCAATGGCGACGAAGTCATCGTCAAAGTAGCAGCGGAAGTAATGATGCCACCCTCCCGCCGAGTATCCAGTGGTCGGCGGCGGTAGGACTGTTGATTCGTATTAAAGCGATTGCGATTCTGTCGCTTTGCAAATGGAGTTGCATCTTTGTACCACGATTGCAATTCATCCGAGCGGAAAGAATAATTGCAATCGATCAACAACATGATCGAACGGTCTTCGACCATGATGCTCTCGAACAACAACAACGGCTCCACCATCGTCTGCAAACCAAACTTCCACTGCTCGCAACCAATACGCGAATAGTAAACTTGAAATCGGTCGAAGTCCGGTACGGCCGTAATGAGTTGGTCGATCCGCAGCCACTGCCGAGCGAAATTGGTCGCCAATGCTTGACTCTTTGGGTCTTCCAACATGCGATGTATCTGAGTCTCCAACACATCTGGATTTTGCAATTCGCCTTTGCGAGCCAAGTCCAGCAGCTGTTTGTCGGGAATACTGCTCCACAGGAAGAACGACAGTCGCGTGGCCAGTTCATAGTCATCGAGCTGCAATTCGTGACTTCTGCCTGCGTCGCGTTTCTCAAGCTCTTTCGTTTGCACTGCTACGTGCTTTTGCTCGGTGACATACAGAAAACGCGGAGACGCGAGCACTGCTCCAACCACGCCCTTCATGCTCGCAGAAAACGATTTTCCGGTTTTCACTTGTCGCGCGAAGTAGTCGACGTACCGATCTTCAGTCGCGCGGTCAACGCGACTTCGAAAGGCGGCTTCGAGCCAAGGCGAAAGTCGCTCGCGAGCAAGTTCAACTTGCTGTTCAACGGATAGATCTGGAGGCGCATTAAAGAACGTTGCAGTCGTCGTACAATACCTGTCGAATTCGGGACTATTGACGATCGAGCTCCCCAGCTTCAAAAAACTCTCAAACAAAATCGGCGAGACGCTCAGTTCGTCGCCGCGATTGTTGAAGCCGTGTTCGGACTGCAAGTCGATCGCATATGGCACCACGCCAGTGAGTATCGGCTTCTCGACTTGGTTTTTTCCCAACGTGCGATTACCAACCGTAACTGCATCGGGATATCTTCCCGACGCGGGATTGAAGTACTTCCGCGCCGGTCGAATCGTTTTTTCCGGCAGGGGATAAACATCACCCCGCAGCCCCATCAGGTCGCGAACGGCATTGTTGTACTCGTAGCGATTCAATCGTCGCATGACCACGGGCGACAGTTCACTCGATGCTTGAACATATTGATCGATATAGGAATGCATCAAAGTCGATAGCATTCCAAAGTGTTGCTCACTGGGCTGCTTCTCATCTTCCGGCGGCATTTCGCGTTGATCGATCGCTTTGAGAATCTTTTGCGTGACCTTGATGTTATTGAGAAAATCATCGGTCGTGACAAACTTTCGCAAATCCAATTCGCCCTCAATCTCTTTCCCGCCGCCGTGACAACGAATGCAGAACTGAGCAATAATTGGCTTCACTTCATCGAACTTAACTTCCGCGACACGAATTTTCGGATCGTCTCCGTCCTTATCATTTCCGGGGTCTTTCTCCAGTGGATCGAGATCGACGAGCTTGAGGTAGTCGAGTCCCATCAGATAACCGGCACCGCGGAACTTTCGCGCAGCTGCATTGGCGGAGGTGAGTTTGAAAACGAGCTTTTGCTGTCCAGCTTTAAGCGTCATTTCACCCAAATCGACAAACGCGTGCAACTGAACTCGATTTGCATAAGTATCGACGCCCTTGTGTATTTCCTTGTCGTTGAGGTGAATTGAGAAGATGCCATAGTCGGGAGCATCTGTCAGTTGCACTCCGAGGCGATACCGACTGGCCCGTTCCACTCGGAAACTCGTTTCCATGGCTTCACCAAGCTTGCCGTCCCAAAGCAAGTGAGCGTTTCCACTCCAACCATTTCCAAAATTGGACATCGCTTGGACACGCGACTTTCCCTTTAAGACAAGGTGATCCTCACCTTCCAAAATTCCACTCGAGGGTCCCGAAGCTTGCCGACCGCGGATCGAGTGATAGTCAAACCGCTGTGGCAAGTCGGGTTCGTTCGAGGCTGCAATAGCGGCGAAACACACAACATAGAGCCCAACGATCGAATACAAAAATGTCCCGATCGCAGACCGCTTTTCTAACTTAGATATATTCATAGATCTTCGTGACGTCTATTCGATTTTGCTAGTTTACTCGAGTTTACTGGCTTTCTCTTTGAGCTGCCCGAGCAACTCTTCAATCGACTTTAGCTGCTCCAACATTTCTGGACTACCACTGATTTGTCGAGCAATCGCTTTGTCTTCTTGGACGTCTTTGACAATTCGTTGCAGTCGACCGATCTTGCTATCCAACAAAGATTTCACGTTACCTTTGTGTAGGTCTCGTTCGTAGTTTGGCACGTCGATTTCTGCTTGTTTGATTTTTCGATCGAACGCTTCCAGCTTTCCAATTGCCTTCCTCACTTCGATCATTTGTCTGCTTCGCTCACTGGCTTCTTTGGAGTAGCTCACACCCCTCGCGATTGGCCAGTCGTCGGTGCGAAACGTGGGGACGGGCAGGCGAGCGCGTCCGACCATGTTTCCCGTTGGCCAATTCGCCCAGCCATAACGAGCAGCGACTGGTTTGTCGACGAGATCACTCGTCAATTCTATGCACCATTTCCCATCAATTTTCACATTCCGCCCTTTTGCAGGAAACCAACGTCGAGTCTCGTCGCCGATGATGAAACCCTTCATGTCAGCATTTCCTTCTCGCGGAACGGGCAAGACCTGCCAAAAAGCGTTGTCCTCGATATGCCCCCAACGCTGTTTCACGACTGGATCGATATCAAAGTACAAATAAAGCTTGTTGTCTACGATCTTCATTTCTCGATAAGTGTTGCCGGTATGCTCAACTGGCTTGCCGTAGACTTTCGCCAGTGCCCACAAAGAAGCGTATTCGGCGACGGGCAATTTTTCGGCGGGGTGGATGTAGGAGTTTCCCGTTGGATAGGTCGCGATCATTTGGCCGTTTTCGTCGTCGGCCAAAGCGCGACGTTGAATATCGCGAACGATCGCGTAACCTTCGGCGACCGTAGCGAGCTCCGGTTCCATTCCAAACGTGCCCCATCCGGGTTGGCTAATACAACCAAAGGGAAGCTTGTCATCACCAAACGCTTTGCGAAACGAAAGAGGAACTTTCGGGAACGTTAACTCGTATCGGGTCCACCGCATGAAGTTATTATTTTCGCCTTGGTAGTACAGAACGCCGCGGATTCCGAGGTGCCGAATCGGCATAACGGTGGCGTTAAACAAACCAGCTGGTGGACTCCATCCGCTACGGGGATCGTCGGGCTTCTTAGGCAATCGCAAACGCGGCTCGTTCTTTCCCTCCGCTTTCGCTGCGGCCGCTTTCGCCGCATGCTCAACTTTGGCCGCTTTAACAGACTCTTCCCATTCGGCCATGATTTGTTCGAGTTGCTTCGCGTCGTCCCAGGCCCCCGTCGCTTCGTCGTACTCCGATAAAACGGTCTTGGTAATCACGTCGTTGATGTTGTCGAGCTCTTCGCGCAAACACCAGGTTTGTCCAAGCGTGCCACCCCGCGCGACGTTAACTATACCAACCGGCACTTTTAAATACCGATGCAAGTACATTCCATAGAGATAGGGAACAGCCGAAAATCGCTCGGCAGTCTCTGGCGAACACTCTTGCCAATTGATATTGCTGCGAACATCGTCGAGTGGCTTATAAAACGAATCGTGCCAAGCGACGTAACGAAGAGCGGGAAAGTCTGCCGATGCGGCTTCGCGAGTCTTGCGATTAAAATTGCTCCAGCCCATATTGCTCTGGCCAGCACAAACCCAGATTTCTCCGACGAGTACATTGCGAGCAACTACCATCGATTCACCGCTAGTTGCCGAAATCAACGCGGGTTGAAAACTTCCTTTTGCGGCAGGAAACGTAACTTCCCAGCGGCCGCTCTTATCAGCCGAGGCCGTCAATGTTTGCGTTTTCATCACTGGAGGATTCGTCTGTACATATTGAACACGAACGCGCCCGTCGTCGTTCGGCGGAGAAATCGTTTCCCCAGTCAACTCGGTAAAACGCTTCAGCTGCGCGTCGATGACCGCTGCGTCTTGAGTAATCTCGACCGCAACTTTCTCTCCAGCTTTTGCCCACCCCCATATCTTGATCGGCTTATCCTGTTGCAAAACCATGTTGTTGCCAACAATCTTTGCAAACCGCAAAGACTCGTCATTCTGAGCCATTGAGAACGAAGTCAGCGTCAGTAAGAACGCGGCAGAATGGAGCAAGTTTCTCATCGATAGTTCACTTCAAAGAGGGAAATAGTTCGCATGAAAGAGCGACACCAATATCTAATACACAGATAAATTGTACTAGCTAGAAACCGGCCTCACAAATTCACCCATCTAGAAGGCAACTTGAATTGAACGTGCCACTCGCCCCATGCGAAGAACATAAAGCTGGCTGTTCATTTATTCTATTGGCGTCTATAAGTGTTGATTAGCGATTTGTTCACTGAAAGCACACGGAGAGCGGCATGCGGTTTCGAGTCGGCGTGATTGGAGCGACGGGATATATTGGCCAACCCTATCGTCGAGAAATACGAGAGTGTCCGGAGCGGGCCAATATCGTGGCGTTGTGCGCGCGGCGTCAAGAGCTACTCGATGCCGCAAAGCTGGAAGACGACGCCGACCTTGCCACTCAAAATTGGCGCGAAGTCGTCGAACATTCTGATGTCAATTTGGTGATCGTGGCGACGCCCGATGCCTTGCACTACGAACAAGTGCTCGCCTGCGCCGCTGCAGGTAAACATATTGTTTGCGAAAAACCAGTAGCGATGAACGCACTTGAAGCTCGGCAAATGTGGACCGCCGTCCAAGAATCCGGAGTCGCTCACTTCGTCCCGTTCTGGACTCGCTACGTTCCGCTGTTTGCTCGCGCCCGCCAAATCTATCAAGAGGGAACCCTCGGCGAAATCCGCGCGATTGTTTATCGTTGGCACAATCCACGACCCTTATCAATGCCATTTACATGGCGCGACGACGCGACACTTTCAGCCGCTGGCAGCATTGCGGATGTCGGATCGCATGCCTACGACACGATGCGCTGGATCTTGGGCCAGGATGCAAAACAGGTCTTGGCCCACACCGGCATTATTACTCCGGCAAAACCCGACTTGGGTGACATCAACCTCGACGAAGCATTGAACTGGGACGGATCGACATCAAAACAAAAAGACGCCACTGCCGTCGACTACGCGAACATTGCGATCCGATGGAACAGCGGTGCGGTCGGAACTCTAACGCTGTCGCACGCTCCATTTATCCGCAAGGGTCTTGCACCGGAAATTGAGCTGCACGGCACAGACGCATCCCTCGGAGTAGATCGTGTCAACCAGCAACTCATCCTAGCGCCGCATGAAGATGCTCCTCGGATCACTGAAACTTTCGACGACTCGGGAAACACCAATCGATTCGAGAACTTCGTCTTCCCCGCACTACTCGCCCAGTTGGCCGGAGATACTTTCGAGTTCCCTGGAATGCAGGACGGCTTGGCAAATCAACAGTTCACCGACGCGGCCGCGCGGTCGGGAATCAATGGTGGCTGGGAAAACTGCGAGTGATCGGCGAATTGGGCTTCTACTTCGATTTCAACAAATGAGGCATTTGACCCTGCGGTCCCTCAAATCAACTCGCAACGCGAGTCACCCTCCCATTTTTGGCCATTTTTGGGAGGGTCGGAGTCTCAGCTCCCGGGGAGGGTTTAGGAACTTCGTTAGACGAAGCCGTGGCAAGACGGTACATAAGCTTGACATGGCCATGCCACCGTCTCGCAAGTTATGATTTGATTTAATCCCGCAGTTCGATTCATTACGCCGAAGGCGTTGCCGCAGTAGCCTGGGTGCCTGGGGCTCCGGTTTACCCTCATCTCTTGCCGTCAGTCTGCGCAAATCGAACTAATCCGCGATGAGTTCTCCAAACAGAGTCGCGCAGCGAGTTGATTTGAAGAAGAGTGTGACGGCAAAAAATGTGGGTAATGGTCGGCTATCCTGGTCGCGGTTTCGCAAGTTGTGCTTTGATTCAATCCCGCAGTTCGGTTCTTTACGCCGAAGGCGTTGCATATAGGAGCCTGGGGTAAGTTCGACAAGCCTAAGCGGGGAAGAACACCACCTAGGTTTTGCGGCCAAAATCGCACAAGGGCGAGCCAAATTTCTCGAGTTCGAAACGCGTTTTCCGAGCCCCTCAAGGGATTCGCGAAGACGTGCAGGGAACGTCGAGCGAAGTTCCTAAACCCTCCCCGGAGCTGAGACTCCGACCCTCCCTAAAAAGGGAGGGTGACTCGCTGCGCGACTCTGATGGAGAACTATCGCAGATGACTTCGATTTGCGCAACCGACGGCAAGTGATTTGAGTTAACCTACGATCCTACCGTTTCGACACGTCCCGTTTCGCTCGACCTGATTGCGGCGTCGACGATAGAAACGATCTCGCGACTCGCGCGAACGTCAAACAGGGTCTCGCGCCGTTGCTCGATCGACTTGGCGAAATCTTCCATTAACAGAAAATCGTTCTCCACTGAGACTCGTCGATTGCGAAATTCATCCGCGGATTGACCTCGATAGTAGACGCTGACTTCGGGACGCGCTTCGCTTATCACCAAGCCCCCTTTGCTGCCGAGCGCATGAATCTTGATCTCGCCGATATCGGGATGGCTGGCCGCTCCGATCCGACCAATGCACAATGTCCCTTGAATGCCGCCAGCCATCTCCAGCGAAACCGTTGCCAAGTCGTCCACATGATTGTCGGAGTGTAGTTGATGAAAATGGGCAGATGTTCGAGCGAAAACTCGCTCGACTTTCGCGTCTCCCGTGAGCACGCGGATATACCCGAGCGGATAAATCCCCTCGACCTTCAGCTCGCCCATCGGCTCGCTTCCAATCCCGCCGTCGGACCCGTTTTCATGAGCTGCTATTTGATGACCCAACCAATCGATCGGTGGAGCTCCATCTGGACAACTCCCCAGCGGCGGACCACAGTCCTTGGCGAAATAAAAGTCGACATGAATCGCGTACAGATCGCCGATCTCTCCCGACTCAACGATCTCGCGAGCGTGTTCAACTGCGGGCAACCCGTTGCGATTCCACATCAGAAATCGAACATCGTTGCGCTCGACAGCTTCGACAAGCCGATCGCATTCGCTCATCCGATTCGACATCGGTTTGTCCTGTACAATGTGTAAGCCCGCTTCGGCTGCTCGCACACTCAAGTCGCAATGACGCTCCGCCTCGGAACTAACGATTGCCACTTGCACGTCATATTGGCTTATCGCATCTTCGACACTTCGCACGTACGGCACATTGTACTCGTCCGCAAAAGCCTGGTTTCTCTGATGAGCCCACTCGGGAACGCCTGGATCGTCGGCAACAACGACAATCTCAAATTGAGGATGTGAAGCGACCCCACGAGGAATGTAGTCGTGCTTCACAACACTCAACAAAGCGCAACGATATGTGGTCATAGCGATATCTCCGGGACCACTGCAGCTCGCTTGTTCATCGATTCTTCAACTTGGTCGAGCACTCGCCACACGCGTGTCACTTCATCGTCAACGAACTCTATCCCGCCGACATTCCGACAACTCTCGACAAACGATTGGAGTTGAGCTGTTAAAGCAACCAGCGAGTCGTCTGATTTCGGAGCCCTAACTCCATCACCTCGAAACAACAACTGCCGATCTCGATGATCGTCTGCATAAATTGCACCACTCGAACCGATGAGCGTTGTCGACTGATATTCCTCACCCGCTGGCAAGCCATAACAATGATCAATGACGGCAGATCCACCGTTTGGAAAGCCGAGGTGTATCTGTAAATACTGCGGCGGGGTTTTAGGCGGAACAGTTTTCGTCGGCAACGCTGTCTCTGTCGATTGACGCTGCATTGCGTACAGTGCATTTGGTTCGCTGTCGAACAACCAACATGCGAGGTCCACATCCCAATAGAGACAATCGCTGGAGCGGTTGGCATTGTTGCTCGACCAACGATGGATCCGCAAAAGCCCCGCCGCACCAAGTTTGCCGTTGTCGAGTTGTTCTTTCATAGTCATCGCGTCGGGCCGAAAGCGCCAAACTCGATCGGGCAACAACACCGTTTCGTTTTGCCGAGCGAGCTTTGAAAGTTGGCAAACCGATTCGTCATTCCACTCAGTGGTCGTCATCATGATGTGCTTTTGCCGCTCTATCAGGGACTGAATAAGTCGAGGAGGCGACTGACCGTTAGTGAAAATCACTGCATCGACGTCGTCGGCAATTGAGCTGGCGACACGGGCGGCGTCGCTGTGAAAATCTATTTCAACATATCGGACGCGTTTGGCCGCAGCAATGTACTGAGCGTTGCTCGAAGTATTGCCAATGATTGCAATTCGTACCGGATTCATCCTGCTATTCACCTGCCGATTGATAGGGGTTTCCCTTTTCGTCGTATGGGCATTCAGCGTCAACGATACTTGTCGACATCTCGATACATTCGTTAACACTGGTGACAAATTCACTTATTTGCACTTCGTCATTATCGAATACATGTTTGGGAATATAGTTGTAATGATAGTCTTCGCGTTCCAAGCGAATGGTCAACTTCGTTTGACTCGCTCCCTTTATTCCACTCCACGAAAGCAAAGTGCCTGTACAGCGCGACGCGAGAACGATTCCGTCGGCTGTCCAAATGCATGTTGTCTTGTCCTCGAATTCATCGTCGGATCTCTGTGCGGCAGTTTGGGCGTTGATTCGTTTTGTCACTGTTGTGACAATCCAGATCCAGATCGCGGTCATTCCGAAGAACAACATGATGCCAATCCCCATGCTGAGAAGGTCAAAATGGACTTGCTGGCCATAAAACAGTGCGATGAGGATGAGTAATAGCACGGCTGTAATCAACACAATTGATAGGGAATTTTTCTTCGTTGGTTCTGGGGGCGTATCCTGGTGTGTCACGCGCGACTCGTTCGTAATCTGAACAAATTCATCTCTGGAAATTTCGTGCGAACGTCGCATGCGTTCGCCGTTCCAGTTGACTTGCCCAAGTTCTAATGTGTCGTCGCACTCCTCAGCTTGCTCAATGCGTTCTCGAATTAGTGCTTCGACCTTGGCCCGCTCTTTTTCAGCGACGGCATGAACTGGAATGATTCCAGAAAAGGACTCATTGTGTCGCAATACCCAAAATCCGTTCTTCGTCTCAAAGCTTGTCACCCACCACCAAGCTGTCCGCGTTCCTACGCCAGCGGCCCAAAACTGAATATACTTTTCGTGAATCTCGACAACTCGCTCGGCAGTGGAAGCTTGGTTCTTTGTCTTGTTCCAATTCTGTCGGTAAAACCACAACAAGAGGGCAAACAATGACACAGACAAGACGGAATAAGTAATGACACCAGTCATCCGAGTAACGAGCAGGCAGATTCCGAGACCCAGCAATGAGAAAACAACCCAACATAAATAGACGTAAGGAATGCCCAATCGAATCTCTTGAATCCTGCACAATTCGTCGAGATCGTGTTTCGTAAATCGATATTCTAAGCGCATTGAATTCCCACTCGAATGGTCGCATCTCTCGGTATTATAACGAAAAAATATCACCCTGTTGCCGGCCACGAAGTAGGGTGAAATGCAGCGAATCTGTCGCCGGATTTGACTAACGCTTGAGTTGCCTTCTATCCGCCTATCGCTCCGCTTCATCATGCTATCGCCGAAAATTCATGGTGATCTCACAAATAATCGTGCTATCGCGGAAGATAATTGTGATTTGCCGCGCTGAACCAAGCCTCAATTTCGTGGATAATCCTGCGGATTGGCGTTAGAATTACAGGACTGCGCAATCCGCGTTTTTTTGTCTTAGCACCTCAGTCAACTAATACCCCGGCTATTCTGCCATTCGGTATACCGATATTGGGCGATCAACAAGCTCGAAGGAATTCACTTTGCAGCGTTCTCAAACACGACATGGTCAATCAATGCGTCGCAACCGACGACACAACCAACGTCGCATGCGCAAGTCACTTTCAGTCGAAACTCTCGAATCGAGAAATCTACTGACGGCCGGACCCTTGGTCATTTCTGAAATCATGGCCGACAACGATACCGGATTGACGGACGAAGATGGTGACTTCAGTGACTGGATCGAGATTCACAATCCCACCAACGACCCCGTCGACTTAACTGGCTGGTCGTTAACCGACGACGACTCACAATTGCAACTTTGGCAGTTTCCGGCCGAGACGCTAAATTCCGATGAGTACCTTGTCATTTACGCTTCGCAAAAAGACAGAGCGGTTGAGAACGAACAGCTGCACACCAATTTTGGCTTGTCCAGCGGCGGCGAATACCTAGCGTTAGTGCGCGACGATGGCGTTACGATCTCCGATGATCTCAACTTCCCAAAACAATTGCGCGACATTTCGTACGGTGCCGAAACCGTCGCATTGCTCACCGATGATCTCATCAACGAATCTTTGACACCCGCCACAGTACTCGTTCCCACCGACGGATCCCTGGCGGAAACTTGGACAGCGACGAACTTCGACGATTCGACTTGGACCGCCGCAAATGCATCGATCGGATACGATACAGCTAGTCAAGTTCCAACGACCGAAGTCAACGTCAACTTTCAAACGTCGGGGGCCCCGATACCTGCCGGCTATCTACCCGATGGCGGTAGCACCTACGCCGATCGTGGCAACGGTTTCTTCTACGGTTGGTCATCCAACGCCGCCGGTGGTGCTCGTGATCGAAACTCTCACGCCGACCAACGATACGACACGCTGAATCATATGAATCAACTGACGTGGGAAATCGGCCTGCCCAATGGCAGCTACGATGTGCACGCCGTTTTCGGCGATCCATCGCATACCGATTCGGACAACGATGTCAGCATCGAAGGGACCGACATCATCGATCCCGATGGCGGCGACAAGGTCGATGAGTACGATGTCACCGTGACCGTCAACGACGGGCGACTGACGATCACTCCGTTGGTCGGTTCGTATGTAAAAATCAGTTTCATTGAAATCGAATCTAGTGAGCCGCCAACATTTCACGTTCTGTTCGACACCGATTTGGAAGCG
>Ga0115002_10001907_pt1 | contig 27879 bp, 15 predicted proteins | sample ArcticOcean_MG_C_8_FD_89576 | JGI IMG/M metagenome (GOLD analysis project Ga0115002, IMG submission 89576) | Marine microbial communities from western Arctic Ocean - ArcticOcean_MG_CB11_86 | ecosystem: Environmental > Aquatic > Marine > Oceanic | place: Arctic Ocean: Canada Basin | collected... | reverse complement strand
TTAACGACGAAGTTGGATCGCTTGGCGATTCCGTTAATGTCGTAACGGTGAGCCTCGATCTGCCATTTGCAATGAACCGTTTTTGCGGCGCCGAGTCGATCGAAAACTTGCGAACAGCGAGCGACTATCAGGACCGTTCCTTTGGCAACAACTGGGGAATGCTGATCGACGAGTTGAAGTTATTGGCTCGCGGCGTCTTCGTACTGGATGCGGCAGGCAATGTAGTCCACGCGGAAACCGTTGGTGAAGTAACCGAACAGCCTAACTACGAATCGGCCCTCTCGGCACTCAAAGGCCAACTCTAAAACGCAGCCCAAAACGAACCAATAAAGTCCGCTCGACAACCAAATCGAGTAGACTTTTTTATTGCGTCACCAGTCAACGCACCTCGCTACGACGACCATCCGGAACGCAGCCAATCATCGCATTCGCCTACGCCTCCTGCAATCTCGCGGAATCTTGCCAAACCGACAACATCGACTTCTCGATCTCCGCAACGCTTCCAATGTTCAATCGCGAAAAATCGCTGACCGCCACGAGCGACCTGCTGTTCGTCGATGTAGAGAAACTCTTCGATCGATTTGCGGTCGTCGATACAGAAGTGGATTATGAGGCCGACGAAGTTGAACGCAATACCATCCCCAACTTCGATGAATTTGAAAACCGCGGTGAAAAATCTCTGGAATTGCGAAACGCGATCTATGATCTGAGCGAATTCTCCGATCCGATGTATACCCTTTTTGTCCACGGTTGGAACAACGATGATTTTTGGCAGGAGGCTACCGCCGACACGGCTTTCAAACGGCTCTATTGGCAGGGTTATCAAGGGAGATTTGGCGCATTCTATTGGCCCGCAATGGTGGATAGTGAGGGGCCAATTCAATACGGAATGGACTGGCTAAATGCCACTTTCAACCCGAGCGAATTCAATGCCTATCGTTCCGCTCCCGTACTCCTAAACTTGCTTCAAAATCTCAACGAGGATCCTGAATGGAGTCGTTACCACAACAACGTAAACCTGGTTGGGCATAGCCAGGGCAATATGATTGCCTCGGAAACCTTGAGACTGTGGGCCGATCATTCAGACGCTCCGCTGGTTAACAACTACATTGCCATGAACGCTGCAGTTTCCGCTGGCGCTTACGGTAGCAACAACGCAGACTTACCCGCGGGGCAAATTGACGAATGGGGTGGGAATATCAACTATGTACGATCGTGGCCTGCCGGGAGACCCGTTACGCTATCCGATCCACCGTTTTTCAGAAACAACGAATCCGCTGCAAAGTCTTGGTCAAATTACTTCCTTGAATCTGATGCGGCACTGGACCTTTGGAGAGTTAACAACTCCGTAAAACTGGTAAGCCCGCACTACATTGGAGTCACCGGGGGAACAACTTGGCCTTTCTACTATTCACGTGATGTCGGCGAAGAGTCCACTGCTCATAAACGCTATTCCCTCCAGCGTGGCTGGCGGGACATTGCGAGGTTCGTAGATGGAGCCAGTCGAACCGCGATGAGAATTATTCCCGGCGGCATCCCGATAGTCAGGGCAATACCATCAGGAGACGGAGCTAGGCTTTTGCGTAAGCTGCAACTAAACGTGAATAACGAGCTCGGCGCCGATGCTTACGAAGTTCTATCGTTTAGCGGAGTCTCTGCGGCTCGACCACTTGGGAAAGGGATGGATTTAGAACTCATTTCCGAACGCAAATGGTCTAGGCTGAATACAACGGCACATGGACTTGAGGGCATCGCCGGTTCCCTGGGATTTGGCAACCACTCGTTTCAATTCCATTACTCAGCAGTTGAATCGACATCATACTGGGCAGAAACGGCCGAACAATTGAGCCCGTAAAAAGCAGCAGCCGAGACGGCGGAAGGAAATATTCCTTCCGCCGTTTTAATTACTCGTAGTCTCTTTCATCAAAATATCGATCTGTATAATCCGGATTCGAAGAAAGAATCAGTTTTACTTTTGGTAACACTCGACTCAACTTCTCGTTTGCATTGTTGGACAATCCACATCCATGGATCGACAAGAGTTCAAGCGATTCCATCCGGCCGAAATGTACTAACCCATCATCCGAGATGAGCGTGCAACTCCGCAATTCTATGCGTTCCAACGATTGCATCTTGGATAGCTCTTTCAGCCCATCATTTGTGAGCTTCACATCGTAGAGATAAAGATCTCGCAGTTTTGGAAATTGCCTAATAATTGGAATACACGTATCGTCAAGGTCTGGGCCACGCTCAGGCCGTTCAATAAAACAAGCGCCCTTCAACTTCAACACTTCCAAGTTTCTCATGCGAAGCAGTTTTCGAATTCCATCTTTGGTGATGGTGGAACTCCGTATGTCCACACAACGAAGATCTTGCATCGACAGGCCGTCCATCGCTCCATCGTCGAAGATGTCGCTAAAAAACATTGCACTGACAATTCGGTCATCTTCCTCCTTCTTATGGTGAATGTATGGACCATACACTTCCCAGAATTGTTCTTTGTCTCTTTGTTCTTTCCATTCCTGGGATTCTTTCCAGTCGCGGGCGATCCATTTGTAGTTGGCAGCGAAGAGGATGGTGAGCGCAGTGAAGAGGATGAGGAAGTTGCGGATGCTGAGCTGGCGGAGGAAGTGAGAGAGTTGCCATGCTTTGCGAAGGCGTTGATTGAGTGGGGCCTTCTTGCGGACCTCGGTCGTCTTGAGTTCATCGAAGTCCATGGCGTCGGGTATACTCGTTTTTCGGCAAATGTTACTCTGTTGCTCAATCGCGCATTCCACACAACGCGCGCACTCGATTTTAGGCAGCACAGCGTTCCACGGCAAACCGAAATCGACTCCAATCATTATTCAGTGAGGACTTCGAGCGATGACGATGCGATGTGCCACTTTGCTAATCTGCTATTTCCTAGCTGCATTAGCAATCACTCCCAACTCAATTGCCAGCGGCGAAGACCGAACAAAGGCCGAAGGCAAAAGCCAATTAAGCGCCGAAGGCAAGGACGCGACTCTTGGTCTACCTCCCGGTATCTCTAACTCACAGAACCCCAAGGACGTGCCCCTCACACCTCAAGAGGCCGTCCAAAAAATTACCGTTCCGGCGGGATTTCGAGTTACCTTGTTTGCTGGCGAACCTCATGTCGAGCAACCGATCGCGTTCACCTTTGACGACCGGGGGCGGTTATGGGTCGCACAGTGCTTCTCACATCCGAAATGGCAACCGACTGGTCGCGATCGTATTCTGATCTTTGAAGACACTGATAACGACGGTCAGTTCGACAAGCGAAAAGTCTTTTGGGATAAAGGCAATTACATCTCTGCGCTGCAATGGGGACACGGTGGCGTGTGGGTCGGCAACACTCCCAACCTGCTCTTTATTCCCGACGCTGATTACGACGATCAACCTGACGGTCCACCAGTCAAATTGCTCGATGGCTTCGCGCGGCGCAATCCCAACAATGTCATTAACAACCTCACCTGGGGACCCGATGGCTGGCTTTACGGTTGCATTGGCAATTCCGAATCCTCTTTTGTCGGCAAGCCCGATTCGCCGAAAAGCAAAAGAACTCAAATCTCGCGAGGTGTCTGGCGATATCATCCTCAATCCCAAACTTTCGAAGTCGTGACTCGAGGAGCCGTGAATCCTTGGGGACTCGATTTCAATGACCACGGCCAAGCCTTTTTCACGAACTGCGTCATGGCTCATCTCTGGCATGTTATTCCCGGCGGACACTACGAACGGCGTCCGGGCGAATTCGACCGACCGCATATTTACTCGCGAATCAAACCATGTTGTGATCACCTTCACTGGGGCGGCGGAGCTTGGACCAGCTCGCGCGGAGGTCAAGGAGCTCATAGCGTTGCCGGAGGTGGTCATGCACACACTGGTGCGATGGTCTACTTGGGCGACAATTGGCCCGCCGAATATCGCAACACGATCTTCATGGGAAACCTGCACGGAAACCGTCTTAACAACGACCACTTAAGACGAAAAGACTCAGGTTACGTCGGCGTGCACGGCAAAGATTTCCTACATGCCAACGATCCTTGGTTTCGGTGCCTGAGCCAAAAATACGGACCGGATGGCGGCGTATTCGTCACCGATTGGCACGACCTCGGCGAATGTCACGACGGCGATGGCAGCCATCGGAGCAGCGGAAGGATCTACAAGATCGTCTATGGAAAAAACCGCAAGCCGGTTCCCTTCGACCTTCAAAATCATACCAACCAACGTCTCGTCCAATTGCAAACTCACAAGAATGACTGGTTCGTTCGCCACGCTCGTCGAGTCCTTCAAGAGCGAGCCCAAAATGGCGACGACTTGTCGACCGCTCATCGACAGCTGCACGAAATGCTAAAGAACAATCCCAGTGAAACTCGCAAGCTTCGAGCACTCTGGGCACTCCATGTCTCCAATGGAATTACTACGGAACAACTGGTCCAATTGACCAATCACGATAGCGAGCATTTGCGAGCCTGGAGTGTCCGGCTGCTGGGCGATAAATTTCACATCGAGGCAACTGATATTGAAACAAGTGTTCTCACTAGACTTGAGCAGTTAGCAGAAACTGAACCTTCATCGCTGGTTCGACTTCACCTTGCCGCCGTTCTCAGCCGCCTGCCGTTGGACAGTCGTTGGGAGTTGGCTACTGCATTAATCAGCCGAAAGGAAGATGCCAACGATGCGAATATTGGTCCCATGTTGTGGTTTGGTATAGAGCCATTGGTGGGGGATACCCCCTCTCGGGCACTGGCACTTTTGACAAAAGTTCAGATCCCGATTCTGCGTCAACATATCACTCAACGCGCGTCGACAAAGTAGCCTTTCGAGGCGTCAGAGTCGATAATTCTCGGGTCAGTCGAAACAACCAATCTGCTATACACATTACGTGATATCACATCGAAGTACGTCGATCTTTTGCTTCTTTCTTATTCCGCAAACTACGCCCACTTGACGCGGATTACCTGACCCTTACATTCGACGTTTCGTTGGAGCGAGCGTTTTTTCAATTCTCGCATTTTTTGAAGGAAGAGTTTTCGATGCACAAGTTTTTATTGCTGGGAGCGTTGCTGTCGACGAGCCTATTCGTCGCGGAAGTTAACGCTGCTGACTACTACTATTCGAGCGGCTGTGCAAACGGTCAATGCGGAGTTTCAAACTACCAGTATTCAAACGGCTCGTATCCAGCTGGTTCGTACACGACAAGATCTTATTCCAGCGGATGTGCCAATGGCCAATGTGGAGTAAGTTCCGGAACCGTTTACCGGTCGACAAGTTCCAATAACTACTCGACCAGCTACACAACACCCAAGAGTTCGACGACTTCTAATAATTCAACATCGTCGAATCGCTCAGCGAGCCGAAGAGGATTTCTCGGCCGCTTCCGCTAGTTCTTCATCCCCAATTGGCATCGCGACGATGCCACAACGGAAAATGACAGAACGAAAAATGACCGGAACAGGAACGGAGTCACAATACAACTAACGGAATTAGATCCACCGTCAGGGATGGCACGGCGAAAGCCGATGGCCACGGATGCCAAGCTCGGGCCCGCGTGTTAATTCACGCGGGCCCGACTTTTTTGGAGCCACCTGCAGAGAATTTTCTGAAACCGAAGAAACTGTTTTTAAGAAGCTGCCGAGAGAGCACCACGAATCACGCGAAAGACACGAATGAACTTTTTTGAAACCAAAATCTTCTCGCTGCAAGAATTCTAATTCCAAGGAACGGCTAACAAGCTTCTCTGTTTTTTTATTTTGTGTGATTCGCGACATTCGTGATATTCGCGTTTTTTTACCCGACTAGCGAATCTCGCAGCTAAGTCCGCCCGCTGCAGGAACGTAGCAGGCCCGAGTGTAATCGTCGACCATTCGTTGAGCGTTACATCGCCAAGCGAGCGTTGCGATCGAATTCACAATTCGTTCGATCCATTGTCGAGGCAAATAGTCAGTTTCCCGGTTGTAGAACAGCGGCACAACTTCATTTTCCAAAACACGGTACAAAGAATTGGCGTCTCGGTGGTCGTTGACTTCATCGGACACGTGTCTCGATCCGGTTCCGATTGCAAAGCCATTTTCGCCGTTGAATGCTTCGGCCCACCAGCCGTCGAGTGTCGAAAGATTCAAGCCGCCATTGATAACGGCTTTTTGGCCACCGAGTGTCATAGCACCGAGATGACGCCGAGGGTTGCTCAGCCAGACATCAATTCCTTGTGACATATGTCGAGCGACGTTGATGTCGTAGTCTTCGATAAACGCGATTCGCCCAGAAAATCGTTCGTCCAGTTGCAGATTGGCGATCTTCTGCAGAAACTTTTTACTGACTTCGTCTTTTGGATTTGCTTTACCTGCAAATAACAATTGCACTGGACGTTCATCGTGGCTCAACAGTTTTGCCAAACGCTGACAGTCAGAAAAAATCAAATCCGCGCGTTGGTGCGAGGCAAAATCGGCGGCAAATCCGATGGTCAGTGAATGGGGGTCGAGGAGTTTTCGAGCAGATTCGATGACATCGTCACTTTCATTGCGGCGACGAAATTGTCGACTGATCCGCCGGCGGGCGAATTCTAACAATTGTTTTTTCATCTCTTGGTGAGTTTCCCAGAGGTCTGCTGGGTCTACATCTCGAATTGCTTGCCAGACTTCCGATTCGCCCAATCGCTGCTGCCAATCGCTCGTAAGTTGGCGGTCGTATAGTTGTGACGTTGGACTCGCCAGCCAAGTCGGCACGTGGACGCCGTTGGTAATGTGCCCGATGGGAACTTCCTCTTCCACTCGCCAAGGCCACAAATGCGCCCACGTCTTCCGCGCCACCTGCGCTTGTGCGGCGCTTACCGTGTTAGCTCGCCGCGACAACTTCAAACCGGCTACGGCAGGGCAGAATCCTTCGTCTTCATCTTGCGATTCAGCTCTGCCCAATCCCATCATCTGTTGATAGGAAACATTTAATTCATCGCGCAGCGGACCGAGATGTTCTTCGACGGCACCACCATCAAACCGATCGAGATCAGATTTCTCGGAGGTATGAGTTGTGAAAAGAGTCCGACGACTGGTCTCCCGTAAAGCGTCGTCAAATGTCAAGCCATCCGCCTTCATAGATTGTCGGATGACTTCGAGAGGGGCCAGAGCACTGTGGCCATCGTTAAGATGATAAACGCTGGGCGCGATTCCAAGTTCCATGAGAGCTCGCGCGCCGCCAATCCCCAACACTAATTCTTGCCGGATTCTCGTTCGCTCGTCACTGTTATAAAGACGACATGTCAGCTGCCGATCCTCTGGACTGTTACCCGCCACGTCACAATCCAACAAATACAGGGGCACTCGGCCGATTCGCATCAGCCAAACCTTGGCATTCAACGTACTCTTACGAGTTTCCAGAACAACGGTGACCTCATCACCCGAGGGCGAGCGCGCGGGTTCGATCGGCAAATTGTTTTCGAGAGTTTCCAGGTAAACTTCGCGCTGAAAACCACTGTCGTCCAATTGCTGTCGAAAGTAACCATATTTGTAGAACAAACCGACCGCGACCAAAGGCACGCCGAGATCACTGGCACTCTTAATATGATCGCCAGCGAGTATTCCCAATTCACTGGAGTGAATCGGTAGCGATTCATGGATGCCAAACTCTGCGGAAAAATACGCAACCGGTCTGCCACTCCAAATTCCAGAATACGTGGTCGCATAGAATGGCTTGGCGGCTACGTATTCAACCAACTGGCGATGCGATCGTTCGATGCGAGTGTGCAGCACTAATTCGCGCGCTCGCAAATCCAATCGCTCGGGAGAATACTCTTGCAACAAAGCAATGGGATTGTGGTCCAATTGACGCCAGCGGATAGGATCGAGTTCGCGAAAGAGATTCTCGACATCAGAATTCCAAGTCCAGCTGACGTTCAGCGCCAAGGCCATGCACTTCTCATACAGCTCAGTGGCCGACAACGGGGACTTCGATTGGTCGCAGGTCGAATCTCCCGACCGGTTTTGACTTGCGTCCCCCGACCGGTTTTGATTTGTGTCTCCCGACCGGTTTTGATTTGTGTCTCCCGACCGGTTTTGATTTGTGTCTCCCGACACACCGTCAATTGATCTCATCGACTTTCCCATCCGTGTGGTGTCAAATGATTCACTGCGCGGCAGTTGATGGATTTGTCCATCGCCTGAAGCATCCGAGTATAACGAATGGACGAAAAACCGACGATACGAAAGATCTGCTCATCTAAGTGCACATTTAGAGATATTGTGCATTTAGAGATTGAATACTGGACGGGCAAATATCCAGTCCGCCTTTGTCGCTCTCTTTCGACGATAATCGCCGGGCTCTATAATGCTGGTGATCTTCCCTTTTTGAAGCACAGAAAAATGCCCGATATCCGTTCTCCCGAAGACGTTGAATTAACTGAACTTTGTGGCCAACTCCGCGAGCTAGGAAATAACCTGGCATTGTCTGGTGACTGGCCCGCAGAGCAGCTTCAGCTGTGTGCCGACTACGGGGTCTACCGCTGGTTCCTCCCAGAAGAGCAGGGGGGTTACGGTTGGAGTCCTGGAGAAATCGTCGAAGGGTATCTCCGTATTGGAGCGGCCTGCCTGACGACGACCTTTATTATCACACAGTATATGGGCGCCTGCCGGAGAATCTCTGCCTGCGAAAACGAGGAGTTGAAGAGCCGATTGCTAGCGGACTTGGTTGCGGGTAGAAAATTCGCGACGCTTGGCATCTCTCACCTCACTACGAGCCATCGCCATTTGCAGAAACCGGTAATGCAGTGTTTCGAACGCGATGGCTCCTTTGTTTTGGACGGGTTTAGTCCATGGGTAACGGGTGGAGTCCATTCTGACTTTGTCGTAACAGGAGCGACGCTGGAAGACGAACGCCAAATCCTTATCGCTTTGCCAACAGATTTAGCCGGAGTGTCGTGTCCACCCGCGATTCCCCTGATCGCATTGAATGGCAGCAAGACGGGGAGGATGGACTGTCACCAAGTCGTGGTCCCACGGGAATGGGTGTTAGCCGGTCCAGAAGTCGAAGTCATGAAAAAAGGGCTGGGAGGCAAGACGGGCGGTTTGCCAACGTCGACGCTTGCGACTGCATTGACGATGGCCGCCGTGGAATTCATCGAAACAGAGGCCCGCGTGCGAGCCGACCTTCGTTCGGCAGCGACAGCCTTGCGAGACCAGTTGGATGGCTTGAAAAACGATTTGCTTGCCGACGCGGGCGGATCGCCGCTCTGCTCGACCGAACAACTACGAACTCGGGCAAACAGCCTCGTCCTGCGGGCCACTCAGGCCGCTCTAACGGCCGCCAAAGGGAGGGGGTATGCATTGGGTCACCCCACGGGAAAATGGTGCCAGGAAGCGCTATTCTTCTTGGTTTGGAGTTGTCCACAACCGGTGCTAGAAGCCAACTTATGCGAATTTGCAGGGCTTTCAAACTGAGCATCGATCTTGCCTCATCGGTAATTTCGGTTTAATATCAATAAGTCATTTAAAATTTACAACTTGCGCAATCTATACGATAGTTGCGAACAACCGCGAGGAAACTAATGCGCCAAAGCCTTCTTAACCGAGCTGGTAGCTATCTCACCCGCCCGATCGTTGTACTCGGCGGAATTGCAATTGGCTTGGCGTCCTTCATGGCCGCACAGGCGATTCCTGGTCCAAAGCCAGCTGATCGACAAGTCTCTTTGGTTGTCAGCTCGCTGCTACGTCGCGAGCATCTATCGAAGCGAAGTTTGGACGACGAAATCTCCCAGCGGGCGCTGAAAACGTTTCTTCGCAGTCTCGATCCAATGAAGCTTTACTTCAATCAATCCGATGTCGACGAGTTCTCTTTGAAGAGTAAAGATATCGACGACATGGTGAAGAAAGGCGACTTGAAATTTGGTCACGTGATCTTCAATCGTCTGCTCGAGCGAGTTGACGAACGAGTTAAGATGATCGACGAAGTGTTGAAAGACGAGCATGACTTTACGGTTGATGAGGAGATGATCACCGAGCCAGACATGCTGAGCCATCCCAAAACTGCTGCCGAAGCTCGGGAGCGCTGGCGCCAACGAGTCAAATACGATTTACTCGTTCTCAAGAGCGACAAAAAAGAAGGACAGGAAGCGCGCGATAAACTGAGTCGCCGTTATCACAGTTTTGCCAAACGAATGAAGCAAACCGACAGCGACGATTTGTTGGAAATGTTCCTCACAGCATTTACCACCGGATTCGATCCTCACACGACTTATATGTCTGCCAGTTCCTACGATGACTTCATTATCATGATGCGTTTGAACCTCGAGGGAATTGGCGCCGCTTTGCAAGTTGACGACGGTTACACCGTTGTCACCAAAGTTATTCCAGGAGGCGCTGCCTCGAAGCACGGAAAGCTCAAACCCGAAGACAAGATTATCGCGGTCGGTACGACGGAAAACGCGGAAATGGTGGACGTCATCGACATGAAGCTACGCGACGTTGTGAAAATGATCCGCGGCAAGGCAGGAACAAAAGTTCGCCTAAAAATTATTCCCGCTGGAGTTAAAGAAGCTGTTACCTACACGATCGTACGAGCTCGAGTTGAGTTAAAGGATAGCGAAGCGCAAGGCAAAATCTTTAAAGAAGGGCAAAAGCCCGATGGTTCGCCGTACAAATTCGGCGTCATCGATCTTCCCAGCTTTTACATGGATATGGACGCCGCTCGCCTTGGCAAGTTGGACTACAAAAGTACCACTCGCGATGTTCGCAAAATCCTGGAAGACTTTAAGAAAGAAGGAGTCGACTCAATCGTTCTCGACCTGCGGAAGAATGGTGGCGGAAGCTTGACCGAAGCAATCGACCTCACGGGACTCTTTATTGACAAAGGGCCTGTGGTTCAAGTTAAAGATTCTGGTGACCGAGTCCAGCATTACGACGATCGCAATGCTGGTCTAGCTTGGGAAGGCCCATTGGTCGTTTTGACAAGTAAATTCAGTGCGAGTGCCAGCGAGATTCTCGCCGGTGCAATTCAGGACTACAATCGGGGCTTGGTCGTTGGCGACGAAGCAACACACGGAAAAGGCACGGTTCAAAGCTTGCTCAACCTCGGCGGCCAGCTGTTTAGCAACCTCCCCAATCCACCCAACCTCGGTGCACTCAAGATCACCATGCAGCAGTTCTATCGTCCCAATGGCGACAGCACGCAAAAGCGAGGTGTCCTGGCCGATGTACCACTGCCCTCAATAACAACTCACATGGACGTCGGCGAAGGAGATCTGGACTATGCAATCGAGTTCGACAAAGTCCCCGAAGCCAAATACACGAAGTATTCGATGACTGGCAGTGAAGTAATTGTCAAACTCAAGCGGCGTTCGCTTGCTCGTCGTCGTGTCAATAAGGACTTTGAAAAACTGAACCGAAACATCGACCGATACCTCAAACAGAAGGCCAAGAATAGTGTTACGTTGAACGAGAAGAAGTTCTTTGATCAACGTAAAGATCTCGACGCCGACAAGGAAGAAGAGAAAGCTTTCGAGGGTGCCTCCAACGAGGATGCGGAAACCATCAAACGCGATTTCTATCTCGACGAGGTGATCGACATCACTTTGGACTATATGCTCGAACTGAAATCCAAAGGGCTCGCGAAAGCCAGCTAAATAGGTCCACGTGCAACGCTGAATTTCAAGTGTCGTTGCCACCTATTAGTCAAAATCGCAAACAAGACATTTACAATTCAAAACGGCCCCGGATGTAGTAATCGGGGTCGTTTTTTTATACCGTCGTCGGAGACGCACTACTTTAATGTCTCACAACCCAATTTGTGTGCCGGAACACAGACCCCCATTTCGATCCGCTCTACACTTAAGATTCGTTGTTTCTAATTCCTCGATTTAGTTCAAAATTGAAACAGTGCCTTGTGAGCGGAACGTGTATAGAATTCGGCGTCAGTTTTCATTTCGCATGCCGGCAACTCATGAATAACACCTACCTTATCCTCCTCGTTTCGCTCTTTATCGTCTCGCCGTCACTGGCAGACGAGCAATCGGTGTTTCGCTCTGCCGCGGAACAGTGGTGGCAAAGTGCTTTGTCCACTGCGGAAAAAAGCGAAACGCCCGCTGCATTGCTCTCTCCAATTGAAGATGTAATCCGCCTGCGGTCGTCCCTCCGGGAAACGGACCAACAAGACTATGCGTTTCGGAAGAACAGCCGTGCAAAAGAGCGATTCATTCTTCGCGTCGCCAGCGATCTTTCGAGACTTCGAGAATCCCGTTCGGCACTGAACTCGATCGACAAGATGGCCGATTCCGAATTGGAGTTACTGGAGATTCGCTGTCGCCGCATAGCTAGTCTGATGTTTAAATCGAACATTGGAGAAAATCCAGCAGGTGGAGGTTCGCTAGAAGATCGGGAACTGGCAATTCTTCGAGGGGATTTGCGGGGTCTCGATGAATCAAAAAAACTGGACTGGCAGATTCGCCGAGCCTTGGCTGAACACAATTCAAATTCCGAATTAGTTCGACTTGACGATATTTTGAAACTATTTCGCCGACGGGAACAATTTGCAAAAAAACAGTTCGAGGCGAAGTCCATTTCGATTGCGGACTATCTTTCCGTTCAAGCAGATTTACTCTTTCTTGAATACTCTCAGCTGAATCCGTCGCCCAAGAAAGCTGGACAGGTTGCTCAAGCTTATGGTCACTTATTACAGATTTGGCGCGACGAGTCACGTGGGCAACCGCTTCCGATAAGTCCAAAGTACTGCCGCGTGACCATGCGACGACTCGACGTGTTAGCTGAATCAGAAAACCCAAACTTTAGTATTACTTCAGAGTTAACAAACTATTTGGCGCTTGCCCAAAGTCTTGAATGGTCCGAAAAGCATGCAGACCGACAGAACAGTCATCTACAAAGCCTTTTCCGGCTCTTTTGCCTCGATGCCACCAGCCGATTGATGGAACACCACAAAATGTTATCAGACAACTTGGCGCGACACGAATCGTTTCGGGCGCGGCAACAAGCTGCGATGTCTTTGGCATGGTTGCTACACGAAGGAACTGGTGCATTGATTGACGCCATGGGACACGACGACATTGAGACGCAAAAATTTGTCCGCTACTTGGTCGGCCGGCAGGGAGAAATTGCTCTGCCCGACCTATTAACCGCCGCGGCGACAGATTCACGGGAAGGCATCCGACATAATGCCGTATTGGCGATTGGCTACATCGGTCCAGGTCGAGAAGGCCTCAAACAATTGAGAAACTTGCGAAACAAAGAGAAGAGTAAACTCGTTCAAACCGCACTACAGGGAGTGCTGGACGCTCAAAAACAGTACACCAAATTACCTGCCCCCAAAAAGCCGGAATTGCCCGGTATCTGGTCGCCAAAGTCATTCCGCTGACAACTCTCGCGCCGCTTTGATTCTTCGAGAAATCATCCCTTCTGGGTGGGATGTTCGCACAAGCGGTGGGGAGGCGCACGTACGTCACCCCATCCGTAGAAGGGGAATACACTACCGGCACTGCCCAGGTTCTATTGCCCGCAAACTTTGCCAGGTCTACAAACTCTTAGTAACGAGAACAACAGGCATTACAAGTCTAACAATGCCGTTAGCCTTTCTGCTTTCCGCAAGGTTTCGGCTCGTGATTAACGATCAATGTTAAGGATTGCCTTTTGGTCCGCCTTTTCCCCCCACGTTGACCTTAATTTTTCCAAGGATCGCTCTGAATGTCCCAATTGCAACGCTATTTGTTGGCGGTTGTTGCCTCTATCGTCGTCTGTGGCGTCGTTTCGACGTCCTTTGCCCAAGAGCACCAGGGCGGCCACTTCGATTCGACGAACAATACATACTTCTGGCTGCGGCATTACGAGGGAAGGCAACTCGGCGACGTGGACGCTTACACGAGTGCCGGTGGAGTGAAGTATTTTGACGTCGCAGACGGCGTTCTTCTCTTCGAAGATCAGGGGCTGGTCACCAACCAAGGCGGTGCTGGCGGTAGCTTCGGTGTAAATTCGCCGAGTCATGTTCGGTGACACTGTCATCGGTGCCGGGTTGTGGTACGACTACAACGACAGCGAATACGACCAGATCTTTCAACAAGGATCGTTCACTCTTGAAATGCTTCGAGACGACATAAGCGTCCGAGTACATGGGTTTGTTCCAATCGGCACCGAGGATCGCGTTGTGGTTAACAACGTCGTCCATCAAAACTCGATCGTCTCGTTTTCCGGTAACGACCTCGTCCTCGATTTACTCGCTATAAATCTGACGGGTCGCGAAGTTGCTTTGAAAGGGATCGACGTCGACATCGCTCACAGTATCAGCGACTACAGTGCTGAAGCATTTGCTGGTTACTACAACTTCCAGGGTAAGTACGGTGGACAAGCTCATGGGGTGAAGGGCGGCGTGCGAGGATACCTCACAGAAAACATCGCTGCTTCAGCGACGGTCTCAAACGATAAATTTTTCGGTACAAACGTATTCGGTGGCTTCACGTGGTTTTTCGGTGGCGGTCGAGTGATGCCGCAGACAGTAGAAGATAAACTCTACATTCCGACAGAGCGAAATACTCAAGTTCCAATTCGGCATATCCAAGACAATACGGTGACGACTACGAGTGTCGCTCTGACACAAAACGGCAACCCGATCAACATTACGCATGTAGGTGGTGCCGATTCTGGAAGCGGGTCATTTGAGTCGCCATTGGGCAGGCTACTCGATGCGAACGGCACTGACTCCGAAATCATCCTGGTCTACGCCAACACTCAGTTCTTTGGCCAGTCGATTCAGCTGAAGCCAGGACAACGGTTACTTGGAGAAGCAGATGGAGTCACACACTTTGTCGACACCGATCAACTTGGCACGATCCCGTTGCCGCGAGTCACCAACGGTATCGCTCCTTTGATTGGCGACGTGATCACTCCGCTCGGTGGACAGATTGGCGGTCCGCAGTCCAATCCCATCGAAATGACGGGCATTGAATTTGTCCCGACGATTACGGGCACTTCAATCCAATCGGGACTTGTCAATCCAGATGACCTTCCCGGGCAAGGTACGCAGCCCACAACTTGGCAGCTCCAACGAAGCGACCTTCGCACGATCGAAGTTGAATTTAGCGAATCGATTCAAGTCTCCGCGGACGATCTTCGTCTTACTAACTTGGGAATCAACGCCGACCTAGATGCCGACACGGCCATCGACATGAACAACGCAACCGTCACGGTGACGGGAAGTACAGTGCGTATTCAATTCGTCGATGCTCTACCCGATGGTGTTTATCAATTGGATGTTCTCCCCACGGCGACTGACTTGGCAGGCAATCCAATTGACGGCAATGGCGACGGCTTTCCCGGCGATGGATTCTCGCTCGTCGGAAACAGCACAAATCGACTCTTCCAACTCTCAGGCGACTTCAATGGCGACTCTATCGTCGACAACGATGACGTCACGACTTTTCAATACTGGTTCCGCTCGACTACCGAACCGCAAGGCGGAAATGCACCCGATTATGTCGATCTCGACGCAGACGGCGGCATCGGGATCGGCGACAATGGCGATGTCGTTCCCGGTGTGGAATTTGAATTTGAATCCAGCACGGGAAGTTTTATCGTCGAACCGGGTGATACCTTTGATGTCTCCGTTTCGTACAGCGTGACCGCTGGCCAAGAAAACATGACCATCGTTCAGCTCAACTTTGACGGATCCGAACTTGGCTCCAATCAATTGACACTCGATGCTTGGTCGAGCAACCCCGCTTGGATCCTTCCTCTGGACAATTCGCTTTCGACGCCCACCGATAATAGCATTGCGATAACGGCAGGCTTCGCACCCAATAGCACGGCGGAAACTGAAATTGGCACATTTCGGATCACGGCGCCGAGCATCGTTGGCAATTACCGCCTAACTCTGAACTCGGTTGCTGCTCCTCCAAACGAAACAGGGATCGCTGGTGCAATCTCGGGGCCATTGCCTATCGTCAATTTTGCGGATATTGACATCATCGTCAACAATCCGCCAACGGCGGGCGACGACAATTACGTCGCGCCGGAAGACTCGGGGCCACTCCTCTACGATGTCCTGAGCAACGACACAAGCTCTCCCGATGCCGGTGAAACTCTTTCCCTTATCGACGTCAGTCCAGCCAGCCACGGGACCGTCACGATTTCAAACGGTTCCCTTCGGTACACCCCCGATGACGACTACTTCGGAACCGAGACATTCACGTACACAGTCTCTGATGGTAAGACCAGTACCGATGTCGGTACGGTGAGCCTATCGATCACACCTGTCAATGACGAGCCTGTCCTCGGCAATGACAGTCACGCTCCCGATCCAGTTGAAACCCTAACGCTGCTTTCTTTGGGCAGTCTGCCAAACGGCGCAGCGACGATCGTAGGCAACTCGATTTCCTATACTCCCGCGACGGACTTTACCGGCACAGAAACATTCACTTACACGTTGCAAGACGGCGACGGGGCCACAGCTCAAGGCACCGTCACAGTGAGTGTCCAAGACATGACATCACCCACGATTTCAGGGATCGAAATCAATGCCAACATCACAGATCCGACACCTCTGCCCAAGGGCCTGCCTCCAACGAGTTGGAGCCAACAACGCAGCTCGCTCAATACGATAGTGGTCACTCTGAGCGAAGACATTCGAAACGTTTCGCCCAGCGACCTGACCCTGACGAACCTGGGAGCCAACGCACCTGTCGATGCGGACACGCTGGTAAGCTTACAACCTCACCATATTTCCGTGACTGGCAACGTACTGACACTGACCTTCGAGACGAACGAACTCGAGAATGGCGTTTACTCATTGACGCTCCACAGCACGATCAGAGACCTGGCCAACTTGCCACTCGACGGAGATGGAGATGGCTCGGGAGGCGATAGCTATGAAATCCGAGGCAACGCGACCAACGCCTTCTACCGCCAAATCGCAGACTTCTCTGGTGACACGGGGGTTTCCGTTTTCGACTTCACGACGTTTAGCTACTGGTTTGGAACGAGCGTGCCCGTGGCGCCCGACTATGTCGATCTAAATCGCGACGGTGGAATCAGCGTGTTCGACTTTTCGTTTTTCTCGCAAAACTTCGGTCGGGGCGTGATCTATCCAGTCGCGTTTGCGAACCGAATCGTCCCATCTAACGAATCTGCAGATCCTTTCGAGAGTCGCGAAGCCACTCGAAGAACAGATCGGGCAATTGATCAGCTGATCCAAGATTCCGAAGACATTGGTATCGAAAACAACGACCAAAGACGGCGAGCTCACGACTCCCGCCTGATCCTGCCTCGCTCAGCAGCAAATGAATCGCTGGAACTAGCTCTGGACGAAATCGCAGCAGACATTGCAGAAATCTTCAACTAGTGCAAAGCGAAGTGCTCTTCCACACTCCTTGAAGAACGATAACTCAAGAAACAAAACGACCGCGTCTTGCCCAGCCGCGGTCGTTTTTCACTGTTTCGTTTCTTAACCGTTTCGTTTGATCGCAGTGGATCGATTTTCGTCATCAACCTGCGACTGCGGACTTGACGTCTTTCTTTCGACTAAAGAATCCGATAGCGAAGCGGAACAAAATAATGGCTAAAATCACTCCCAAGACCGCCGCGAACATTGGCAATAGAAATGCCAGAATCGACAGCGCGAAAGCGGCGATCAACTCTAAAGTCGAAACCACAAAATTACCGAGGCCGCCAGTAAACAGCGACGAAGTCGCTCGGATGGTCGCCGTTCCGGCATTAATCACGCCGGCCGTGCCGCCGCCAGCAATCGCCGCCAGGGCCCATCTTAATATCGGATCGACATCGTGAACAAAAGCTGCCGTCACGATTATTCCTGCGACGGTCGCCGCGGGTACGGCAATCGTATCGAGCAAGTTGTCTAACCACGGCAGATAGTAAGCGGAGATTTCAAGCACGGTCGCAATGCTAAACAAGACAATCGCCGGCGTGGAACTAATCCACTCGAACCCTTCGGTTATCGGCATCATGTCCGCTCTAGCTGCAATACCGCCGACCAGCAACGGAACGAAAACGCGAAAACCACACGAAGCCGCCAAGCCTAATCCAAAGCAACCAACGGTGATGATTTCCCAAGTATTCATGGATTGCTCCCAGACCTTCGAAATGTGGGGAATAACTACAACCCACAACATATCAAGTATTCGTAGCAGCGGCCAAGTTATTGCCACCGTTTCCCGCCATTGCCGTAAACTCGTTACGACGTTGCAAATTAGCCACTTAGCGAATGTTGGAGAAAACGTATATTCTCTTCAGTTCAGTGAACCTTTCATGAGTCAGCTCGTCCTATCTCGTAACGAAACACAACGAGTATCTACTCGCTGTTGCGGGTCATCTTAAAAAAGAACAACTCACAAGCAACAACTCACAAGCAACAAGTCGCAAACAATAACTAACAAACAAATAATGTCACTCAAATTAAAACAACCGAAATCAAAACCGTCGATCGTCTGCACGAAACCGTGCCGAACGAAACGCCAGTTGGTGACACCGACTCAACTCATTGAGGCAACTTCAGTTCATTGAAGTCACTTCAACGACGCGACGCCCGGTGTATTCACCGGGCTTTTTTTGTGCCTATCGGCGTACATTTGCCTATCGGGTCGTAGGGTAGTGGCGATCCCGCGTGCTTCGGGAGCATGAGATCGTGGGTTCGAGTCCCACCTTCCCGACTTGTTATTTTTGCTTCAGTTCAATCCACTAATCACACGCTAATCACAACGTAAATCAGGACCGTTCTCATGGCTCGCCTTCACCGCTTAAAACGCACGGCAACTCCATCTTAGGGGTTGTGGTGTAATGGTAGTCACAGCAGTCTTTTAAACTGCACGGTGCGGGTTCGAGTCCCGCCAACCCCACTTGGCACTTGTTGCAAAAGCACTGGTCGTCTAGTGGCTAAGATTCCGCCGTCGTAACGCGGAGACGTGGGTTCAACTCCCACTCAGTGCTCTTCCGAAATCGTACGCTCTCCCAGTACATACGGCGCCAGAATTCAACGTCCGAATTTCAGCGTCGAAAACTATTGGGGCAAAACAAACACTACGAATTGGAACCAAGGTGTTAGCGGCAGCATCACTGGCCCTATCGTAAAAAGTAACGCACCAGGCGGGTGAGGGTTCAAGTCCCTCTGGTTCCACTGAAACAATCGGTCGACGCGATCCGACATTTACGGGGTCGCTAATTACTGGGCCAACCCCATCGGTATCTTCATTCCGTCGTAGCCCAGCTCCATGCCGCTCGGCAATTCCTTGTTGACTTCCTCGTAGTCCAGCGAGTGCGACATGTGCGTAAAGATTGTTCGTTTGGCGCCAATTTTTGTCGCGGCGTCAACTGCTTCCTGCAGACCGAAATGCGTTGTATGTGGTTCGGGGCGCAACGCATCTAGTATTAAGACATCGAGACCTTTCAGCAGTGCCATGGACTCTTCGGGAATATAATTGGTGTCGGTGCAATAGGCGACATCGCCAATTCGGAATCCGAGCACATCGAATCGTGGGCCGTGCTTCAACCGCAATGGTCGAATTGTGGCGCCAAGCGCAGCAAATGGCTGAGTTGTAATCGCTTCAATTTCCAACTTTGGAATCGCGCCAGCATGCGTTTGCTCGTGAGTTGCAAAGGCGTAGTCAAACGAGTGTTGGATTCGGTCCGAGACCGACTTCTCGCAATACAATGGTACGGGCTTGCCCAAGTAAAATTGAAAAAGTCGCAAATCGTCCAATCCGAAGATGTGGTCTGCGTGCTCGTGGGTATAGGCCACGGCGTGAACGATTCCAATTTTTTCGCGAATCAGCTGGTGTCGCAGATCGGGAGACGTGTCGATCAGTAAGTTACCTTCTGGCAAACCAAAGATCGCGCTCGATCGAGTCCGATTGTTACGAGGGTGCTCGCTCTGGCAAACATCACAACCGCAGCCAATGGCCGGTACACCAACCGAAGTACCCGTTCCCAACAACAACAATTGGCCGGTAATGTCTGTCGTTACGTATGGTTTCCCCAACGTCTTGTCTCGCCAAATACCAATTTGCTTGTCCTGTTTGACGACTGAGCATAGAGCTCTTAGCCGCAACGGCTACAAGATAGCCGAAGCGGACTGGCGTGAAAGTAGGCGACGGGCTGCAAGGACCAAAACTTTCAATTCGAGCGAGGAATTCTGTGTTCAATTTCAGAATCTTGGCAAAAGCTACCGATTCGTGGCGACCTAGATTCTTTTCGTTGTTCGCGAACCTTGCTGCTGCAAGATTGGTCCCTCTCTTCCGAACAACAAAGACGGTTCGACGACCACAGAACCGCAGTTGACCAACCTCTACAATCGCTATAAGCTACGGTATCAGAATATGTTACGCACTCCAGCGGAGAAACTACCGCAGCCTTAGGTCCGCCGTTAACTCGTCGGATCTATTGGCACTTAGACGGTCGTTTGCGCTCCGCGCTCACCATACACAAACGACGCAACCCCCTCAGTGCCATGAACTTACTTGAACGCATCTGGGAGCTAGTCACCGTTATTTTCGGTGGTTTTGCCTCCTCTGTCGAACGAATGCTTACCAGTGTCTTCGGATCCTCCAATGCCCGTCGCGTGAAGCGAACGCAGGCAAAAGTGGACGCGATAGCAGCTTTGGAAGACCGCTATAAAGCGATGTCTGACGAAGAACTTCGCGAACAAACGGTGAAATTTCGCCAACGCTTGCGCAACGGCGAGACCGTTGACGACCTTCTAAACGAAGCCTTCGCGGTTTGCCGAGAAGCGGGCTGGCGATTCCTCACCATGCGTCATTACGACGTTCAGATGGTTGGAGGAATGGTGCTCCACGGCGGTGCCATTGGCGAAATGGTGACGGGTGAAGGTAAGACACTAGTCGCGACGTTGCCCGCATATCTAAACGGCTTGGAAGCGAAGGGCGTTCACGTTGTCACAGTAAACGACTATCTCGCCCGCCGCGATATGGAGTGGATGGCTCCGCTCTACATTGGATTAGGTCTAACAGTTGGCGCGATCCAGAGCGACATGTCGGTTCTCGAGCGCCAAGCAGCCTACTCTTGCGACATTACCTACGGCACGAACAATGAGTTTGGATTCGATTACCTACGCGACAATATGCGTCCCGCGGCGCGCGGTGACAATCGATATCCAGCCGAGCGACAGCAATCGCAAGGTCCGTTGCACTACGCAATTATTGACGAAGTCGACAACATTTTGATCGACGAAGCGCGAACTCCGCTCATCATCTCGGGACCCGCGCACCAACGTCCCGAAAAATTCTCCGATGCCGATCGAGTCGCCCGGCAAATGAAACGCGACGTGCACTTTGTCGTCAACGAAAAAGACCACTCGGCGCACATGACCGACGAAGGCGTACGCTTCGCGGAAAAACTGGCCGGCGTCGAAAGTTTTTACACTGCGGGCAACATGGAATGGCCGCACTTGATCGACAACTCGCTAAAAGCTCACTACCTCTACAAATGCGACGACGAATACGTAGTCAAAGAAGGTAGAATCGTCATCGTCGACTCTTTCACAGGACGTCTCATGGAAGGTCGCCAATGGAGCGACGGTCTTCACCAAGCAGTCGAAGCGAAAGAGCGAGTTCAGATCAAAGAAGAAACACAAACGCTCGCTACAATCACACTGCAAAACTTCTTCAAGCTCTACGACAAGATCAGCGGTATGACTGGTACCGCGATGACGGAAGCTTCTGAATTTTGGAAGATCTACCAGCTCGAAGTTGTCGCCATCCCCACGAATCGCGAAATGAAGCGACTCGAACATCCCGATGTCATCTACCGTTCGGAACGTGAAAAGTTTAATGCTCTCGCCGAAGAAATCGAACGACTTCACAAGTACGACGTCATCCTCTGCAAAGATGGGACGGAAATTTACGGCGACGTCCACAAGGACGGAGAAGACTCGGTCGAGTTCACCGAATCGGGATCGAAGAAGAAAGACAGCATCCCCAAATCGAAAGTTGAAGCTGTGCAGTACAAAGGTCGACCAATTTTGGTCGGTACTGTGTCGATCGAAAAGAGCGAACGACTATCTACGTTGCTCGACAAATGCGGTGTGAAACATCAAGTCTTGAATGCTAAGCAACACAAGCGAGAAGCGGATATCGTGGCCCAAGCGGGACGACTTGGTGGCGTCACCATCGCAACCAACATGGCTGGTCGTGGTACCGACATCATCCTCGGCGGTAATCCAGAAAACAAAGCGTGGGCTCAACTTCAAGAAAAGTACTCCACCCGACTCGACGTGCCTAAGGAAGAATGGGACGGATTAGTCCACGAGATTGAGCAAGCGGAAGGAATGAAGGAACAAGGAGCACACGTCAAGGTAATTGGTGGTCTTCATGTGATTGGTACCGAGCGTCACGAGTCACGCCGAATTGACCTTCAGCTTCGCGGTCGTTGTGGTCGTCAAGGAGATCCCGGTAGTAGCCGCTTCTTTCTGTCGCTCGAAGACGATCTGATGCGTGTCTTTGCTGGCCCTTGGGTAAAGAGCATCCTCGAACGGCTCGGCATGCAAGAGGGTGAGCGAATCGAGAGCGGCATGGTCACTCGTCGGATCGAAGCTGCCCAGAAGAAAGTCGAAGAACGTCACTTCGAGGCTCGTAAAAGCCTGCTCGATTACGATGAAGTGATGGACGAACAGCGAAAGCGAATCTACAGCTATCGCCAACAGATCCTCGACGGCGTCATCTGCCGTAACTTGGTACTCGAGATGATCGATGGCCAAGTCGATCACCAGTTGAACGTATTTCTCGATCCGATGTATGCCGTCGATTCCTTTGCCAAGTTTTGCAAGTCGAAACTGTCGACCGAATTTGAAGGGCAGCATTTCAGAGGCTTAGATTTCGACGGCGCTATTGCGTTTGCTAAAGGTGAAGCGGAGCGGATGGCAGAATCTCACGTCGCGGATGCGATCGATGAGAACCTTCCCGCCGAAGAAGAAGAAACGGAATGGAATTGGGCCGCACTCGCTAAATTCACCAACACCCGCTGGGGACTGAATTTCCGAGATCGCGACTTGAAGAAGGTCGGCGCTCAACGCATCGACACACACATACTCGAGATAGCCAGAGAGGCGATTGGAAAGACTGATCTCTCCGAAGGACAACCGCTGCTCGAAGACAACTTTGCCATTCGACAGGCAATCGGCTGGGTCCATCACAAGTTCGGATTCGTGCTCGAAATCGACGAAGTAAAAGACTTGGAACCGGCAGCGTTAAAAGCACTGGTCGTTGAACGAGCCGTTCAAGAATACGATACCAAAGAACGACTCTACCCCGTTATGGCTGGCGTCTACAATTTCAGCCGAACAACGAACGACGGAGCTCGCCTCGATCGCGACGCCATCGTCAGCTGGGCAGAGCAACGATTCAATACGAAGATTGACTCCGAAGAGATCCGCGGAAAAACTCGCGACGAAATCGTTGAACTGCTACTTGGCCGCAGTGAAGCCAGCCAAAGTGAAGCGAACGAAAAAATCGCTGAGATGAGCGAAAAAGCCAACGCTTTCTTCCTCGATGCCGGTCCCGACCAAACCGCGGAATCTCAAGTTCAGTCTGGCGACGAATTACAAAAACTCGTCGACTTTGCCAACGAACAATACGAGGCAGGCATCTCCGTTTCCGACCTCGAATTGCTGACGCGAGTTCAAGTTGAACGAAAACTCTTCAATCTCGTCGAAGATCGATATCGTCCCGAAATACGGAAAATGGAACGCCAACTCCTGTTGGAAATCGTCGATACCGCTTGGAAAGATCACTTGCTTGCGATGGACCACCTTCGCAGCTCGATCGGATTGGTCGGTTACGCCCAACTCGACGCCAAAGTCGAATACAAACGCGAGGGAATGCGACTCTACGGCGAAATGTGGAACTCCGTCGACGAACGTACCACAGACTTGTTCTTCCGCATGGAAACTCTAAACGAAGAATTCGTCGGCTCCACTTGGGTCGAAACGCAAGCCATCCATGATTCCCCCGAAACAACCAGTGACATGGCCTCGCAACAAGAGGAAGCCATTGGGAACACGAGCGGAGATCGAAAACTCGATCCCATCCGCAATCGAGGTGACAAAGTGGGTCGCAACGAGCCTTGTCCCTGCAACAGCGGTAAGAAATACAAAAACTGTTGCCTGCGTAACCGTGGAGTCGCCTGAACTCTGAGCGACTAGAACAGGCGCACTCAACAGCGTCTAAGTCGCTGTGGAAAATTGATTGTCAACTTAAGGTTTAACGCAGTCCGACTTTCCTGGGCTGCAGCCGGACGGTTCGGGGAAGGATACCCTGGTGCCCTACCTACTTAATTTGATCTACCTCGCCCTCGTCACGGTCCTTTCGCCGTGGCTCATCTACAGTGCAATCCGCAAAGGAAAGTACCGTCGAGGTCTCCGTGCAAAACTGCTCGGACAAACCCCCATCCGTTCCGACGATAAATTCTGCATCTGGCTCCACGCAGTCAGCGTTGGCGAAGTCAATCTACTTAAACCAATCCTGCAAGCCATCGAGCGCGAACACCCTGATTGGGAATGCGTGATTTCAACGACAACGCAAACGGGATTCGAACTTGCCCAGCAGAAGTACTCTCCCCGCACAGTCTTTTACTGCCCTCTGGATTTCACCTGGTCCGTCAAAAGAGCACTGCGACGAATTCGACCAGATATGCTAATTCTGGCGGAACTCGAACTCTGGCCCAATCTCATTCACTACGCCCGCAAATCGGGAGCCAAGATCGCGATTGTTAATGGTCGCCTGAGCGCAAACAGCGCCCGCGGATACGGTCGACTCGGTAGTTTCGTTGGCAGGTTGCTCGGCCAAATCAACCTGATTGCTGTTCAGAACGTCGAGTACAAGAATCGTTTCCTCGCCTTGAATGCTAAACCAGAATCGGTGGACGTGACGGGCTCGATTAAATTTGATGGCGCCGAATCAGATCGCGACAACCTACGTACGCAAGAACTGTCGTTGGAGGCGGGAATTAGTCCGCTCGATAAGATTTTTCTCGCCGGTAGTACGCAAGCTCCCGAAGAACAGCTTTCCCTCGAAACGCTGGCTGCCGCGCGAAAATCTTACCCCGCTGCGAATCTCCGCCTGATCCTCGTACCACGTCACCCCGACCGATTCGACGAGGTGGCGAAACAACTCGATGATTCTCAATTCCGCTGGATACGTCGGAGCGAACTGACTGGCATAAATGACGGAAGTGACTCCCACAACAACTCCAAGAATAGAGCAAGGGAGTGGGAAGTGTTATTGGTCGACGTGGTTGGCGAATTGGGAGCTTGGTGGGGCACGGCTCACATTGGATTTGTCGGTGGCAGCATGGGAACGCGTGGCGGTCAGAATATGATCGAGCCAGCGGCCTACGGCGTCGCGACATGCTTTGGTCCCAAAACGTCAAATTTCCGGGATGTGGTCGCGATGTTGATCGATAACAATGCGGCTCGAGTCGTAGCCGACGGAGAGGAATTGACGAAGTTTGTACTGCAATGCATTGATGATGAGAAATTCGCCCAGAAACTTGGGGCGAGTGCCCAGTCGCTCGTCGAATCCCAACAGGGAGCGACCCAGCGCACGCTTACCTTGTTAGAGCAACTAGTTGAGCGGGATTCGATCGCCCAAGACACTGCACATCCACGAGTTGGAACGGGCCAGTCGGATGGTTCAAGCTCGCTCGAAAAGGACGGTGAAAAACAGAGTGAAAAACAGAGTGAAAAACAGAGTGAAAAACAGAGTGAAAAGTACCCAGAAAAGCAGGGTACTCGGCAGGAAACAATAGAGTCGAGTTTAGCGGAAGCCAAAGTTGGGCGGCAGCAACGAATCGACCCACCTCAATCCGTCCCCTCAAAGGTCTCGAAAAACTCAGTAAACTCGCCCAAACGGGCGGACAAAGACACTTCTCGGTAGTTGTCGACAGCCCCACAATATGCCTATAATCCGTTTTGGTTACCAAGCGGTCATCTTCTACCCACAGTCGATTTAACGAAATCTGTTGGTAGTTACATCTTAGATTGATTTGAGGAGTCATTTCGTGGCATCTGGAAAGTACTTATTTACCAGCGAATCCGTCAGCATGGGACATCCCGATAAATTGGCCGACCAGATTTCGGACGGCATTCTCGACGCCTTGCTGGAACAAGATCCTTACAGCCGAGTCGCTTGTGAAACGATGGTCACGACTGGCATTGCTACAGTTGCCGGTGAGATCACGACCAAAGCGGTTATCGACTACCCCACAGTCATTCGCAATGTCATCCGCGAAGTCGGTTACACCGACGACGAGATGGGTATTTGTGCGGATACTTGTGCTGTCAATGTCATGATCGATAAGCAGAGCCCAGACATTGCTCAAGGCGTCAACGAAGACGCAGATTCTGGCAAGGAAATCGGCGCTGGCGACCAAGGTCTCATGTTTGGCTATGCCTGCAAAGACACGCCTGAATTGATGCCAATGCCAATTGCACTTTCGCATCGCATCCTCGAACGACTCAATGAAGCGCGTTTCTCTCAAGAGGTCAGTTGGCTTCGTCCCGACAGCAAGAGTCAAGTAACAGTTGAATACGATGGCGACAAAGCTGTTCGAATCGACACGGTTGTCATCTCGACGCAACACAGCCCCGATGTCGACAACGAAACAATTCGCGAATTCGTCATCGAAAAAGTTATCAAGCCATGTCTTCCCGAAGACTTGGAAACTGGCGATATCACCTACCACATCAATCCAACTGGCCGGTTCGTCACGGGCGGCCCACACGGTGACTGTGGTTTGACTGGTCGCAAGATCATCGTCGATACCTACGGTGGATGGGGACGACACGGTGGTGGTGCTTTCAGCGGCAAGGATTCGACAAAGGTCGACCGCAGTGCTGCTTACATGGCTCGCCACGTTGCCAAGAACATCGTTGCTTCGGGATTGGCCGAACGATGTGAAGTTCAACTTGCTTACGCTATTGGTGTAACCGAGCCCGTCAGCGTTTACGTTGACACTGAAGGCACGGGCACGATTGAAGACGAGCGTATTTGCCAAATCGTTCGCGACATCTACCCACTTTCGCCTGGTGGAATCATCGAATACCTCGATCTCCGTCGACCGATCTTCCGCAAGACTGCGGCTGGTGGTCACTTCGGCCGCACTGGCGAAGAGTTCACTTGGGAAAACACCGACAAAGCCAGCGAGTTGGCCGATGCCGCAGGTATCGAAGCAGCAGCCAGCTAGTACTTTTCTTCTTGGGCTTCAAAGAATTCCGTTACTTCGATTTCACCGAATTGGGCATTTGACTCTGCGGTCCCTCAAAGCCCTTGAGTCTTTACAAAAACGCGATCAAGAACGCGATTCAGTAAAATACGAAAACGGGCCAGTCGATCAAATCGGCTGGCCCGTTTTTCATTGGGCAGCCGCTACGAACTCTGTTGCTATGATTCGGCCGTTACTGAATAATACGAACGGCAACAACCTGCAGTATACAACCCAGTTTCTTCCAACTTACGGCACACCATGTCACAAAACGTTTCGGCCCAACAACATCCTGGTCAGTTAACGAAATTGACCGTTAGCTTGGCGATTTGGACTTTCTGCTTTGCTTTTGCGGCAACTGCGTCGTTGCTATTGGTTCAACGATTTAGCAATCCAACTATTAGTTCGCCGATGTTCGGGCAGTTGTTGTTCACCGCACTCGTAATTGCTGCGGTTGGATTTCCGGTTTCTCGCTTTGCTCAGACCATGACACAGAGGCGCGACAAGGAAACGCTGCGCGGGCTATTTACTTTTAGCTGCTTGGCACTTGCGATTTGTTTATCTATCGAAGGTGCGAACCCTTGGGGTTTGACTTTGACCTGGCTGGCCGCGGCATTCTCCGTTTACCTGTGTTGGTCAGTCGAAATCCACGATGCAATTCTATTGCTCTTTC
>Ga0115002_10001905_pt1 | contig 27901 bp, 18 predicted proteins | sample ArcticOcean_MG_C_8_FD_89576 | JGI IMG/M metagenome (GOLD analysis project Ga0115002, IMG submission 89576) | Marine microbial communities from western Arctic Ocean - ArcticOcean_MG_CB11_86 | ecosystem: Environmental > Aquatic > Marine > Oceanic | place: Arctic Ocean: Canada Basin | collected... | reverse complement strand
CCCGCACCCGCACCCGCACCCCTCCGGCACCGCACCCGATGAACATCTCACGACTCGTCGTTCAGGAAATCGCTCACCGGTTCCTCAACTTCGTCCTCGCCGTGGTCGGTGTCTCGATTGCCGTCGCCTGCCTGGTCGCCTCGGTCACGATGATCGACGCCGGTGAAATCGAATCGCAACAGCTGGTGGCAGAACGGCAAAAGGAAGTCCAGGAGGCCGGCAAGAAACTCAACGACGAAATGCGAAAGATCACCAAGGGGCTGGGTTTCAATATCGTCGTACTGGCCGAAGACGAAGACATCGCTGCGTTTCACGCCCAAGGCACTCCGACCGGGACAATGCCTCAGGAATACGTCACCCGACTCGCCAATTCGCCGATCGTCGTCATCAATCATCTGCTGCCGATCGTGACCCGAAAGATCCAGTGGGCCGAACAAAAACAGACAATCGTCCTGACCGGGACCCGCGGCGAAGTGCCCCAGGCACACCGTGACCCCAAGAAACCACTGCTCGACCTGGTCCCCAAGGGCAAGATCGTGCTCGGCTATCGCCTGCACCATCCGCGGCAACTGAAACCCGGCAGCAACCTGACTCTCAATGGACGCGACTTCCAGGTGGCCAAGTGTCACGCCGAACGGGGCACCGTCGACGACGTCACGGCCTGGGTCAATCTCGAAGAAGCCCAGGACATGCTCGGCATGCAAAACCTGGTCAACGCCATCCTGGCACTCGAATGCAACTGCGCTACGATCGATCGGCTCGCGGAAATCCGTACCGAAATTGCCAAAGTGCTGCCCGGTACGCAGATCCTCGAACGAGGCCGCAAGGCGTTGGCTCGGGCCGAAGCACGCAACAAGGCCAAGAAAACCGCCGACAACGCACTGGCGGCCGCCGAAGAATCCGGTCAACAAATGATCGAAAGCCGAAAAGACCAGGCCAACGTGCTCGTCCCGCTGGCCGTCGTCGGCAGCTTCGCCTGGATCGTGCTGCTCGCCGTTGGCAACGCCAGGCAAAGACGGTCCGAGATCGGGATCCTGCGAGCCATCGGGCTGGGACGACGTGCCGTGCTCGTGCTGTTCCTGGGCAAGGCCCTGCTGGTCGGGCTTGTCGGAGGCGCCATCGGGTACGCTTCGGGGTTCCTGATCGGAACCGGGTTCAGCGGATCACTCGGACAAAGCCTCTTCGATGTCGGCTGGCTACTCGTCGCACTGCTCATCGCTCCAGCACTCTCGGCCGCAGCCACATGGCTGCCCGCTCTCGTCGCCGCCGGTCAAGACCCCGCCATCGTCCTCCAGGAACAGTAGTCCACTCACTATTCATGCTGATCTCACTCAAACACATCACCAAGTCGTACAACACCCACGCCAACAACGTCGTCGCCGTGGACGACGTTGGCGTGTCGGTCGATTCAGGCGAATTCGTGGCTGTAGTCGGACCCAGTGGCTGCGGCAAAACCACTCTGCTACTGGTCGCTGGCGGCCTGCTGAGTCCCGATTCCGGTGAAGTCACTGTCGATGGCATCGACCCGTACTCGCTGTCCAGCGAACAACGGGCCCGGTTTCGAGCCGAACACATCGGGTTCGTCTTCCAACAGTTTCACCTCATCCCCTACCTCAATGTGCTCGACAACGTCCTCGCACCCGCCCTGGTCACCGGCGACACCAACGCCCGGCAACGAGCCGGTCGGCTGGTCGAACGGTTCGGATTGAGCGACCGACTGAAACATCGACCAGGTCAATTGAGTACCGGCGAGAGACAACGAGTGGCACTGGCCCGGGCACTGCTGAACCAGCCCAAGGTCATCCTCGCCGATGAACCGACAGGGAACCTCGACGGCGACAACAGCGCCGAAGTGCTCAAGGAACTGCAGACGTTCGCCGAACAGGGTGGAGCCGTCCTCCTGGTGACGCACGACCCCGACGCCGTCGCGTTCGCCAACCGACAAGTCGTCCTCGCCAACGGACAACTCCAAACCACACCCCCCTAACACCAACAGGGACTGCCCCACCCTCACCTTCATGCCAAATCCTAACCGACACCTGCTGCTCCCGCTTCTCCTGCTCACCCTGCCCACGGCCCAAGCCGCCGATTGGCCGATGTGGCGACACGATGCCTCGCGATCAGCCGCCACCACTCAAACACTCGCCAACACGCTCCACCGACAATGGACGCGCCACCTGGCCAGGATCCAGGGCGCCTGGCTCGATCAAGACACCCTCAAAGCCGACACCGTCCACCAACCCATCGTCGCCGGAGGCCTGCTACTGATCGGATCGTCCGTCGATGACAGCCTCGGTGCCTGGGACCTGGTCACCGGACTGCCTCGCTGGAAGTTCTACACCGAGGCCCCGGTCCGCTACGCACCGGTGGCGTCGGGTGATCGAGTCTACCTGGTGGCGGACGATGGCTGCCTGTACTGCCTGGAACTGGCCACCGGTCGACAGATCTTCAAAGTCAACGCCGCACCCCGCGATCTCCGTGTGCTGGGAAACAGCCGGCTGATCTCGGCGTGGCCGGCCCGAGGCGGACCGGTGATCGCCGACGGTCAGGTGCACTTCGCCGCCGGTATCTGGCCCTTCATGGGCATCTTCATCCAAGCCGTCGATGCCCAAACCGGACGCGTCACCTGGCGCAACGACGGCACCGGCTCGATGTACATCCAACAGCCTCACAACAGCCCCGCCTTCGCCGGACTCGCCCCGCAAGGTTCCCTCGCCGTCTCGGGCAACGCACTGATCGTCCCCAACGGCCGAAGCGTACCGGCACGACTCAATCGCAACACCGGACAACTCGAACACTTCCGCCTCGCCCGGCATCGCAGCAGCGGCAGCGACGAAGTGGCCGTGTCCGAAAAAGCCTACTACCGAGGCAGCACCGCCTACGACCTCGATACCGGACTGCAGAGTACTGATCTCGGAGGCAACCGCTGCCCGGTTCTGTTCGATGGCGTGGCGTTCACCGGTGGATTCCGCGTGGCAGCCTTCGATGTCGCCCATCCAATACTCTCCACGATCAAGGACCGCACCGAAAACGACAAACCGGTCGTCAAGTACACCCAGATCTGGACCGCTCCGATCAAGTGCGAACTGTTCCTGAAGGCCGGACCCAGACTCTACGGCAGCCGCGGACGCGAACTGATCGCCCTGGATCTGCACCCCAACAAACAGCCCGGCCAGCCCGACCAACCCGCAACACTCGCGTGGTCCATGCCGCTCGAAGGTGCCTCCGCCAGTGGATCGATCGCCAGTATGCTCGCCGCCGACAATCGACTCGTCGTGGTGACCACCGATGGAGCCATCTCGTGCTATGGACCAGACCCGGTCCCGTCACCAACTGAATTCGCTCTGCCAACTCGAGAAACTCTCGCCAAAAATAATCCCGCCGTCCTCGCCGCCAAGAAACTGATCGAAGCCGTCGACAGCCCGACCGGTGGCATTGCCGTCGTGCTGGGACTCGACACCGGTGACCTGCTGCTGGGACTGGCTCACCACAAGAACTGGCAGGTCATCGGCGTCGACGCCGACGCCAAACGAATCGAACGGATCCGACGCCGACTGGATGCCGCCGGGGTGCCTCGTAGCCGAATCGCCGTTCACCTCGCCAACCCACTCCGAATCGGCCTCCCCAAATACCTCGCTCACCTCGTCACCACCGAACACCTCGAATCGTCCGGTTTCGACTCGACCAAGCCGTTCGTCAAACAGGCCTACTCGGTGCTGCGACCCTATGGAGGTCGCCTGCTGCTGCCTCTCTCCGAAACCCAACACGACCAACTCGCCAACGCCATCACCGAACAAGACTGCCCGAATCACCACCTCAACTCCACCAACGGCCAAACCAACCTCACGCGACCCGGACCACTCAAAGGATCTGCACCCTGGACTCACCAGTACGCCAACGCGCAAAACACGTCGGTCTCCGACGATGACCTCGCCAAAGCTCCCCTCGGCCTGCTGTGGTTCGGAGGCAGCTCGAACAAGAATATCCTGCCACGGCACGGACACGGACCAACCGAACAGGTCGTCGGGGGCCGACTGTTCATCGAAGGTCCCGATATGCTCCGGGCCGTCGATGTCTACACCGGTCGAGTGCTCTGGGAAGCCTCGATGCCCAAGGTCGGACAAGCGTTCAACTTCACCGGACACCAACCCGGGGCCAATGCCACAGGCAGCAACTACGTCAGTATCCACGACGCCATCTACGTGGCCTACGGATCACGCACCATCAAGCTCGATCCAGCCACCGGCAACGTGCTCGACGAGTTTCCTCTGCCTGATCTCGGTGAAACCGGGCCACCCAAGTGGGGACATATCGCCGTCGAGGGCGATCTGCTGATCGGAGGCGCCCAGTCGGAGGCGTATGAGAAGAAACGGATCGGAGGATACACGCACGATGGCACCACCAGCCAACACCTTGTCGTCATGGACCGACACAACGGCAAAGTGCTCTGGACCCGCGAAGCTCACTTTGCCTTCCGACACAACGCAATCGTCGCAGCCGATGGACTGCTGTTTGCCATCGACCGACTGCCCGACACCATCGTCACCCTGATGGCCCGACGTGGTCGCACTCCGACCGGGAAACCACGACTGGTTGCCTTCGAAGCCCGGACCGGGAAAGAGGTCTGGAGCACCACTGAAGGAGTCTTCGGAACCTGGCTGGGGTACTCGAAACAACACAAGTTGCTGCTGCAATGCGGACGACCCGCACGCGACATGCTCAAGGACGAACCGTCCGATCGCATGATCGTCTACCGCGGTGACAATGGGACGATCCGCTGGGACCGGAAACTCAAGTACTCGGGACCCTGCCTGATCCTCGACGACAAGATCATCACCCAGGGAGCCGCCGTGTCGCTCTTGAGTGGAGATGTCGTCAACCGGATCAACCCGCTGACCGGGCTGACGCAACCCTGGGGCTACACCCGCAACTATGGCTGCAACTCGGCCGTCGCCAGCCGACACCTGATGACCTTCCGCTCGGCCGCCGCCGGGTTCTTTGACCTCACCCGAGACGGTGGTACCGGTAACCTCGGGGGGTTCCGCTCCAGCTGCAGCTCCAACCTCATCTGCGCCGACGGAGTGCTCAATGCACCCGATTACACACGTACCTGTCGCTGTGCCTACCAGAACCAAACCTCGCTCGCCTTGATTCACGACCCGCAAGTCGAGATGTGGACGTTCAACAAACTGAATGTCGGTAACTCGCCGCTCAAACAACTCGGCCTCAACCTGGGTGCACCCGGCGATCGACGAGATGACCACGGCACCCTGTGGCTCGAATACCCCGTGGTCGGTGGCCCGTCGCCCAAGATCAACGTTGCCGTCACTCCCACCAAACCCGATTGGTTCAACGGACACGCGGAACGTGTCCGATCCGGATCCGAAAATGGGCCCGCCTGGGTCGGTGCCTCGGGTGCTCGAAACATCCGCTCACTCGACGTCCAACTGCCCGGCCAACACACCTACCGCGTTCGACTGCACTTTGCCGAACCCGACACGATCCAGCCCGGGGCCCGAATTTTCTCGATCCACGTCGCCGGCCAGTTGATCCGCTCGAAACTCGACCTCGCCGCTTCGGCCGGAATCGCCAAAACCGTCGTGATCGACATCCCAAGAGTCACTGTCAACGGAACCCTGAAAATCCAACTGACACCGGCCAAGGACTCGCTGCCACCAGTCCTCTCCGGCATCGAACTACACGAAATACCCTAGACACCGGTCCGATCCGCCTGCGGCCGTCCGTGGCCGCAGGCGGATCGGACCCCCGCAAACTCTCGACCAATCATCTATGCTGGCTCATTCCGGCCCAACCCCGAGACACCCCATGCGGCCCAGGCTCCCGTTTAACAATCACCCACGAGGTGCCATCAGCCGGCACGCACTGCTGGCCGTCGCCGGCGGCGTCCTGCTGCTGGGACTCTCGTTCCAACTTAGCCAGATGGGCCAACCATCATCGCAAGACCGAGCCATCGGCCCCGACGGCAAACCCGTCGCATCACTCACGTTCTTCTGTGCCGCCGGCATCCGCAAACCAGTCGAAGCCGTCGCCAAACAGTACCTCGACGAGTTCGGTATCCAGATCAACCTGGACTACGGCGGGTCGAACACTCTCTTGAGTCGAATCGAAACGGCTCGGACCGGTGACCTCTACCTCGCCGCCGACGAAAGCTACATCGAAACGGCTCGGCAAAAAGGACTCGTCGCCGAATCGATCCCGCTGGCTCGCATGAAACCCGTCATCGCTGTCGCACAGGGGAACCCCAAGAACATCCGGTCGATCGACGATCTGCTCCGAGACGATGTCCGAACCGTGCTCGGCAACCCCGACCAGGCCGCCGTCGGTAAGAGAACTCGCAAACTGCTCAAGGCCTCCGGACACTGGCACCAACTCGAAGCACTCGTTCGCAAAACCGGTACCTTCCAACCGACCGTCCCCGAAGTTGCCAATACGGTCAAGATCGGTGCGGCCGATGCCGCCATCATCTGGAACACAACCACCACGATTGTCGATGGGATCGAAGCGATCGAAGTCCCCGAATTGAACTCGGGTGAAGTGCTGGTCACCGTCGGAGTGCTCAACACCGCACCGGTCCCGGCCCAAGCCCTGAAATTTGCCCGCTACCTCGCAGCGGCCGACCGCGGATTGCTGCACTTCAAGAAGTTCGGGTTCACTCCGGTCGAAGGAGACCAGTGGGCCGAAGTCCCCGAATTGACCTTCTTCTGCGGGGCGGTCAATCGCCGAGCTGTCCAGCAGACGATCCGTGACTTTCAGGAGCGCGAAGGAGTCCAGGTCAACACCGTCTACAACGGATGCGGAATCCTCACCGCTCAAATGAAAACCATCAACCAGAACAAATTGACCGGGTTTCCCGACACCTACATGGCCTGCGACAGCTACTACCTCGAAGTCGTTAAGGAGCTGTTCCAGGACGCGATCGAAATCTCCGACACCGAGGTCGTGATCGCCGTGCCCAAGGGGAACCCCAAGGGGATCCGCTCGCTGGCCGACCTGGCTCGGCCGGGAGTCCGAGTTGCCGTCGGGCAATCCGAACAATGCACCATCGGCATCCTGACCAGCAAGGTGCTGCGAGCCGAAAATATCTACGAGCAGGTCATGGCCAACGTCGTCACTCAAACCGCCACTTCCGCACTGCTCATCGCCCCGGTCTCGACCGGAGCCGCCGATGCGTCACTGGCCTACATGACCGATACGAAAGCCGAAAGCGAAAAAATTGACGTCGTCCGGATCGACTCCGATGCCGCCAAGGCCATTCAGCCGCTGGGCATCGCACGAACCAGCCGTAACAAACAGCTGGCTCGACGTTTGATGCAAGCCATCACTCGGGCACGATCGGATTTCGAAGAGGCCGGGTTCCACTGGCGATTCGATGTCCACTCACCTGGCTCCTGAACATCCGTTCGACAAGCCGACACGACGAACAACCGAGTATGACCAACGCTTCCGAACCTCCGCCGAAACAGGAATCCGCCGGCTACCGCCCGCCGTCCGATAAACCGTTCCTCGCCGGACTCGCCGTCATCTCGAGCCTCTACGTCATCCTGCTCGTCGGACTGCTCGCCGGTGACATCGCCTACCTCGCCACCGGCAATCTGGCCGATACCGTCCAACTGCCCGTTTGGCTCGATTGGGCACGACCTGCACTCAGACCGCTGCTCTCCATGGTCGCCACACTCGATAAACCCGAAATCCGCTACTCCGTCCAACTGACCATGGTCAGCTGCCTGCTCTCGGCAGTGCTCTCACTGTTCGTCGCCGTACCAACCTCCTACCTGCTCAGCCGACACGACTTCCCCGGCAAGAACCTGCTCGACGCCATTCTCGATATCCCGATCGTGCTGCCGCCACTGGTCGTGGGACTCAGCCTGCTGATCCTCTTCCAATTCGCCCCCGACATCACAGTCAATGGCACCGTCTACAGCCTCAGAAACGCCGTCGTCTTTCAACTGCCCGCCGTCGTGCTGGCCCAGTTCATGGTCGCCGCGGCGTTCGCCGTTCGGGTCATGAGAGCCACGTTCGACCAGGTCGACCCGCGGCCCGAACAGGTCGCCCTGACTCTCGGATGCAACCAGGCACAGGCCTTCTGGCGAGTCGTCCTGCCTCAGTGCGGCAACGGAATGCTCACCGCCGGGACGCTCGCTTGGGCTCGGTCGCTCGGAGAATTCGGGCCGCTGCTCATATTCGCCGGCGCCACGCGAATGAAGACTGAAGTCCTCTCGACCACCGTCTTTCTGGAACTCAGCATCGGAAACCTCGAAGGAGCCGTCGCCGTCTCGCTGCTGATGGTCGTCTGTGCCGTCGTCGTACTGATGCTCGCCCGAGTCCTCGGCTCGCGCGGGTTCTCGATGTGACATTCGGGCCGTCCAAGACACCCCATACCAGGAAGACCCGTAATCATGTCGGTCACCGTCGAGTACGCCGCTCAAATTAAGCAAGTCGCCGGCGTCGCTCATCACATCATCGAACTGGCCGAACCGTGCACCGTCGCCGAAATCGCCCGACAGGTGGCCGCCAACCACGGAGAACAACTCGCCGACATCCTGCTCGACGACAACCAACAACCACGATCCTCGATCCTCGTCTTCGTCGGCGAAAACCAGATCCACTGGGACGACGACAAGACACTGGTCCAAGACGGACAAACCGTCACACTGCTCTCGCCCGTCTCGGGAGGCTAGAATCCAACCGCCGCCAACGAGCAACTTGGCCAACAACCAAATGCCTCCACTCACCGAACACGAAAAAGCCGTCTACGAATGGCAAATGTGGGTGCCCGGATTCGGCGAAGCCGGGCAACAGGCACTCAAGAATGCCTCGGTACTCGTCTCTCGAATCGGTGGACTCGGTAGCGTCGTCGCCTACGAACTGGCCGCCGCCGGCATCGGACGACTCGTCCTCGCTCACGCCGGAAACATCCAACCCAGTGACCTCAACCGACAACTGCTCATGACTCACGATCGACTCGGGACGCCCCGGGTCGATTCGGCCAAACAACGACTCCTGGAACTCAACCCGCGACTCGAAATCACGACGGTCCCCGAGAACATCTCTGACGACAACGCCCGACAACTCGTAGCCGATGTCGACCTCGTCGTCGATTGTGCACCCCTGTTCTCGGAACGATTCGCCATGAACCGACAATGTGTCGCTCAAGGCAAACCGCTCGTCGACTGCGCAATGTATGACTGCGAATTCCAGATCACCACCATCCAGTCGCCCCAAACTCCCTGCCTGGCCTGCCTGTACCCCGAAGATCCTCCGGCATGGCGTCGCGAGTTCCCAGTCTTCGGTGCCGTCTCGGGTACCGTGGCTTGCCTCGGTGCCATTGAAGTCATCAAGCTACTCTCCGGCTTGGGGGAGCCGCTGCTGGGCACACTCCTGACCTGCGATCTCCGCGACATGACCTTCCAACGTCGCCAACTACTCAAACGCGACGACTGCCACGTCTGCGGAACAACCCCCGAGACCACCGCGATATGATCTCTACCGAAACGACCGCCCCAGAACCGGTCATCCGTGTCACCGATCTCGTCAAGACCTACCGCGACGGACTGTTTCGCAAACGGAAAATCGAGGCACTCAAGGGCGTGTCGCTCGAAGTCGGCCAGGGCGAGATCTTCGGACTGCTCGGACCCAACGGAGCCGGTAAGACCACACTGATCAAGGTGCTGCTGGGTATCGTTCACAAAACCGCCGGCGATGCCTCGCTGCTGGGTGAACCGGCCGGTCGCAGAGCAGGACGACAACGAGTCGGCTACCTGCCCGAAGGACACCGCATTCCCAAACACCTCACAGGCAACTCCACGCTCGAATTCTACGGTAGCCTCAGCGGCCTCTCCGTCGCCGAAGTCCGACGAAGACGAGGCGAACTGCTCGATACCGTCGGACTCGCCGACTGGGGAAAAACCAACGTCACCAAGTACTCCAAAGGCATGCTCCAACGACTCGGGTTGGCACAGGCCATGCTCCACAGACCCGATGTGCTCGTGCTCGATGAACCCACCGATGGAGTCGACCCGGTCGGACGGTCCGAAATCCGCGATGTGCTCAATCAACTCAAGAGCCAAGGCAAAACCATCTTCCTCAATAGCCACCTGCTACAGGAAATCGAATTGGTCTGCGACCGAGTCGCTATCCTCTTCCGCGGCGAAGTGCTGAAGATCGGACCGGTCGCCGAAGTCACCAACCTCGCCGGAGACTCCGAAACGGCCGACGTGATGCTCGAACTCGATGGCGACACACAAGCCATTACTGACCTGCTGCCCGACGACAACAGCACCCGCGAACAAACCGGAGAAACACGCTGGAAAGTGACACTGGCCGGCATCAACCAGGACGATATCGATCGACTGATCGATGCCGCCCGAGAACGACAACTTAGTGTTGTCTCGATCTCACGCCAAAAACTGACGCTCGAAGAGGCCTTCCTCAGACTTGTGCGGGGCGCGACAGGAGGTGACTCATGAGAGCCTACCTGGCGGTTATCAAGGACTCGTTCCGCGAAGCCTTCGCATCCAAAATCCTCTGGGTGCTGATCATCCTCATCACACTGTTCCTCGGACTGCTCGCCGGGTTCTCCGTCACAGATGCACTCAGAACCGGCATCAACAACCAGGATGTCATCGACATGGAATCGCTGGCCGCCAGGCTTCGCGATGCCGATGTCGATGTCGATAGCCCGACCCGACGAATTCGGGATCGACTCGAAGACGACCTGAAAAAAGAACTCCTCACGTTCGACGAAAACACAACCGAACGGAGAGCCAAGGTCAGCCTGTTCAGTGACATCAGGAGCCAGCTCGACGATCAACTCAAAGAACCCGATTTCGCTGGCGAGATCCAGGTTCCCAGCGAGTCGCTCTCCGAGGAGGGCCAGGAACTCGCCACTCGTGCCGCAAACAACCAACCGGAACTCAAACCACTCGAACAACTCCGCCTCAATCGACTCACCCTCGAAGCCGCTCTCCCCGATAACATCCGCCCCAGTCCCAGCCAGGTGGTCAACGTGACCTACGTCGGCTTCACCCTGGTCCGCGACGTCACGCTGAGCCAGGACGAACTCGAAAAAGGCATCAACGGACTGCTGCAGGTCTTCATCTTCGTGTTCGTCTCGGTCATCGGAACACTGATCGCCATCGTGGTCACCGCTCCGATTGTGCCGAGGATGTACGAGGGCGGAGCGATCGATCTGTTGCTCTCGAAACCGGTCTCCAGATCCCTGCTGTTCCTGTCGAAGTTCTTCGGCGGCTGTGCCTTCACAATGGTCAATGCCGCATTTCTGATCGTCGGGATGTGGGCGATCATCGGGCTCAGACTCGGTGTCTGGAGCAACGGGTTGTTGCTCAGTATCCCCGTCTACCTGTTCCTGTTCGTGCTGTACTACTCGGTCTCGGCCGCCACCGGAGTCGTCTACCGCGGCCCAATCATCTCGGTCGTGATGGTCGTCGTCTTCTGGTTCCTCTGCTTTGTCGTCGGAACAGCCAAGGATTGGATCGAAGGCTTCGATGTCCGACCCGCAACCGTCCAATCGATCGTCGCCACCGAACATGGACCGCTGGCAATCAACATGATGGGCAATGTCTACGCCTGGTCCAACACTACTCAGGACTGGGAACACGTGTTCGCCGAGACCGAACAACAGAACCCGGGCATGCCGCCCTTCGCACGAGTCGCCATGAGAATGCAGGCCGGGTTCCCGTTTGTCGGCACTCACTACGACCGCAAGAACAACCGCCTGGTTGCACTGACACAGAACATCGCTTTCCCCATGCCCGGAAACGGACCGGCTCGACTGTTCGTCGCCCGAAACGACGACGACTGGGCTCGCCGTGGAGGCACGCGAGCAAACACCGGACCACGCAACCTGCTCCTCTCGCCAAACTCCGAAATCCTCGCCGTCGGCCTGCAGGGAATCGACGTGTTTGTCGGTGACCCCGAAAAAATCGAGACGTCGCGGAAATGGCTGGGGCTCGACTTCACGCTGGGACAGGGAGGCGGGGAATTTGTTCCAACCACCGACCCCGAAATGACCAAGTGGCGGCACCCCTTCGATGCCACCATCGATTCCACCACCGGGAATGTCATCGTCTTCACCGACGGGGAACTGATCGTGCTGGAACCCGGTAACGACAACGGCAAACTCACCTACTCGCCCGGAACAACTCGCGACCTCGAAACCGACGAAGCCGCACTGGTCGTCGCCGCCCAAGGACGACTGCTCGTTGCTCTCGCCGACGGCGACTACCGCTTGCTCGACTCACAAACCCTCGAACCGACCGGAACCACGATACCCGGTGGACCAAGTAAACCCCGCCAGGCCGTCGCATCGCCCGATGGCCGGTTCCTGGCAGTCGTCTCGCACAAGTCCGAAGCCTGGCTGATCGATGCCACAACCGGACAGACTGTCTCCGACTCAACGATCTCCGGAGACGTCCATGCCCTGGCCTTCGACAGCCAGAACCGACTGCTCGTCGGTGACCTGTTCATGCGAGTCACCAGCTACTCGCTGCCCGACTTCAACCAGGTCAAACTCCACGACCCGCCACTCTCGACACTCCAGGCCGTCTACCGCTACGCACTGCTGCCCATCTACACCATCTTCCCCAAACCCGGTGAACTCAACACCGTCATCGCTCGACTGTTCGAAGAAGACGACACGGTGACAGTCACCGGCAACAACAAGGACCTGAAAGCCGATCAGATCGAGATCGATTTCATGACTCCACTCGTCAGCAACGGAGCCTTCCTGGTCGTCATGCTCGCACTCACCTGCCTCTACGTCAGCCGCAAAGACTTCTAAAGGACTGGCTCGCCAGACGCCCTGGGCCGCTGGGTGCCAGTCCCTACAGCACACCCTCAACCACGCTCGACTCGGGATCCACCAACCGGATCGGTCGACCGACGTTCGACATGTTCTGCCTCTGAGCATCAACTCCCAAAGCACCACACACCGTCGCCATCAGGTCGCCCGTCGAAATCGGTCGATCCGACACCTCGCCACCATCCGCACTCGTGCGACCCACCACCTGGCCGCCTCGCACACCACCACCAGCCAGGACCGTCGTCCAGGCACCAGGGAAATGGTCGCGGCCCTGGTTCGAATTGATCGTCGGAGTCCGCCCGAATTCGCCCATCCAGATCACCAGCGTCGTTTCCAATAAACCACGCAGCTGTAAGTCCTCGAGTAAGGTCGCCCAGCCGGAATCCAGCGTGCTGCTCAGACTCTTGACCGTGTCGAAGTTGTTTTGATGAGTGTCCCAGCCCAACTGCTGCTGGCCGTCCACACCATTCAAGGACACCTCAACAAACGGCACGCCACGCTCGACCAGTCGCCGAGCCAGCAAACAACCCTGTCCGAATCGGCTGCGGCCGTAGGCGTCGCGAAGCGATGCGGGTTCGCTGTCCAGCTTGAAGGCCGACACCGACTCGGATCGCATCATCCGCACCGCCTGGCGGTACGCACTGCGGTGACTGCGAGCCGGCACATCCGGTCGCTCAGCTCCGAAATCGGATTCCAACTTATCGAGCAAACCCAGCCGCGCGTCGGCTCGACGACGGTCCAGTCCCACAGCATGCTGCAGATTGCGGACGCCCAGTCCCTGGGATCCGTCTCCTGGCACGCCTCCGACTGCCGTCGGCAACGGATTGCCGTCGCCGACCACCAGCGGAGCATACTCCGGACCCAGGAAACCCGGGCCGAAGGCCGCAGGACTCAGAAAACGGTACGGGGCCACACTGATGAAACCCGGTAAAGGGGATGCACCGTCGCTGAGTTCCTTGCTGAGCATCGAGCCGAGTGTCGGGTAGTGGATCGGACCCTGGGGCAGGTAGCCGGTTCGCATCTTGAACGTCGCACGCTGATGGTCACCCTCCTTCGTCGACATCGAACGCAACACCGCCAAGTGCTCGGCCTGAATCGCCAGGCGAGGCAGATGCTGAGAAAACTCGAGGCCGGGTACCGTCGTCAACAATGGACGGAATGGACCACCGTTGGCATGGTCGGGCTTCATGTCGAAGGTGTCTGTCTGAGTCGGACCTCCCGACATCCACAACAAAATGCAACTGCGACGACGACTCGACGCAGCGGCCGATGCCACTTGGCCAAACCAGCCCGAGGCCGGCGCCGCCAGAACGCCGGCGGCCGATGCAGCCAACCACTCGCGACGTGACATCCGAGAGAAACAGGACATGAAACGCCTAGCCAAGCCCGTCTTGGACTGATTCCAGGTTAATGATTCAACAGGAACTCGCTCGAGTTCAACAACGACCAGAAGACATCCGCCAACGCCTGGTTCGCGTCGCTCGTGACTCCCCCACGCTCGACATAACCCACCAGCCGCGACTGCTCCGCCTTGCTCGGACGACGACCCAACGACGCCAGGTACAACGACTCAATTCGCTCGGCCGTCCCCAACAACGGGAACTCGGCCACCGCCGCCAACGTGCGACTACGCTCCAAACTCGTCGCGTCCGATACAAAACTGCCGTTCATCAAAGCCAACGCCTGCAGGATTGTTGTCCGCTGCTCGGTCGGCCGAGTCGATTCGTCGCGGAACAACTCCAAAAACTCGCTCCGCACTGAACCCGCACGGCCGGGGATCGACAACTGACGGTCCGCAGCCGTCGGCAAGTAACCGGTCGCCTGGGCCAGGCTGTCGAAGATCTGCTCCGGAGACAAACCCTTGACCGACATCCTGGAAAACAAACGGGCGTCGACCTGCGATGGGTCCGTCAGACGACTCGTGCGTCCGTATGCGGCGGTCGCCGATAGAACACGCAGGATGAAACGGACGTCGAAACCATGTGCAGCAAACTCGGTCGCCAGCAGATTCAACACATCCGGATGACTCGCAGGATTGTCCGATGTGAAGTCGTCGGGAGGATCGACCAGGCCGATGCCGAACTGATGAGCCCATAGACGATTGACCGCCGCACGAGCGAAATACGGGTTGCTCGATGTGATCATCCAGTCGGCCAACAACTGGCGTGCACCTCGAGTCTCTTTTGTGGCGGGCGTCGAACCGTCGAGATACATCGGCCCGACACTCAGGTCCGTCCCCGGAATCTGTAACTCACGCCGCTCGGTCACCTCGCTGATCGCCGCCAGGAATCCGCCGCGACCCTCACGTTGCATCCCCGCAAAAAATGCCGCGAAACTCCAGAACTCGCCCTGCTTCCATGCGTCAAACGGATGGTCGTGACACTGAGCACACTCGATCCGAATCCCCAGGAAGGTCCGAGCCGTGCTCGCTGCCAGATTCTCGGGCTTGATCTGCTTGGCCTGGTAGAAAGCCAACGGAGACGGACGGGTGCCCGGCTGCTGCAACTGACGCAGGTTTCCGGTCCGAGTCAGCGGGACCGTGACGATCTCGCGGACCATCGCCGCATAACTGGTGTCATCGGCCAGCTTTTGCCTGAGCCACGCTTCGAAACCGGGGACCAGGACCCGGGCCTGAGGATCGGCACCAGCCTCGGGCAACAATGCCTTGCGCCAAACGTTCGAGAAATGGACCACGTACAACGAACTGTCCAGCAACTCGTCGACAACAACTCGACGCTTGGCCGGATCCGGCGACGCCAGGAACTTGCGGACCCGAGTGGATCGAGGAATCCGGCCGCCCAGGTCGAGATACACTCGCCGCAGGTACTCCGAATCGCCAGACACCGGCGCCGCTGTCACCGACTCGCTCGCATGACGTGCCTCAATCAATCGGTCGACCCGTTCCGCCAGTTCGGCGACGTCGTCACCGAAAACCGGCGCGAACATCACACTCAACAGACAGGGCAACAGAATCAGAAAACGTGGCACGCGAGTGGTTGTCCTGATGAGGTGCCCGAGTGCTTCGAGACTAGCACCTGCCACGATCGGCTGCCAAGAGGTGGATCTCCGCCAAGATCGCAATGTCACTCGCCAATCAACTCCAACATCGAAGCCACATCAGGCCGATCGACAGGGATCCGCGTCACGTGATGCAGGCGGACGGTTCCCGATGGATCAATCAACACGTCACCGCCCAACTGGTATACATCACCCGCCGGCGACCTCACCCGACGACCTCGGAGAATCAACTTCAGATAACCCCACCACGACGCAGGACCCAGGATCGCCCACACACTGCCTCGCTTCATCGAGTAGGCGGAATACAGCTCTCGCTCGGGATCAACAAGCATCGGCCACGGCCAACCCGTCCGCTCCACATACTCCGCAGCCACCTCCTGCGACTGAAACGTCACCGCCATCACGTCCAATGGCAACTGTGCAATCTGACCGGCAGCCTGCTGCAACTGCAACAGATGTTCGCAACACGGCAGTCAGGTCAAATGCCGGTGAAACACCAGCAGCAACCACCGTCCAGCCCGGTCTTCCAACCGCACGTCATTCCCGTCGTAATTTCGAACCACAACCACACCCTAAAAAGAAACAAACGGGTCAGAGCTTCAGTTGTTGAGCCACGGCTTGGGCGATCAGGTGGTGGCCTGCCTGAGTCGGATGGCAGTGATCGAGGAACAACTTCCGCGATCCTCCAGCAGACAGCCTCCAGAACTCCGCCTCCAACTCGCGATCAAACAACTCGTCCACTCGCACCAATACCGCTCCCGCTTCATTCGCCGCACGGCAAATAGTTTCGGTCACCATCGGATTCGCCCGAGTCCCTCGCCGATCGCGTCGGTTCGCCTCGATCAACGCCGCCCGTCCCTCCTCGACCCGACCCCGACCCAACAGGCTCAGACCGCGCCAGAAATGAGACATCGCAAAGTGATCGTCCAATGCGATCAACTCGGTCGACGTCGCACCCAACCCGTCCCAGTCCTTTTCTGCAAACTGCCGATCCGCCACGCGGGCCAATTCGCCAAGTCGAGCCGACCCGGAGTCGACTCCGGGCCCGTGCACTGAATCGCCCGGTGGGGCCAACAAGTTGGGCACGGCCGGCAAGATGATCACCCTGGCCCCAACTCGCTCACCCGCCTCCACAATCCCCAACACGTGCTCGCGCAACAAGGACATCCGCAACGGAATCACCTCGCCCGACCCGATCAACGGGTAATTCTCGTTCCCAAAGAACTCGGCCGGCAACTGGCTGTGCACCGTTGTCGTCGGTTCCCCCAGCAACCGTCGCACTCCGTTGATCACCCGAAGACTGCGTGCGAATTCCCCAGCACGCTCCATCCGAGCCACCAACCCCTCGGGATCGTAGAAAACATCCTCGAGAAACTCGTTGTGACCCATGTAGACGACAAACACATCCGGAGAAAACTCGGCCGCTCGACGTGCAATCTCCAATACGCGATGACTGCCGTAGGCCGGATAGCCCCCGTTGATCACCTCGAGACGACCCGCATCCTCGCCAGGCAACTCGGACAACAAGACGCCAAACGGCCGGTCGACTCCGAATCCAAACGTGCACGATCCGCCCAGGGTGAACACTCGTCGAGTCCCACCCCGCGACTTGGACGCCAACTCGGTGTCCCATTCCGGAAAGAAACTGGTACCTGCTTCAAAACCAACCGGGTTCAACCGACTGCTGGTGTCGGGAAACAATCCGGTCACGCGACAGACGAGTTCCAGCACCACGATCAACATCACCGGCGACGAGACCGCCAGCAATCGCATCTGCCATCGGCTCCGACCTGCCGACCCGGCAGCTGACGACTCGGTTGAGGATGCCATGTTCATGGGCTCGGATCCAACTCTCTTGCCAGGCGGGGATCGAGACGTCTGAGCCCTTCGATGGCTCGTTCGAGTCCGGACTGGTTCTTCCTGATCAACTCGAACCGGGCCAGATGAACCCACGCTTCGACGAATTCTTCGTCCCCGACCACTGCCGCCTCGAGCTGTTGGACCGCTTCATCGTAGCGTCCCCGCTCCCCAAGCCCCAACGCCAGATTGACTCGAGCCCTGGGCAGCCACGGAGCCAACTCGACCGCCCAAATGGCCGCCCTCAATGCCTCGTCCCGTTGCCCTCGACTCTGCAACTCGACCGACAGGTTCACCCAGGCATCGGGGAACTCCGGATCAACCCGGATCGCCTCACGATACCGACGCTCGGCCAACTCGTGCGAACCGACTGCCGCCAGCTCGTTGCCCAGGCTGGTCAATGCCAACGCCGACGTCGGGTTCTTGCTCACCGTGTCGCTCCAAAGAGTCAACGAGTCGCTGAAAACACGCGAATGGAAAAAACTCACGACAACCAATACCAGCACCAGGACGCCGCCATGAGTCGCGTACCAGCGGGTGACGATCAACCAGGCCGCTGCCGTCAACAGGGGTATGCTGGCCAGGTACTGGAAATGATCGGCGACGAACGAAAACTGCATCGGGTAGACATCGACGAAACCCAGCGCTGGAACCAGGGTCCCGGCAAACAGCAACACCGCCGCCAGTGGGCCGCGGCCGACACGTGACCGCTGATGCCACAACAAGGCGACTAGCGCCACGACACCCAATGGATAGACCCAAGCAGTGAATGACGTCGAATCGATCGACCAGCGAGAGTAGATGAAGGTCAGCTCGGATGGCCAAAACAACTTGCCGGCGTAAAACCACAACGCCCGGCCGGCAACCAGCAGGCGATCGACCGCAGAGAGACCCAGGTCCAGATGACCCCCGGCAATGTGGTGCTGCTCGGTCCAGATCGTCATCAACCCCATCGGCAACGCCAACACCAACATCGGTAATACGCTCGACCACTCGCGACGACCAATGCCACCAACACGCCACCAACACATGACCAACCACGCCGCTGGCAATGTCACTGTCACCGTCTTCGATAACAACGCACCGGCAAACAACAACAACGCCAACCACCAGCGGCCTCGAAACAGACGCGCACCAGACCGCCACCAACCCAGCCAGGCCCACGTCGATGCCAGGGCGAAAAGACCCGATAAAGTGTTCTTGCGTTCGCTGATCCACACCACGCTCTCGGCATGCACCGGATGCACCGCAAACAGTGCCGCCGCCAACCACGATCCCGGAACTCCCAACCCCACCAACACTCGCCACAACACCACCGCCGATACCGCGTGCAACAGAATGTTCACCGCGTGGTAGCCCAAGGGATCGGAACCCCAAAGACGGTACTCGATCCAGAAACTGGTGTGAGTCAAAGGGTAGTACTGAGGCACACTGCCCGGTTTCAACCAGATCGATGACAATCCCGATGACTCGACCACCGGACGGCTCGAAGTGACATGTGCGTCGTCATCCCAGATGAAACCCGCACCGAAACCCGGCAGGTACGCAGCCAATACCAGCAAAACCAGAACGCCGGCCGCAACACGATTGTCGACTTGCAACGGTTTGCCGTCTCTGGGCACACGGAGATCCTGTTGGTGGTGCTGCGGTGGTGCTGCGGTGTTGGCTGGCGTGCGGGATGACGGATTTCGAGCATAGGCCATCCCGACAGCCAATAGCATAGACTAGGGGCCCTGGGCATCCCGTCTCAAATCACCAGCGACCATGAACGACAGCACCCGTCGCACATCCGCCGGCCGACGCCTGCTTCTGGCAGCCGCGGTCCTGGCCGGCATGCTCGTTGTCGCCGAGTGTGTCGTCCGAGTCGCACTCTCGGAACCGGTCTCGATCCGCTTCCTACAGGACACCGACGAACTGAAACAGCTGCAGCTCAATCGTTTCAGCGACCTGCTGGTCAGTGACCCCGATCGGTTCTGGCGACTGGCCCCCAATAGCCGATTGCCCGAAACCGATACCGCCATGGACCCGGATTCTCGAGGTGCATTTTTCGGAGTCATCTCGAACGGGCTCGGCTTCCGCGAAGATCACCAACTGGCCGACTCGAAGCCCGACGGCGAATTCCGGATCCTCTTCCTGGGCGATTCGTGCACCTTTGGTTACGGAGTCGGCTGCAACGAGACGTTTGTGGCCGATTCTGAGAACCGGCTCAACGAACAGTATGCGGATCGGCACTTCGAATGCATCAATGCCGGAGTCCCGGGGTACTCGCTGTACCAGGGCTTCCGAGTACTGGATGTCGATGGGCCCCGGATCCAGCCCGACCTGGTGGTGGCCTGCTTTGGTTTCAACGACCGAGCGGAATGGGATGGCCAGAGTGATCTGGACCACGCGGCCCTGTCCCCCCCCGGTTGGCTCGCCACCAGCCACCTCGTCGGACGCATCTGGCAACTCGGTCACGTTCCCACCCCACGCGCCACCGGGAGACCCAAACCCCGCGTGTCGCCCAACGAGTACCGCGGCCTGCTGACTCGCATCCGCCAACGCACTCGCCAACTCAAAGCCCGACTCGTGCTGATCTCGTGGTGCGAACGGTTCCAAGTGACCGACGACCGTGACGAACGGACGCCGTGGCAGTTCGAATTGCACCGCTTCGCGCGGGGACAAAACGTCCCGCTGCTGGACCTCGTTCCACACATGCAGAACTGGGCCACTCCAGAAACCGATCAGGAACTCGGCCAAACCACGGGTTCCGAATTGTTCCTCGACATCGTCCACGTCACACCAGGCACGCACTCGCGAATCGCAGGTCAGCTTGTCGAAACACTCAGGCCGCTGCTCGCGCCGACAGAATCGCAATGACCGACTCGCCCGCTGATGATCCGACTGCGGCAGACAACGTCGCGACTGGCAACGCCACAACCGGACGCCGCCGACTGCTGGTCGGACTGTTCGGCGTGGTCATTGCACTGCTGCTTGCCGAACTGGTCCTGTGGCTCACACTCCAGCCGCACTTCCCCACCGCCCACTCCTTCCCGTCTCAATTCATGCTCGTCGGCGATCCCGACCCGGATGGGTGGATTCGCCATGTGAACAAGCCGTCCGAATCGATCCGGTTCCGCTACGAATCGGATCCCCGAGGCTACTTCGGACCCCGCCGCACCGTGACTCACACCACCAATTCCCTCGGATTTCGAGGCCCTGAGTTTCCATTACGAGTGACTCGTGACGGGCACATCCGTCCATCGGCCGATGGACGGTCCCCAGCCCTGCGGATCGCCTTTCTGGGCGATTCGGTCACGTTTGGCGAAGGTGTTCACGACGCCGATACGTTTGTCGAACGGATTGGACATCGACTCGAATCACTGCTGAAACAACCGGTCGAAGCCTACAACTTCGGCGTCGGTGGCCACAACACCTCCGACGCACTCTGGACCTGGCAACGCTATGCCCGCCATCTCAAACCTGCACTGGTCGTCTACACCTTCGTCCTCAATGACGCCGAAGACCGCCTGTTTCGACTCGACAACTCAACCGGCCAACCCGACCGAGTGCCCCGGTCAATCGAATCGCAGCAGGCACGATGGAGCGGTCGGCCCGAAACCTGGTGGTCGGGATCGCGGTTGGCTCGACTGACCTACAAGAGTTGGGCTGCGGGCAAACTGGGTGACGAGACGCTCGAGTACTACCGCCAACTCAACACAACGGCCTCACCCGGTTGGAATCGCTGCCAGGAACACCTCAAGGCCCTGCAACAGATCGACACGCCGCTGGCGGTCGTCGTCTTCCCAATACTCCATCACCTCGATACTCACCCATTCCGATCCGTGCACCGGGACGTGGCCGCGGTCTGCGAATCGGCCGAGATCATCGACCTCTGGGAAGCCATGGCCAAACACGCTGCTGGTGACACGCCAAGCCTGTGGGTCCACCCCACCGACACTCACCCCAACGAAATCGCTCACGCGGTCGCCGCCCGAGCCATCGCCGCTCGATTGAAAACTCTGCTCGAAACCCCGCCAATGGCCCTGTTTTCAGTCCCCTGACAACTCGTGGCTCGACAGAAACTCTCGAACCCGATCTGGATTGCGTGACCCACAGACCGGCACTATCGTGAAATCATGTCGCGAGCCGGACAAGATTGCCTGCAAGATCGAGGTGACCGTCGGCAGTCGAGTCGGTCATGAACACCCGGAGCGGGTCGTCCCGCTGGAGAACCACGAGATGAGCGGCCGATTCCGGATGCCCCTGATTGTCGCGTCGCTACTCTTGGCCTGTGGCGTGGCCACCGTGTTCCTGTGTGCCGGACTGACCGAACGCAAGCCCGATCTCACCGGCGCCGACATCATGCTCGGTCGAGCCAAGAAAGCACTCGATCGCCGTGACTTCCCCACCGCCGAAACCCTCGCTCGTGCGGCCTTGGAACAAGGCACGACGATCCAGGGCGCAGCCTGGATCGTTGCAGGTGAAGCCACCATCCAGCAGGGACGGTGCGAAGAAGCCGTCGAGTGCTTCCTGAATGTGACCAAGCTCGGCGGACGACCCGACGAAATGGCCACTGCCCACGCGCTAGCCGGTGATGTGCTCGCCCGACGCCTGTATCGGCTGCGGGACGCCGAAATGCACTTCCGAAAAGCCATCAAACTGCATCCCGAAAACGACAACGCTCGACGTGGACTCGTCACGCTGCTGGCGGCCGAAGGTCGACGACGTGCGGCTGAAGATGTGCTGATGAGTGTCGTGCGAGACAACAAACACACCGATATGCACCTGTTCCTGCTCGGCAACCAGAATTGGGTCATCGAATCGCTGTCGTTCGAGACCCGCAAAGGGGATACGCGGATCAAGCGAGACGAGTATCTCGAACTGGCTCGAACAACCATCCCCGACGATCCACTCCCCGCCATCGGCCTCGCTCGACTCGCACAAATCCGAAACCAGACGACCCTGGCCATCGGACTGCTCGAAGATGTCCTCAAAACCGCTCCCGAACAACCCGAAGCCTGGGCAATGCTCGGCCTGATGCTGGCTCACATCGGCGACTCGCAGAAGTTCCTCGATTGGAATGCCAAGGTGCCCGCAGCCGCAAACCAGGACGCGCGGACCTGGTTCGCTCGAGCCGCCTGGGCCACTCGACTCGAAGACGATCCGGTCGCAGCCCGCTGCCTGTGGGAATGCCTGAGCCGCGATCCCAACCACCTGGCCGCCAATACCCAATTGGCTCAGTCGCTCGACCGGCTCGGACAATCCGTCGCATCCACCCGCTTCCGACAACGTGGTCAACAACTCTCGGAACTCGTCACCCTGCTGCGTGGGTTGGCCGGAGATCCGCGATTCGGCGAGGCACGGACCGAACAGAGACTCCGACGAGTGGTCGAGTTGAACCAGAAGCTGGGCCGTGCCTGGGAAGCCGCCGCATGGTCCATGGTCGCACTCAGAAACAACCAGGAACTGAAGTGGGCCACGGACAAGCTCGAAACACTCCGGCCGCATATCGAACAGAAAGACTCGCCGCAAACAATCCAGACAATGACCCCGCTCGCCTCGGTCGACCTGTCTGGACTCCCCATGCCCGAATGGAACTCGGACTCGGCCACACAATCTGCCGCCGACAAGACTCTTCAATCACAGTTCGGACCGATCGCCTTTCGCAACGACGCTCAATCCGCCGGACTCGAATTCCTGTACTTCAGCAGCCGAGCCCAACAGATCACTGCCAGCCGGTTGCCCGAAACGATCGGGGGCGGTGCCGGTGTGGTCGACTTCGATGGCGATGGTTGGCCCGATCTCTACCTCGCCCAAGGCAGCTACCGACCCGTCGACGCCAGCCACAACACAACCCGCACACCGGTCGCTCGGCCGAAAACACCGCCTCGAGATCGACTGTTCCGGAATACCGCCGACGGACGGTTCCAGGACGTCACGCTCGAGGCCGGCCTCGAGCAAGTTGGCTACGGACAAGGCGTCACCGTCGGTGACGTCAATGGCGACGGGTTCGCCGATATCCACGTCGCCAACGTCGGAAGCAACCGGCTGCTGGTCAACAACGGTGATGGCACCTACAGCGACGCCACACGCGAAGCAGGAGTCGCCGGTGACGAATGGTCTGTCAGCTGCGTGCTCGCCGACCTCAACCAGGACGGATTGCCCGATCTCTATGTCGTCAACTACCTCGCCGGAGTGGATGTCTTCATGCCGTCCTGTCCGCCGAATTCCCGCAGTGCACGTCCCTGTGGCCCCGGCGACTTCCAGGCCGCTCAGGATCGACTCTATATCAACTCGGGCGATGGCCGCTTTCGTGACGTCACAGACTCGAGCGGAATCGCACAACCCGAAGGCAAGGGACTGGGTGTCATCGCCGCCGACTTTGACGGCAACCAACAACTCGACCTCTTCATTACCAACGACACCCGACCCAACTTCCTGTTCCGTAACCGGGCTGCGATCGCGTCCAAGAGCCTCGCCCTGACCGAAACTGCACCACGGACCGGCGTCGCGTTCAGCGACGTCGGAGAACCCGAAGGCTGCATGGGGATCGCCGTCGGTGACGTCAATGGCGACGGAACACTCGACCTGTTCGTCACCAACTACACCGGACAATCCAATACCCTCTACTCGCTCAAACAACCTCGGACATCCCACGCAACCCGACCCGCAACCCGACCCGGCTTCTTCCTCGATCGCACACGTTCGGCCGGACTCTTCGACGATGGCTTCACACTGGTCGGATGGGGCACCGAATTCCTCGACGCCGACCTCGACGGTGACCTCGACCTGCTGGTCACCAACGGACACATCCCCGGACACGTCCGCGAAGGCGAACAACTCGAAATGCCGCCGCTGTGTTACAGGAACTCCGGACTCGGACAGTTCACCACCGTCGAACAAAACCAACTCGGGCCGTACTTCACAAAAAACTACATCGGCCGAGGACTCGCACGACTCGATTGGAACAACGACGGACGCCCCGATGCCGTGATCACCCACCTCGACTCGCCGCTGGCACTGCTCACCAACACCACGCCCAAGACCGGGCACCACCTGGTGCTCAGACTCGTCGGCATCCAGTCGTCTCGTGATGCCGTCGGAGCCACCGTGACCGCTCGGGCTGGAAAACAGACCTGGGTCGTGCAACTGACTGCCGGAGATGGCTACCTGGTCAGCAACCAGAAACAACTCGTGATCGGAACCGGACACGTCACCCGACTCGACAAACTCACCATCCAATGGCCCTCCGGACTCGAACAGGACCTCGGAGCGGTCGAGACCGACCGCACGCTGAAAGTCCTCGAAGGCCGCGGCGCATGGGTTGTCGATCGGAAGAACTGAGACGCCTGCGAAACGAACGTCTGCTCATGAACCAGGCAACTTCGCAGAACCCGTGTCGACTCGTTCCGCTGTATCGGCAGGCTGGAAACTCGGATGCCGCAAACAGGCCCGCCGGCTACCGCCCAGTGGATTTCAGAATCAGTAACCGAAATGCCGGGTGTCCGCCACAGACGGATCTGACTCCGACGCAACGCTTTGGCTTTGACAACCACTTCCCCGATGCGACACAATAAGCGCAGAACGTTCTTTCGTAGAGTGGGGGTTCTCTCCGCTCTGGACTAGTCGTCAACAAATCCCGGTTTCCAGAAAAGGGGGCATCGCCAACCCGGGTTCGGGGCGGTCACAGCGCACTATTGGCGCGAAATGTGATTGCGTACCGCGAGGAAGCAGTCGGACAAGCACGATGGTTGAGGGGAATCCCACGGCCGTGGCTTGGCTGTTTTCGGCAACCTGGTTCACCGTGAACCACAAACCTGCCTGTTGAAGGACTCCACTCCAAGAACCCAATCGGTCGACTTCTTTCTCGTTCATTCCGTGGCAACACGATTTTCATCCGGAATGGGATTCGAAGTGGAGCCAGACATTATCACCACATCCTTATTCAGTTCGTCCAGTTTTTTCGGTGGTCACAAAGTCGTCCCCCAGCAGGACTGCGAGCGATCTTCCGGTTGCTCTCGGACCGGCAGGCAGGCACAGGATCAGTTGTTCCGAACCAGAGGGTTCGCAGGACAACCGAAACGGACTTCATCTTTCTGATCAGAATTTTCTACTTCTCTCTCAGTTGAATAGGACTATCCCCATGAAAAACCTGATTTCGCGAAAGCGTGGTTTCACGCTGATCGAGCTGTTGGTGGTGATTGCTATCATCGCCATCCTCATCGCGCTGCTGCTGCCAGCCGTGCAACAGGCCCGTGAGGCCGCTCGTCGTAGCCAATGCCGCAATAACATGAAGCAACTCGGCTTGGCACTGATGAACTATCACGAAACAACCAACACGTTCCCTCCGTCGTACGTCAACGGCGGTGAAGTCCGGAGCTACGCTTACCTGCCCTACGGGCAGATCAAGAACCACACCGGTTACCTGCTGCTGCTGCCCTTCATCGACCAGGCACCGCTGTACAACGCCATCGACTTCGGTAGAGCCACCGGTATGGCCGACTGGCGAAGTCGAGGAGGCGGACAACGCCAAACGGCGATCGAAGACAAGAAGCTCGAGGTGCTCAGATGCCCCTCGGACTCCAACTACGACGACCCGCATACGTACGGATGGCAGAACATGTACACCATCCACAACGCAAGCCGGGTCAGCTATGGCTTCGTTCACCGTCACCACGAATACGCCATCACCAACTGCTATGGGATGGACACCGCGTGGTACAAGTCGGCGTTCGGTAAGAACGGTGCTGCGAAACTCACCGACATCGACGACGGTGCGTCGCAAACCATGCTGATGATCGAAACCCCGTTCCGCAAATGGAGTCGTGCGTATGGCCCCTACTTACAGGCCTACACGCACACCCACAACATTCTGCCCAGGCAGTACGGGATCAACTACGACTATAGAGATACCGCTCGTCCCTACGCATGGGGCCCCGGAAGTCGCCACGATGGCGGTTGCCATGTTCTCTGGGGAGATGGCCGGGTGACGTTCGTCAACGAGGCGATCAACCAGACCCAGCTGAACGCGTTGACAACCATTCAGGGACGCGAAGCGGTTGAAGTATTCTAGGATCGCTGTTGCGCCCCACCCAGGTGCGTAACAAATGCCTACTGGCCGGGTACGGGTCGATCTCGACCCGTACCCGGCTGTTTTTCATGGCCCCACACACAAACCCGCCCTACGCTGAACGCCGTGGCTCCACCTTCACTCCACACACACGCATCGTCAGACCCGATGCGTGGCAACAACTGGAGACCCGCGCCGATGCTTCGACGCTTCACCAAGACAACGCCCAACCTGTCGCTGCCGCTCCTGCTGGCCCTGATCCTCAGCATCGCACTGCTCAATGGCTGCGACACAGACAAACCAACTCGACTCAAGACTCCCAGCGGCCGAACACTCGGACACGTCGTCGGCTGGATCACGCTCGACGGCGAACCGCTTGCCGGAGCACAGGTCGACTTTCACAACGAGTTCACCAAGACCTGCTCGGCTGGCACCGACGAAAATGGATACTACGAACTGAGATTCAATCGCCGACTCAAAGGGGCTCCGGTCGGCAAACAAACCGTCGCCATCGGACTCTTCGGATCCAACTCCGAAGACCCGACCGATGAACCACTGCCAGCCGCCTACAACAAAAAAACCCTCCTCACAGCCATCGTCAAGGAAGGCCCCAATACGATCAGCTTTCACCTGACCACCCCCAATGCCGCCAGCGAACTCACCGAACTGGGAACCGTCAGCGGCATGATCCTGCTCGATGGCAACCCGCTGCCTGGCGCCCGGCTGGTGTTCCAAGAAGGAAACCGCAACAACCGAGCCGAAGCCGTCAGCGACCGGCTCGGACGCTATGCCATGGTGTTCACCGAAACACGCGAAGGAGCCTCCGTCGGGAACAACCAAGTCACCGTCTCGCTCACCGATACCGGTGGACAAGAAACCATTCCAGCCAACTACAACAGCCAGACAACTCTCCAGCGATTCGTCCGATCCGGCAATAACCATATCACCTTCAGCCTCACCTCACAGACTTCACCAAGACAGAAACCAGGCACACAACCAGGCACACAACCAGGCACACAACCAGACACACAACCAGACACACAACCAGACACACAACCAGACACACAACCAGACAAACCGGCCAGCAACGGCAGTTGACACCTTGGCCATTTTGAGAAGATGATGACCTTGGG
>Ga0115002_10001904_pt1 | contig 27914 bp, 18 predicted proteins | sample ArcticOcean_MG_C_8_FD_89576 | JGI IMG/M metagenome (GOLD analysis project Ga0115002, IMG submission 89576) | Marine microbial communities from western Arctic Ocean - ArcticOcean_MG_CB11_86 | ecosystem: Environmental > Aquatic > Marine > Oceanic | place: Arctic Ocean: Canada Basin | collected... | reverse complement strand
GGTTGGTTAACGTGGCTAGTTTTTCCAGACCGGCATCGGTAATGGTTTCGCGCGGTGAATTCATCAACCAATGCACGTCGTGCTCGTTGATGTGTTGAATTCCCGAGTCGTCCTCCTCGATGGTGATTTCAAACTGGAATTGGTGTCGGCCGATCGAAAGAGTATCGCCATGTTGAACGGCAATTGCTTTGGTGATTTTTTCGCCGTTGATAAACGTGCCGTTTTTACTGCGCATGTCGCGGACGACAACTTGCCCCGACTGGCGACCAATTCCGCAATGAAGTTTGCTGCTTGAGCTGCTGTGCGGGCGGAGGTGGCACTTCTCAGAGCGACCGATTAGGAAGACGGACGAAGGCAGGGGAATCTGCTTCCCTTTAAGCTTTCCACTTAATACGGTGAGTTTGACCTTCATATTCGCTTGCGCCAGCTAAAACCATTGTTGATTTAGAACCATTCTGAGGCCAATTGGCAAACAACGCAACCCGACAACCGCTGAGAAGCCAGGAAAAGTGCGCTCATTATAAGGGTCGTTCTTAATTTACCGACCAAATGAGGGCTAACGTCCCCAGTCCGTAAAAGCTGTACTCGACATCGGCCGATTCATCCCAACTGGCTCCGCGAAATCCGCCCGTTGGAAACTCCAGCCATTCAGTCAAAAACTTTTCGGCTTGTTCGAGGTTCAAAATATCGTCCAGCCCGACGTCTTGGGACGTTAACAACCCGGTGAATGTCGATAGCCCATCGGAAAACGGAATGCGTGTATTGGCTTGGAAGCCGCCTTCTGAACTGCAAACATCTCGCAAAAAATCTCGTAAGTCTGTTTTCAGTTCGGCGTCAATGTTGTGGTACTTGACCAGCAATGCGACCGCGGCTGCTGTTGGGTTGGTGCCGCTGCGTTTCATTGGTTTGATTTCCACGAACCCGCCGTCATCGCGTTGCCGATCATAGATGAACTGCACCAATCGGTTGGGCTGGGGAACTTCCTGCCCGATCAATTCGTAAATCAGTGAAACAAGAAACGAATGGTAGGTGCTGCTGGAAGCCCCTTCTGAACTTTTCGCGTAACCACCATCTTCTCGGCGCAGAGATTCAATGCGGTTGAACGTGGTCAATGGCCAGTCTTCGTCGGCATCGGCTAACACATCAATGCCCCCGGCCCCTTGTACAACGAGTGCTGAGTACAGCCAGCTGAGTAAATCGATGGTGTTTAGTTTTTGGTGCGTGAAAGGCTTTAAATACTCGCCGAGTTTATCTCGTTCTTCTTTTTCCAACCCGCCCAATAAATGCAGTGACCGCACGGCGAAACCGGTGTAGTACAAGTCGGAATCACCTTCACGCCCCGAGAAGCCGCCGTCGGGTTGTTGTTGCGAGAGAATAAAATCTCGGTGTCTCTGTTTACGTGCCGGTTCAATTCGGCTTAAGCCGTCACCCAGGCGGGTGGCAAGTCGCAACAAGTAAGGATCGTGATTCATCAATGCGGTGGCAGGCGGGTTGAGTAGTGTGAGGAACAATTCAAAATGGACGTAAGTGGCAGAGCCCTATTGTGACAATGCCGAAACTCGTTTGAATAGAGTTAGCGGCGACATTCGTGCCGAATCGCTCAGAATTCCTTCTCGCTTATCTAGAACTAGTCCTTAAAATGCAATGACAGATCGGGTGGCAGGGTCAGAGCAACGCGATGGCCCTGATGGGTGGCGTAGGACCAGGGCCATCACTTCGTTCTGACCCTGCCACCCGATGTTCAGTTTTAGAACGACTTTTAGTTACGCGGCCGATTGCCGGACTTGCGATTGCAACAGCTGCTTGTAAGCAGGGCACGTTTCCAACAATGCCTCGTGCGTGCCGCAGGCGATCAACTTACCTTCATCCATCACGGCAATTCGTGAAACAAAATCGAGGATACTTTGGCTGATCGTATGTGTGATCAAAAACGTGGTTCGACCTTTGGTAAACTCGCGCAACGATTGATGAATGAGAAATTCACTCTGGGCATCAACGGCCGAGGTGGCTTCGTCGAGAATCAGGATTTTCGGGTTGCGCAAAATCGCCCGGGCCAGTGCAATTCGCTGTCGTTGTCCGCCTGAAAGTTGCTGACCTTTGTCACCGACGTGTGTTTCTAGCTGATCGGGTAGCTGCTCGGTAAACTGCGTGACGAATGCTTTTTTCGCCGCTTGTTCAACTTCAAAATCGGTCGCCGAGGGTGAGCCGTAGCGAATATTGTCGGCAATCGTACCATCGAACAGCAGCGTTTCTTGGGTGACCACACCTAGCTGGTTTCTCAAATCTTCCAAGCGCAGGTTTTTGATATCCACATCGTTAAACGAAACCGTGCCGGAATCAGGATCAAAATAGCGAGGCAACAAACTGACCAACGTCGATTTTCCCGAACCGTTGCCCCCAACGACAACAATGGTTTCCCCAGCACGAACCTTCAGGTTGACCTCTTTCAAAACAGCCGGTCGCTGCGCATTCTCGTTCGAGGTGGCATAACCAAAGTCGATTTTATCGAATTGGATGGTTTCAATTTCTTGCGGAACGCGAACCGGTGCGACAGGTTGCTTGACCAACGTTTCAGAGTCAATGATCGCAAACACTCTTTCAGCCGCAGCGGATGCACGTTTTAGTCGGGCGTAAATTGTTGACAATTTGCGAACCGGGTCAACGGCTCCCGCCAGCATGGCGTACAAGGTTCCTAGTCGAGCCACATCCATCGGGCCGGTTGAAAGTGTGATTCCCCAAATGCTGGTTGTCTCGCGCAGCACCAAATACGAAGCAGGCAGCAAAGCCACAAACACGGCCAGTAGCCCTATCACTTCTGTACTGGGGCTCGTCAGAGCTTGAAGCTTGACTAGACGGACTGCCTTACTGAAGTAGGCTTTGTTTTCGTGGTGAAACTTCAGCCGATGCTGGCGTGCGCCGTTAAAGGCAATGACCACTTTAATGCCCGCGAAAGTTTCTTCCATCGTTTTGTAAATACGCGACATACTTTGCATGAGTTTATGGCTGGCACGTTTGATTTTTTTGCCGATCATATAAAACACAATACCCACCAACGGGGCAAACACGAACGACAGCAACGTCAATTGCCAGCTCACTAAAAATGCACCGGTAATGCAAACCAGGGCTTTCAATGGTTCGCGAATCACTTTCCCACCAAGAAACCGCAGCCCTGCCGAAAGCTGGTTCATGTCGAAAGTAAACCGCGACATTAAATCAGAACCGCCTTTGATCATCAAGGTTTGATAATCCAAAGACAGCGTTTTTCGAAAACAGGCTTTGCGGATTCCTAGAATTGTTAATTCAACCAAATTTCCGACGAGAATTTCTTGAAAGAATATCAAGATGCCTTTGATGACCGTAGCGATTAACAACACAAGTAATATCGCCGCGAACGTGTCGAATTGGTCTCGGGGTATTTTCGGAATGACGTTCGCTTGAATCCAACTCATGAACGCCAGCTCTTTTGATGCTGCGCTCAGTTTACTTTGCAGCCGCGACCGATGCTGTAACTGCCCGAGCCGTTCGTCCTCATCGGTTAGCTTGGCAATTCGCTCGTCCGTTTTTTCCAAGCCCGCCGAGCGAAGTTCAATTTCTTGCTCGGCGTCGTCAATATTTTTTTGGACGTACTCGGCTAAACTTTCACCCTGCAGCAGAACTTTCACAATGGGAAACGCAACCGAAAGGTTCAGCCCCCACAACAGGGCAATCAGAAATGCGAGCAGACTGGCCAACAAAAACTTGTTGCGGTAAGGCCAGACAAAGGGCAAAACTCGTTTCAAACTCTCCACGGCGGTTTCTCTTTTTTCAGATGTCGTTCGTTATGGTTTGTATGACGGAAAATTATTTTCAAGCAGGCGGGCCGTACAAGACGTACCTCTCCCACTAAAATTCCGCGGGAATTAAACAACGAACCTGTTTTTAAGTCCAGAGGAGATTACCGGGGAAAACGTAAATACCTTATAAATAATGCACTTACGTCATCTCTAGAGACAGCCGAGCCCAGCGGGCATCCATTGTGTTCGCGTTGCCTGCGTAGTACACCACCAGCACATCGCCATCGGGCAGGGAAGCGGCATAAGGTAGCCCATAGTTCCACAGCCCCATCTCGGCTAGCAAGTCGCCCGTGTCGCTGGCTGCTTCTTCCGCCTGCGGCACGTCGGCTTCAAGCTGGTAAAGCAGTACCTCGGTTTCAGGTAAAAACGGTGCATCAACGGCGGTTGCCAGCCGGGCTTTGATTGACCGCGTTCCAAACCGATCAACCCAGGCCAATACAACTTGGCCATTCGGCAGCATCGCCGGGTGGGCCGCTTGATCGGTGAAACCCAGGTCTTCAGGTTCCGACCACGAGGCCCCTTCATCACTGCTGATGTGCCGTTGAATGTTCAAATACTTGGTCGTTTCGGAATCGTAAGTCCAAGTAAATGTCGCTAACCGACCGTCCGGGCTCACGCCGGCTCGCTGGTCCCAATTGAAAATTCGGGCCGTCGGGTCTTGGCACGTTGTCATGGGTTCGCCCCATATCTGGCCGTTGTCATCTGAGTAAAAGTAGACGACCCGTTGAAACCACTTGCTTGAATCTTCAAAATTCTTGTTGGTTTCAATGCTAATCGCCAATCGACCGCTGGGCAAACGCAGCACCGGGTTTGTTAAACTTGGCGGGCCAGTTTCGTCAGGCATCGGCATCGTGCGCCACGCCGACCAGCTAGCTCCCAAATCATACGAATCGGCAAACAAAATTTTCATCGGCAGGCAGCCTTCGGTTTCATCGTTGAACAAAGGCTTGCCCGGATGGGCTTCACGGTCAACCCACATCGCAGCGGCTAGTAGATGCTGGCTATCAAGCGGCGTGAAATAAACCAACCTCAACGACCCGCGCACGCCATCAATGACCGATTCAAACGGGCAAGCCGACTCGGACCAACTGCGCCCACCATCGACGGACCGCCGAAGCTCAATCGTCTCATCATCCGAGTCTTTCGTACTACCAACCCGATACGACGCCAACAACGCCCCATCAGCCAACGGCACTACGGCAGGAAAAGTTGAGATCGCCCGCCGAGTACCCGGCTCGCCGTGGTTGAGTGTTCCGTGGGCGATGACCTTCATGATTGCCTCCCTTTTGAGTATTGGCTAGCAGCTAATACTATAGAGGCAGCGCGCAACGGAAGCTATCGAGATGACTTTCTCATTGAAAAGACTAGATTCCACCCGAGATTATTCGAGCTTGAAGTCGAACGTGTTTTCACCGGCGACCACTTCGGCCGTCAATGTCGACTGTTCACCGTACTGCTCGGGAACTTTTACAGCCGAGTCGCTTGGCGGTGCATCGGGGTCAAATACCGTAGAAATTTGAACCGTGTGCTTGCCTAATACGGCGCCGTTGGCATCTCTCGTGTAGGCCAACTCGTATTTCCCAGCATCGTCGGTATTGCCTTGAGAGGGGCGACCACCAGTCGGTAGAAACAGAACTTCCACCCCGGCTAACGGCTTGCCATCCAAGGTGACCGTTCCGGTGACCAGCCCCAAATCGGGTTGGTCGTCGGCACCGCCGCCACCGCATCCTAAAACAGACATCACGAGGAGGCACAACAGCCCCCCCGCGATGTTTTTCTTTGCCATCATTAACATTTGGTTAATCATTCTTTCGTTGATTAGAATTCGCCAACAACTTGTTTATCGGCGATTCTTGCCAATAATTGTTGCGTATTAAAGTCAAGACTCTCGCTTAAGAACCGCACTGCACCATCGGCCATTACGATGTGACAACCGCCTTCGTGTTGGCTACCGGGGGCACCCCAAGTAGTTAGCGGATTTGTAGCGGAAGTAGGCTGATTAATCCTATAAGCTACCGGAGTGATGACACCTGTATTTGTATGACTGGTCCAGAAGGGACCACGAAGACCTGAATCTTTTTCCAACGGTGTTTCGATCATCAACATCGTATTGCTGGTTCCGTCAGTGATATCTCGGATTTCAGCAGCACCATTATAGGCAAACGCTGTTCTCCCTGCCGGGGATTCCTGCCCCCAAGTTGTACTACTACTGTAGGTGTAGAAAACGACGGCATAACTTGTTCGGTAAGCGTTCCGTAGTCCGTAGGCGGGGTTCCCAGACTGGGAATATGGACCGGGAGTATAACGATCAGACGGACATAAAAACGCAGTCACTTCAACTTCGGTCGCCGTCTGTGCTGCAGTGCCGCCTAACCCCAATGTATTATTATCGGCCGGTCCGGTGGCGACAGAAAAATTAATCTGATTATACAACGCAGACTGATCAATGAAGGGCAACAAAAACTGGTAGGCGGTATGGTTTAAAACCGGGGCTCGTGAAGATTCATAACCACCACTGTTGACAACACCGGGAGGGAAAATCAAATGCGTGTCGTGGTAGTTGTGCATTGCCAAGCCAAGTTGCTTGAGTTTGTTTCGGCACTGTGTCCGCCGAGCCGCTTCACGGGCCTGTTGCACTGCTGGTAGCAGCAGTGCAATTAGGATCGCGATAATCGCAATCACAACCAGAAGTTCGATGAGGGTAAACCCTCGTCTGCGAAGTTTTGTGTTCATTGGTTTGAACCCTTTCAAAAAAAATAGGAATGAGGTCGCCGACAGTCGGGCCGGTCATCAAGAAATTCGCGAATGCGAAAAATGTAGTTCAGAACGTGATGCCGCCCATTATAAATTGAAAACGGCCCGGCCTGTCTAGTGAATACACTAGTTTTATTATAGTTTTATTATAGTTTTATTATAGTTTTCTTATCGAAATAAACGGCTGTCCTGATATTGAATTTCGGCTGGCGGCCACACAAAATCGTCAACCGGTATAGCCACGCATCTGCAAAATGTGAATTCTGTGAACCTCCAGGCATTGTGCTTGTCTCTGTTCCAGAGAACAATTAGGGCGTGCCGTGTGCTGCGCCCTCAGCTATTTTCGAACTTTATCCAGCGAAATTTCCCGTGTCCCGCCTGCCCAACAACACTCCCGATGCCGGAAGCTTCGCCGAATTGTGGCGGGTTGCGCTGCCATTGGTGCTCAGTTCGGGGTCGTTATCGCTGATGCACGTGGTGGACCGCATCTTTTTGACGTGGTTTTCGACCGACGCGCTGGCGGCTGCCACGCCTGCAGGCGTGCTGAATTTTATGCTCATCAGCTTTGCCATCGGCATGGCTAACTATGTGAATACGTTTGTGGCCCAGTACGAAGGGGCCGGGCTCAAGCACCGCGTGTCGGCTTCCGTTTGGCAAGGGCTGTATCTGTCGGTGGCATCCGGGTTGGTGATGGTGCCCTTTGTGTTATTGGCGTCCACCATTTTTAGTGCGGTCGGCCATGCCCCCGGCGTGCAAAAATTGGAAGTCGAATATTTTTCGACATTGTGTTTAGGTTCAACACCCATTGTGGCTGCCGCGGTGCTGTCGTGTTTTTTCAGCGGTCGCGGGAAAACGCTGACCGTGATGTGGGTTAACTTCAGTTGTGTTTTGGTGAATTTGGTACTCGACTACTTCCTGATTTTCGGATCTTCATTCAACGAGCCGATGGGAATTCGCGGGGCGGCCATTGCCACGGTTGCATCAAACGCGTTGATTGTCTGCCTGTACTGTTTGCTGATCGCCTTTCATTCCGAGTGCCGTGAGTACCGGTTCGGACAGTTCCGGCGGTTCGACAAAGAACTGTTTTTACGAATGCTGCGCTACGGCATGCCGAACGGGTTGATGTACTTTGCCGACGTCTCGGGGTTTTCGATTTTCATATTTTTGGTGGGGATGATCGGCCCGCGCGAGCTGGCGGCGACCAACTTAACATTCAACGCCAACACGCTGGCCTTTGTACCCATGATGGGCATCGGCACGGCGGTGATGACGCTGGTCGGAAAACGCATGGGCGAAAAACGACCCGAGTTGGCCGTGCGCACCGTGTGGACCGCCTTTGCACTGGTCGGCTGTTATATGCTCGGCTTTGCGGCATTGTACGTGTTCGCTCCCGATATCATTTTGCTGCCTTATGCAATGTTTGGCAACGTCGAAGATTTTGAAATCATCCGTAACCACGTGGTGGTGTTGCTGCGGTTCGCTGCCGTGTTTGGGTTCTTCGATGGCATGGTGATTGTGTTCGGGGCGGCCATTCGTGGTGCCGGCGACATGCGGTTCAGCCTAGTGTTTTCGACAATCGCTGCCTGGTCGCTCATGGTAATGCCGACGTTCATTGCCTGGAAATGGTACACCGTTAGTTTGGCGATTAGCTGGAGCGGCTGCACGGCGTACATTGTGGTTCTGGGTTTAGGCTTCATGGCCCGCTTTCACGCGGGGCATTGGATGTCGATGCGCGTGATTGAACCGCTTGATAGCGAGGTTGCAGATTCCGAAGAATCGAAGCCCGACGAACTGGTTGTCTCCGGGCCGGTTTAGTAAGTTTGAATTCCAAGTCGACGATTTGTCGTCGGACCTTCATCGGCCCCGGGTGTATTCACCCGGGGCTAAATAAAAACCTCGAATCCTTGCAAGTTTATCAAATCAATGACAACTGACATCTTACAAAACGAAACTGACCCCGAATGGCGGCGGTGGCGGCTGGAATGGTCGATTCCGATTGACGTGACGTACTTAAACCACGGCTCGTTCGGACCGTCACCTTGGCCGGTGCAACGTGCCCGCAAGGCGTGGTCCGACCGGTTGGAAGCCCAGCCGATGGATTTTTTCATTCGGCAGATGGAAGATGAACTGAACGCCGCCAGCGAAAAACTGGGTGCGTTTATTGGTGCCGCTGCTTCCGATTTGGTGTTCGTTGATAACGCCACGGTGGCGATGAACATTGTTGCTGGCGGGTTAAAACTATCGCCGGGCGATGAGGTTCTACTGACCGACCATGAATACGGTGCCGTCCAGCGAATTTGGAAAAACGCCTGCCGAGAACAATCCGCGAAAGCCGTCACTTGCAAGTTACCGTTTCCGATCACTGACCAGCAAGAAATTGTGGAAGCGGTGTTTTCTTCGGTCACCGAAAAAACCCGGCTGATTGTGGTCAGCCATGTGACGTCGCCGACGGCTGTCATTCTGCCCGTGCAAAAAATTTGCGACCGAGCCAAAGAACGAGGAGTTCAAGTTTGCATCGACGGCCCACACGCGTTGGCCATGTTGCCGGTCGATATCAAAGAGCTGGGCTGTGACTTTTATGCGGCCAGTTGCCACAAATGGTTGTCCGGCCCATTCGGCAGCGGGTTTTTGTATGTGGACCGTAAATTGCAATCGGCCATGAAACCGGTGGTCACTAGTTGGGGCGGCAGCCTGGGAAGCAGGCCGTTTCGGTGGCAAGATGAGTTCAACTGGATCGGCACCCGCGACCCGGCTCCGTTTTTAGCCGTACCTGCCGCCATTGAATTCCTGGAAGAATTCGGCTTTGAAAAATTCCGACAGCAAACCCACCAACTCACCCAATACGCCCGGCAGAAAATCAGCAGCTTGACCGGGTTAGAGCCGTTCGTACCTGACTCGCCCGACTTTTACGGCCCGATGATCTCGTTACCGTTGCCGCCGTTGCCCGCGGAGGTCCAAAAAAACCTGAAACCGAATCAATGCGATCCGTTGTTGGAAGAACTGTGGGACCAGCACAAAATCGAGTTGGCTTTAAGCCATTGGTCGGGCCAGCGGTTGTTACGGGTATCGTGTCATCTCTACAATCGAACCGCCGACATCGACAAGCTGGTTGAGGCTTTGTCCGAGACTTTGTAAAAAGATATTCATTCACCACGAAGGACACGAAGAGCACGAAAAAAGAAAAATGTGTGGCACTGCTGGCTTGCCCAGCAGTGAGAAGTCTTGGTCGGCTCATGTCATGCAATAGCATGACCTACAAAAAACTTCGTGCTCTTCGTGTCCTTCGTGGTTCAGTAAAATCTGCAGCAACTGGAACCACGTATGATTACAGACAACCCACTGTCAGCGATGATTTTTGAACAACGCTCAACAAAACCCAGAACGGCGGGCATGACGATGATTGCCGATTGGGGTTTACCTCCGGGTCGGCAGCGTGACTTGATGAGCGTCGCCGGGCCGTATGTCGATTTGGCGAAAATCGCCGTCGGCATTGGAGCACTGTTTCCGATTGATATTCTGCGAGAAAAACTGCAGAACTACCGCGAGCACAACATCACCCCGTTTCCTGGCGGGCAGTTTATCGAACATGCTGTGCTGAACGGGAAAACCGATGAGTACCTGCAAGCGACCGTTGAAGCGGGGTTCGACTGCATCGAAATTTCCGACAATTTGCTCGATATTTCGCTGGACGATAAGTTCACGCTGATTGAAAAAGCGAAGCACGAATACCAGTTGCGAATTCTCGGCGAAGTCGGCAAGAAAGAGGGCAAACAGTCGAGCAACGATTTATCCGACGACGCTGTCGGTTGCCTAGCAGCCGGTGCAGAGGTGGTATTTTTGGAAGCGGCTGATTTCTTTTCAGGTGAAGTGAACGAGACTGATCTGAAAAAGATCATCGACCGCTGCGGCATTGAACCGTTGATTTTTGAACTGCCCGGCCCGTGGATTCACGGCGTGACGCTAAGCGACGTCCACGAAATGACCTGCTGGCTTTTGGACCGGTTTGGCTCGGAAGCCAACATCGCTAATGTGAACGTGGAAGACATTTTTAAACTAGAAGCTCTGCGATTGAAAATTGGCGTCAACGCCGGCGGGGATGATTGAATACGAAAACGTCGGGTGGCAGGGTCAGAACGCAGTGATAGCCCTGGTCGGAAGTCGCTCATCAGGGCCATCCCGTTGGTCTGACCCTGCCACCCAACGATAAAATTAATTTAGAAAACAAATCAAACAATGACGAAACAAAAAGCCGAGGCTGCCGCCGATTTAGGAAAAGTCAAATGTAACCTGCGCGGGTCGGTGGTAGCTGGTAGCTATCAGACGTGCGCGATTACCCACACGGCAGGTTTCGCTGGCATTGATGACACCGGCTCGATCAAACTTGTGGTCCGCTACGCAACTGATTCAGGCCGTCCGCAATTCGAAAATCCGCAGGCCGCCAACTACACCACGGCGGTCGCCTCGAACGGTGCGCACCTGCAGTTGCGGTACGATTTGAAAGACAACATTCGGCCGTGGGGCAAAACCATTCACGTGAAAGTTTTGCAAGGCTACCTGCGGAAAGGCGACACAATTACTCTGACGTTGGGTGACCGCACAGGCGGGTCGCCCGGTTGGAGAATGCAAACATTTTTAGAACCAACATTCGAAATGCGAGTGCTCGTTGATCGATATGCGACTTACGTGTACGAGCAAGTGCCCGGCTCACCGGTATTCAGCATTGTGGCGGGCGACCCAGTGAAGTTGGTGGCGGTCGCCTCGACATTAGCAGAGCCCGGCGAAAAATTGACCGTGCGATATAAACGTGAAGACATCTGGGGCAATCCGGTTGGTAAGCCGATGAAAAAAGTGGTTCCAGGTTTCCTGAAACCGGGCGTCTATACTGTGCCGATTGACGATGCCAAAACCGGGTTGAAGACCGAAACCAATCCAATAGTGGTTCGGACGAACGAAAAATTCGGGCGTTACTGGGCCGACTTGCATGGGCAAAGTGAGGAGACGGTCGGGTCGAATTCGATCGAAGAGTATTTCGCCTTCGCCCGCGATTTCGGTTTTCTTGACATGTGTGCCCATCAAGGAAACGACTTCCAAATTACCGACGCTTTTTGGAAGCAAATTCAGCAAACTACCAAAACCTTCAACGAGCCAGGCAAGTTTGTCACGTTTCCCGGCTGGGAATGGTCGGGAAACACCGGCCTGGGCGGCGACCGAAACGTGCTATTCAAACGCGAAGGGGGAATCATCAGCCGCAGCAGCCGGGCGCTGGTCTCAAAGGAAGAAGCAAAAGACGACTGCAGTAACACGGCGGAAGAACTGTTCGACACGTTGGAAGATTGCGGAAAAGACGTGATGGTGTTCGCACACGTCGGCGGTCGCTATGCCGAGTTGAAATACCACCGCGAAGGTCTTGAGACTGCCGTCGAAGTGCATTCTGCTTGGGGCACATTCGAGTGGATGCTTGACGACGCATTCAGCAAAGGCTACCGCGTGGCCATCGTCGGGAATTCCGACGGGCATAAAGGCCGACCGGGGGCCAGTTACCCGGGGGCTAGCACCTTCGGAAGTTACGGCGGGCTGACTTGTGCCTTGGCGAAATCTCTCGACCGAAAAAGTATCTGGGACGCCTATCAACAACGCCGCGTGTACGCGACCACCGGAGCGCGAATTCACCTCGATGTGACGGCCAACGGGAATGTGGAGATGGGCAGCATCCTGCCCGTTTCAAAAGAGGAACTTCCCACATTAAAAATTTCCATCAACGGCACGGCGAATATCGAACGGGTCGAAATTCGTAACGCCATGCAAGTGCTTAAAACGGTACGGCCCTATTCCGCAAAAGATTTAGGCAACCGTGTGAAAGTCCTCTGGGAAGGTGCAGAAGTTCGCGGACGAGGTCGACACGTTTGCTGGGATGGCGGGTTGAAAATTGCAGGTAACGAAATTAAAAGTTTTCAGACAATCAATTTTCTAAATGCCGAGAAGCAATGTTTGCAAACTTCAAAATCGAAACTCGAATGGCAGTCGCTGACAACCGGCGGCGTGTCGGGTGTGATTTTAGAATTGGCTAAAGAGACAGCCGGTACAATCGACGTGCAAACGGTGCAAAAAAACTTCAAAACAAAAATCTCCGGTTTGGGAATCAAAGGGCGTAGTTACGATTGTAGCGGGTTGGCCAAACGTATTTCCGCTTACCGGTTACCGGCTGCAGGAAACCGTCGCAGCATTGAATGCGAATTCACACCAGCGTGGTCTGACTTAACAAAAGGCGACAACCCACTTTACGTGTGCTTGGTTCAGGAAGACGGCCATACGGCCTGGTCGAGCCCCATTTATTGTGTCAAAAAATGAATGACAGTTCCCCCGAATCAAAACGTCTAACAGCACTGCTTGTGTTCATCGCAGGCGGAGTGCTGTTGACGTTCGTTTTCTGGAGCGGCCTGTGGTCCGGCGGCGGGCTCATCGGCGGTGATGTTTACACGTACTACTTCCCGCAGAAAACGTTCTTCGCCAGCAGTTGGCAGTCGGGCGAGTTTCCGCTGTGGAATAATTTGGTCGGGCACGGGTATCCGTTAGTTGCTGAAAGCCAAACCGGGGCGCTCTATCCGCCCAACTGGATTTGGTATTCCGTTTTCGATGTGAACGGCGCGTACAACGCCAACCAACTCTTCCACTATATAATAGCGTTTGTGTTTACCTGCCTATACGCCCGGCAGGTTGGCCTCTCCAAAACGGCCGCCTGCTTGGCGGCACTAGTTTACGTTTACGGTTGGTTTCCGTCGAGAATTTGCTTGGAATGGGCCATCATCGGCGGGGCCTGGTTGCCGGTCGTTTTGTGGTGCGTCGAAATGTTTTTGGAAACGCGCCACTGGCGGTACTGGTTTGCGCTGGCGGTTGCCTTAGCAATGCAAATTGTCTCCGGGCATTTCAACATCGCCTTCATTACCGAGCTAACATTACTGCTCTACATTCCCGCAAGGTTGTGGTGGATGCCACCGGTTGCAGTTTCTGACAAACCTGCCGAAACAAAACTTCTAAGCATTGTCTTCATCGGGGCAATTGCCACTTCGCTGGTTCTCTCAGCGGCGCAAATGTTACCGACGTGGGAATTGAAAACGACCAGCCAGCGCTCGGCGGTCGGCGAAAAACATCAACCGGGCTACGGGCATATTCCCGTCAAATACTTGGGACAAATTGTTGCCCCCTGGATGTGGTACGGCACCGATGTGAACTCTCTACTCAAACCGGGCGACCCGGCGACAAACATCGCCGAGGCTCATGTCTATTTCGGACTCATTCCCCTAGTGCTCATTGTGTTCGGATTATTTTCGGGCCGCGTGTTTAAGAACAAACTTTTGCTGTTCTGGCTCATTTGCGGAATAGCATTTTTAAGTTACACGCCCGGCTGGTTCTTGCCGATCACGCAGCATTTACCCGGCTTCAGTTTCTTCATGGGCCCGGGCCGTTACAGTATTATCACCACGTTCGCCGCCGGTTTGTTGGCTGCGTTCTCGTTCGATTGCCTGCGCGAACGCATTGAAATCAACAGCCCGTCGCTGTGGAAACCGCTGGCCGTGGTGGTCTTCGTGGCGACTACCTACGATCTGTTTTTAGTTAGCCGAATGGTCACGTATGCGTTCGTGGTGTCGAACCCCGTGGTCAATCAGGTGGAAGCCAGCCAGGTGCGAAAAATTTTACAGGCATCCGACCAACCGGCGCGACTGTTCTGCCGAGGGGCCAACTTGCCGACCAACATCGGGGTCGCCAGCACGCCGGTGTATTTGGGAATTGGCCCGGCGGCGTACTTCGACGAACAAACTAAAATGCCCGGTCTGCCTCCCTTCGACGAAAACCCAACCCCCGCACAAATCGCCTGGCTGCAACAAGCGGGCATCACGCACGTCCTTAGTTTCAGCCCGTTATCAACCGATGTTTGGCCGGTTCGCGGAGTCTGGCAAGGACACGACGCCTTCCTCAACCGCGCCTGGGCACGGCAAGAACCGCTGTTTCTTTACGAATTACAGGGCAGTCGTGGTCGTATCGGTTGGCAATTGGACGCCGCCGAAAATTCTGCTGAGATTGTTGAATACAAAGCGAACACGGTTTCCATCAAAACGAATTCGACCGAGAAAAACAGACTTGTTCTATACGATCTGAACTACCCCGGCTGGGAAGTCACCGTCGATTTGAAACCATCAAAACCGTTAACGATCGAAAACATGTACCGCGGGGTTGAAGTTCCTGCGGGACAGCACACGGTTGTTTGGACGTATCGACCGAAATCATTTTACATCGGCGTAGTCATCAGCGGCTTCACACTGTTCGTGTTGGCCGCCGTCGGGCATATTCGGTTTTGGCATCCCCAATGGTTGTGCCGAAAGGGGAAGGCTGTATGAAAACCCTGTTGTTTCTTTCGGATGGTTACCTGGTCAATATGGCTGCGTGGCTGCTTACCGGTGTGGCGGCGTTGTTGGTGTTCATCAAGCAGCGGCAGAAGTACCGGCAACAACCCAAAAAATTGAAATGGATGAATGCGGCCCTCTCGGCTTGGTTTTTATTGGCGGCGCTGACATTGCCCGAATTGTACTGTGCCGTCTTTTATGATGAGACTGACTCTTTCAGCCTCACCAATTCATCGCGTCGTTGGTTTAGCATTCACGTTCAATCGAACCAGTCCGGGTTTCGCGACAGCCGCGAATTGTTCGGCCCGGGGTTCAAAGAGAAAAAAAACGTTGTCTTCCTAGGCGACAGTTTCACATTCGGTCATGGCGTGCGGAATGTGGACGACCGGTTTAGTGACCGCATTGCCCAAGAGTTGGACGCAAACCAGCCGGGGCAATTTCTGACCAACAATGTGTCGCTGCCCGGCTTGGACACCAGGCAAATGGTCGATGATATTTTTCGCGACCAGCTTGCAGGCCTTAAGAAAAACGATGTGCTGGTTTACACGTTTGTGCTGAACGACATTGAATACTTCGACGAAAAAACGGGGGCCTTTTACCAAAACCAGCAAAGTTTGCATCCGACGAATTTTTTGTTTCGCGACACTTATTTTTACAACTTGATGTACTACCGCGTAAAACAAATTTCGCAATCCGGGCGGTTCAACTATTACGACTACCTGCAAAGTTCTTACGAAGGCGAACCCTGGAACCGCTTGGCGCGGAAGTTTGATGAGTTAAGGCACCTGTGTGCCGAGCGCGAAATTGACCTGCGAATTGTCATTTTCCCGTTCCTGCAAAACTTAGGCGATGCTTATCCCTTCTCAGCAGCCCATCAAAGGTTGGTTGCTTATTTCAAAACCCACAACATCCCCTGCCTCGATTTAGCCCCGGTGCTAGAACCGCACGTAAACACCGGCCTGACAGTCAACCGCTTCGACGCCCACCCCAACGAACGCGCCCACCAACTTTCCGCCGAGGCGATGCAAACCGATCTGCTGTCCGATTTGTTCGACGCGGAATAACGATTCACCCCGGGTGGCTCAGGTTGCTCGTCAACCTGAGCGGTCACAGACCGCAAGAGGAATTTTTCTGCCGCTAACACTAGCTCAACTTCGTCCAATTTTGGATTCCGTTCTTGCCTTGATTTACTTGTGCTCCGGGACCAGTTCGATCCCCCTGAAAACCTCCTGCGGACTTCGTCCGCCCAGATTGACGAGCAATCTGGGCCACCCAATCAGTCAAGCGACTGCCTGATCTACAAATACAGATTGATTTCTGTACAATGAATCCATGAGCAATCTCCAGAAAAGAAGCCATCCATTTGCCGCATTTTTTCTTGGGCGGTGCTTGTGTTGGTGATCTATCCGTTTTCCTGCATTGTTATCGAATGGGTCAGGCCAACGTTGTTTGGTTTTCAAGCCGACCTATTTGATGCCTACGTCAAACCGCTAGTGTGGGCTCGTGAGAAGAACGAATTTGTAAGAGATGTCACGGATTATGTTTTGTTTTTCTGGAATTGATCGGCACGAACTCATCGGAACCCAAAATGACTGACGAGGCACGACAACAACGCAACTTCTTTCTAACCCCGAAATGGGGGTTGGTGATTGCTGCCGCTGTTCTGCTGATCGTCGGTGGGCTGGTGGTGTTTGTGCCGTATTATCAGAAGGTGAAGTTGGTTCGGGAGATCGAACCGATGGAATATCCATATTTTGAAGTTAATCGAGGAGAACCGGACTGGCTCCTAGAATGGCTTGAGGATGATCGTTCAGCATTGATTCCTACTCAGGCTTTTGAAAAAACCAGTCTGAGGCCTTTTGACACGATTATAAAAGTATCAGTTATCGGAAAGGTCGTGGATGACCAATGGCTAAAACGTCTCACGATATGCAGCGAACTCGAATCCCTTTCACTGTTTGAAACTCAGGTTTCAGGAAAGGGTTTGGTATATCTAAAATATTTTCCCAATCTAGTTGATCTCTGCATTTATGACTCTGAACTCAGTGAAGGTGATCTCCGATCTCTTCACGATTTGCCAAAACTCATCCATTTAGTTTTAGATTACACAAAAGCTGGTGATGATTTTCTTGAATCGTTGACCTGTCACAATACACTTAAAACGATGTCCCTTGAAGAAACAGAAATGTGTGACAACGGGCTAAGACATCTTTCAAGTTTTAGAGAATTAGAATTGTTGTCGTTAGCCGGAACAGATATTGGAGACGACGGAATTCAACATCTTAAAGGGCTTCCTAAACTTGAGTCTCTAGACCTCTCAGAAACGAAAATCACAAACGATGGTCTTCGTCACCTTAAAGCAATTCCCAATCTCTCTCGCATATATCTAAAGGGCACAGCGATCACCGATGAAGGACTGGCCCATTTCAGAGGCATGAAGAATTTATTCGTAGTCAGCCTCAAGGAAACTAACATCTCAATCGAAGGTCTGCGACATCTTGGTAAATTGAAGGAACTATATTGCATCTATATCTCAGAAGACAACATTCAACTCAAGAAAGAATTCCCAAACCTATCTGGTGTCTATTTTATAAAAGACGAAATTTTGTAGACGAACCCATTTCTTGTTTCTAAATGAGGCATCTCGTCGAACTTCCACACCTTGAATTCTTGCTTATTTCAGGGAATAAAATCACCAATGAAGAAATCGCAGGGTGGCCCGGCCAGAATGGCTGGGTGCCGTAGGCACAAGATGTCACACCTTAAGTGCCAACTCACTTATCCAGGTACAATTGCATCATGTGGTGTCAAGATTTGGATGAAAAATCTGGTCAACAAAGTCTACCAGAAATTGTACCCACATGATGAGTCATCTTGTTGCTATCGCAACCCGGCCAAACTTGCCCGGGCCACCCGCCGTCTTCTGGACAACGAGATCCTTCACTTCGTTCAGGATGACAGATCACCGTCTGCGTTTTAGTACGATAAAATACCCGTCCGTTTCATCGAGCAGAAGTTCCCACTTCTCGGGGTGTTCGCGGTATTCGCGGAGTTCGTTGGCGGTTTTGATTTCGCTGTAGCGGTGTTGGGTGTCGATGACGATGTAATCGGTGTCTGCCGGAACTTGTAGTTCGTAGCCGCTGACTTTCCTTGCGTAGTTACTGTAATCGTAGGATCGGCGGTGGTGGGTGAAACGGGGGTGGACGAAGTCGGTTGAGGCGACGTTGCTTGATTTTGGAATGAGGGCTTCGATTTTGGCGAACTGCTCAGCACGCGGGCCGGGGACGTACAGTTTTTGCCAGCTCCAGGCGGAGTGACTGTCCCAAAAAACAATTCCTGCCGGGCTTAAGCTGAAGAACATGCCGGTTGCGACCGCCGATAGGCAACACAGCTTCGCGAAGAATAAACTGTGCGGCCTGAAATTGGGTATCAGTTTGCGGAACACAATAAACCGGCTGGAGAACTTTTGCCACACTGTTCCGGCGGAACCCAACCCCGCGGCGGCGGCCCAGAAGACTATCGGGACTAGCGGTGCGTGGAAGTGGTGCCTGGGGTCTTGGGCCAGTTGGTTCAAACACAAGATGCCAAACAGGGGGGCGGCCACCAGCAACCGGCCCGGCGAGAACAGGGGCACAAAGGCGAGCGGGGCCAGCATGGCCAACAGGTAAAACGCCGACTGGTTGGTGACGAATTCTTGAAACAGCAGGCTGGGGTTGGTCAGCATGTTCCAGGCAATGCCGGTGAGCGACGTGCCGAACTTTTCAAAGTAACGGGCGTAATGCACTTCGTCGCCGCTACGAAACCAGGGGATGATGACCCGCGTGACGACGACCAAATAAACTGTCGCACAAACGGCAAGCGCCATTCCGTAAACGAAAATTTGCTTCTTGGTAACGGTTTGGTTTTCGGTGGACGGTTTGAACGTCAAGAAATGTCGGCAGGCAATCCACACACCCAGTGGGGCTAAGACAATTGCAAAATCTTCTTTTGCTGACAGCGTGACGGCGAGTAACACGGCCATGGATTTCCAACGACCGCGTTCCAGTTGATCGAGGGCAAACAGCAGTGCGGGCACGCCAAAGCAAATGGGCCGGAACGTTTTTAATTCGATGGCGATATCGAGAAAGTGCAACGGGAAGTAGAAGAGATACGCTATTGCCAACAACAGCGCGGCACGTGCCGAGCCGGTGTGCCGTTGTGCCATCCAAAAAATGGGAATTGCCCCGGCGGCCAACGCGGTTGATTCAGCCAATTCTAACAGTAAATGTGACGGCCAGATGAAATAAACGGGTAACAGCAGCAGGTGCGAGACTTGAATGTGCTCGCCCAAAAACAGGCCCTGGTCTAAGTAGCTGCGAAACCCTTTGCCGTGGGTTAGGTTCCACAAATGCTCTTCATACATGGCCGAGTCGCCGTGCGGAATGAGGAGCCCTCGCCATAATTGGAGATTCATTGTGAAGAAAACCAGCACGAATAGACCGATGATGAACCAGACGGTTTTGGGAATACGGAAGTTGTTCAATGACTGTGGTTCTGGGGAAGCATCAGAGGCAGCCAACGATAACCCGGTGGCCAGCCAACCGGCCCAGGTGATTGCGAACCAAAACTGAACGCTGCCGGTTAGGAATGTGGCGGAACTTTCCAGCCCGGCTAATAAGGTAGCAATCCGTAGAACTTCCCAGATGCCTGGAATCCACCACCAGGCCCAACCGGACTGAGCGAACAGGCAGGCTGCTTGCGGGAAACTGTTTTTTGTCCGCCGAGAAATTAGCCAGGCGAACAACGGTAAAACGACTGCCATGTTTAATGCGGCCAAGCCCAAAATGGTGAGAAAGCCAACCTCTGCGGCCACCGAACCATCAACGGCGGTCGAAAAGCTGCCTCCGAGACCTGTGACAATTTGCAGCCACAGGCCGGTCGAATAAAAGTTCTGGGCGATTTGCTGTTCTTGCAAAACCGACTGCACTGCCAGCGCATACCCAACCAAGCCGACAAGTACAGTGATTACTGCCGAGAGCACACTGCCGGTGAGTGTGGTTTGATTGTTGTGTTCCGGTGCGGGCATAAAGTTGGGCGTCTGTAAAAAAAAGAAATTCGAGTTCATTCGATTTTACAGTGAACCCGGAGGTTACGCTATCGCGTAATATCAGAACTTCGGCGAGCCGAGTGTGACTTTCAGATTTGTGCGTGTCTTGTATAATCGCACAAACTGGAACTAAAATATGCAACACCCCCTTTCATCCATCCCGGAATTGATCAACCTGGAAGCAGGCGGGGGGATTGTGCGGATACCGAGCCAGCAGGATGTGCCCTTCACTCCCCGTGTGCGGGCCTTGGTCGATACGGCTGAGTTTCAGCGGTTGTCGCACATCACGCAGTTGGGTTTAGCGGCGAAAGTTTATCCGGGGGCCACGCATACGCGGTTCGAACATGCACTGGGCGTCTTCCACAATGCACTGCGATACCTGTGGCAGTTGGGAAAAGACCCGCGGTTTGTTGAGACGGTTGACGTGCATACCGCTGAGGTATTAATGGTCTCAGCGTTATTACACGATTTGGGCCATTGGCCGTTTTGCCATCCGATAGAAGACATGGACCTGCCCAACTTGCCGCCTCACGAAGAGTTCGCGTCCGAATTTTTAGCACCCGACCGCGACTTGGCCCGGGTTCTAAGAGAGCAGTGGAACATTGAACCGGAAGAAGTGCTCGATGTGCTGGTCGCTAAAACTGATTCACCGAAACTTCGGTTAGTGCGTTCGATATTATCGGGGCCCATTGATATCGACAAAATGGATTACCTCGGCCGCGATAGCTTACACGCTGGTGTGCCTTACGGACAGAATTTTGATAAGAACCGTTTGATGCAATCATTGCTGGTCAACGAGGCGGGCGACGGGCTGGCGATTAGCACCAAGGGGAAAACGGCCGCCGAGCTGATGGTGTTTGCCCGCTATGTGATGTTCAGCGAAGTTTACTGGCACCACGCCGTGCGGTCGGCGACCTGCATGTTCGCCCGGGCCTTTTACGAGTTGCATCACGGCCTTGATTTACGCGACTTCTTCCAGAAGAACGAAGCGGAAACGATAGACTGTTTGCGGACCGCAGCCCGGGGGACCATTTCGGAACAGTTGTTGGAAGGCATTTTCGGCACGACCCGGCGGCTGTTCAAGCGGGTGGGCGAGTTCAGCCTGTATCAGAACAAAACCTTGTACGACAAATTGGCCCGCCAGCCGTTTTCGTATCTGGTTTCCTGCGGGCAGGTTCTGGCTGAGAAGCTGGGCGAGCAACTTTCCGATTCGCTGTCGCCTACCGATATCCTCATCGATGCCCCGCCACCGCACCGGGAAGTTGAGTTCAAAGTCGAAATTTACTTCCCGAAAGAGGACGTTTACCGGCCCCTGTATTCGGTTTCCCCCGTGGTGGAAGCGCTGGCGAGAACGCAATTTGACGATTACGTAAAGCGTGTACGAATTTTCGTGCATCCTCGGCTGGTCTCACAAATTACAGAGTTAGACGGCTTTGAAGCCTGCCTGCTGGCTGCTGTAGAAGAAGTGGATTCCCGAGAATAAATCGCTAAACGCCGGGTGGCAGGGTCAGAACGAAGTGATGGCCCTGGTCGAAAGTCACCCATCAGGGCCGTCCCGTTGGTCTGACCCTGCCACCCAAGTGACAAATGGTCTTCGATTGCCGATGCCCAGTGACTGGAATTCCGTGGTTTGCTGTGATATTTTACTCAGCCTAAGAAGTCCGTTTCTGTCAGATAATTTAGCTATTTCAAGGCGATGATTCAGCCATGTCGACTGCGAAACCACAGGCAATTGCCGGCGTGAGTGCCGAGAACGAAAGTATTGTGCGGATTGTGTACCCGTCGATTGCCGGGACGGCCATCGGCCAGGGCCTGGGTAATTTAATGGAATTGATTCCGATTAAAGTGCCCCTGTTCCACGCAAAAATTTCCTACCTGCTGTTCGGCCTACCTTGCGGTTTAGCTGCCGTTGCTGGGTACTTCATCGAGAAAATTCTCGGCGTCCGCTACGTGCTGACAAACAAGTCGGTCCAAAAATGGAAAGCGCTCGGCAACCGGAAGGTTTCCGAAGTTCTACTGAAAGACGTCGCTGAAGTGGCCATTGCACAGTCTTCCGGGCAGGTATTTTACCGGGCGTCCGACATCCACCTGCAAAATGCAGCCGGTGAATCGATCATGGTGCTGCCGGGTGTGTCACATGCAGAAGTTTTCCGGCAAACCATTCTCGAAGCCAGCCACGCCCAGTCGCTCACCGCATCCGCGTTGGAAACCATCAAGGCACGACAGACGGCGTAGTAAAAATTGGCGAGCCGTGGGTGTCAGCCCTCGGGTTCTGAATTGCGATGGCGTATTACCCGTGGACTCACATCCACGGCTCGCCTAGTCTTCAATCCCTAACCGGTATTTCATTTGTTCGAAGCTATCCTGGTGCTCGTCGCTGGATGAATGCACGTGCTCGGCTTCGGTGATGAATTTAATGCTTTCAGAATAGTTCACTCGATAGTCGTCCAAAATGTTTTCGAACGGCCATAAGTCTTGGCCGTACATAATCAGCAGTTTGTGTTCATCGAATTGAACTTCCAGCGGAATCCGCGGGTTCAGCACGGCTATGCCGGTGCAACCGTCGTTCAGCAGTAAGTCTTCAAAATCGTACAGCGCACTTTTTAGAACTGGGGCATCCATTGACTCGCGGTACAAATCTTGGTGACTGCCAGGGTTTCGCTCGTGGCTGGTTTCTAAAACCACATCGACTTCCTGACCCAACGGGTCCAATAAATCGATGAACAAATCGAGCAGAATTTCTTTCGAGGCAGCCGCCATCAGAACCGGAATTTTGATTCCTGTTTCTTTATCGTTGTAAGCGTCTTTGCGGTAGCCCGCAGAAGGCACAACATCAAGGTTGTAAGACGGTCGCACAGCATCGGTCAACTTGAAACTTCCGTAGCGGGAAATGTTCAAGTGCGTCTCTAACTGATCTTCAGTCAGAGTATCAAAACCACCCTGGATTTGACGTGCCGAAGCCTCACGCGGTGTATTCGTTAAAAACTTTTCCAGAAAACCCATCGGTTTGTATCCCCATCATTTGGCTGGCCGGTTGCCAGCCGTTAGGCCGTTATATCGAGGTGCCAATCGAATTCGATTGGCAGTCGTAATCGGTGTGGTGTTTGTTACATTTGAAAATTGAAAGTAAAAGTGCCTAGCGACCCGAACGATGGCCCGTTGTACCGAGTCCAAATTTATGAAGCACACGAAACTCTAGCATGCGTTTTTTGGTAGCAGCTGTGGTAATTGGGACTTAGGGGAAATTTCTATTCTTCACCTGAACCGTCGCACGGGACCTGTCATCTAGGAAGCAACGGTAAAGCTGTGAAACCCTGCGGAATTGAAAATTTAGGTTGCAAAAATGCAACAATTCTGGCCATACAACCGGCACAGGCCTTCGGAATCCCGAAGGCTGAATTTCAGAATCGCGTCTCCCGAAATTTCAACCGACGTGTTTCAAACCGATCTATCCTCTCTCTAAACCGATCAATCCGTTACAATGATTAATAACGGAAAATAACCGGGTGGCAGGGCCATCACTTCGTTCTGACCATGCCACCCATAGGCATAGACAGATTGACCTGAAGAAGGAAAACACACATGCACCGTTCAAACCATCGGAATTGGGTCATCGGGATTATTGTTTTTTCGCTGTGTGCCACCGTTTTGCAACCGGCCCGCACGGCAATGGCTGCGGAAGAAGCTGCAAAAAAATCGACCGAATCCAAAAGCAGCGATGTCTGGCAGGTCATCTACATCGGCGAACAACGCATCGGTTACGCTAGAATTCGCACGCGTGAAACCAAAAAAGACGGCAAACCTATTTTAGTGACCACAAACACCATGCAGCTTAAACTCAAACGCTTCGGCCAAACGCTTAACATTCAGTACAACACGCGCACCGAAGAAACCAAAACAGGACAATTACTGAACTTTGAATTCGAAATGAGAAACCCGCCCGCTGCCCCGACAATCTCAAAAGGAAAAATCGATGGCACGCGGATAACGATCAAAACCACCATTGCCGGCCGCACGACATCCAAAAGAATGGCTTGGGACCGATCCGTAAAATCGCCCTCCTACCAAGACCAACTCATGAAAGACCCGCCATTCAAACCGGGCGACCAACGCTCATTCAAAACGTACGTCCCTGAACTGAACCAAGTCACCAACGTCAGCCTCTCAGCGCTCGGTTACAGCAAGGTCGAATTGCTCGATGGCAAAAAACACAACCTGCTGAAGTTAAAAGTCACGCAGTCGATCTTACCGTCGATGACCACCTACGCCTTTCTCGACCGAACCGGCGAAAGCCTAAAAACCGAAGCGGATTTTCTTGGCTCGAAAATGATCACCTACACCGTCGGTCAAGCCGCAGCACTCGAAGAACTAGCCGGGGCCGAGTTAGATATCGCCACCAGCACGTTAGTCCGTATGGAAAAACCGCTGAAACAAGGCCACGACAGCAAGCGGGCCGTTTACAAAATTACTATTTCTGAAGAAGACGCCGCCAAAGCCTTCGTGAACGGTGGTACCCAGTCCGTGAAAGTCATCGATCCGGAAACTGTCGAACTCACCGTCACCGCGATCAAAATTCCGGCTTCCACCCGAACGGGAAAAATTGACCCGCAATACACGGCTAACACAAAATTTTTACAAATCCGCGATCTGGCCGTCGTCGAGCACGCCAACCGGGCGTCCGCCGGTGAATTCAACCCGGGCCGCATCGCCCGCAGAATGGAAAAATACGTCTACGAAAAAATCGACAACAAAAACTTCTCGACGGCTCTCGCCTCAGCGGCGGAAGTTGCCAAAAGCTTAGAAGGCGATTGCACCGAGCACGCAGTCCTATTAGCCGCCATGCTGCGGGCCAAAAAAATACCCTCCAAAGTCGCCGTCGGGCTGGTTTATGTCGATCGACTTGGCAGCTTCGGCGGTCACATGTGGACCGAAGCCTACCTGGGCGGCAAATGGGTTCCGTTGGATGCAACCCTGGGGCTTGGAGGCATCGGCGCAGGCCACATCAAAATGTCAGAATCAAGTTTTTCAGACGATGCCCCTTCGCCGGTCCTCGCATTCTTACCCCTCACCAACGCCCTGGGAAAAATTGAAATCGAATTGATCGAGTCCGAGTGATTGTAAAAACGACAGAACAACCCTGTTCGGTCGTTGCAAAAACTACAAAACACCCGCATCAGCACGCATGGGCAAACCCCGGCCAAAATTTTTCTAATTCTCAAAGCCGAACCCCAATAACAACTTAGCGTCCGGGACTAAGAGAATTTCTACCACATGTCCCACTTCGGCACGCCCGCTGCTATTACAGTTTAGCGGAGAGGTGAGAGACTCCATTTTTTTAGAGTTCCCAGGAATCACAATTCTTGGTTGAACTCGGTTTGAGAGAGAAAGAGAGAAGGGTCGCGACTCTATTGTTCGCGATCAAACAGACATCACACAAGATGTTCGACCTTCACAGGCCGAGAGTTCCCCGCAACTCTCGGCCTCTTTCTTTTGGTCCAGATGTTCTTCACCGCCGGGTGCCACTGCTGGCTTGCCCAGCAGTGGTGTTACACAACAGCCAACAAAACTTATCACTCCGCCTCGGTCAACTCTTTCGGCTTAGGCAGCGGGGTCGTTGCGGTACCGCGTTTGAAGCGAACCGTCATTTGCCCCGTGTTGTCGGCCAGCTCGTTCCAGCGGTCGTTGCACCGCAGCAACAAATTGCCCGAGCCGGGTGCGGTGAATGTGCCGTAAATTCCGATTTCAAATGGCTCGTTCAATTCGTATTCGTCCATCAGAATTCCGACCAGTTTTCCGTTTCCTTCTTCATCGCCGTTGGCATTGAGAGATTGCACGTCTTTCGATTTGCTTAGCTTCCAAGTTCCCGCGGCGGCAAACTGATATTCTTTTCCTGCTTCCACGCGCAGTCGGCTTGGCTGCCAACCTCGATTCGCAGAAATCTTTGATTGAACGAAACCGTTCGCTTTGGGAACCCGGTATTTGGTTTTCCAATCCCACGAACACAGATCGGCTCGGAAGCCGATCTCGATGTGCTTGAGAAAAAACCGGTACTCGAAATTAATCTCTTTCGACATCGAGCCGTAAACGCTTTTGAACGACGCCCGGCGTTTTTTCGTCAACATCGCCAGCCCCAGCGGGCGGAACCGGTCTCGGTAGTTTTCGTTGTTGGTCAGCAAATAACACAACGCCCACCGCCAGGCGTAGTTTTGCCACGAGTCCCCCGTCGTCTCTCCGCGATCAACGATATCGCTTAAACTTTTCGGTTCGATTCTTTTGATGTAACGGATAATGTGCTCGCCGCAGTTCACGCTGAAATCTTTCGGATCCCAATAGGCGCCCATCTCGGCCATGCCTTCGGAATACCACACCGGCCCCGTTGTGCCGAAGGTTTGTGAGCAATACGCGTGGACTGCTTCATGCAGCGGGCAGCCGCGCTCGGTCCCGGCAAACGAAATCGCCTGCGCGTTGAAGGCGGTACCTCGGCTAATCACCCGGCTCATGGTAATCCCGCCACCACCCCTAAGGCTATTCACGCCGTTCGGGTCCAGCGACCCGGCAGGCCAGTTATCAAGATCGTCCACCACATAAATCTCAATGGTCTTTTTGTTCGGTGCCGCCCAGTACTTTGAGATCAAAGCCAGCATCTTTTCGAGCTTAGCCAACAGCTCTTTAGCGTCAGCGTCAGGCAAGTCGCTGTGCATCAAAAAATTACGCGACCGGAAATCCCGAGGCGTCCCACCCTCCCGGCTCACACTCTTTGAACTCTTTTGAGCCGAAACACTAGCGACCGGCAAAAAAACAACCGCCGCCGTAATTACTATCAGAATGGCAGTCCGCAAAAACGCTGTGAGCATGTTGTCTCCCGTATTAGGTGAAGTTTTTGCAGAAACAAAATGGCCCACGAACTTATTGTATGCAATTAATGCCGAACGGAACAGGAAAAGATTATATTTCGCAGGTGGCAGTAAAAACAGGGTGGCTCAGGTTGCTCGCCAACCTGAGCGGTCGTAGACCGCAAGAGGATTTTCCCGTGCCACTGCCTAACGTAGGAAATTTTCGTGCAGTCCTTTTCTGATCTTCATTACTGTACCTGGACCAGTTTGATTTCTCTGCTAGCCTCTTGCGAATTCCTCCGCCCAGGTTGGCGAGCAACCTGGGTTACCCAACGTATCTACCCGAAATCAACCCGAACCTGTCCGAATCTCGCCGTGTCATTGTTCCCCAGTCATCCGTGCTTCATTTTCGGTATCCAATTGCGTAGAATAGAAAGTGTGGACCACAGAGCCCCGACCGTTGGGGAGTGGGTTCGCTTACTAGCGTGCGCGGCTCTGAATTTGACGAACTTATACTCACTTTTTTATTTGGAAAATCCTAACTTTTGTCCGATCCTAAACGCGAAGAACTGAAAGTCAAACAGAAACGAGCCATACTGGTTTCGGTCCTCACCAAAGACGACCCGCTGGAAAAAGAACACGCCCTCGATGAACTCAAAGGCTTAGTCAAAACGGCAGGCGTGAATGTCGTCGATACGATGGTGCAAGTTCGAGAAACCCCACACCCGGCAACTTGCCTGGGCAGCGGCAAGCTGGTTGAGCTGACCCAACTGATTGAAACCCGTGATGCCGAGTTGGTGATTTTCGACAACAACCTGTCCCCCGCGCAGGGCCGGAATATTGAGAAAGAAACCGACACGGTGATTGTCGATCGTAGCGAAGTGATTCTCGATATCTTCGCCACGCATGCCCAGACTTACGAAGCCCGGCTGCAAGTCGAACTGGCCCAATTGCTGTACTTCCGCCCGCGGCTAAAACGGTTGTGGACTCACTTGGAACGCATCGAAGG